>ERZ1032473.194-NODE-194-length-17131-cov-7.870520_pt1 | contig 17131 bp, 16 predicted proteins | sample MGYA00518734_ERZ1032473 | MGnify/ENA primary metagenome ERZ1032473 (study PRJEB33719, sample SAMN04261339) | wastewater metagenome | biome: periurban shantytown; feature: human; material: feces | host: Homo sapiens | place: Peru: Lima | collected 2013-01-23 ...
TCACGGTGCAGAGCTCCTCCACGCTGATGTAGCCGCGCTCGCCCATCACGGCGAGATAGCGCGCAACACGTGCGCTGCGGCGCTTCATCCGCTGCCCGGCGACGAGCATGGCAACGCCGCCGGCAAAGAAGCCGCACATGGGAAAAAGCTCTTCCATCATGTAGGAATACCAGCCGTAGGCGATGACCTCGCCCAGCATGGTCACAAGACTGATGCCGAAGATCGCAGTGATGGCTGCGCCGACGATCACCAGAATGCGCGCGGTCTTGTCCGAAGCCTTCGGCGCGCGGTTCATCTTTTTCGCTGTCTGCACAACGGTCTTTTCTACCTTGTTCGTACTGCGCGCCGTAACGTTCGCGTTCGGACTGGTGCTCGTGCGCGTGCCGCCGCGTGAGGAATTCACCTTTTTCGGCTTGTCCGAGAGCTTGGAGATGAGCGCGATGAGGCCGATGGGCCACAGGCCGAAGGCAAACAGCGCCGCGATCAAAATCCAGCCGCCGACGTCGACATCGTTCTTTTTCTTCGTTTTTCCGCCGCTCTCGTCAAAGCGGAACGAACCGGTCTCGGGATCGTATTCAAAATCCTTGCTCATTTACCTGTTCTCCTTTTTCTTGCCCGCTCTCGCGGCGCGCTCACGCTCAAAGTCGACGATCTTCGTCTTTTTACCTGTCTTTTCGTCCAGCACATAGAGCGTATTGAGCTGGGATTTTAGGTTTGCCTTCACCGAGTCGATGTAGTCGCGGCGCAGCTGCGCCTGCTCCTCCTTCTCCTCGTCGGTCAAGCCTTCAGCTTTGGCCTTGTGCGCCAGCGCGTTGATGCGCGCGATCTTTTCATCCATCGTCATTGTTTACTTCTCCTTACAGGTATCGGCGCAGAAGCAGCGCCGTTCTTCCTTTTTTACTCAGGCCGCCGACCTCGGCGACCTCAAACTTGCCGAGGCCGCGGGCGGAGATCACATCCCCCTGCGCGACGGGGGCGTCGCTTTTAAGCGTTTCGCGGTAGTTGAGCTGCACGCGGCCCGAGGAAATGAGCTCCTGCGCCTTGCCGCGGCTCATCGAAAAGCCGCTCGCCGCCACGGCGTCGAGCCGCAGCGTCGAGACCGTGTCGCGAATTTCCTTGACCTTGAGCTCTGGGACATTGAGTTCGGAAAGTCCGATCTCGCTGACCGAGAGCTTTACCCGCCCCGCGCTCGTCACGTTTTGCAGCAGATACGGCGCGATATCGCGCGAGACGATCAAATCGCACGAGCCCTCCGACACCAGAATGTCGCCGAGCTTTTCGCGCGTGACGCCCTGCGCCATCAGCGAGCCGAGAAAGTCGCGGTGCGTCAGCTTATCTTCCTTGCGATACGTGCAGCGGAGCGCCGTTATGTACTCGCTCTCATCCGCTTCCTCCTGCCAGTCGGGCAGAAAGAGGAGCATTCTCCGCTCCGCGCGCTCAAATCCGCCGCAGAAGGCGTAGCCGTCGTGGATGGCCGCGGCGTGCAGCAAATCCTGCGTGCTGCGTTGCTCGGCGGGGCTCAGAAAGTCCGTCGCCGACGGGATATTGCGGTTTCTGCTCTGCTCACATTTATCGAGAATGTGCGCCAGCAGCACGCGCTCGTCGCCATTGCGCGCGGCGCGATCCAAAAGCTGCCGTCTGTCCATCATGCTTTCCCATTCTGCGTGCGCCAGAGGGACGCATACTCGCCGTTTTGCGCGAGCAGCACCTCGTGGCTGCCCTGCTCAGCGATGCGGCCGTCCTCAACAACGAGGATGCGGTCTGCCGAGCGGATGGTCGAGAGCCGGTGCGCGATCACAAGCGTCGTGCGCCCGCGCGCGAGCTCGTCGAAGGCGTGCTGGATTTTGACCTCCGTCACGCTGTCGAGCGCGCTCGTCGCCTCGTCCAGAATGAGGATGGACGGGTTTTTGAGGAAGATGCGCGCGATGGACACGCGCTGCTTCTGACCGCCGGAGAGCATCGTGCCGCGCTCGCCGACATAGGTGTCGAAGCCGTGCGGCATGGCCATGATATCATCGTAAATCTCCGCGCGCTTCGCCGCTTCGACGATCTCCTCGTCCGTCGCGTCGGGGCGGCCATAGCGGATATTCTCGCGCACCGTGTCGGCAAAGAGGAACACATCCTGCTGCACGATGCCGATGGCGCGGTGAAGAGACGACTGCGTAAGAGAGCGCACATCTTCCCCGTCGATGCGGATCGCGCCCTCGCTCACCTCGTAAAAGCGCGGGATGAGCTGGCAGAGCGTCGACTTGCCTCCGCCGGAGGGGCCGACGATGGCGAGCATCTCGCCAGACCTTATGTGCACGCTCACATCGTGCAGCACGCCTTCATTCTCTTCGCCCTCGTAAGAAAAGCTCACATGGTCGACGTCGATCTCGCCGCGGCAGTGTTCGAGCTCCTTCGCGTCCGGTGCATCCTTGAGCGCGGGCTCGACGCGCATGAGCGCCGTGAAGCGCTCAAGACCTGCAAAGCCACGAGCAAAAATCTCAGAGAAATTCGCGAGCTTTCGCACGGGGTTGATGAACGTTGCGATGTAAAGGGAAAACGTGATGAGGTCAATGTAGTTCATCTCGCCGCGCATGATGAGATAGCCGCCCACCGTGATGACGGCGGCAGAGAGCAGCGTCATAAAAAATTCCATCGTCGCGTTGAACACACCCATCTCGTGGTGGAATTTGCGCTTGGAGACCTTGAATTCCTCGTTCGCCGCGTTGAATTTGTCGATCTCCTCTTCCTCGTTGGCAAAGGCGCGCGCCGTGCGGATGCCGGAGAGCGACGACTCGATGCCGACGTTGATGGCGGCAGTCTTCTGCTTCTCGCCGCGTGAGGCGGCGGTCATCTTGCTGCGGCGCGACATGATGACCGCGATGAACACCGGCAGGATGCACGCCACGACCAGTGCGAGCCGCCACTCGATGGAAAACAGGATGGCGAGCGCGCCGACGATCGTCAGCGTCGAAATGAGCAGGTCCTCGGGGCCGTGGTGGGCGAGCTCCGTGATCTCGAAGAGATCGCTCGTCAGCCTGCTCATCAGCTGGCCCGTGCGGTTGTGGTCAAAGAAGCTGACGTCCAACTCCTGCACGTGCGTGAAAAGGTCGCGGCGGATGTCCGCCTCCACCAGAATGCCGAATGTGTGTCCCCAGTAGGAAATGACATAGTATAAAAGCGCGCGCACAATGAACGCCGCCATCATCACGCCCATCACGATAAAAAACGTGCGGTACTGCTGATTCGGCAAAAGGTCGTACATCGACTTGCGCGTCACGAGCGGGAAGGCGAGATCGATGAGCGCAACGACCGTCGCGCAGACAAGGTCCAGGATAAACAGGCCGCGGTGCGGCTTGAAGTAGGTGAAGAGAATGGAAAGCGGCTTTTTCTGCTGAAATTCACGGGTCGTCATATGGTCGATAGCTCCTGCAAATACTTTTTCAAGATAATTGTAGCACAGGCTGGCAGTGCTTGCAAGGAAAGCCGCCCCTTTTTGCGTAAAAAAAGAACGGCCCCCGGCCGTTCTTTTTCTCTTTACTTGATGCGCACCGTGATGGTCAGCACCGCGCCGCCAACGGTGGCCGTCACGGTCGTGGTACCCACCTTGGCAGGCGTGATCAAGCCGTCCGCCGAGATGGACAGGACGCTCGCGTCCGCCACCGCCCAGGTCGCGGCCGCGTCCGTGCCGGAAACGCTCAGGCGGATGGTCTCGCTCGACTTGATCGTGCAGTCAAAGTTGCCGTTTCCGTCCTTGGGCAGCGTCGTGCCGACGTTCGTCTTGATGCTCAGAGCCGAGGCATCCACCGTCGGGGTGGACGGGGTTGTCGTGGTGCCGGGATTGGTGGCAGTTGTGTCGCTGCCGTTTGCGGGATCATTTGCGTTCGGCTCATCACCGGTGTTCGGGTCAGTGGTGTCGCCGTTGTTCGCGTTCGGATCGTCCGTGTTCGTATTGCTGTCGTCGGGCGTATTGACATCGTCCTGCACGCCGGGGGTATTGCCGTCGTCGGCGGGCGTGATCTTTGCGACGATCTTGTCGCCAAAGAGCGACCAGCTCAGAAGCAGCAGCACGACGACGAGCACCGCCGCCATCGCGCCGCGGACGGACTGCGTCTGCTTTTTATCCGAAACACGCCGGCCGCCGCTCTGTTTGCTGGAATTGTACTTGATCTTGCGGGGATGGTCTCCCTCCTCGCAGAACGGGCATCTGCGATAGCTGGGGGAATATTCTTCGCCGCAGCGCGGGCACTTGAGAAGATCCATGCCGACGCTCCTTTCTTTTGTCAAAATAGAGTCTCTGCGCGCGAGCACACACGGTGCCGCGTTCCTTTACATAATACTTGCTTTTTTGCTTCGCGTCAACCGCCCACGCACAAATTTTTGCCGCATTCCGCCGCGCGGCCTTGCTTTTTCGCCAAAGTCTTCCTATAATCGACTTAACAACAAACGATTCATGGAGGGTCTGGCGATGAACACCATCTTCATTGGCATTGCAGGTGGCACCGGTTCGGGCAAAACGACGCTCACCGAGCATCTGAAGCAGCACTTCGGCGACGATATCAGCGTCGTACACCACGACAGCTATTATAAATATCAGGACAGGCCCTTTGAAGAGCGCTGCAAGCAGAACTACGACCACCCAGACGCCTTTGAAACAGACCTGATGGTCGAGCAGCTCAAGGAGCTCAAGGCGGGCAAGGCCATCCGCTGCCCCGTCTACTCCTACGCAGACCACCAGCGCACAAGTGAGACCGAGCTCATCCAGCCGAGCAAGGTCGTCATCGTCGAGGGCATCCTCATTTTCCAGGACCCGCGGCTGCGCGAAATGCTCGACATCAAGATCTTCGTCGAGACCGACGCCGACGTGCGCATCCTGCGCCGCGCGCTGCGCGATGTGCGCGACCGCGGCCGCACGCTTGAGAGCGTCATCACGCAGTATTTGACGACCGTCAAGCCCATGCACGAGCAGTTCGTTGAGCCGAGCCGCAAGTACGCCGACATCATCGTCCTCGAAGGCGGCCACAACTTAGTCGCCCTCGACATGATCATGCAGCGCATCGCTAGCCACATCGCCTCCGCCGACTAACACAGACACGAAAAAGCGTCGCAGACTTTGTGCCGCGCACGGCACGAAAGAATTTTAATCATAAATCGCCGCGGCAGAAGGTGAATTGCCGCAAAGCGGCAAGAGAAGCCGCCCTGGAGCGTGCGCGTCAAAAACACTTCTCGCTCCGCGCGTGTCGCAGCCGCCTTTCGGGCGGCAAGGCACGAAGCGGAGCGCATCTTTCTCAAAAAAGAGGGACGCAGCTGAAAGCTGCGTCCCTCTTTTTTGAATATCTTTTACACTCCCGCGAAGTGGAACACGACGCCGATCACCGCGGAGACTCCGATAAAGACGATCGGGTGCAGGTCCTTGGTCTTTTTGATGTAGCGCGTGAAGACGAGCAGCACCAGCGCAAGGATGATGCCGCGCCAGCTGATCGCGCCGTCCCACGAGAATTTCATCAGGATGGAATCCTCCTGCGACGCGCTCGTGATCCCGGCGATCACCTGGAGCATCACGCCCGCGCAGGCCGCGCCGATCAGGCCGGTGGAGGCGGGACGAAGGCCGTAGAACGCGTTGGCGACATACTGGCTGTCGCGGAATTTGGCGAGCATCGCCGCAACGATCAAAATGACGATGATCGACGGCGTCACCTCGCCGATGGTGGCGACGATCGCGCCCGGCACGCCGCCGACCGTATAGCCGACATAGGTCGCCATGTTGATGCCGACAGGACCCGGCGTCGATTCCGACACAGCCAGCATGTTCATCAGGTCCGTCTGCGAAAACCAGCCCGTGGTCGCCCCGATATCCTTAAGGAACGGCAGCGTCGCCATGCCGCCGCCGATGGCAAACAGGCCCGTTTTGAAAAATTCCCAGTATAAGCGAAGATACAAGGTCATTTTGCCGCCCTCCCCTCAAGATTTTTCAGCACGATGCCGGACAGCGCCGAGAGCAGCACGAACCACACCGGCGAAACGCTCAGCAGCATATTCCCCAGCAGCACGATAACAAAGATGACCGCCGTGCGCTTATCCACGACCGACTTTTTCAGCAGCTTGAGCACAGCGTTCAGGATGAGCACGCATACACACACCTGAATGCCTGCAAAGGCGTTCTGCACCCAGGCAAGGTGGGCAAAGTTCGTAATGAGTCCCGCCAGGATCGTGATAATGACGAGCGAGGGGAATACCACGCCGAGCGTCGCGGTGATGCCGCCCATCGCGCCTTTTCTCTTCTGCCCGACAAATGTCGCCGTGTTGACGGCGATGATGCCCGGTGTGCACTGACCGATGGCAAAATAGTCCACCAGCTCTTCTTCCGTTGCCCAGTGCTTATTCTGCACCACCTCGCGCTCGAGGATCGGCAGCATCGCCATGCCTCCGCCAAAGGTCATCACGCCGATCTTGGCAAAGGTGAGAAACAGCTCCAAAAGTTCCTTCAAAATACTTTCTCCTTACTCCACATATCCGTAAAGGCCGCGCACGGACACCTCACCCGTGCGGACGGTCTCGACCGTCCCGTTTTCGCGGCGCACGATGAGGCCAAACTCCTCGTCCACGTCAAGCGCCGTGACTTTCTCCTTCGTATCCTGCCACAAAAGCTGCACCTCGCGCCCGATGGTCACGCAGCGGCGGCGGTATTCGTCAAGATACCCGCTCGTCTCTCCGGATCTGAGCGCCGTATAAAGCGCATCGAGCTCCTCAATCATCGCCGCGGACAGCTCCGCGCGCGAAATGAGCCTGCCCGTCTCGCACAGGATGGACGTCGCGATCTTCGAGACCTCGCCGTCGAAGTCCTCCTCGCGCTGGCTGACGTTGAAGCCGATGCCCGCCACGACGTACTGGAGCTCGCCGGTCTCACCCTCGACGCTCAGCTCGGTCAAAATGCCGCAGAGCTTTCTGCCGTTCAGGATGAGATCGTTTGTCCACTTGATCTGCGAGTGCGTCCCCGCCACGCGGTCGACCGCGCGGCTCATCGCAACGGCGATGAGACCCGTGAGCGGCATCAGCTGCGACGGCGCAAGCTTCGGACGCAGCAAGATCGACAGGTAAACGCCCTTGCCCGCCGCGCTCTGAAAGCTGCGGCCGCGGCGACCGCGGCCGCTCGTCTGCTCCGCCGCGACGGCGACGGTACCGTCCGGCGCGCCGTCGAGCGCGATGCGCTTTAAGTAGGCGTTTGTCGAGTCGATGGAATCAAAGCAGTCGATGCGCTTGCCGACGGTTTCGACAGGTCCCAAGTAGCTGCGCACGGTCTGCTCAGTCAGCGTGTCGGGCAGCGACTTGAGGCAGTAGCCGCGTCCCGTGACGGCGTCGATCTCGTACCCCTGCGCGCGCAGGGCGGAAATGCTCTTCCAGATGGCCGCGCGCGTGATGCCGAGCTCGGCGCTGACGGCCTCGCCGGAGACGAAGTGTCCCTTTTCCCGCAGCAGCAGCGCCAAAACAGTCTCTTTTCCCATAGCGTCCTCCGTTACAAAATGTAACCGAAATTGTTACCCTTTTGAGGTTGACAGTCGGCGGCTTATCGCTTACGATTGACATAAAATATCAAACGCTGCGTTTTTCGCAGCCGCCGTCTTAGGATTGTAGCACGCTTGCCGCCGCATGTAAACCAAAATCTCATGTTTTGGCTTACCCGGCGGTTTCTTGACGAATTCCTGATTTTTCCATTGCCGCGCTCCGCCCCGGCGTGTACAATAAGACGCTGACAAATTATGACAGGAGTTTCCCCGTGAGCTTTTCCGACCTTACGTTTCTTTTTTATTTTCTGCCGCTGTTTTTCGCGGTCTATTACATTCTGCCCTTTCGCTTCAAAAATGCTGCGCTCGTGCTGGGCAGTTTTGCCTTCTACTTCATCGGCGCAGGTGCGCGCGACACACTGCTGCTGTCCGGCGTGCTGCTTCTGCACTACGCCCTCGCCCGCGCAATGGCGGGGAAAGAAGTCCGCACGCGAAAAGCACTGCTGATCATCGCGCTGGCGGCGGACCTCTTTTGCCTCGTGTATTTCAAGTACGCCGCATTTATTCTGGAAAATCTGGGCAAACTGACGGGGACGGCGTTCTCTCTCGTTGAGCTTGCGCTGCCGCTCGGCGTCAGCTTCTACCTTTTCCAGAGCGCGGGGTACCTCATCGACGTCTATCGCGGCGAGGAGGCGGAGAAAAACCTCATCGACTACGCCGCCTTCACGATCGCGTTCCCCCAGCTCACGATGGGGCCGATCTTACGCTACCGCGAATGGCGCGGCGCACTGAAAGCACGCACGGTCACGCGCGAGGACGTATTCTCCGGCTTTGAGCTCTTTGTTGTCGGCCTGTGCTTCAAGGTGCTGCTCGCCGACCAGCTCGCGCCGCTGTGGGCATCGCTCGAGCGCATCGGGTACGAATACCTGTCGACGCCGCTCGCATGGCTTGGCGCGGTGAGCTACAGTTTGCAGCTCTATTTCGACTTTTCCGGCTATTCGCTCATGGCGATGGGCCTCGGGCAGATGCTCGCGCTGCCTGTGCCGCGCAACTTTGACCTGCCCTACACCGCGCGCTCGGTGAGCGAGTTCTACCGCCGCTGGCACATCACGCTCGGCACATGGTTTCGCGACTACGTCTACATCCCGCTCGGCGGCAGCCGCAACGGCAATGCCCGCACGGTGCTCTCGCTCACGGTCGTGTGGTTTTTCACCGGCCTCTGGCACGGGGCAAGCTGGAATTTTGTCCTATGGGGTGTGATGCTGCTTGGATTCATCCTGCTCGAAAAGTTCTGTATCGGCGATTTTCTCAAGGAGCATAAAGTGCTCTCGCACGTCTATCTCCTCTTCGTCATCCCGCAGACGTGGGTCATTTTCCGCATCACGCGCTTAAAGGACGTCGGCGCGTATTTCTCCCGCCTGTTCCCGCTGTTCGGCGCACACAGCGCCATCTCCGCGCAGGATGTGCTCAAGCTGCTCTCATCCTACTGGTGGCTGCTGCTTCTCGCTGTCTTCTTCTGCCTGCCGCAGCCGCGCCGCTTTTATGAAAAGCACCGCGGCAGCCTGCTTGTCCAGCTCCCGCTGTTTCTGCTCTTCTGGGTGTGCGTGTACTTCATCGCCACCTCGTCGGGCAACGCCTTCCTCTATTCCCGTTTCTAAGGAGACTTTTCATGTTCTCTCGTCCCTTTTCCCTGCTTCTGCCGCTGTGCTTTGTCAGCGCACTGGCGCTCAACGCCTACGCCGCGCTCGATCCCACCGGCGTGTATCAGGATTATCTTGAAAAACTGGATGCCGCGACGCCGCCCGTCGCGGCGATGGCCACAGCGGCCGCAGACGGGGTCTACCCGTGGAGCGAGCCCAAAGCGCCCGAACCTCCTCCCGTCCCAGACCCCGCTCCGCTTCCTGACCCGGAACCGGAGCCCGAACCGGAGCCCGAACCGGAAGCGCCCGACTCCCCCTTCACCACGGTGGACGCGAGCTACTTTGACGACGCGCTGTTCATCGGCGACTCGCACACCGACGGCTTCAAGGACTATGCGGGCCTGCCGAACGCCGATTACCTCTGCCACAACGGCCTGACGGTCTGGTCGGCGGTCGAAAAGGCGGAGTTCCCCGGTAAGCAAACGCTCGCACAAGCGCTTTCCGGCAAGCACTACGGCAAAATTTATCTGATGCTCGGCATCAACGAGCTCGGCACCGGCACGGCGGAGAGCTGGGCCGCACAGTACAAGGTCCTGCTCGACGAAGTGCGCGAGCTCCAGCCTGACGCCATCATCTTTTTGCAGGCCATCTTCCACACGACGCAGGAAAAGTCCGACGCGACGTTCTTTAAGAATTCGACCATCGACGCACGCAACGCCGAGCTCCAAAAGCTCGCCGACAACGAAACGGTCTTCTACATCGACTGCAATCCCGTCTTCGACGACTCTACCGGCGCGCTGACGCCGGAATACTCCGGCGACGGCGTCCACGTCAAGGCCGCGTACTATCCGATGTGGAGAGACTATCTCTTCCAGTTTGGCGTCGTAAGATAGCTTCAAGAAAGCGGTGAAGCCGCTTTCTTGAGAAAGTTTCGCTGCGCTCTGCGCCTCGGTTGGCCGCATAATGCGGCCAATTCGACGCTCGCTCCGCGCAAAGTGTTTTTCGCCACGCACTTGTCGCGGCGAAAAACAAATTTCGATTTATTTGCGCCGTGCGCGGCGCAAACTCTGCGAGGCTCTTTACGTAAAAAGGAACCGCTCTTCGAGCGGTTCCTTTTTTGCATTGCTTCGTTTTATTCGTGCTTGACCTTGTAGCCGCGGTTCAATCTCATTTCGAGCGCGTCGAGCTCTTCGTAGAGCTCAGGCGGCACCTTGCCGATCTTCTCGTAATATTCGCGGGCGTCCTCGCACTCCTGGAGCCAGAGGTCGCGGTCAACAGAGAGTAGGCGGCGCATGTCGTACATCGACATTTCAAGGCCCTCCATGTCGATATCGTGGGTGTTGGGCTCGTAGCCGAGCGCGGTCTCCGCCGCGCCGATCTCATCGTCGGCGCGTGAGATGATCCACTGTAAAACACGCATATTGTCGCCAAAGCCGGGCCAGGCGAAGTTGCCGTCCTCGTCGGTGCGGAACCAGTTGACGTTGAAGATCTTCGGCGGCTTGGGGATCTTCTTGCCCATGTCGAGCCAGTGCTGCCAGTAGTCGCCCATGTGGTAGCCGCAGAACGGCAGCATCGCCATCGGGTCGCGGCGCACGACGCCGACGCGGCCCGTCGCCGCGGCGGTGGTCTCCGACGCCATGATCGAGCCGATGAACACGCCGTGCTGCCAGTTGAAGGACTGGTAAACGAGCGGCGCGGTCTTCGCGCGGCGGCCGCCAAAGACGATGGCGCTGATGGGCACGCCCTCGGGATTGTCAAACTCGGGGCTCAGGCAGGGGCAGTTGCGCGCGGGCGCGGTGAAGCGGCTGTTGGGATGCGCGGCCTTTTCGGGGCTCTGCGGCGTCCAGGGACGGCCGCGCCAGTCGATGGCGCGCGCGGGCGGCGTCTTGTTGAGTCCCTCCCACCAGACGGTGTTGTCGCTGAGGTCAAGCGCGACGTTCGTAAAGATCGTGTCCTTATGCGTAGAGATGAGCGCGTTGGGGTTCGACTTCATGGATGTGCCCGGCGCGACGCCAAAAAAGCCGTTTTCGGGGTTCACGGCCCAGAGGCGGCCGTCCTTGCCGACGCGCAGCCACGCGATATCGTCGCCCACGCACCACACGCGCCAGCCCCACCGCTGCAGGCCCTCGGGCGGGATGAGCATGGCGAGGTTCGTCTTGCCGCAGGCGGAGGGGAAGGCGGCGGAGATGTACTTGATCTCGCCGCGCGGGTTCTGGATGCCGAGGATCAGCATGTGCTCGGCCATCCACCCCTCCTGACGGCCGAGGTTCGAAGCGATGCGCAGCGCGAAGCACTTCTTGCCCTGAAGCACGTTTCCGCCATAGTTCGAGTTCATCGAGATGATCGTATTGTCCTGTGGGAAGTGGACGATGTACTTGTTGTCCTTGTCGAGGTTGCACTGGCAGTGCAGGCCCTTGATAAAGCCCTCATCGTCGCCGAGCGCGTCGCACACGGCCTTGCCGATGCGGGTCATGATGTGCATGTTGAGCACGACGTAAATGGAGTCGGTCAGTTCAAAGCCGTATTTGGCGAACGGAGAGCCGATGATGGACATGGAGTACGGGATGATGTACATGGTGCGGCCCTTATAGGCGCCGTCGGCCAGAGCATACATCTTTTCGTACATTTCCTTGGGCTCTACCCAGTGGTTCGTGGGGCCTGCGTCCTCTTCCTTTTCACAGCAGATGAACGTGCGGTCCTCCACGCGCGCCACGTCGTCGGGGTCGGTGCGGTGCAGGTAGCATCCCGGGAGCTTGTCCGGGTTGAGCTTGATGAGGATGCCCTCCTTGACGGCCTGCTCGCGCAGCGCGTCGAGCTGTTCCTCTTCCCCCGTGATCCAGACAATGTTGTCCGGCTTGGTGATGGCGGTCATTTCGTCGATCCACGACAAAACGGCCTTGTTGTTCGTCAAATTCGTCATTTGTTCTTTCCCTCGTAGCATGTTCACGGTGTAATGAAAAAGAAAAATTTTGCACCGCGTCTTGTGTGGTGTGCTGTGCCGCTTTGGGGCGGCAGGGAGCTAACCGATGCACAGGAAAAATGGCTGCTATTGAGTTTGACTCCTTTCTGCCGAAAATTGTAGCAGAATGTCTTATCAATAGCAACCATATGGTTTATCAATTTTTTGAATAGATGCTTCTGTGCTGTCACAGTAATGCGGCGATCTCGGCGGACAGCGCGGCGAATTCACTGAGCCCCAGCCGCTCGCCGCGGATGTTGGCCTCTAAGCCGCAGGACGTGACCGCCTGCGTGACCTGCTCTTTTGTGAGCTGGCTGCCGAACGCCGTCATCAGGCTGTTGACGAGCGTCTTGCGCCGCAGAGCAAACGCGGCGTACACCACGCGGAAGAAGAACTTCTCGTCCTCGACCTCGACCGGCGGCTCCCTGCGCACGACGGCGCGCAGCACGGCGGACGTGACCTTCGGCTGCGGCTCGAAGCACTCGCGCGGCACAGCGAAAAGGTATTCCGGCTCCGTGTAGTATTGCATGAAGACGGAGAACGCGCCGTAGGCGCTCGTGCCCGGCGCGGCGCAGAGGCGCTCGGCGACCTCCTTCTGCACCAGCACCGTGATGCTCTCGAAGCACTTCGACTCGATGAGCGCCGTGATGGCGGGCGTCGTGATGTTGTAGGGCAGGTTCGCGCACACGATGGGCGTGAGGCCCGCGAATTTCTCACGCACAAGCGCAGGGATATCGGTTTTCAAAATATCGGCGGACACGACCTCGAAATTGTCGAAGCGGGCCATGGTCTCTTCCAGGATCGGCAGCAGCGTCTTGTCAAGCTCCACGGCCACCACCTTGCCCGCGCGCTCGCAGAGCTCGTGGCTCAGTGCACCGATGCCGGGGCCGATCTCGAGCACGCCGTTCTGCTCGTTTGCGCGCGAGCTCTCGGCGATCTCATAGGGGATGGCGGGGTCGATCAAAAAATTCTGCCCCATGGACTTGGAAAAATGAAAACCATGGCGCTTTAAGAGCGCCTCGATGGCAGCCTTGTCATTGCGTTCCATAGCGTGGTTCCTTTCTGCGCGCTGGGCGTAAAAAATTGTAAAACGATTCTACCATATTTTGCGCAAAAGAGTAGTAAAAATTTTACCCGTGTGATAAAATGCAGAAATCTCAGGAAAAGAGGGATGTTCTCATGGAGCTCACACCGCAGATCTTGATCGTTGTTCTGCCGCTCATCTTTCTTGGCGGCTTTGTCGACTCCGTCGCCGGCGGCGGCGGACTCATCACGCTTCCCGCCTATCTGATGGCCGGTATCCCCGCGCATCTTGCGATGGGGACGAACAAGGTCGTCAACGGCACCGGTACGGCGCTCGCCTCGTTCAAATACTTTCGCGGCGGCAAGGTCCTGCTGCGTCCCGCCATCGTCTCGGGGATCGGTGCGCTGCTCGGCGCGGCCATCGGCACAAAGATCGCTCTGCTCATCAACGAGGACATTCTGAAGATCATGATGCTCGTCGCGCTGCCCTGCGCGGCGATCCTGCTGATGCTCAAAAAGGACTTCGGCAAAGAAAATGACGCACCCGCGCGCGAGTACACGCCGCAGCAGGAGCTGACGCGCGCCGCGCTCATCGGTTTGGGTCTTGGCTGCTATGACGGGCTCATCGGCCCGGGCACGGGCACGTTCATGATCATGGCGTTTACGATGGCACTTTCGATGGACCTCCTCACGGCGTCGGGCTGCGCAAAGATCGCAAACCTCTGCTCCAATGTCGCCTCGGCGGTGCTGTTCATCATCAGCGGCAAGGTCTGGTGGCTGCTGGCGCTCCCCGCGGCGGCCTGCAATATGCTCGGTGCCTACTGCGGCGCGCGCTACGCCATGAAGGGTGGCAGCAAGCGTGTGCGCGGCATGATCTTCGTCGTACTGGGGCTGCTGTTTATCAAGATGGGCTACGAGCTGCTGTTCTGAAAAGACGAATTCTATATAAAAAAGCGGACAGTCAAGGCTGTCCGCTTTTTTCAGTTCTTCAGGCTGTGCAGCGGTGCGGGAATTCTGCCGCCGCGCGCAATGAACTCCGCGCTCGAATAAGGGTGGACCGCCTGCACCGGTGCCGAGCCGAGAAGTCCGCCGAACTCCACCGTGTCGCCCACCTTGCAGCCGGGCGCAGGGATGACGCGCACCGCAGTCGTCTTCGTGTTGATCATGCCGATGGCCGCCTCATCGGCGATGATGGCAGCAATGGTCTCTGCGCTCGTGTCGCCCGGAAGCGCGATCATGTCAAGCCCTACGGAGCACACGCAGGTCATCGCCTCCAGCTTGTCGAGCGTCAGCGCGCCGGACGACGCCGCGGCGATCATGCCCTCGTCCTCGCTGACGGGGATAAATGCTCCGGATAAGCCGCCCACCGAGGAGGACGCCATCACGCCGCCTTTTTTCACCGCGTCGTTGAGCAGGGCGAGCGCGGCGGTCGTACCGTGCGTGCCGCAGACCTCAAGCCCCATTTCCTCCAGAATGCGGGCCACGCTGTCGCCGACGGCGGGCGTGGGCGCAAGGGAAAGATCGACAATGCCAAAGGGCGTATCGAGCCTGCGGCTCGCCTCCTGCGCGACGAGCTGACCCATGCGCGTGATGCGGAACGCCGTTTTCTTCACGGTTTCCGCCACCACGTCGAACGGCTGTCCCTTGACGCTTTGCAGCGCGTGATACACAACCCCCGGCCCGGAAACGCCGACGTTGATCACTTTTTCAGGTTCGCCCACGCCGTGAAATGCGCCCGCCATAAAGGGGTTATCCTCCACCGCGTTGCAGAAGATCACAAGCTTGGCGCAGCCAAAGCCGCCCTGCTTTTCCGTGAGCGCTGCCGTCTTTTTTACCGTCTGCCCCATCAGGGCGACGGCGTCCATATTGATCCCTGCCTTGGACGAGCCGACATTGACCGACGAGCACACAAGGTCCGTGTTGGCCAGCGCCTCGGGGATTGCAGCGATCAGCTTCCGGTCGGCGTCCGTCATGCCCTTTTGCACAAGCGCCGAAAAACCGCCAATAAAGTTAACACCGACATTTTTGGCCGCGCGGTCAAGCGCCTTGGCAAACGGGACATAGTCTTCCGTCTCCGACGCGGCGGCGACCAGCGCGATGGGTGTGACGGAAACCCGCTTATTGACGATGGGAATGCCAAATTCCCGCTCGATCTCTTCTCCCGTTGCGACCAGGCGCTCTGCATAGCGGCTGATCTTGTCGTAGATCTTTTCACACGCGCGCTCCGCGCTGCTGTCCGCGCAGGAGAGGAGCGAGATGCCCATCGTGATCGTGCGGATATCCAGATGCTGCTGGTCGATCATACGGATCGTTTCCAGAATATCATTGCGGCTTAGCATGATTCTTTCCCTCCCCGCTCAGATCTTGTGCATCGCGTTGAAGATGTCCTCCCGCTGCATGCGGATCGCAATGTCCATCTCCGCGCCGAGGGCGCTCAGCTTTTCCGTCAGTTCCGTAAAAGAGAGCGAACAATTTTCGAGATCCGCCAGCATGACCATGGTGAAATTTTCCTGCAAAATCGTCTGGCTGATATCCAGAACGTTCACGTTCCACCTTGCCAGCAGCGAGCTGACGCCCGCGATAATACCGACCTGATCTTTTCCCAGTACCGTGATAATGGCTTTCATTCTGTGTTCTCCTTTCGGTTTCTGCCGGTAATTGTATCATGTCACCGCAATAAAGTAAATGTTCCGGATGCGCAACATACGCATCCGGAACATACATTTATCGTACTATTCGACGAACCGCCCCGCTCAGTCGAGGAAGTAGACCGTCGAGTTTTTCTGGCGGCCGAACTGCTTGCACTCCTGATAGGAGTTCATATAGAGGTCAATCGCCGCGCCGCGCACGCCGGTATCCTCGGCAACAGCGTTGCCGTAGGTGTAGCCGGTCGAGCCGACGATGAACATCTCGGTGCCGAGGGGGATAACCTTCTTATCCACCGCAACGGTGCCGACATGGACGGTCGTACCCGTGGCGGTTCTGGTGCCCACGCCGCCGTAGCCCGCGGTATAGGCCGTGCAGGTGACCTTCATCGAGCCGGAGAAGTGGACGGAATCGCCGGACTTCATCAGAAGATAGCCGCTGCCGCCGCTCTCGGTGACAACGGACTTGACCGTGTCGCCGCTCTGCGCCTTGTCGACGAGCGTGCCGGTGTAGGTGATCTCCGCGACGGAGGTGTCATTCTTCTCCTCCACCGCCTGGCGGGAGACGAACTGGCCGTCGGCATACACGACCTCATAAACGACGTCGCGCGTGCCGTCGATGCCCTGCTGGACGACCTGCGTCTCGCCCTTGGGGATGCGGTACGACGTGGAGGTCAGCGTGGTGTGGGGAGCCGCCTCGGTGGCGGTCTCATAGTAGGTGAAGTCAGAGGCAACGGTGATCTCGACCTCTTCCTCCGTGACGTCGACCAGCACCATCTCAAGCGGGCTGACCGAGATCTGCAAACGGCGCAGCAGCTCGCTGACGCGCTCGCCGTTTCTCGTGGTGGCGTATTCGATGTCGTCGCCGTGCGTCACCGTCACCTTTTCACCGGCAGGAAGTGTGACTTCCGCGTCACCGCTCTGCGCGCCGGTGACAATGACGCGCTCCTGCGGGATGTCCGTCGTGCCGTCGAGCACGCTGACCGTATCGCCGTCGGCGATGAGGTACAGCGCGTCCGCGCGCAGCTCGGGCGAACTGTTCAGCAGCATCACAGCCGCGAAGAGCAGAAAGAACATCGCTCTGCGGCAGCGCTGGGCTGTGAACAAATTTTTCAAAAACTTCTGCATGGGATACTCCTTTTTTCGCGGCGTGAGCCGCCGCAGCTTCGCGCAGCTGAGGAAGTGCGCTGCGTCCGGAAAAGATTACAAAATGTAACTTTTCCAAAACTTGCTGGCAGTATACCGCCTGAAAAAGAATTTGTCAAGTTTCCGCCGTTTGTTCGTCAGAAGTTCTGAATTTTATAAAATTTTCGATATTTTTCTTATTTTCGTATTCTAAAAGTTGCGATTTAAGTCATCGAATTCGTGATTTTCTCG
>ERZ1032473.195-NODE-195-length-17004-cov-8.817157_pt1 | contig 17004 bp, 14 predicted proteins | sample MGYA00518734_ERZ1032473 | MGnify/ENA primary metagenome ERZ1032473 (study PRJEB33719, sample SAMN04261339) | wastewater metagenome | biome: periurban shantytown; feature: human; material: feces | host: Homo sapiens | place: Peru: Lima | collected 2013-01-23 ...
GCTTCGTTCATCTGGCCGAAGACGAGCGCGGTCTTGTCGATAACGCCGCTCTCGTGCATCTCGTTCCAGAGGTCGTTGCCCTCGCGGCTGCGCTCGCCCACGCCGGTGAAGATTGAATAGCCGCCGTGCTCGACGGCGATGTTGTGGATAAGCTCCTGAATGAGCACCGTTTTACCGACGCCCGCGCCGCCGAACAGTCCGATCTTGCCGCCGCGCGGATAGGGTTCCAAAAGGTCGATGACCTTGATGCCGGTCTCCAAGATCTCAACGCTCGGGCTCTGCTCGTCGAAGGCGGGGGGCTTTCTGTGGATGCTGCGGCGCGGCTCCGCGCCGCCGATCGGCGCGCCGCCGTCGATGGTATCGCCAAAGACGTTGAAAAGCCGTCCGAGCGTCGCCTTGCCGACGGGCACGCGAAGACCGCTGCCTTCGCCCGTGACGGTCATGCCGCGGCTGAGGCCCTCGCTGCCGGAGAGCATGATGCAGCGCACCGTTTCGGCGCTCAAATGCTGCTCCACCTCCATCACAAGGCGCTTGCCGTTCAGCTCGACGAACAGCGCCTCGCGGATGCGCGGCAGCTCGCCGTGCGGGAAGCGCACGTCCACCACGCTGCCCGATACCTGAATGATCTTACCTGTGCGCATGCTGCGCCTCCTTCTTCATGTGGTTCTTCTTGCTGCGCGCGCCGGCGGAGACCTCCGTGATCTCGCTCGTGATGGCGCCCTGCCGCTCGTGGTTGTACTCGAGCTGCAGCTCACGCAGCATGTCGTCCTCGTTCTGGTTGGCCGAGTCCATGGCAGAGGCGCGCGCGTTCTGCTCGGCGCAAAAGCTGTCGACCATCGCCGAGTACAAAAAGCCCGTGATGTACGCCGGCACGACTCTGGCGAGCACCTCCTCTGCCGAGGGCTCAAAGCGGATGGGCTTTTCCACCCCTTCCTCTTTGGCAAAGTGCTCATCCTCCAGCGGCAGCAGGCGCACGGTGCGCACGTCCATGTCCACGCCGTTGCCAAGGTCGGTGTAGATGATAAAGAGCTTTGAGATCTCGCCCCGGTCGAAGAGATCCAAAAGCTTCGCCGTGATCTCTCGCGCGCGGCGGAGCGTGGGGCTCTGCGCATCGTAGAGGAAGCTCTTTTCCACCGGCACGCCGTGGCCGGAGAAGAAGTGCCGCCCGTTGCCGCCCACCACAAAAAGGCGGCTGTCGGGGTGCTTTTCAAGGCGCTTCATCGTCTCCTGAATGACATTCTGGTTGTAGGCGCCCGCGAGGCCGCGGTCCGCCGTCACCACAAGATAAGCGTAGGTGCTGGGCTGGGCCAGATCGTCCGCGTTGCCCCGGTAGAGGTACGGGCTCTCGATCTCGCCCGCGTGCTGGAATATCTGCTCGATCTGCGTCGAGACCGCGTCGAAAAACGGCCGCGTCTTGGCAAGGTCTTCTTTCGCCCGCCGCATCTTGGTCGAAGCGATGAGGTACATCGCGTTCGTCACCTTCTGCGTGCTCTGGATGCTCGCGATGTGCTCGCGGATCTCCTTCATGCTCGCCATGTACCTGTCACCTCACTTTTTATTTGGAAAAATAGCTTTGCACAAATTCCTTTGCCAGTTCGATGATCTGCGACTGCTGATCGTCGCTGAGCTGGCCGGTCTGCTCGATGGTATTGCACAGCGCGCTCTGCGTCTCGCCAAAGTGCTGCAAGAGCGCGGGGATAAACGCGTCAAGCTGCTCTGGCACGATCTCCTGAAAAACATGGTTCAGCCCCGCGACGAGCAGGATGACCTGCTCATACTGCTTGTAGGGGTGGAACTGCTTCTGCCGCAGCATGCGCATCAAGCCCTGACCGTAGGATAAAAGCTTTGCCGTCGACTCGTCAAGGTCGCTTGCAAACTGCGTGAACGACTCCATCTCGCGGTACTGCGAAAGGTCGAGGCGGATGGTCTTGGCCGCCTTTTTCATCGCCTTGGTCTGCGCGTCGCCGCCCACGCGGGACACGGACAGGCCCACATTCACCGCCGGACGCTGGCCGGAGAAGAACAGGCGCGTTTCCAGAATGAGCTGACCGTCGGTGATGGAAATGACGTTCGTCGGGATATAGGCCGACACGTCTCCGGACTGCGTCTCGATGATCGGCAGCGCCGTGATGCTGCCGCCGCCCTTCTCCTCGCTCAGATGCGCCGCGCGCTCGAGCAGGCGGGAGTGCAGATAGAACACGTCGCCCGGATACGCCTCGCGGCCCGGGGAGCGCTCCAAAAGAAGGCTCATCGCGCGGTACGCGATGGCGTGCTTGGAAAGATCGTCGTAGACGATCAGCACGTCGCGGCCCTTATTCATAAAGTATTCGCCCATGGCGCAGCCCGCGTAGGGCGCAATGTACTGTAAAGGCGCGGGATCGCTCGCCGTGGCGTTGACAATGATCGTATAATCCATCGCGCCGTGCGTTTCCAGCGTCTTTTTGAGCTGGGCGACGGAGCTCGCCTTCTGTCCGATGGCGACATAGATGCAGATGACATCCTTGCCCTTCTGGTTGACGATGGTGTCGAGGGCGATAGCGGTCTTGCCGGTCTGGCGGTCGCCGATGATGAGCTCGCGCTGGCCGCGGCCGATGGGGAACATCGAGTCGACGGTCAGAATGCCCGTCTCAAGCGGCGTGTCGACGCTCTGGCGGTCGATGATACCGGGAGCGGGACTCTCCACTGCGCGGTAGCCGTCGGCGCGGATGTCTCCCCCGCCGTCGATGGGCACGCCGAGCGCGTTGACCACGCGGCCGAGGAACCCCTCGCCCACGGGAACGCCCGCCGTGCGTCCGGTGCGGCGGACCGTGCTGCCCGCGCAGACGCTCGCGTCGTCGTCAAAGAGGATGCAGCCGACGCTGTCCTCGGATAAATCCTGCACCATGCCGCGCACGCCGCCGTCGAAAAGCAGCACCTCGCCATAGGCGGCGCCCTCCAGCCCGTCCACGCGGGCAATGCCGTCGCCGACGGTCAGAACGGTGCCGACCCCCTGTGCCATGGCCTGCGGCGTCCACGAGAGCACCGTCTCCTTCAGCAGCGGGATGACGTCGCCCTGCGTGGCGGCGAGCTTTTCGAGCGCGTCCTTAAACTGGCTCAGGCGTCCGCCCGCGCTCCAGTCGTAGACCTCCGCGCCCACCTCGAGGCGGAAACCGCCGGGGTAGTCATCACTCTTTTGCCAGGTAAGCGTCGTGCCCTCGCCGTACTTTTCGGCGAGGAAGGCCAGAAATCGCTTCTCCTGCTCCTGCGACGGACGCGCGGCAGAGAGCAGTACGGCCTCTAAATGCTCCGTGCGCTCAGCCATTGTCCTTGCGCTCCTCCGCCGTGTCCAGGAACTTGTCGTAAGCGTCCGACGTGCTGGAGAGCACCAGCTTTTCCGCCGCGGCGCTCATCAGCTCGGAAATTTCGCCCTTGGCCTGCTCCATCACGCGCTCATGCTCGCGCGCGGCATCTTCCCGCGCCTTGCGCACGATCTCGCCCGCCTGCTGCTCGGCCTGCGCGCGGCGCTCGTCCACCGCGTGCTGCAAGGCTTCGTTCGCCTCGCGCTGGCGGCGTGCGATCTCCTCGTCGGCGCTCTTGAGCTGCGCTTCATAGCCGGCCTTCGTCTTCTCGGCCTCAGCAAGCACGGCCTTGGCGTCCTCGTCCATCTTCTCATAGTGCGCCTTGCGGCTGTCCATAAATCTCTTCACAGGCTTGTAGAGCAGAAAATACATCGCGCCGAACAGGATGACAAAGTTCAGCGCATGCAGCAAAATTTGCTGCAGATTGATATTAAGCGGCATTCAAAGCCCCTCCTTTTTGGGAGTGTTCTTCATCAAAGGACGAAGATAATGAGGATCGCCACGATCAGGGCGTAAATGATGACCGTCTCGATAAACACAAGGCCCATCATCATCGTGGTTCTGATCTGACTTGTGGCCTCGGGCTGGCGGGCCATGGCCTCGCTCGACTTGCCGACCGCAATGCCCATGGCCAGCGCGCCGCCAAGGCACGCAATGCCGATCATCACGCCCGAGCCCATCGCCTTGGCGGAGGTCACGTCGTTGTCGTTGCTGCCGGCCGTGACGCTCACGGTCTCGGTCACGTTGCTGTCGCTCCCGCTTTCGTTTGCGGCGAGGGCGGGGATGGTGCAGATCATCAGCGCGCACAGCAGCATCATCAGCGCTGCAAATTTCTTCATCGTTTTCATGGCAAATTTACCTCTTTCTTCAGGCAGCCGTTTCGCTGCGGGATTTTTTTACCTTTTTTGCCTTGGGCTTTTTCTCGTGCTTTTCGGTCGATTCGCCGTAGAACGTCGACACCAGCATCGTTAAAACATACGCCTGGATCAGCGCGTGCAGCAGCGTGAACATCACGCCCACGATGACCGGCAGCACATAGGAAAGCGCCGCGTAGTAATACACAAGCTCCGTCACGAGCGCGCCGGAAAGCAGCGCGCCGAAAAGTCGAAAGCTCATCGAGATCGGCAGCGAGAAATCCTTGAGCGCGTGCAGAAATCCCCTCACGCCCGCGGCGATCAGTCCGCCAAACAGGATCACGCCGTAGCTCATCACGCCCAGCGCGATCGCCCCGTTGATATCGGACAGCGGCGCGGGCAGGCTGACGGCGTGGCCTGATGTGGTCACCACCTGAATGCCGAGCAGCTCAAAGAGCGTGCTGACAAAGATGTAAACACCGGCGGTGAAGATGTACGCCCGCAGGAATTTATTGCGGTGCGGGCTGCTGCCCTCGGCCAGGCCGTCGAACATGCCGACGATCTGCTCTAAAACGAGCTGGAACCTGCCGGGTACATATTTGAATTTTGGGATCACAAAAAGCCGGCACACAAGGGCGAATACTATTAAAATACCCGTCACGATGTAGGCGGAGATGAGCCCCGGGTTCACCTCGATCAGCCCAAACAGGCTCACCTTGTTCTGCTCGTGCAGCACCGCGTCACGCATGACCTCCTGGATCGGTTCGCTCTCGCCGCCTGACGGCGTGAGCAAACATCCGGCCAGCAGCGCCAGCACGATCACGGCGAACACGATCAGCCCGCGCGTTCGCTTTTTCTTATCCACGCGCCCTACCCCCTTTTGTTTCTATCATCCAATTTCTGCTTGGGATGCAGCACCTATTTATACCACCTGCACGCAGGAAATGCAAGTCTTCCTTCATGATTAACCGCCGCTTTACAGCATCTTTTCGTCTTCTTAACAGAGCCCCGACCCCTCCCCTTTTTCTTCAATAATATAGAGCAGCGGAAGGAGACAGTGCTGCCCCCTTCCGCCGCTCTATTCCACTTTTCTCGTTATCGTCACAATACGAAGATGATCAGGATGGCTATAATCAGCGCATAGATGATGACCGTCTCGATAAACACAAGACCCATCATCATCGACGTGCGGATCTGCCCCGCCGCCTCGGGTTGTTCGGCCATGTTGTTCGCCGCCTTTGCAACGGAATGCGCCATGCCCAGCGCGCCGCCGAAGCACGCCACGCCGATGAGCGCCGCCACCGCCCAGATCTTGCGCAGCTTGACGGTATTTCCGTTCGCTCCCGCTTCGTCAGACTCTTCCACCTCACTCAGCGTTTCCGGGGTCTCCACGTTTTGCTCCCCGCCCGCGGCGGCCAGCGCCGGAATCGTCAGCGCGCACAGCAGCGCCAGCACGGCAAACAGCGACCAAATTCGTTTCATCATTCGACTCCTTAACGCAAAAATGCAGTTTCTTTGCGAAATCTTTATAAAGACTATATACCATCCGTGCGCCGATGGCAAGTCTTTTTATAAAAAGCACAAAAAGTAGGATCCTCTCCCTTACTTTTTCGTTTTTTCTTTCTCTTGAGAGTAGCATTTTCCGCCCGTTTCTGCTATCGTGTAGAAAAACAAATCGCATAGAAAGGAAAATGCACATGTTCTGGGATCGGGTCGCAGGCGTCTATGACCTTTTTGCAGACATATTCAACAAGAAAACCCACAAGGCGCTCCTCGCCGCCGTCAGTTCCCGCATCACGCCATACGATGCGGTGCTCGAATGCGCCTGCGGCACGGGCCTTCTCACCGGCGCCATCGCTGAGCGCTGCCGAACGCTCGTCGCGACGGACTTCTCCGCCAACATGCTCAAGCGGGCGAAGAAGAAATACGGCGCGCTGCCGAACGTCACGTTCCGTCAGGCCGATATTCTGCACTTGGATGAACCGGACGGGCAGTTCGACGTGGTCATCGCCGCGAATGTCATCCACCTGCTCGACGAGCCGTACAAGGCCCTTGCCGAGCTCGACCGCGTCTGCCGCAGCGGCGGCACGATCATCGTCCCGACCTATATGAACCGCAGCGAGCAGGGCAAGACGAGCGGCTTTGCCTCGACCGTCGGCAAGGCGGGCGCGGACTTCAAGCGTCAGTTCACGTTCGACACGTATAAGCAGTTTATCGCCGCGGCAGGCTACGATGATGTCGACTACGCCTACTGTCCCGGCCGCGTGCCCTGCGCCGTCGCCGTGATCCACAAGCCGTAAAAAGCAAGAAAAAAGGCTCCGCAGAGTATTCTGCGGAGCCTTTTTTACATTTTGTATTCATTTTCTCTTCTGCCGGCGGATGTCTTCGCCGAAAAAGAGCAGCATTTGATACTCTCCCTGCAATCTTGACAGCACCGGCGCGCCGTAGCGCCGCCCGAGCTCGTCGGGGCTCAGGTTCGTGGAGATGACGGTCTTCTTCCCCGTGATGAGGCGCGTGTTGACGATCTGATACATCGCGCTGTGGACAAAGCTCGTCATCAGTTCGGTGCCGAGGTCGTCTAAAATCAGCAGGTCGCAGCCGAGCGCGCGGCTCACGGCGGTGTCGGCGTTCTCGCCGTCGTCGCGGCCGAACTTCTGCGCCTCGAAGCGGGCGAAGATGTGCCCCGCCGTGTCGTAGACCACGCTGTGGCCGCTCGCGCTCACGACGCGCGCGATGGACGCGGAGAGGAACGTTTTCCCCAGTCCCGTGCCGCCGGTCAGCAGCAGGTTGCCGCTCTTGGGCGAAAACTCGTGCGCGTAGTCCTGGCAGATGTCGTACACGCGCTCCATGTTCGTGCGCGGCGACACGCCGAGGTCGCTGTCCGGCACAGACGAATAGTAGTCGAAGTTGAAATTTTCAAAGCACTGCGAGCCGAGGTCCAAAAGGCCCGAGAGCTCCTTGTTCTGCTCGCTTGCGTAGTAGCCGCGCAGGCACGAGCAGACCTCGCTGCCGAGAAAGCCCGTGTCGTTGCAGCGCGAGCACTTGGGCTTTTCCTCGAGATAGTCGCCCGGCAGACCCAGGCGCGTCAGGAGAAGGCGCTTTTCCTGCTGCAAATTGAGGTTTTCCTCCCGCAGCGCCTCGATGGCCGGACGCGGGTCCGTTCCGCGGCGCAGACCGGAGGCGATGATCTTTGCCATCGTGTGCGACAGCTCGCGGTCGATCTCCTCGATGCGCGGGCACTTGGTATACACCGCGCGCTCGCGCGCGCGAAAATTCTCCGCGCGGCGCTGCTTGTCCTCGTCGAAGCGCGCCAGCGCTTGGCGCATCAGCCGCCCATCGTAAGACATCCTTCTCCCCCGCTTTCGTTACTGATTCAAATATTCCTTCATCCAGGCGTTGCCGCCGTCGGCGGCGGCCTTTCTGGGTTTCTGCGTTTCCTTGGCGTTCTCGGCGCGAACCTCGGCGAGCGTGTGCAGGCCCTTTTCGTGCCAGCGCTTCAAAATGCCGTTGCAGTACGGCCAGCGGAACTCATGGCAGTGCAGGATCGTCCGGTCGTAGGCCTCGGACACCGTATCGGCGGGAAAGCCCATCTCCGCCCACGCGGAGAGATACTTTTCCTCGCTCGGCGCGCTCGCGCGGCCCTGCATTTGCAGCGCCGCCATGTACTCGGGGTACCTGCCGCGCAGGGATTGCTCGCGCTTCATGTACTCGCTGGCCTTTTCGATGGAAAAGAGCTCCTTGCGCGCCCAGACGTAGCCCTCTTTTTCGATCTCGCGCATATTGGGCAGCCGCCCCTCGCCGAACTGCTGCTCCTTTTTCGCGATGCAGTAGTTGACGAGCGTGTAGACCACGTCCGCGGGCAGACCCAGATTTTCGTACAGCCCTAACAGCTTTTTGACCGACGGGGTCGAGAGCGGGCCGAGCTTGTGCTCCACCTCGCGCAGAAGGCAGGCGAAGCGCCCGTCGCCCTCCAGCTTTCGCGCGATGTCCTCGCGCGTGTACTCGGGCGGCTCGCTGAGCTGCTGGGGCGGCGGAAGGGGCGCTTCCTCCTTCTTCTCCGGCGCGCCGACGAGCTTCATCTCGTAGAGCGCCTGCTCCGCCGCGCGAAGACGCGTTTCGTCCCACTTGAGCTCGCGCGCGAGCTTGCCGGAGTCCGCCGCGCCGCGCGCATGCAGGATGGCGAGGTACAGCAGCGCCGCGTCGCCGCTGCCACCCGCGATCAATCGCTTGACCGTCGCCGATGAGAGCGTGATGTTCTCCTCGGTGCTCAAATGCAGCACATAGCCTGCCATGTTCCCCGCCTCCTTTCGTCCATTTTCGATTCCATTATTCTACATGAAATTTTCCCGTTCGTAAACATGAAATTTTTTGCTTCCCCCTTTTCACATTTTCACTCCCGTGTTATACTGTTAGAGATTATATGGGTGGAATTTGCCCTTTTTTGTGCAACGCCGAAGAAGAAAGGAGCACACAATCATGGAAAACCGCATCACCGTCTCTATTTGCGACGAGGAATACACCTTTGTCGCCGAGGAAGCCCCCTCCTATATGCAGAAGGTCGGCTCCTACGTCAACGACAAAATGAGCGAGCTGCTTGACGCTGCCAAGGTCGGCCGCACGGACGCCGCCGTGCTGACCGCCGTGAACATCACCGACGAGCTCTTCAAAGAGCGCGAGGCCGGCGACGCGCTGCGCCGTCAGGTCAAGCAGTACCTCGACGAGGCTTCTCAGGCCAAGAACGAGGTCAGCGAACTCAAGCGCGAGATCTTCAAGCTCCAGCAGCAGAAAAAGTAAGCCTTGACGACAGAGCTGTTAGCGCCCGCGGGCGGGCAGGAGGCGCTTGTTGCCGCCGTGCAGAGCGGTGCGGACGCCGTGTATATGGGCTTTGGCGCGTTCAACGCGCGCCGCAGCGCGAGGAACTTCTCTGACGAGGAATTCCGCGCGGCGGTCTCTTATTGCCATTTGCGGGGCGTGAAGGTCTATCTGACGCTCAACACCCTCGTCACCGACCGCGAGCTCCCCGCGCTTGCCGCGGAGGCGCGCACCGCGTCGGAGTGCGGCGTGGACGCGATCCTGGTGCAGGACTGGGGCGTTCTGGCGACGCTGCAAAAAATCATTCCCGACGTGCCGCTGCACGCCTCGACGCAGATGAGCCTGCACACGCTCTCGGGCGTTCAGGAAGCGGCAAGGCTCGACATGACGCGCGCGGTGCTCGCGCGCGAGCTTTCGCGTGGGGAGATCAGCGAAATCTGCGCGAATAGCCCCATCGAGATCGAAACGTTTGTCCACGGCGCGCTGTGCATGTGTTACAGCGGCCAGTGCGAGATGTCTGCCGTCATCGGGCGGCGCAGCGGCAACCGTGGCGCGTGCGCCCAGCCCTGCCGTCTGCCCTACGGCTTTTCCGGCAGGGCGGACAGCCATCCGCTGAGCCTGAAGGACGCGTGTCTTGCGCCCTTCGTGCCGGAGATGATGGACATGGGCGTCGCGTGCCTCAAGATCGAGGGGCGCATGAAGCGGCCGGAGTATGTCGCCGCCGTGACGGAAATATACGCGCGTCTCCTGCGCGAGCACAGAGGGCCGACGAAGGACGAGCAGAAAAAGTTTGCCCTCGCTTTCTCGCGCGACGGCTTCACCGAGGGGTACTACCGCGGTGTGCGCGGACGCGAGATGTTCGGCACGCGGCCCGAAAACGCAAGATGGCCCGAGGACTGGTTTGCCGAGGTCCGCACGCGCTATGAAAAGGAAAATCTGCGTCTCGTGCCGCTCGCATTAAATTGCACCATCCGCGCTGGAGAGCCGATGACCCTGACGGCGGAAGATGCGGACGGCCACTGCGTGACCGTCACCGGCGCGGTGCCCGAGGCGGCGCGCAGCCGCGCCGTCACCGCGGAAGAGGTTGAAACGCGCCTCAGGAAAACCGGCGGCACGGCGTTTTCGGCGGCGCAGTGCGCCGTCGCACTCGACGGCGGTCTCGCCGTCAGCGCGGGCGCGCTCAACGCCCTGCGCCGCGAAGCGCTTGCGCAGATGGAAGCGCTTCGCACCGCTGTGCCGAAACGTCGCGTATTCGACTTTGTCCCGCCGAAAACGATCAAAAACAGCGCGGACAAGCCGCTTTTGACCGTCTCCCTCCACAGGGCCGAGCAGCTAAGCGAAGAGCTTGTCGCCCTCGTCCCCGCGCGGGTGTATGTGCCTGTCGAGCTACTCCCGCAGCTTGACCTTTCGCCGTATCTCGGCAGAACGGAATTTTTCGCTGTCCTGCCGCGCATCTACCGCACACAGGACGAGCCTATTTTGCGCGCGCTGCTCGAGGACGCCGCCAAAAAGGGCGTCACGGGCGTGTCGCTCGCCAACCTCGGCCACCTTTCGCTCGTGCGCGGACTCGATATCACGCTCCACGGCGACTGGGCGCTGAACGTCTATAACTCCGCCGCGCTCGCTTTCTGGAAAGAACAGGGACTTTCGAGCGCGTGCGTCTCGTTCGAGCTGCGCGACGCGCAGATTCGTGACCTCAGCAAGTGTCTCCCGTGCGAGGCCATCGTCTACGGCAGGCTCCCCCTCATGGTCACGGAGAATTGCCTGAATGCAAACGAGTCCGGCTGTCGATACTTTAAGGAACGCCCTGCGTCCGTCCCGGCAGACGGCGCATGTGCAAGCGCGCCGGAGCTGACCGACCGGCGCGGCGAGCACTTCCCCGTGCTGCGCGCGTGGGGCTGCCGCAGCGAGATCGAGAACGGAAAGATTCTTTATCTCGCGGACAAGGCGAAGGACTGGCAGACGCTCGGTCTGCACTTTGCTCAACTCCGTTTCACGACCGAGAGCGCCTCTGAATGCGTCCGCGTGCTGCGCGCGTATCTGGGCGAGACGGTCGAAGCGCCGGAGAATATCACCCGTGGTCTCTTCTACCGCGGCGCAGAATGAATCCAATTTGTAATAATTTTTATTGATTCTACATTTTATCATCAATTTGTGAGGAATATCATGGCAATCGTTTTGGCATCCCAGTCCCCGCGCCGTCAGGAGCTTTTACAGCGTATCGGCGTGGAGGACTTCAAAACCCTCTCGCTCGACATCGACGAGAGCTATCCGGAAGGTCTTTCTCCTGAGGACACGGTGCGCTATATTGCAAAGAAGAAGTGCGACGCTGCCGCCGCCCTCTGCTCTCCCGACGATCTCATCATCACGGCGGACACGATGGTCTTTTTGGGCAATGACCGCCTCGGCAAGCCGCACGATGAGGACGATGCGTTCCGCATGCTGCGCGAGCTTGCCGGCCGCGGCCACACGGTCTGCACCGGCGTGAGCGTCCGCCGCGGAGAGACGAGCGAGCTTTTCGCCGTGTCCACGCGCGTCTTCTTCCGTCCGGCGACGGACGACGAGATCCGCGCCTACATCAAAACCGGCGAGCCGATGGACAAAGCCGGCGCCTACGGCGTGCAGAGCCGCGGCGCGCTCTTCGTCGAGCGCATCGACGGCGACTTTTTCAACGTCATGGGACTTCCCGTCGAGCAGCTTGGCTTAGTGCTCGCGCGCTTTGGCGTCAAGCTCCTGTAACCTCTCCCCTGCCCTACGATGAAAGGAGGGTAAGCCTTGAAAGAATTTTTCCGTCAGCACGGGCTGCGCATTCTGGCCGTCGCCGCGGCGATCGCCGTGGCACTGAGCCTTTTGACCTACTTTTCCTCGACGTCCTCGGTGCTCGAAAACATCGCGGGCGTGCTGACGTACCCGTTCCGCGCCGCTGCCACCGCCGTGAGCGACTGGGCGGCCGACAAGCGCCAGTATTACGAGGACACGACCACACTCAAGGAGGAAAACGCGGCGCTCAAAAAAGAGATCGCGGACCTTCGCGCCCAGCAGCGTCAGGCGCAGGCCGACAGCGAGGAAAATAAGCTCCTGCGCGAGCTTTTGAAGCTCCAGCAGCAGCGGCGCGACTTCACATTCGTCTCCACCGCCGTCCTCGCCCACAGCGAGAGCAGCTGGACGTCGTCGCTGTCTCTCAACCACGGCACCGATCAGGACATCGCCGTGGGCGACTGCGTCGTCAGCGCCGAGGGGTATCTCGTCGGCGTCATTTCCGAGGTCGGCCTCAACTGGTCGACGGTGCTGACCGTCATCGACACGGACACTGAGCTCGGCGCGCGCATCTTCCGCACCGGCGAGGTCGCCGTGGCGGAGGGTGATTTCGCCCTGATGGGTCAGGGCAAACTGAAGCTCTCATACCTCACGTCGGATGACGAAGTGCTCATCGGCGACCAGATCGTCACGTCGGGCCTTGGCGGATATTACCCGAGCGGCCTTGTCATCGGCTCGGTCGAATCGCTCCAGACCGGCGACGACGGCCTTGCCCGCTACGCGGTCCTTGCCCCCATGATGGACTTTGACGCCCTGACCGAGGTGTTTGTCATCACGGACTACGACATTGTCGACTGAGGGAGGCGCGCATGAATCTCACCCAAACTACCGCGCTTAAGTGGACGTTTTACGCGCTCGCCGCCGCGGCGCTCTTTTTCCTGCGGCGGCTGCTTCTCGGGTCGATGACATTTTTCGGCGTCATCCCCTTTCTGCCGCCCGTCATTTTGGCGGTCATGGCATCGTTCGAGCTGCCGCGCTCGTCCGTCATCGCGGGCATCGTCTTCGGCGCGCTGTGCGACCTTGTGCTCCCCGCGCCATTCGCGTGCCTCTATACCATTGCATTCACGCTTGCGGCGCTGCTTATTTCCACCGTTGTCAGCAATTTGCTGCAGCAGGGCTTTGCCCGTGCGCTGCTCTCGACCGTGCTGACATTTCTGCTCGTTGACCTCTTGCAGGCGTTTGCGCTGCTGCCGCGCAGCGGCTCGACCGCCATTTTGCCGATGCTCTCGCTCTTTGCGCGTGAAACGGTGCTCTCGTTCCCGCTTCTTCTGCCGGTCTATCCGGCGCTGCGCGCCATCCGCCGCATTTTCCCCGACTGATTTCCCCCATTTTCCCCAAGCCTCAACGAAAGGAGGCCGCTATGGACCCCAAACGCTTTACCCGCCGCCTGATCGCACTCGGTGCGGCGATGTTTCTCTGCGCGCTCGTATTCGTTATCACGCTCTTTGACGCACAGATCGTCAACGGCGACGATTACCTCGACAAGTCCATCCGCACGAATGCCAAGTCCGAGACTGTCAAGGCTTCACGCGGCGTCATCACCGACCGCAACGGCAAGGTGCTCGTGTCGAACCGTGCGGTCTACACGCTGAATTTTGATTCCTCGCTCGTCTCTTCCGACGAGCTCAACGACGCGCTGCTGCGCGTCATCGAACTGATGAACGCGCAGGGCGTCGAAATTAAGGACACGCTGCCGCTCGCCAGGACCTCGCCCTACGCCTACGACACCGCGAACGGCAGCGCGAAAACGCTCGTCAAATACCTTGTCTCGCTCAAGTGGATCAATGAAAAGAACGTCGGCGACGACGGCCTCCCCACTACGCTGACAGGCTCTGCGCTGTATCTGAAGCTGCGCAGCGAGTACGGGATCGACGAAACCCTGCCCACCGGCACGGTGCGCACGCTCATCGGGCTGCGCTACTCCCTCGCCTCCGCCAAGATGAACGGCTCCACGACCTTCGAATTTGCGAGCGACGTGGATGTTTCGCTCATTTCTCTCATCAAGGATGGCGACTATGCCGGCGTGCAGGTGGACACCTCGTCCGTGCGCGTCTATGAGACCGACTATGCCGCCCACGTCCTCGGCTACACCGGCAGCATTCAGGACTGGGACGATTATAAGGATAAGGACGGCTACACGCTCGCGAGCATCGTCGGCATCTCCGGCGTGGAAAATGCGTTTGAAGACTATCTCCACGGCAGCGACGGCAAGCGCCTTGTCACGCTCAACGAATCCGGCAAGATCACCGGCGAGCTCTACTCTGTCGAGCCGAAGCCCGGCTCCACCGTGGCGCTGACGATCGACATCGACTTTCAGGCACAGGTGGAGGAGGCGCTCAAAAATACCGTCTCTTCCATGACAAAATCCGACGGCATCGACCGCGGCGCGGCCGTGGCCGTCGTGCAGGTCGGCACGGGCGACGTGCTGGCGCTTGCGTCCTATCCGACCTATTCCCTCTCGACGTTCCGTCAGGACCTCGCCGAGCTCTCCACCGATCCCCTACAGCCGATGTGGAACCGCGCCACGCAGGGCAAATACGCCCCCGGCTCGACCTTGAAGCCGCTGACGGCCATCGCCGCGCTCGAATCCAGCGCGACGACCGTGCGCGAAAAGATCTACGACTCCGGCAAGTGGACGTACCCCGGCTACTCCGCGAGCTACACCTACTGCTGGAAGCGCAGCGGTCACGGCTCGCTCAACGTCCGCGGCGCGATCATGAACTCCTGCAACTATTTCTTCGCCGAAATGGGCTACCGCATGGGCATGGACACGCTGCGCGAGTATTACGCGAAATTCGGCCTCGGCTCCCCGACCGGCATTGAGATCGGCGACACCGCAGGCCGCCTCCCCTCGCAGAACGAGGGCGAAAACCTTGCCCCGTGGGCGGCGTTCGGTCAGGCGAATCAGGAATACTCCCCCCTCCAGCTCGCAAATTACATCGCGACACTCTGCGGCGGGGGTGACCGCTACGCAACGCACCTTTTGAAAAACGCCCGCTCCAGCGGCTCCGGCGCGCTCGAATACGTTTACGACGCCGAGCCGGTCGAGACGATCGCCATGAGCAGCGAAAATCTCTCCGCCGTCCTCGCCGGTATGCACGACCTCGCGACTGACGGCGCGGTGTCGCAGTATTTCAAGGACTGTATCGTCGACGCCGCGGCCAAGACCGGTACGATCCAGACCGGCGACACGAAGAACAACAACGGCGCGTTCGTCTGCTTCGCCCCCTACGACGATCCGCAGATCGCCGTGGCCATCGTCATCGAAAAGGGCGGCTCCGGCGCAGCGTTGGCCTCCACCGCCGTGCAGGTGCTCAACGCTTACTTCTCCAACACGTCCGCGTCCTCCGCGATCACGGGCGAAAATACACTGCTGGGTTAAGCGCGCCGTTTCGGCGCGCTTTTGCCTGTTTCAGCCGCTTTATTTGGCAGAAAGGAATGTGTTATGTCAACTAAATGGTTTGATTCGCGCGATCTTCTCTTCAAATCTCCCTTTGGCGCGGTGCCCTGCGGCGCCGATGTCTCGTTCTGCTTTCGCCCCGAGCGCGGCGCGGCGGTCACGCGCTGCGAGCTGCTTGCTCATGGTGAGTTTGCCGATCAATGGACGACGGTGGAGCTTACTCCCGCGCAGGAGGACGGCCACGTCGCCTATCGCGGCATCTACACCGCGCCGGATGACGTGGAGCTCGTCTGGTACCACTTCCGTCTCTCGTGGGCGGACGGCGGCACGAGCTGCTACGGTAAAAACGGCCTCTGCGCGTGGGACGCGGTCGAGCCCTGGCAGCTCACGGTCTACGACGACACACACAAAACGCCCGCATGGTTCGGCCGCGGCGTGACGTATCAGATCTTCCCCGACCGCTTCCGCCGCGCTAAATCTCGTGATGTTGCAGGCCTTGTCGGCCCGCGCACGCTGCACGAAAATTGGGACGAGCTTCCCGAATACCGCCCGAACGCCGAGGGCGAGATCACGTGCAGCGACTTTTTCGGCGGTGACTTGCAGGGGATCACGGAAAAGCTCGACTACCTCGCCTCTCTCGGTGTGACGACACTCTACCTCTGCCCGATCTTCGAGGCCTCGACCAACCACCGCTACGACACGGCCTGTTATGAGCGCATCGACCCGCTGCTCGGCGATGAAGCGGACTTCCGCACGCTCTGCGCGGAGGCGAAAAAGCGCGGCATCTACGTGATGCTCGACGGTGTCTTCAACCACACGGGGCGAAAGAGCGTCTATTTCAACGCCGACGGCTTTTACGACGACCTCGGCGCGGCGCAGGGCGAGCAGTCGCCCTACTACCGCTGGTACAACTTCCACCCATTCCCCGACGAGTACGACGCCTGGTGGGGCATCAAGAACCTGCCCGCAGTCAACGAGCTGGAAAAAAGTTATGTTGACTACATCATCGAGGGTGATAATTCCATTATTAAGCACTGGCTGCGCGCGGGCGCATCCGGCTGGCGGCTCGACGTCGCCGACGAGCTCCCCGACGAGTTCATTGCCAAGATTCGCGCGGCGATGAACGAGGAGAACCCCGACACTTATCTTCTCGGCGAGGTCTGGGAGGACGGCACGACGAAGATCGCCTACTCCCAGCGCCGCAAGTACCTGCTGGGCCGCGAGACGAACGGCCTGATGAACTACCCGTTCCGCACGGCGCTGATGGCCTATTTGCTCGGCGGCGGCGCGGAATACTTCCGCGACAGCATGGAGGAGCTGCGCGAAAACTATCCTGCGCCCGCGTTCTACGGCGCGATGAATTTTCTCTCGACCCACGACACGCCAAGGCTTTTGACGATTCTGGGCCTCACCTCCCCCGCGCCGCAGACGCGCGACGAGCGCGCGGTCTATCAGCTCAGCGATTCCGACCTTGCGCGCGGCATGTCGCTCCTCAAGCTCGCGGCTCTGATCCTCTACACCTTCCCCGGCTCGCCGATGCTCTACTACGGCGACGAAGCCGGCATGCAGGGCTTCGAGGACCCGTTCAACCGCGGCACCTATCCGTGGGGACACGAGAATGCCGAATTGGTGCAATACTTCCAACAGCTCGGCGCGCTGCGCAAGGCGCATGAGGCGCTGCAAAGCGGCACGATCGTCTACCATGCCGCGCAGGGCCGCGCGCTGACGTTCTCGCGCCGCACGGAGCACGACCACTGCCTCACGGCAGTCAATGCGGGCGACG
>ERZ1032473.197-NODE-197-length-16802-cov-14.718278_pt1 | contig 16802 bp, 15 predicted proteins | sample MGYA00518734_ERZ1032473 | MGnify/ENA primary metagenome ERZ1032473 (study PRJEB33719, sample SAMN04261339) | wastewater metagenome | biome: periurban shantytown; feature: human; material: feces | host: Homo sapiens | place: Peru: Lima | collected 2013-01-23 ...
GCGATAAAATGAGCAGAGACCCAGAAAAGGTTTTGAAAGAATTGCAGGAATTCCTGGACGCTCACGCAGAGGACACGGAGAACGAAGCCGACGTGGATGCCCTGGCGGAGCGGTTCTTTGCAGAATACAATCTAAAATGCAAAGAGCAGAAAGAATCTGCGCCTGAAACGGCGGACGATTATCTGGATCTCGCCAAACAGGTCACGTCGAAGAAAAAAAGCGTGGAATATCTGCACAAGGCGCTGGAGCTGGAGCCGGACAATCTGGATGCAAGACTCCAATTGATCCTGCGTACAGCGGAGCAGCCGGACGAGCGGCGGCTTGCCCTGCAGGAGCTGCTCGACGCAGCGGACAAGCAGATGGAAAAGTCCGGCGCGTTCAAGGAGTACGCCGGTGAGTTTTGGACAGCGTTTGAAACCAGACCATATATGCGCGTGCGCTATACATACTTTGACGTTTTAATTTCCTGCGGCATGATGCGCCGGGCGATCGACGAAGGGCAGCGCCTGTTGGAATTGTGCGAGAACGATAATCTCGGTGTCCGCTATCAGCTGATGCACCTGTACGTCTTCATGGAAGACGAAATGCACGCGCTGGCGCTCCATAAGCAGTTTGACTCCTATGAGGAAACGCAGATGCTCCTGCCGCTGGCAGTTTTATATTACAAGCTGAATCAGTTTGATAAGGCAGAGGACTACATCAAGCGCCTTGCGAAAGCGAACAAGGATACGAAGAAGTTCCTGCGGGCGGCGGCGCGTGACCAGCTGGACGATTATATTGGCGAGATGAGCCCCTATGGATACCGGCCGTTTACGATGGAAGAGCTGCTGGACGAACTGATGCACACCAGTTATCTGTTCAACTCTGTGCCATACTTCTTCGCATGGGCAAGCAAGGTCCTTACCACAAGGTCCAGCGCAAAAAAGAACACCTGAAAGCCGCACCTGCTGAATTAGGCGGTCAGAAAAAACATACAGCGAAGGCACGACCAAGCGTCGTGCCTTTTGTGTTATTCACGATTCGCGCCATTCAGAAGCGCAGTTGTCCGTGTGTTGATACCCATAAGCTCCCGATGTGTCTGTCGATTAGACTGACACATCGGGCATAAGAAAAATCACACCCTTTCGGATCTGCTGAAGGTCAGAGGAATTGAGCGCATTCTGATGCATATGCTCCAAAACGCGGCTATACGCTATACAGATCTTCTCCGGATATCATGCACAAGTATCCGCAAAAACTGCGCAGAGGTCGGAGCTGTCGTCAGCGGACGGTAAGTAAGGCTGCGTAAGAGGTCGGCATTTTCATGCCAGGAGGCGCAGGCAAACCCGTCAATGTTTCGGACGACCTGAAGCGGATTGGTGTTGTATTGGTCTGCTACTTCAGGATATAGCCGCTGCGATGGTTTCACCAGCCAATGCGGATTGAGTGAGGCGAGATAGACCGAGTAGGAAAGATGGAAAAATGCAGTGTTGGTTGCAGAGAAACCGAGTCGGTACAACAGATCATATACTTCGACAATGTCTGTTACGGCGTTCATGCTGCATCCGTCCCCTCCAGCGCTTGCACACGGTTCATAAACCGCCGAACCAGCGCGCTCTGTGCATCTGCCTCCAGCATAGAAAAGAGAAACAGCAAGGTCGGGGCTGAGGCGGCATATCTCCCGCGCTCCAAGTCACTGTATGCGCGGCTGGAAATACGAAGCTGCTCCGCCATGGCCTCCTGGGTCAGTGCCTTCTGCTGCCGCAGAGAAGACAATTCTTCGGAAAGAAGCTCTGCGAGCAGCGCCGGGTATGGTTTCATTCTGAAGACCTCCATAGTTTATAATAGATCAACTATGGAGATTTTATGTCGAAATGAAGCATGCTTCCACGAAGCACACTTCATGTTCGCCGTTCAAATCTTGTGAAAAAGCCGAGTTGAAGCGCGCAAAACAGTATTATTCGGTGAAACAACAGAATATCCAATGCGCACCAGCGCGGAAAGGAGTAGCCATGAACGTCAGAAAACCAGTACACCGAGCAAAAGAAGCTGGCCGCTGCCGTCAGCCGTGCCGCCTCAAATATCAACCAGATCTGCCGCCGCATCAACAGCACCGGGCGCTGCTATGAAGACGACGTTGCCGAACTGAAAGCGCGGCAAGACGAGATCTGGGAACTGCTGAAAGTACGGCAGAGAGATGAGCTTTGACCACAACGGGATTTTCCATGTGTGGGTTTTCCGCCACCGGTTTTCCGGACGGTGGGCAAGCTGACGCTCCGGAGCGTACCGCAGGCGGATTTCAGGACGACGGTTTTCGTGCCTTCCATCGGGACTGAAATTCATCCTCTAATAAGAAATAAATCAAGATACAAAAAAATCATCCATCAATCAATCAACACAAAAATGGATGGATTGATGGATGGGATAGGAGGTCAGATGAAAACTTTTTGCAAACTCACGGCGCAGAGCCCGGCGGCGTCCTATGTGCCGCTTCCGAGGTTCCTTCTCCAAGACGAAGCCCTGCGGGGCATCAGCAACGACGCCAAGGTGCTCTACGCGCTGCTGCAACTTCTTGGATGGCGACTGCCTGCTGCTGGACAGTGTTTGCCCGCAGTACATCTCCCGCAGCCTGATCTGCCGCTGGTTTCGCCGCGCCGTGCTGCCCCAGCAGCCAAAGCTGGAACAGGCCATTCTCAGCCCGAAAAAACTCCGCCGCTGCGAAGTCTGCGGCACGGGCATCCTCGCCCGCTCCGGCAGGGCAAAATACTGCCCCGCCTGCGCCAAGAAGGTTCACCGCCAGCAGAAGGCGAAATCCGCCCGCAAACGGCGCTCGGGCGTAGACAATTCAGGGTCGAAAAGCCCTTGAATTGCAAGCCTTCCCGCACCACCAAAGCCGCGCAGCAATACGATTTCCCTCGCAGCCGCAAAATCGAGTTCTATTTGTCTACATAGCCGCCAAGAAAGGAGAATTTTCTGTGGACAACATTCTCACCGTCCCCATCCACCTCAAAATGACGCTGACCGCCAGAGAAGCAGCGGAGTACAGCAACATCGGCATCAACAAGATCGACAGTATGCTCCGCTCGCCCAACTGCCCCTTCGTCTTGTTCGTTGGGACAAAAAAGCTGGTAAAGCGAAAGGAGTTTGAGCAGTTCATCAGTGAAAAACTGGTGATATAAGTGGCCTCGGAAGATTTGCAAATAAGTGGAGAGTTTTTTTCCACATTGCCTTGAGAAAAAGGACGTTCTATGCTATAATTCACACACTATAGGTGCAGTACCGTATCCTTTTCGCAGATGCAGAAAGGATACAAACTGTAGGCTTCTCTTTTATCCGGGCAGCAGCCAAAACGATCGCACCGGCCGGGGGATACCGGGGCGATGACGCCTCGGCTCCCGCAATGGCGGCAGAACAAGCAGATTGGGACGGAAATCAAGGAGTAAAATATATGGAAAAGCTTGAACTGTACATCCCAAAGCTGGAGGATCTATGGTTCTATCAACAGATGATGTCCGACCCGGAAACCATGTCTTACAACGCAAATTGGGATGTGGACTACGACGGCTACCATCGGGACACCGGCTGCATTGACTACCCGGACGAGGTGCTGCCCGCCTGGTATGAAAACATGATCGGACAGGAGCCGGAGCGCTTCTATGCTTACATCAAGCGCTGCTCCGACGGCGCGTGGATCGGCGATGTGAACTTCCACTATACGCCCGAAAAGGATTGGTGGGATATGGGCATCGTGATGTATGCTCCCTACCGGGGAAAGGGCTATGCCGTTCCTGCGCTGAGGCTGATGCTGGATCACGCGTTCCGCGTCTGCGGTATTTCCAGGATCCATAACGACTTCGAGATTGCCCGGAATGAAATTGCCGCATGGGAAACCCATCGCAAAGCAGGATTCAAAGAATTGGGCGTGGAAAACGGTTTTCTCCACATGATGATTACCAAAGAAGCGTATCTTGGCGCAGCGCAAAACGTGTCTGCCGATGATCCGATAAACCCGGATACGGAAATTGGGTAAACCGGGAATCCTTGACAAATCAAGACCTTTTAAGGAGATGTAGAGATATATGAAATTAGGTATCGTCGGGCTGCCGAACGTCGGCAAGTCCACGCTTTTCAACGCGATCACGAACGCGGGCGTTGCGGCGGACAACTACGCGTTCTGCACCATCGACCCGAACATCGGCGTCGTGCCTGTGCCGGACAAGCGGCTGGAATGGCTGCGCGACCAGCACAATCCCAAGAAATTCACCCCGGCCGTCATTGAGTTCGTGGACATCGCGGGCCTCGTCAAGGGCGCGTCGAAGGGCGAGGGTCTCGGCAACAAGTTTCTGTCCAACATCCGCGGCTGCGACGCGATCGTGCACGTTGTGCGCTGCTTTGAAGACCCGAACGTGACCCACGTCGAAGGCTCGACCGATCCGCTGCGCGACATCGAGATCATCAACACAGAGCTGATTATGGCCGACCTTGAAATGATCGACCGCCGCATCGACAAGGCCCAGAAGATGGCCAAGGGCGGCGACAAGCGCTACAACCACGAGGCGGAGCTGTTCACGGCGCTGCGCGACTATATGAACGAGGGCAATCTGGCCCGGACGTTCGAGTGCTCCGAGGACGACGCTGCCATGATCGCAACGAGCGATCTGCTGACGCTCCGCAAGACGATCTACGCGGCCAATCTCGGTGAAAACGAGGTCAACGACCCCGAATCCAGCCGCCACTTCACCGCCGTGCGCAAGCTGGCCGAGCAGGAGGGCAGTCAGGTGCTGCCGATCTGCGCGAAGCTCGAGGCGGACATTGCCGAGCTGGACGATCCCGACGAAAAGGCCATGTTCATGGAGGAGCTTGGCCTTCAGGAATCCGGCCTCGACCGCCTGATCCAGTGCAGCTACGCGCTGCTGGGCCTCATCTCCTTCCTGACGGCAGGCAGCGACGAGTGCCGCGCATGGACGATCAAAAAGGGTACCAAGGCCCCGCAGGCTGCCGGCAAAATTCATTCCGACTTTGAGCGCGGCTTCATCCGCGCCGAGGTTATCGCCTTTGACGATCTCAAGGCCTGCGGCACGCTGGCCAACGCCAAGGCGAAGGGCCTGCTCCGCAGCGAGGGCAAGGAGTATGTCATGCAGGACGGCGATGTCGTGAACTTCCTTTTCAATGTCTGAGTTCTAAGGCAGCACCGCGCAATTGCGTCTTCACGCTTTGACGGATCTTTTCCGCCAACCCTGCGGTTAGAAAAGTTTGAAATACACTATGAGATTCGCAGAACATGCGATATTTCTGCATGCAAAATCAAAAGCGCCGCCCGGCGGGCGGCGCTTTTCGTGTTCTTATGCGGCTCTCAGCAATAGAAGTCCTTGATCTTCTTGGCTCTCGACGGGTGGCGGAGCTTGCGGATGGCCTTATTCTCGATCTGGCGGATACGCTCGCGCGTGACGCCGAAGATCTGGCCGACCTCCTCGAGCGTATGCGTCCGGCCGTCGTACATGCCGAAGCGCATCCGCAGGACGTCCGCCTCGCGCTCGGTCAGCGTGCCGAGAATCTCCGTCAGGGCCTCCGCCAGCAGCGTATTGGAGGTCGCATCGGCAGGAGACGGCGTATTGTCGTCCTCCACGAAGGAACCGATGGTCGTATCCTCCTCGTCGCCGACGGGCATATCGAGCGACAGCGTGTCGGCGGCGGTGCGGTTGGCCTCAATGATCTTTTCGATTGGGAGATTCAGCTCCGCCGCGATCTCCTCCAGCGTCGGTTCCCGGCCAAGCTCCTGAACGAGCTTGCGGTTGCAGCGCGTAGCCTTGTTGATGACTTCCACCATATGCACCGGCACGCGGATCGTCCGGGCCTGATCGGCGATGGCACGGGTGATCGCCTGACGGATCCACCAGGTCGCATATGTAGAGAATTTGTTTCCCTTTGTATAGTCGAACTTGTCCACGGCGCGGATCAGACCGGTGTTGCCCTCCTGGATCAGATCCAGAATGTGCAGGCCGCGGCCGGAGTACTTCTTCGCAATGGAGACGACCAGACGAAGGTTTGCCTCCGTCAGCTTGTCCTTGGCGGCCTTGTCGCCCTCGCTGACCTTCTTGGCCAGCTCGATCTCCTCGTCGGCAGAGAGCAGGCGCACCTGTCCGATCTCCTTGAGGTACATCCGGACGGGATCGTCCAGATTATATTCCGCCGCAAGCTCCAGCGGGTCGATCAGCTCTTCCTCCTCGTCCATCGGAGGAAGCTCGTCGTTTTCGATCATCCCGCCGTTGTCGATGTCCGGATCCAGCTCCAGCTCCGCGCCGACGATCTGAATACCCAGCGCGTCGAAGGTATCGTAGATCTGCTCGATCTTCTCGACCGGCAGGTCGAGCTTTTCCAGCTCGGCGGTCAGCTCGGACGCCTGGATTGTGCCGTCGCGCTTGGCCTTGGCGATCAGTGCGCTGACGTGGGCCATGGCCTCCTCATTGGAGATGGAAGCCTTTGCGTTCGTATTCTTTGTATTTTTCGAGTTTGCCATCAATGCTCATCCTCATTCGTGCGATCTCACACGCGCGATTTCGTCAAAAACCGCGCATCCAAATCATTATATACCAGGCTGCCTTCGTTTGGCAACCTGTTTTCTCTATTTTTCTCTCTTTTACCGGCTTTTTTCGGCTCAGATCTCCATAATGACGGGAAGGATCATGGGGTTGCGCTTGGTGGTCTTGAAGAGATAGCCAGACAGGTCGTTCTTGATGTTGGCCTTGAGCGCGCTCCAGTCGCTCGAGCCGCCGGCGACGCAGCGGTCGATGGCGTGCGCGGCGATCACACGCATCTCCTCGATCAGGTTTTCGGATTCCTTGACGTAGACAAAGCCGCGCGTAATGATATCCGGGCCGGTGATGACGCTGCCGTCCTCGGAGGAGATGTTGACCACGACGACGATCATGCCGTCCTGCGCCAGATGCTTACGGTCGCGCAGCACCACACTGCCGACATCGCCGACGCCGGTGCCGTCCACGAGGATCTTGCCCGCGGGAACGGTGCCGCCCCACTTGCAGGTCGCCTTCGTCAGCTCCAGCACCTTGCCGATGTCGCTGATGAAAATATTTTTCGGATCCATGCCCATTGTCTGGGCCAGCTTGGAATGCGCCTGAAGGTGGCGCTGCTCGCCATGCACGGGGATAAAGAAGCGCGGCTTGACCAGCGCGTGGATGAGCTTCAGTTCCTCCTGACAGGCGTGGCCGGAGACATGCAGATCGGCCAGCTTGTCATAGACCACATCCGCGCCCTTGCGATACAGCTCGTTGATGATGCGGCCGATGGCCTTTTCGTTGCCGGGGATGGCCGAGGCCGAGATGATGACGCGGTCTCCCGCCTGAATTTCGACCTGCCGGTGGCCGGAGAAGGCCATGCGGTACAGCGCGGACATATTCTCGCCCTGTGAGCCGGTCGAAACGATGACAATCTTGTTTTTCGGCAGGGACTTGATGGCGTTGATATCCACCAGCGTGCCGTTGGGGATTTTCAGATAGCCCAGCTCCACCGAGACCTTCAGCACGTTTTCCATGCTCCGGCCCGTGACGGCGACCTTGCGGCCGTATTTGTGCGCGGCCGTGATGATGCTTTGCAGGCGGAAGGCGTTGGAGGCAAAGGTCGTGACAATGATGCGCTGATTGCAGCCCGCGAACTGCCGGTCGAAGCTGTTGGCGACGATGCGCTCGGACGGCGTAAAGCCCGGGCGCTCGACGTTGGTCGAGTCGCACAGAAGGGCCAGCACGCCCTCGCGGCCCAGCTCGCCGAAGCGGGTCAGGTCGATCATGCCGTCCTCTGCGGTCGGGTCGATCTTGAAGTCGCCGGTCATAATGACCGTTCCGACCGGCGTGCGGATGGCAAACGCCACGGCATCGGCAATGGAGTGGTTGACGTGGATGAACTCCACGGAGAAGCAGCCCGCCTTGACCGTCTCTCCGGCCTCGTGGGTGAAGAGCTTGACGGTCTTTTCCAGATGGTGCTCCTCCAGCTTGAGCTGGACGATGCCCGCCGTCAGGCGCGTGGCATGGATGGGGCAGTTGAACTGCTGCATGGCGTAGGGAATGCCGCCGATATGATCCTCGTGGCCGTGCGTCAGGAACAGGCCGCGGATCTTCTGCTTGTTCTTCACAAGATAGGTCATGTCCGCAATGACCAGATCGACGCCGTACATGTCGTCCTCCGGGAAGCCGAGGCCGCAGTCCACGATGATAATGTCCTTGCCGTATTCCAGAACGGTGATATTCTTGCCGATCTCATTGAGACCGCCAAGAGAGATGATTTTTAACTTTTCTGCCAAATATGGTTCCTCATTTCTGTCAATAATTCATAGGGCAGCTTCGCACGATTGCGTCAATACCACCCCAATGCTCGCGTCCGGAGTGCCGGACGAATGGATGCTTTTCAGGCCCTGCGCCGTATTTTGGCAGCGCAAAGCCACATACGCTCCGCAGCTTGCATCCGGCCCCGTACCGCCGGCTGCGCCCCGCAGACGTATGTGTGAGCTGTTTGAATGCTGGCAGCCTGCCGCTGAACCGCGCCGCACGCGCGGCTGACCGCCGGGTAATGCCGTGTGATCCGCCCACTACGGCATGATACGGATTATTATAACACACTTTTTCCGATGTGTATACATTTTTTTGCGGAACGCCGCCTCCCATGCCGCCGGAGGCCGTCCCTTCCGCGCGGAAGCAGTCGGAAAAAGGCATCCGCCGCACTTGTCATTTCAGCGCGTTTTTGCTATACTATTATAATCTATAGAGTTTAGTGGACGGAGGATACCTTCGGATATGAAAAAACATGTTTCCCGCCTGCTCCAGCCGGGCGTGATCTGGTACAGCATCGTTCTGCTGGCCTTTTCCGCCGCTGCGGCGGCGCTGGATCAATTTTATCTGGCGGGCGCGGAGCTGCTCGTGACCATCGTGGTCTTTGCTGTCAGCCGCGCGCGCTTCGCCCACCGCAAGCGGGCGCTGATCGAATATGTCCAGAGCGCGACGGATTCCGTGGGCGTTTCCGTCCACGCCGGCTCGCCGTTCCCGATGGCGGTGCTGCACCTGCCGGAGGCGGAGATCGTCTGGGGCAACCCGGACTTCTACGCCATCACCGGTCTGACCGACGCCACGCGCTATCAGACGATGCAGAGCGTCGTTCCGGGCTTCACCATCGACTGGCTGCGCGAGGGCCGGACGGAATTTCCCGGCGACCAGCTTATCCGCGGCCGCCGCTACCGCATCTACGGCAACTTCGTCCGCTCGGAGGACGAAGAAACGACGGTCAAGCTTGCGACCGTGTATTTCGCGGACATGACGGAGATGTTCAACATCCGCGACGAATACATCCGCACCCGCCCCATCGTGTCGATCATTCTGATCGACAACTACGACGAGCTGACGAACAACCTCTCCGACAGCGCGGTGGCCAATCTTGACGCGCAGATCAACGAGACGGTCAGCAAATGGATGGAGGGCAGCCGCGCGCTCAGCCGCCGTCTCGAGCGCAACCGCTACCTGATGGTCTACGAAAACCGCGACTTTGAAAAGCTCCAGAAGGGCAAATTCTCCGTGCTGGAGAGCATCCGCTCCGTCGTCAGCCCCACCGGCATCGCCGCGACGATCTCGCTCGGCATCGGCAAGGACGGCGCTTCGTTCGAGGAGGACTACAACTTCGCCACGCTCTCCATCGAGATGGCGCTCTCACGCGGCGGCGATCAGGCCGTCATCAAGGACCGCTACAACTTCTCGTTCTACGGCGGACGCACCAAGGAGGCCGAGCGCCACACCAAGGTCAAGTCGCGCGTGGTCGCAGGCTCCCTGTCGGAGCTGATCGCGCAGTCCAGCGAGGTGTTCATCATGGGCCACCGCATGGCGGACCTCGACGCCGTCGGCGCGGCGGTCGGTCTCGTGAGCCTCTGCCGGAAGAAGGGCAAGCGCGCCCGCATCGTCCTCGATCTGAAAAACAACGCCGCCGGGGCGCTCATCCGTGAGCTGCGCGCGCTGCCGGAATACGCCGGGGTTTTCATCTCCGGCGACGACGCGCTGGTCGAGGCGGACAACCGCTCTTTGCTGATCGTCGTCGATACGAACCGGCCCGATCAGGTGGAGAGCAAGGCGCTGCTTGAGGCAGTGCCGCGTGTGGCGGTCATCGATCACCACCGCCGCGCGGCGGATTATATCGACCACGCCGTTCTGAGTCTGCATGAGCCGTTCTCCTCCTCCGCGGCGGAGCTGGTGACGGAGCTGCTGCAATACGCGGTGGAGCCGCGCGACATCCGGCCTCTTGAGGCGCAGGCGCTGCTGGCGGGCATCGTGCTGGACACCAAGAACTTCAACGTCCGCACCGGCTCGCGTACCTTTGAGGCCGCCGCGTTCCTGCGCCGAACCGGCGCGGATACTGTGGACGTGAAAAAGCTCTTCCAGAGTGACCTTGACTCGACCATCGCGCGTTATCAGATCGTGCAGGCTGCGAAGCTCTACCGCGACGAGATCGCCATTGCCGCCGTGGAGCAGACGACCACCCGCACCATCGCCTCGCAGGCGGCGGACGAGCTGCTGAGCATTTCCGGGATCCTGACCTCCTTCGTGCTCTATCCGGACGGGAATCAGGTCGTGATCTGCGCGCGCTCGATCGGCACCTGCAATGTGCAGGTCGTGCTTGAGCCGCTGGGCGGCGGCGGAAACGCGGCCTCCGCAGGCGCACAGATCAAGAACGCGCAGCTTCCGGACGTGCTGGAAAAGCTCGTCGCATCCATCGACAAATTCTACGGCTGAGGCCGGGAATGCAATACAACCATACAACTATTTCCCTGTCTGAAAGGAGAACATAGCATGAAAGTTATTCTGACCCAGGACATCCGCGGCAAGGGCAAGCGCGGACAGATGATCGAGGTTTCCGACGGCTACGCCCGCAACTACCTCTTCCCGAAGAAGCTGGCGCAGGAGGCCAACGCCGACAACCTGAACACCATGCGCATGAACGACAAGGCGAAGCAGGAGCGCGAGGCCAAGGAGCGCGCCGAGGCGATGGAGATCTCCAAGCGCATGAAGGGCTTCACCGTGACCGTGACCGCCAAGGGCGGCGGTGCGGGCCGTCTGTTCGGCTCCGTGACCAACACGGAGATCGCCGAGGCGCTGGCCGCGCAGCAGAAGATCACGCTCGACAAGCGCAAGATCGTGCTCGACGAGCCGATCAAGACGGCGGGCGTCTACACCGTCCGCTGCAAGCTCGGCTATGAGATCAGCGGCGAGCTGCGCGTGGAAGTCAAAGAGGCGTAAACAGACGCCGCACGAAGGGAGGAACATCGTATGGACGAGCTGCTGAACCGTCAGGTGCCGCAGTCGCTGGAGGCGGAGCAGTCGGTGCTCGGCTCCATGCTCATTGACGAGCGGTGCGTGCCGGACGTGATCGGCACTCTGCGCCCGGAGGACTTCTATCTGAAGCAGAACCGGGAGATCTATGAGACCATCTATACGATGTTCAATTTCTCCGAAAAGATCGACCCGGTCACGGTTCTCGACAAGATGAAGGAGCGCGGCGTCTACGACGAGGCGCACTCCTACGACTATATCTCGCAGCTTTTGCAGATCACGCCGACGGCGGCCAACGTCAAGCAATACTGCGCCATCGTTCATGACAAGGCGCTGATGCGCGACCTCGGCACGGCGGCCGACGAGATCAACGAAATGGTCTACGAGGGCGCCGGTACGGCGCAGGATATGCTCGAGGCGGCGGAAAAGAAGGTCTACGCCCTGCGCCGCGACGACTCCGGCGAGAGCCTCCAGCACATCGGCAAGGTCTTGCTGAACGTCTACGACCGGTTGGAGGAGCTGGCGCAGTCTGGCTCGGAGATCCCGGGCCTTTCCACGGGCCTGCACGATGTGGACCGGAAGATCAACGGTCTGAACAAGACCGACCTTCTTCTGATCGCTGCCCGTCCCGGCATGGGCAAAACGTCCATGGCGCTGAACATCGCGCTGAACGTGGCGAAAAAATACCCCGGCAAGGCCGTCGTATTCTTCAACCTCGAAATGTCGCGCGAGCAAATGGCAATGCGCCTGCTGGCGAACGAAAGCTTCGTCGATCTGCAAAAGCTCGTCACAGGCCAGCTCACGGAGGAGGACTGGGGCAAGCTCTCCATCGCGTCCTCCGCGCTGAGTCAGACGGACATCCGCGTGGACGACAATCCGACCATCACGGTCGCGGAAATGAACGCAAAGTGCCGCCGGATCGAGAATCTGGGGCTGGTGTTCATCGACTATCTCCAATTGATGACCTCGGCCGCGCCGGGCAAGACCAGCGAGAACCGCGTCACCGTCGTCAGTGAGATCTCCCGTGCGCTCAAGATCATGGCCAAGGAGTTGAACGTGCCCGTCGTGTGCATGAGCCAGCTCTCGCGTGCCAACGAGAGCCGTACCGACAAGCGGCCGATGCTGTCCGACCTGCGTGAGTCGGGCGCCATCGAGCAGGACGCCGACAGCGTCATGTTCATTTACCGCGACGATTATTACAACAAGGATTCGGAGGAGAAGAACATCGCCGAGCTGATCGTGGCGAAAAACCGCCACGGCGAGACCGGCACGGTCAAGCTCCAGTGGCTGCCGCAGTTCACGACCTTCTCCGACCTCGAATGGAAGCATGGAGAGTAAGATTCTCGCCTGGTGCCGCGAACAGCGGCTGTTTGAGCCGGGCGCGGAGGTCTGCTGCGCCGTCTCCGGCGGCGCGGATTCCATGGCCATGCTGGTATGCCTGCTGGCGCTGCGCGGCGAGCTGAAAATCACCGTCCGCGCCGCGCATTATAACCACCGCCTGCGCGGTGCGGAATCCGACCGCGACGAGGCGTTCGTCCGTTCGCTGTGTGAAAGGCTCGGCGTGCCGCTGACCGTTTCCGGCGGCGACGTGGCCGCGCGTGCGCGTGAGACCGGCGAAAGCGTGGAGGAGGCGGCGCGGAAGCTGCGCTACGCCTTTCTGGAGGGTCTCGGCTGCACGGTCGCCACGGCGCACAACGCCGACGACAATGCGGAGACGGTGCTTCTGAATCTGGTGCGCGGCACCGCGCTGCGCGGCCTCTGCGGCATCCCGCCGAAGCGCGGGCCGGTCGTTCGGCCGATGCTCTGCGTGACGCGCCGGGAGATCGAAGGCTATCTGCTGGAAAAGCAGCTGCCGCATGTGGAGGATTCCACGAACGCGGAGCCGGACGCGCTCCGCAACCGTCTCCGGCTGGAGGTGCTGCCGCTGCTGCGGCGGGAAAATCCGTCGCTGAGCGGAACGCTGCTGCGCGGGAGCCTGCTTCTGCGGCAGGACGAGGACTATCTGGAGCGTCTGGCGCATGAGGCGCTGGCCGCGGCACGGCAGGACGGCGGCTGGAGCTGCGCGGCGCTGCTGGCGCAGCCGGAGGCTCTCCGGACACGCGCGGTGCGCGCGATGCTGGCGCAGATCGCCGCGCCGAAGCTCACCTCCGCGCACATCCGCGCGGTCGATGCGCTGCTGGCATCGGAAAATCCCTCGGCGGAGGTCTCCCTCCCCGGCGGCTGGACGGCACGGCGGCAGTATGGGCTGCTGACCCTCATCCGTAGGGCCAAGGCGCCCGGCTGGACGCCGGTGCGGCTGACGGTGGACGGCGTGACGGAGCTTCCCGCGCTCGGTCTGCGCATTTCGTGCAGCCGGATCGCATGTCTGGAAAAAAATCCGCAAAATCAAAATTCCCCATCCACATTTGTATGCAGATGTGATATGATTGATAAAATACCGGAGCTGTGGGCCAGGCCGAGAGCCTCGCAGGACGCGCTTCGCCTGCCCGGCGGGCGGCGGACGCTCAAGCGTCTGATGATCGACCGGAAAATCCCCGCCGCGCAGCGGGGGCTTCTGCCGGTGATCGTGGACGAGGCGGGCATTCTCGGCGTCTGCGGGATCGGGCCGGACACGGGCCGTCTCGCGCAGGAGGGCTTCCCGGCCATCCGGATCTGTATCGAGCAAACCGAAAAATGAGAAATCAGAGAGAAAGAGGAACGTTGCCGCTATGATGAACGAATTTGACATGATGCAGGATATCGAGAGAGTTCTTGTCCCCGAGGACGAGATCCACGCGCGCATCCGTGAGGTCGGCGCGCAGATCTCCGAGGACTACCGCGGGAAAAAGCCGATCCTCGTCGGCGTGCTGAAGGGCGTCGTACCGTTTTTCGCGGAAATGGCGCAGGCCATCACCATCCCGGTGCAGGAGGATTTCATGTGCGTCACCTCCTTTGAGGGCGGCACCGAATCGACCGGCAAGCTGACCTTCCGCAAGGACATCGACCACGACATTGAGGGCCGCGACGTGCTTATTCTCGAGGATATCATCGACTCCGGCAGCACGCTCAAGCTGATCTGCGAGCTGTTCCGCGAGCGCAAGCCGAAGTCCGTCAGAATCTGCACCCTGCTCGACAAGCCCTCCGGCCGCAAGGTCGATCTGACGCCGGACTACACCTGCTTCACCATTCCGGCGGCGTTCGTGGTCGGCTTCGGTCTGGACTATGAGGATTATTACCGAAATCTGCCCTTCGTCGGCGTCCTGAAGCCCTCCGTCTATCAGGACTGACCGCCCGGGCCTGTAAAGGAGCTTTCCCTTGGATCAACAACCAAAACAGCTCAATCCGCTGTTCCTGATGCTTGCGCTGGCGCTGATCTTCGCGCTGGCGGCGGGCGTATTTTCCCTGCACTCCACTCCGGCGGGCATATCGTATTCCGAGGTGCTCGATCAGTTCCGCAATGAAAAGGTGTCCTCCTTCACGCTCGAGGGAAGCACGCTGACGCTCCGGCTCCGCGGCGAAAACGGCGCGGAAAAGAGCGTCACGGCCAGCATCGGCGACACGGAGCTTTTCCACAAGGATCTCGACGAGCTGATCGCCGACCAGTATGCCAGCGGCGTGCTGACCTCCTACAATTATCTTCCCGCGCCGGGAACGCCGTGGTACCGCGCGGCGCTGCCGTATGTCGTCGTGGGCGTGATCCTGCTGGTCGTTTTCTTCGTCCTCATGGGCCGCGCAAACGGCGGCCCGTCCGCCATGGCGCAGTTCACACGCGCCAACGCCCATTTCGGCCTTTCCGGCAAGGAAAAGGTCACGTTTGCGGACGTAGCGGGCGCGGATGAGGAAAAGGCCGAGCTTCAGCAGATCGTTGATTTTCTGCGCAATCCGAAGCGCTTTTACGACATGGGCGCGCATGTGCCGAAGGGCGTGCTGCTGGTAGGCCCTCCGGGCACCGGCAAAACGCTGCTGGCGCGGGCCGTCGCCGGTGAGGCAGGCGTTTCGTTCCTGTCGATCTCCGGCTCCGATTTCGTTGAGCTGTATGTCGGCGTCGGCGCGAGCCGCGTGCGCGACTTGTTCGAGCAAGCCAAGCGCGTCTCGCCGAGCATCGTGTTCATCGACGAGATCGACGCCGTCGGCCGTCAGCGCGGCGCAGGTCTCGGCGGCGGTCACGATGAGCGTGAGCAGACGCTCAACCAGCTGCTCGTCGAGATGGACGGCTTCGGCAAAAACGAGGGCGTCATCGTCATGGCCGCGACCAACCGCAAGGACATTCTCGACCCGGCGCTGCTGCGCCCGGGCCGCTTTGACCGGCAGATCTACGTCGGCACGCCCGACTGGCGCGGCCGCGAGGACATTCTCAAAATCCACGCCAAGGACAAGCCGCTGGCAGACAATGTCGATCTTTCCGCCATCGCCAAGGCGACGGCCGGCTTCACCGGCGCCGATCTTGAAAATCTGATGAACGAAGGCGCGCTGCTGGCGACGGAGCGCAACCGCCGCGCCATCACCATGAAGGACATGGAGGACGCAATGATCAAGGTCATTGCCGGGCCGGAAAAGCGCAGCCGTGTCGTTCCGCAGCATGAACGGAAGCTGACCGCCTATCATGAGGCGGGCCACGCCGTCACCATGTACCATCTGCCGACGCAGGACCCCGTGCATCAGATCACCATTATCCCGCGCGGTACGGCGGGCGGCATGACCATCAGCCTCCCGACCGACGATACGAGCTATCTTTCCCGCAACGAGATGTATGAGACGATTGTCTCCTTCCTGGGTGGGCGCGTCGCGGAGCAGCTGAAGCTGGACGATATCTCGACCGGCGCGTCGAACGACATCCAGCGCGCCACGGGCATCGCGCGCGACATGGTCTCGCGCTACGGCATGAGCAGCCGCCTCGGGCCGGTCTCCTACGCCTCCGACGACGAGGTGTTCATCGGCCGCAGCTATGAAAAGACGAAGTCCTATTCCGAGCGCATCGCGGGCGATATCGACGACGAGATCCATTCGATCCTGCAAAAGGCCTACGACCAGTGCACCGCACTCCTGCGGGCGCATGACGCGGAGCTTTGCCGCGTCGCAGATTTCCTGATGGCGCACGGCACCATGTCGCGCGTGCAGTTTGAGGCTGCCATGCAGGCCAAGCCCATCCCGGACTCTCCGGAGGAGCCCTCGGCGTTTGAATTCCACCCGAACGAGGCGGAATGATCTGACGCGCAGGCGGCTCTGCCCTGACCGCATAAACCGGATCACACACAAGCGCCCGCTGGATAGACGGGTGTCCGTAAAACAGTTAATCCTCCGTATGGCTTAGACCATGCGGAGGATTTGTTTATGTCTAATCTTCAAACTTGCTGGCGGCGAACGGTTTGCCAAAACCGTTTGCGGACGGCAAGTCCACAAGGGATAGACGCACAAGCGTCGCAAGGGGGTGTAGCCACCTTGACGGAACGAAGTGACGAAACATTCTCAGTCGGGCAGTTTTCTTCTGCTGACCGGGAATGAAGCTCCGCAGGACGCACTACTCTCGAT
>ERZ1032473.211-NODE-211-length-16329-cov-9.007312_pt1 | contig 16329 bp, 15 predicted proteins | sample MGYA00518734_ERZ1032473 | MGnify/ENA primary metagenome ERZ1032473 (study PRJEB33719, sample SAMN04261339) | wastewater metagenome | biome: periurban shantytown; feature: human; material: feces | host: Homo sapiens | place: Peru: Lima | collected 2013-01-23 ...
CGTGCAGCACAAAGTAAGGCACCCGCGCGTAAATACGCGCGGAAAGGGGCGTACGCCCCCTATGGACATCTGTGCGCCGAAAAACAGCACATAGAATTTTTTTGATTATAGCATGAAAAGATGAAGATTGTACAGAGTAAAATCTTAGAAGTTATCTTTTTTAGGCAATTTGTCCCATTCTGCCTGCATAATTTCGGCGCGCAGAACAAGGGCGCTCAGCAGCGCTGTCAGCTTCAGCAGGACATAGAGCAGCGCGAAAAAAGTCTGTCCTGCGTGGTCATTGACGAAAAAGAAGATCAATTCGCACACGATGCCGAGAAGAGAAAAGACCGCCGTGACCGCCGTTCGCACGGGCAGAACGGCCACGCTTTGTTTGTAGTTGTACTCGCGCACCGTGCCCCAATCCATGCCAAGCTTTGCAAGCGCCCAGATGACGCTTCCCGCGCCCAGAAACTCGCCGAGGTAGGGGAGCAGAACGTAAAAACAGTTCTGCATCCCCGGCGCGGGAATGCACCCGCCCGCGATGACCGCGATGATCAAAATGGCCGCCATTCCCCACACGGCGCGCTTGAGTCTGCGCTGCTTTGCATCATCGCTTTGGCAGGCGTAGAGCGCCCCGTCGTAAACATATTCGCCCGCGACGTTCAGATGAAAGTCGTTCAGGTGTTCGCGGCGGTTGTGTTTTTTGTGCTGTTCGCCCATTATTCGATGCCTGTGAGGTCAAAGTCCGCGAGCGCCTTCTCCGCCTCGGCGCACACGCCGCGAAGACACGCTTCGTCAAACGGACTCTCAAGGTCGGCGTTTTTGAGAAGGTCGGTGAACGTCCGGCTGCCGCCCTGCACGGTGTAGGCCATGTAGTGCTGCCAGGCGTTCCCCACGTCCTTGCGGATTATCGCCCAGAATTCGAGCGCCACGGTCTGGGCAAGGCAGTAGTCAATATAATAGAAGGGGCTCGAATAGATGTGGTGCTGGCGCTGCCAGCCCATGCCCTCGGAGTAGAACGGGATCTCGCCGTCAAGCTTCATCCACGGCATGTAGACGCCGAGCAGCTCCTTCCACGCGGCGTGGCGCTCGGCGGGCGTCATTTCGGGCTTTTCATACACGATGTGCTGGAAGTGGTCGACCATCGTGCCGTAGGGAATGAACGTCAGCGCGCCGGAGAGGTGGCTGTAGAGGAACTTTTTCGCGTCGGGGCCGAAAAAGCCGTCCGCCCACGGCTCGGCGAAAAACTCCATGGACATCGAGTGGACCTCGCAGGCCTCCATGCTCGGCCAGATGTAGTCGATGGGGATGCGCTTGCGGTTCGTCCAGGCCTCGAAAGCGTGACCGGCCTCGTGCGTCACGACCTCGACGTCGTGCTGCGTGCCGTTGAAGTTGGCGAAGATGAAGGGAACCTCATAGTCCATGATGCTCGTGCAGTAGCCGCCCGCCTGCTTGCCCTCGGTCGAGAGCACGTCGAGCAGCTCGTCGCGCAGCATCGTTTCAAAGAACTCCTTCGTCTCGGGCGAAAGTTCGCTGTAGAACTTCATGCCCTGGGCGAGAATGTCATCCGGCGTGCCCGCGGGGCGGGGATTGCCGGAACGGAATTCGAGCGCGTTGTCGGCAAAGCTCATCGGATACTGCTTGCCCAGGCGTCTGGCCTGCTCGCGATACACCTTGTCCGCCACGGGGACGAGATACTTGACGACCGCTTCGCGGAACTTCTCGACATCGTCCTTCGTATAGCAGTTGCGGCCCATGCGGTAGTAGCCGAGCGTGGTGTAGCCCTCGTAGCCGAGCTTTTTGCCCATCGCGTCGCGCAGATGCACGAGCTTGTCGTAGAGCTCGTCGAATTTTGCCTGATTGTCCTTGTACCACTGGCCCTCGGCCTTCCACGCGGCAAGGCGCTTTTCATCGTCAGCGCAGGTCTTGAACGGGGAGAGCTGCGAGAGGGTGTAGACCTTGCCCTCGAACGGGATCTGCGCCGAGGCGAGCAGCTTTTCATACTCCTGCGTCAGGTCGTTTTCCTGCTGTAATTCAGGAATGATGGCGGGGGAGAAGGTCTTGAGCGCGATTTCGGCATTGACGAACATCAGATCGCCGTATTCCTTCTCAAAGTCCGCGCGGAACGGGCTTTCGAGCATCGCCGCTGTCCACGCCTGATTGTATTCCTCAAGCTCAGGGTTGAAGTTGTTCCAGAATTTTTCTTCGCCGTCGTAGAATTTGTCTCGCGTGTCGATCGAGTGGCGGATGCTCGCGAGCGTCGCGGCGGTGGAGATGTGGCTCATCAGCTCCTGCTGCGAGAGAAAGACTCTGCGTGCTTCTTCGTAGCTCTTGGCGCTTTTGAGCTCTTCTGTCAGCGCGGAAAGACGCTGCTTGCTCGCCTCAGAATCAGGGCGGGTGTAGGTCATTTCGGAAAATTTCATGTTGTTTCCTCCATCAAATTTTTATTGTTACATTTCTTATTCTTGCCGGTTATAGATCGCGGACACGTCCCTGCGTCCGCCGCCGATGACGACAATCGCCGCGGCCGCCGTGACGAGCATAAAGCCCGTCAGCACGCCGCGCACGGGGAGAAACGCCACCAGCGCGCCCGCGAGCAGATTGCCCGTGAAGCTGCCGACGGTGTTGAGCATGTTGAACGCGCCGTTGAAGCGGCCCTTTTTCTCGTCGGGCACGTAGCTCTGCGTGGCGGAGATGCGGATGGTGTAGCTCGTCACGCCGAGGATACCCGTTAAAAAGCACGAGACCATCATCACCGGCAGCGGGCAGTAGAGATAGAAGCCCTCACACAGCGAGATGACGACATAAACCATCAGGGCGATGGAATACTTATGCTGCACAGGCAGCTTGATTTTATAATGAATGCCGCCGCCGATGGCGCGGCCGAAGATCGCCATGCCCCAGACGAGCATATAGATGTATTCGCCGTTATCGAATGTCGACTTGAAGTACGGCAGCGTGATGACCTGCGACGCGCCCGAGGCCAGCATGCTGAATGTGAAATAGATGGCCACGCGCAGAAGCCCCTTTTCACTCATCAGATAGCGAAAGCCCTCTTTGATGTCGCGCAGGAGCTGGCGGCCCGAGGAATGCTGCTCTTCGAGCGCGAGCGCGGCACGCTGCTTTTCGATGTAGTGTTCCTCGGCGCGGATCTGCGTCTCCGCCGTCGCGGCGATGAAGAAACACAGCGCGTTGATGCCGAGCAGCGGCGCAATGCCGAAGAGATTATAAAAGTACGTTGCGATCGGGATGATGAGCGCCGAGAGCGTCTCCAGCACGCTCGCGATGGAGTAGGCCTTGGAGTAGTTCCCCTCAGAGATCAGCAGGGGATAGAAGCTGTCGTAGGCGACATAGTAGATGCTGTTGATCGAGCCGATGATAAAGCAGAAGACCGCGAGCATCGGAAAGCTGAACCAGCCGCGGTTCAGGATCAGCGCAGCGACAAGGTAGACCCCGGAGGAAAGGAAGTCCAGCGTGTAGATCGTCTTCTTGCGCGAAAAGCGGTCGAGGATCGCGCCCGAGAAGATCGGCATGACGATCTGCGGCAGCGTGAACGTTGCAATGTAGATGGCGTAGAGCAGGTTCGAGCCCGTGTAATCCAGCACGAGCAGGCTCAGCGCGAAGCCGGACATCGAATTACCCAGCATTGAGATCACGCTGCCCAATGTGATGATAGTGAAATCCCGCGTCCACAGCGGTGAGACCGGAGCTGGCGCGGGAGAAGAGGATTCGTTCATAGAAATAGCCTCCTTCCGGCTTAAGAGCGCAAACAAAAGCCCGCTCGATGCGGGAGGGGGACGGAAATCAACTGTATTATAAAGGATTTCGATAAAAGAATCAACTATAATTCCACCAAATATGGACAAATGCACAAATGCTGCCCCTGCTTTGTGCGGCACAGAGGGAGTGTCCGCTTGCCGAGAAGCATGACGTGTGCTATAATACCGCCAAACAAAAATAAACTGTGGAGGACATCACCATGCAACATGCACCGGCAAGAGAACTGCTGCATTTTATCAAAAATAGCCCCACCTGCTACCATGTGACCGAGAACATCCGCCAAAAGCTCCTCGCAAACGGCTATACCGAGCTTTCCGAGCGCGAGCGCTGGGAAGTCCGGCCCGGCGGGAAGTATTTCGTCCGCCGCAACGGCTCAAGCACCATCGCCTTCCGCGTGCCGGAGATGATCGACGGCGGCTTCGCCATGGCTGCGGCGCACTCCGACTCGCCAGCGTTCCGTTTAAAAGAGCATCCCGACCGCCGCAGCGCGCATTATGTCCAGCTTTCCACCGAAAAATACGGCGGCATGCTGATGTCCACGTGGTTCGACCGCCCACTCTCCGTCGCGGGCCGCGTCTTCGTGCGCGCAAACGGCGAGATCGTCGAAAAACTCGTGAGCGTCGACCGCGACCTGCTCGTCATTCCCAATGTCGCCATCCACATGAACCGCACGGCGAACGACGGCATGAAGTACCTCGCGAATATCGACACGCTGCCGCTGCTCGGCGGTAAAGACAGCGGCGGCATCCTGCCCCTCGTCGCCAAAGCCGCGGACGTTGCAGAAAACGACATCCTCGGCAGCGACCTCTTCCTCTACTGCCGCGGCGAGGGGACGCTGCTTGGCGAGAACGAGGAGTACATCCTTTCTCCCAAGCTCGACGATCTCGAGTGCGCCTGCGGCTGCCTCGAGGGCTTCCTTGCGGCGAAAGAGAGCGGAAATATCGCCGTCTGCTGCATTTTCGACAATGAAGAGGTCGGCTCGTCCACCAAGCAGGGTGCGGGCTCGACGTTCCTGCGCGACACGCTGCGCCGCATCGCCCTGTGCCTCGGAAAGGACGAGCAGGAGCTCCAGATGATGCTCGCGCGCAGCTTCCTCGTCTCGGCGGACAACGCGCACGCCCAGCACCCCAACCACGGTGAATACGCCGACCCCGACAACTGCCCGTATATGAACGAGGGCGTCGTCATCAAATTCAACGCCAACCAGCGCTACGCGACCGACGGCCGCTCCTGCGCTGTTTTCCGCGCCGTGTGCGAAAACGCAGGCGTTCCCACGCAGGTCATGTCGAACCGCTCCGATCTTCCCGGCGGCACGACGCTCGGCTCGATCTCCGACACGCTCGTGCCGGTCAGCACGGTGGACATCGGCCTGCCCCAGCTCGCGATGCACTCTTCGTGGGAGACCGCGGGCGTGCAGGACTATGAATTCCTGATCCGCGCGATGACGGAGTATTTCGGCAGCGCACTGTAAGAGACCTGCCGAAATGGTAGACAAAAGCACGGAAACATGCTAAAATAAAACGATTTTTGTAGGAAATACGCTTTCAAACATAGAAAGGAAGAAGATAACTATGGACGTTAAGGAAATTCTCAAGCACGTTGACCATACCCTCCTCAAGCAGACCGCCACCTGGGAGGACATCAAGCAGATCTGTGACGACGGCATCAAATACGGCTGCGCGAGCGTCTGCATTCCGCAGACCTATGTGAACCACGCCGCGCACTACGTCGCCGAGCAGCAGCACTACGGCTTTGGCCAGCTGCCCATCTGCACGGTCATCGGCTTCCCCAACGGCTACACGCCCAGCGGCATCAAGTGCATGGAGGCCGAGTCCGCCGTCGCTGACGGCGCGACCGAGATCGACATGGTCATCAACCTCGGCTGGGTCAAGGAAGGCCAGTACGACAAGATTCTCCAGGAGATCAACTCCGTGAAAATCTCCTGCCACGGCAACATCTTAAAGGCCATCATCGAGACTTGCCTGCTCACCGACGAAGAGAAGATCAAGCTCTGCGAGGTCGTCTCTGCCTCCCACGCCGACTATATCAAGACCTCCACGGGCTTTGCTGGCGGCGGCGCGACCCGCGAGGATGTCGCCCTCATGGCCGCCCACATGACCAACGGCAAGAAGATCAAGGCCGCCGGCGGCATCGCGAGTCTGCAGGATGCCGAAGACTTCCTCAAGCTCGGCGCCGACCGCCTCGGCACGTCCCGCATCGTCAAGGCCGTCAAGGAGCTCGAGGCCAAGGGCGAACTTTAAGAAAGGGGAGGGCTCAATATGCCGACTCCGCATAACAGCGCGAAAAAGGGCGACTTCGCCAAGACCGTTCTGATGCCCGGCGACCCGCTGCGCGCGAAGTTCATCGCCGAAACATTTTTAGATGAACCAAAGCTCGTCAACAACGTCCGCGGCGTGCAGGGCTACACAGGCACCTACAAGGGCGTTCCCGTCAGCGTGATGGCCAGCGGCATGGGGATGCCGTCCATCGGTATCTACTCCTACGAGCTGTTCACGCAGTACGATGTCGAGAGCATCATCCGCGTCGGATCGGCGGGCGCGCTGCAAAAGGACTTGAAGCTCGGCGACGTGGTCGCGGGCATGGGTGCGTGCACCAACTCGAATTACGCCGCGCAGTACGGCCTTGGCGGCACGTTTGCGCCCATCGCGGACTTTCAGCTGCTCTCCGCCGCCGTTGAATCGGCGAAGGAGCTCGGCATCCGCATGGACGTCGGCAACCTCTACTCGTCCGACACGTTCTACGACGCGTCGAACCCGTCGCTCAAGTGGGCGGACATGGGCGTGCTCGCCATCGAGATGGAGGCCGCCGCCCTCTACTGCAACGCCGCCTATACGAAAAAGCGCGGACTTTCCCTCTGCTCGATCTCCGACAATATCCTCACCGGCGAGGAGCTTTCGCCCGAGGCGCGGCAGACGAGCTTCACCGCCATGATGAAAATCGCGCTCGAAACAGCCGTAAAGATGGCGGCAGAATCCCAAAAGTAAGGAGATTATCATGCCATGCGCGTGATCGACATTGAAAACATTGTGACCAACATGAAGGACGACACCCGCTTCGTCCTGCGCTGCGAGGAGGTCTTCCACGACAAGATCAGCTCCGCCGCGGCGAGTATTTTAATGAACAAGGGGCAAAAGCCCATCGTCTGCCTGACGGGCCCGAGCGGCTCGGGCAAGACGACGACGGCGATGCGCCTGCGCGAATACCTCGAAAACCTCGGCGTCAAGGTCTGCATGCTCAGCATGGACAATTTCTTCCTGCCGCTTGATCAGCGCCCGCCCGAGGCGAGCGACTGGGAGTCGCCCTACTGCGTGAACCGCGATTTACTCATCGAGGATATCCACCGCCTGATGGACGGCGAGCTCGTGGAGCTGCCGGTCTACGACTTCAAGGCAGGCGGCGTCAGCGGCTATAAGCCCATGCAGGGCGACAAGGACGCCGTCATCATCGCCGAGGGCATCCACATGCTCAACCCGCTGATTTTCGACCAGCTCAGAAGCGAAGCCACGGGCGTTTACGTTGCCCCGCGTACGCGTATCATCACGCACAAGGACCGCATCGTTCGTCCCGAGCAGCTGCGCGTGGCGCGCCGCATGATCCGCGACTATCAGGGCCGCGGCCATTCGCTGCGTCAGACCGTCGAGCGCGCCGAGAGTGTCGACCGCGGCGAGCTCAACTACATCATGCCGAACAAGCCGAACGCGAGCATCCACATCGACACGTTCCACGACTACGAGCCGTGCATCCTCGCGCGGTATTTGAAGGAGATCCCCGAGTTTTACAGCCAGCTCGACGATCAGTTTATCGCCGAGCACGGGCTGAGCGACCTGATGGACGTTGTCAACTCCGTGCCGTCGCTGCGCACGGACTATGTCCCGCGCGACTCCATCGTGCGAGAGTTCGTCGGCGGCAGCTGCTTTGAGTATTAAATCGGCAAAATCCGACAACAAACTGTAATTTCTGATTTTTACAATACAAAACGTAATCGGAATTTGGCGCTTTTGCGCGAAAAGGGGAGGAAGAGCGAATGCATTCTGACGAGCGGCGAAAGGCCATTGCCGACGTGCTGCGCGCGGCGGACGCGCCGATCAGCGCCTCCGCGCTGGCGGAAAAATTCTCCGTCTCGCGCCAGATCATCGTGGGCGATATCGCGCTGCTGCGCTCCTCGGGCGAGGAAATCCTCGCGACTCCGCGAGGCTATGTGACGCCGAAGGAGGCGCGCGGCATCGTCCGCCGCGTTGCCGTGAAGCACACGCCGCAGGAGATGGAAGCCGAGCTCAACACCATCGTCGACAACGGCTGTACGGTCATCGACGTCATCGTCGACCACCCCATCTACGGCCAGCTCACCGGCCCGCTGCAAATTTCGAACCGCTACGAGGTCAGCCAGTTCATTGAGCGCTGCAAAAAGGCGGAGCCGCTGTCCAGTCTCACCGACGGCATCCACCTGCACACGCTCTCCTGTCCCGACGAGGCGGCGTTCGAGCGCACGAAGAGTGCGCTGCGCGCACTGCGCGTCCTGCTGGAGGAAAACGGAAATTAAGGGTTGACAATCCTCATACAAGCGATTATAGTGTCATGTGCACGTGTCAAGACACCTGCGCATGACACTATTTTATTTTTAGGCTGTGAGGATATCATGGAAAAATTCAAAGCGTTCTGCAAACGCAAAAACATTGAAGTTTCGGCCAAGCGCTACGGCATCGATGCGCTCGGCGCAATGGCGCAGGGCCTCTTCTGCTCGCTGCTCATCGGCACGATCATCAAGACGCTCGGCGCGCAGCTGGGCGTCCCGTTCCTGACGGACATCGGCACCTATGCGATGTCCGTCTCCGGCCCTGCAATGGCCATTGCCATCGGCTACGCGCTGCAGGCACCCCCGATGGTGCTCTTCTCCCTCGCGGCGGTGGGCTATGCGGCCAACGCCGAGGGCGGCGCAGGCGGCCCGCTCGCCGTGCTCATCATCGCGATCCTTGCCGCCGAGTGCGGCAAGGCCGTGAGCAAGGAGACGAAGATCGACATTTTGGTCACGCCCGCCGTGACCATCCTGGTCGGCGTCGCGCTCGCCAAGTGGATCGCCCCGCCCATCGGCACGGCGGCCTCGGCATTTGGCATTATCATCGACAATGCGACCAAACTCCAGCCGTTCTGGATGGGCATCGCGGTCTCTGTGCTTGTCGGCGTCGCGCTCACGCTGCCGATCTCTTCCGCCGCCATCTGCTCGGTGCTGGGCCTGACGGGTCTTGCCGGCGGCGCAGCCGTCGCGGGCTGCTGCGCGCAGATGGTCGGCTTCGCCGTGATGAGCTTTAAGGAAAACCGCTGGGGCGGCCTTGTCTCTCAGGGCCTCGGCACGTCGATGCTCCAGATGCCGAACATTGTCAGAAATCCCCGCGTCTGGATCGCGCCGACGCTCGCCTCCGCCATCACCGGCCCCATCGCCACGTGCGTGTTCCATCTTGAGATGAACGGTGCGCCGATCAACTCCGGTATGGGCACCTGCGGCCTGTGCGGCCTCATCGGCGTGTGGACGGGCTGGGTCTCCCCGAGCGAGGAGGCTGTCGCCAAGGGTGCGGCGGCCATGAGCCCAACGGGCTTTGACTGGCTGGGCCTCATCCTCGTCGCCATCGTGCTGCCCGCCATCCTTGCTCCGCTCATCAATATGGTCTGCCGCCGCCTCGGCTGGGTCAAGGACGGCGACCTGAAGCTCGACTGAGAAAATAACGTGTAAAAAGTGTGGACTTTTTGTAAAGAATCCCATCAATTATCACAAAAAAAGTAAAATCGGGGAGAATCGGACTTGATTCTTCCCTTTGCTTTTGCTATACTGTCAGACGAAGTGCGTCCGCACTTCAAAATAAACCGGAGAGCGGCCCGCCGCCGACCGGAAAAATAAGGAAGGATAGAAGAATGAAGAAGTTTTTTGCGCTGCTTCTCGCTCTCGTCATGGTTCTGTCCCTCGTTGCCTGCGGTGATAAGAAGACCGACGACAACCAGGGCGACACCAACACTGACGATCAGCAGGGCGAGACCACTTACACCAATCCTGACGATATCGACGACAACATGACGTCCGAAGACGGCAAGTATGAGATCGCGTTCGTCACCGACGTCGGCCAGCTGAAGGATAAGTCCTTCAACCAGGGCACCTTCGACGGCGTGAAGCTCTATGCCGCCAACAACGGCCTGAGCTACAAGTACTATCAGCCCGCCAACGGCGATCAGGCTACCGATGACGACCGTTACGACGCCATGAAGGCTGCCGTGGACGGCGGCGCCAAGGTCATCGTCTGCGCCGGCTTCATGCAGGGCACGGCCCTCGAGAAGGCCGCTAAGGAATTCACCGACACCAAGTTCGTCTTCATCGACGGTTGGTCCCTCGGCCTTGACAACGTTGCGGGCATCGCCTTCAACGAAGAGCAGTGCGGCTACTTCGCCGGTTACGCTGTCGTCAAGGAAGGCTATGAGAAGCTCGGCTTCACTGGCGGCGGCGGCGGCACGAACCCCGCCTGCATCCGTTACGGCTGGGGCTTTGCTCAGGGCGCCAACGACGCTGCTAAGGAAATGGATAAGACCGTCGACCTGAACTACTCCTGGGAGTACGGCGCTTCCTTCCAGGCTTCCCCCGAGCTGCAGACCATGGTCTCCGGCTGGTACTCCAACGGCACTGAGATCGTCTTCGCCTGCGGCGGTTCCATGTTCCAGTCCGTCGCCGCTGCCGCTTCCGCTGAGGACGGCAAGGTCGTCGGCGTCGACGTCGACCAGTCCAGCGAGTCCGAGACCGTCGTCACCTCCGCTATGAAGGGCCTGAGCGATGCTGCCGAGTGGGCGATCGCCAAGGTTTACGATGGCACCTGGGACGAGATTGGCAATGCTGCCACCTCCCTGGGCGTTGCTGAGAATGCTGTCGGCCTGCCGACCGCTACCTGGTCCATGGAGAACTTCTCCGTTGCCGACTATGAAGACCTCTTCCAGAAGGTCCTCAACGGTGACATCACCATCGACAACAACTCCGAGATGGCTGACCCCTCCACCGCCGGCCTGAGCAACGTCAACGTCAACTACATCGGCGGCTAATTCCCAATAGCGCATACATAAAAGAACGGAAGACTTCGGTCTTCCGTTCTTTTTCACATTTCTGACAGGGAAAGACATGCGAAAACCTTTTGCTTTTCATCGGAAAACGTGATATAGTATAATGTAATTATGGTTTCCGTCCTCGCAGCGCAGCGCGTGCGGGCCATCAAAACGGAAGGAGGGCGAAAAAACTTGGAGAATCAGTACGCGATCGAAATGCTGAACATCACCAAAAAATTCCCCGGTATTATCGCCAATGACAACATCACCTTACAGCTCAAAAAGGGTGAGATCCACGCCCTGCTCGGTGAAAACGGCGCGGGAAAATCGACCTTAATGTCGGTTCTTTTCGGCCTTTATCAGCCGGAGGAGGGCATCATCAAAAAGGACGGCGAGGTCGTGTCCATCAAGGACCCGAACGACGCAACCGCGCTCGGCATCGGCATGGTGCACCAGCATTTCAAGCTGGTGGACGTTTTCACGGTGCTCGACAACATCATCCTCGGCGCGGAGACGACGAAGTGCGGCTTTTTGCAGAAGAAAGAGGCGCGCAAAAAGGTCGAGGAGATCTCGAAGCGCTACGGCCTGAATGTCGACCTTGACGCCAAGGTCGAGGATATCACGGTTGGTATGCAGCAGCGCGTCGAAATTCTGAAGATGCTATATCGCGACAACGAGATCCTCATCTTCGACGAACCGACCGCGGTGCTCACTCCGCAGGAGATCGAGGAGCTGATGGCCACGATGAAGGAGTTTGCCCGCGAAGGCAAGTCCATCCTCTTCATCTCCCACAAGCTCAATGAGATCATGGAGGTCTCCGACCGCGTGAGCGTTCTGCGCAAGGGTAAGTACATCGGCACGGTCAACACGAGCGAGACCACCAAGCAGGAGCTTTCCAACATGATGGTCGGCCGCCCCGTGCAGCTCGAGGTCACGAAGGACGAGGCCAAGCCCGCGGGCGAGGTTTTGAAGGTCGACCACCTCTGCGTCCACTCCCACGTGCAAAAGCGCAACGCCGTGAACGACGTTTCCTTCACCGTTCGCGCGGGAGAGATCGTCTGCATCGCCGGTATCGACGGCAATGGTCAGACGGAGCTTGTCTACGGCCTGACAGGCCTTGATAAGCCGTCCTCCGGCACGATCACCCTCTGCGGCAAGGATATCTCTCATGCCTCCATCCGCCACCGCGGCGAGCACATGAGCCACATCCCCGAAGACCGCCACAAGCACGGCCTCGTGCTCGACTTCACACTCGAGCAGAACATGGTGCTCCAGCGCTTCAACGAGCCGCGCTTTGAAAACCACGGCTTTATCAACAACAAGGCTGTGCGCGACTATGCCAACTACCTGATCGACAAGTTCGACGTGCGCAGCGGCCAGGGCGCGATTACGCGCGCGCGTTCCATGTCCGGCGGCAACCAGCAGAAGGCCATCATCGCCCGCGAGGTCGACCGCGACAAGGACCTCATCGTCGCCGTGCAGCCCACGCGCGGCCTTGACGTCGGCGCCATCGAATTCATCCACAGCCAGCTCGTCGCCGAGCGCGACCGCGGCAAGGCGATTTTGCTCGTTTCGCTCGAGCTGGACGAGGTCATGAGCCTCTCTGACCGCATCCTCGTCATGTACGAGGGCGAGATCGTCGGCGAGCTCGACCCGAAGAAAACCACCGTCGAAGAGCTCGGCCTTTACATGGCCGGCGCCAAGCGCATGGCGAAGGAGGAGGCGGCCGTATGAAAAAAGAACACTTCCTGCAAAGCGAAGGCTTCAAGACCGTCGCGGCGTCCGTCCTCTCGATCCTGATTGGCCTCGCCGTCGGCAGCATCGTCATTTTGATCGTCGGCCTCACGAGCCCGAACCTCTCGCTCTCCTCGGCGTGGGACGGCATCCGCATCGTGTTCGGTGGCCTGTTCTCCACGGGACGCGACGCCTCCGGTACGCTGATGTGGGGCTTCAACCCGACGAATATCGGCAACATGCTCTTCCGTGCCGCGCCGCTCATCATGACGGGCCTTTCCGTCGGCATGGCGTATAAGACCGGCCTTTTCAACATCGGTGCGCCGGGCCAGTATCTCATCGGTACGCTCGTGTCGCTCTCCATCGCCCTCGGCCTTCCGTCCGAGACGATGTCCACCACGCTCATCTGGCTGCTCGCCTTCCTCGGCGGCACGCTCGCGGGCGCAATCTGGGGCGCGATCCCCGGCCTTTTCAAGGCCCTGCTCAACATCAACGAGGTGCTCGCCTGCATCATGACGAACTGGATCGCGGCGAACCTCGTCACATGGCTCTTTGATATCAGTAACTTCAAGAACGTCACCGAGTCCACCAAAACCGGCTACATCTACAAGACGACCTACAATGGCGTCGCCACCGCGAAGATGGGCCTTGACAAGCTCTTCCCGAACTCCCAGGTCAACGGCGGCATCCTCATCGCCATCGTCTTTGCAATCGCCGTTTACGTGATGATGTCCAAGACGACGTTCGGCTATCAGCTCAAAGCCTGCGGCTCCAACCGTCATGCCGCGCGCTACGCCGGTATCGCCGACAAGCGTAACATCGTCATCTCCATGGCGATCGCGGGCGCACTGAGCGCGGCGGGCGCTTCGCTCTACTATCTCTCCGGCAACACAGAGTTCTTCTGGTCCACGTACCAGTCGCTCCCTGCCATCGGCTTCAACGGCATCCCCGTTGCGATGCTCGCCTCCTGCAACCCCATCGGCATCATCTTCACGGCGCTGTTCATGTCGATGCTCGATATCTCGGGCCTGCAGCTGACGAATCTGACGGCCTATAACGAGTACATCACGAACGTCATCATTGCCGTCATCGTGTACCTCAGCGCCTTCTCGCTGGTCATCAAGATGTGGATCGGCAAGCTCGGCAAGAAGAAGGACGACGGCGCGGACGCCAACGCGGAGCCCGCTCCGGCGGCAGCTTCCGCACCAGCCGGTGTACAAGCGGAAACGGAGAAAGGAGGCGACGCGAAATGACATTCCTCATTCAGCAGACGCTCATTTATGCCGTCCCTCTGATGATCGTGGCGCTTGCGGGCGTGTTCGCCGAGCGCAGCGGTATCATCAACCTGGCGCTGGAAGGTATCATGGTCTTCGGCGCATTCATCGGTGTCTGGTTCGTGCGCATTCTGCAGACGAGCGACGCCATCCTCTCCCTCAAGCAGAGCGGCAACTGGGTCGCGCTTCAGGGCGTGGAGCTTCTCACGATGCTGGTCGCGGCGGCCTTCGGCGCGCTGTTCTCGCTGCTTCTGAGCTTTGCCTCTATCAACCTGCGTGCCGACCAGACCATCGGCGGCACGGCGCTGAACCTGATGGCCCCCGCACTGGTGCTGTTCTTCATCCGCATCATCGCCAACCAGAATACGCTGCAGATGCTCACGGGCGACGCGGCGAGCTGGTTCATGATCAAAAAGTCTACGCTCGGCATCGACAAGAACACCGACCTCGGCTTTTTCGGCGAGACGTTCGTCAACAAGGTCTACCTTGCGACCTACGTCTGCATCCTGCTTTTCATCATCCTGTCGATCCTGCTCTATAAGACGCGCTTCGGCCTGCGCCTGCGCGCCTGCGGCGAAAATCCCCAGGCAGCGGATTCGCTGGGCATCAACGTCTACAAGATGCGCTACGCGGGCACGACCATTTCCGGCGCGCTCGCGGGCATGGGCGGCTTCGTCTATGCGCTGACTACGGCAAACTGCGCCTCGAACGGCGACGTGGCGGGCTTCGGCTTCCTCGCACTGGCCGTTATGATCTTCGGCAACTGGAAGCCCGTGAATATCGCGGTCTCCTCGCTGCTGTTCGGCCTCTTCAAGTGCATCGCGGCGAGCTACGCGAGCATCGACATCAATGGCGACGGCGTCTACATGCTCGCCGAGATCGGCATCAGCGCCCATCTCTATCGCATGCTGCCCTACATCGTCACGCTGCTCGTGCTGGCGTTTACGTCCAAGAGCTCCCGCGCCCCCAAGGCTGAGGGCATCCCCTACGACAAGGGCCAGCGCTAAATTACATAAGAAGCGGTATGGCGCAGCCATACCGCTTCTTTGCAAAATGAAAGAGAGAAATGTATGGAAGTTAGAGAGATCACAGCGGCAGAGGAGAAGCAGCGCATTACGCGCTTTATTTTAGAATCGCTGCCCGACTGGTTTGGCATCCCTGAGGCGCGCGAGGAATACATCGAAAAGAGTGTTAAGCAGCCGTTTTTCGCCGCGTTCGACGGCGAGAACGCCGTCGGCTTCCTTTACCTTGCCGAAACGGGGAGGGATACGGCGGAACTCTATGTCATGGGCGTGCTGAAAGAATACCACCGCCGCGGCGTCGGCAAGATGCTCTTTGCCGCAGCGAAGCAGCGGGCGAAGGAGCTTGGCTACTCGTTTTTGCAGGTCAAGACCGTGCAGACGGGGAAGTACCCTGAGTACGACGCGACGAACCGCTTCTATCTCGCCCTCGGTTTTGGCGAGTTTGAGGTATTCCCGACGCTCTGGGACGAGTGGAACCCGTGTCAAATCTACGTGATGAGCCTGAAATAAGAAAATGTTGGAACTTTTTCCCGCCGTTTTGCGTCTATAAAAGCAGAAAAACAGGGGAGGGAAGCATATGACCGTCCGCGAACCGAAAAAACGCTCTAATTTGCGGCTGAAGCTCGGCGGCGCGTATTTCAGCGCGCAGCGAAAACTCAGATGGCTTTCGATGCGGAAGCATTTTGCGCGCGAGCGCAGCGGGGAAGACTTAGCATATCAGGCGTTTTCCCACCATACGCCGCTCATGCGAAAGCTCAAGGACGTCGACATGCAGCTCCAGCGCAACAAGGTGACGAATCTCCGCCTCGCCTGTGCGCGGCTCGACGGGCTTTTGCTGCGCCCCGGTGAAACGATGAGCTACTGGTATCTCATCGGAAAGCCGACGGCGGGGAAGGGGTATCTGCCCGGCATGATCCTGCGCAACGGCGGATATCTGGCCGCGACGGGCGGCGGGCTGTGCCAGCTCTCAAACCTCATCTACTGGATGACGCTGCACACGCCGCTCACGGTCGTCGAGCGCCACCGCCACGGCTACGACGTCTTTCCCGACGCGAACCGCACGCAGCCCTTCGGCAGCGGTGCGACCTGCTTTTACCCCTATCTTGACCTGATGATCCGCAACGACACACAGGACACCTATCAGATGCGCGTCCGCGTCGGCAAAACAGACCTTGAGGGGGAGTGGCGCGTGAGCGCCGAGCCGACCGAGCGCTATGCGGTCGTAGAGCGCAACCACGAGATGCGCGCGCAGTACTGGGGCGGCTACATCCGCCACAACGAGCTCTACCGGCAGACGTTTGATTTGCAGGGCAAGCTGCTCGCGGAGATGCCTGTCGCCGAGAACGACGCGGTGATGATGTATTCGCCGTATCTCGAAGAAAGCAAAAAGGAAGGCTGACAAAGTCAACCTTCCTTTTATCTTATTCAGCCGTTTCGTCCGCATC
>ERZ1032473.214-NODE-214-length-16211-cov-21.487311_pt1 | contig 16211 bp, 8 predicted proteins | sample MGYA00518734_ERZ1032473 | MGnify/ENA primary metagenome ERZ1032473 (study PRJEB33719, sample SAMN04261339) | wastewater metagenome | biome: periurban shantytown; feature: human; material: feces | host: Homo sapiens | place: Peru: Lima | collected 2013-01-23 ...
CCTGTTCACGACACACTCAAGGCCGTTCGGCCAAGCTTACGGTCGTGAACAGGACGCCCGCCCTCCCACTCGTTTTTTTGTTATGTTGCGTTGGGTTGTGGCTACTTTTCGCAATAAAAAAGAGGAAGAAGGGAGGGGAAGGGTCAGCGGAAGGCGCCGCGGAGGTATGGCGGCTGGTAGGGGGCTTCCTCGACCGGCACGTCCAGTTTGTGGGCGGCACGGAGCGGCCAATACGGGTCGCGCAGGGCGGCGCGGCCGATTTCCACGGCGTCGGCGGCGCCCGACTTCAGAATCTTCTTCGCCTGCTTCGGCTTGGTGATGAGCCCGACTGCGGTGGTGGGAATGCCCGCGCGACTGCGCACCTGTTCGGCGAACGGCACTTGGTAGTCGGGCTTCACCGGAATGGTCACGTCGGGAATCAATCCGCCGGTGGACACGTCGATCAGGTCCACGCCGTGGGCCTTCAGAATCTTAGCCAGTTCGACGGTCTGGTCAAGGTCCCAACCGCCTGCGGCCCAATCGGTGGCGGAGACGCGCACCAGCACCGGCATGGTGTCGGGCACGACGGAACGAATCGCATCCACGACTTCGACCAGCATGCGGACGCGATTGTCGAACGATCCGCCGTACTCGTCGTCACGCTCGTTGATGAGCGGGTCGAGGAACTGCGACAGCAAGTAGCCGTGCGCGGCATGGACTTCCACCGCGTCGAAGCCGATGTTCATGGCACGCCAGGCGGCGTCGCGGAACTGGTCCACGATGGTGTGGATCTCATCGACGCTCAGCGCGCGCGGACGAGCCAGGGAACCGTATGCGTTGGCGCTTGGGCAAACCGTCCGCCATCCGCCTTGCTCCTCCGGCACGCTCTGTCCATCGAAACCGATCGCGTGGCAGCCGGTGGAACCCTTGCGTCCGGCGTGGTTGAGCTGCACCGCCATCGTGGCACCCGCTGCCTTCGCGTCGGCCACGATCCAACGCCATGCGTCCATCTGTCCGTCATCCCACAATCCCAGATCGCACGGCGAAATGCGGCCTTCCGGCGCGACGGCGGTCGCTTCCATGATGATCATGCCGAAGCCGCCCATCGCACGCGAAACGTAATGCTGGTAGTGGAACGGCGTCGGCTTGCCGTCCTGCGCCAATGCGGAATACGTGTCCATTGGCGGCAGCCAGATGCGGTTGCGCACGGTGACGCCACGCAACGTCATCGGATCGAACGGTTTGACCGTCTTGTTCTGCTTGCCGTTCTTCTTGTCTTCGCTCATTGTCATCTCTCTTATGAATCGTTGGTATCGCCTGAATCGTCGATATCCGCACCGCGTTCCCACGCGACGGGCATGGTACCGATTGCATTGTAAGCAGAACGCCCGCCGGTTGGGGCGGGCGTTCATGGACTGTTCACTTTGCCATGCGATTTACGCTCCGGTGACGTGGGCAGTCAGTGCGGTCAGTCAATGCGGGCAGTCGGCATGAATAGCCGACAATCGCAACTATTGATGCTGCTGGTCACTTTGCTGCTCAGCAGGCTGTTGCTGCGATTGCTGCTGCTGGCCTTGGTTGGTCTGCTGCTGGCTTTGCTGCTGACTGTTCTGCTGGCGCTGGTATTGGTACTGGTTGTATGTTCTGGTGGCGCCCTTCGAAACCGTGTACTTGTCGGCACCCTTTCCGTAATCGTTGTCGATCGGCGCGTTGATGGCGGCAAGATACGTGTTCATGAACTGCTTCCACGCCGGCGTTGCGATGTACATGCCGTACCAGGACGGGCGGTACACGCCGTTGATGGTCTTGTTGTCGAAGGTGTTGTTGATCGGGTCCTGCGCGTCGGCGACCGCGACGAACGCCGCGACCTGGTTCGGCACGAAACCTGCGGTGGTCATCACCGTGTTCTCGTTGGTACCGGTCTTGGCGAAGGTCTTGCGATTGTTGTCAAGCTGCGTGGTCGACGCTTCGCCGCCAGGCTGCACGACACCTTGGTTCAGCGCGTAGGACACGGTCTGTGCGATGTCCGGGTCGATGGCCTGATGGCAGTTCGCGGACGGCACTTTCACCTTGCTGCCGCTGCGGTCGGTCACCTTGGTGATGGCGATCGGAGTGCATTCCACGCCGTTGGCGCCCATGGTGGCGTACACGTTGGCCATGGTCAACGGCGACGCCTGCACCGTACCGATGGTCATTGGCGGCTGGAACGAGTTAGCGGAGTAGATGTCGGACGCGTTGGAGATGGCGTTGTGGTAGCCCATCTCCTTGGCCGCGTCGGCGATCGCGCACAGGCCGATGTTCGACGCCATCGAGGCCTGCGTGGTGTTGTGCGACTTGATCAGACCCTGCAGCGGGCTTTCCGGAGAGGTGGTGCCGCCACCGGAATTCTGCACCCTCCACGAGCCGACGAAACCGTAGCCGTTGCAGTTGAACTTCGACGTGTCGTAGACGGTGGATGTGACGAGCGACTCGTTGATGGAGTGGCCTTTCTGCATCCACGCCACCATGTTGATGGGCTTCCAGGTGGAGCCGACGTTGAAGCCCATACCGCCGCCGTCCTCCTGATCGACCATGTAGTTCATGGAGGTCTTGGTCTCATCCGTTCGGGCGTCATCCGTGGCATCGTAGGTTCGGTTGATGCCGAACGACAGGATTTCACCGGTGCCCGGCTTCACGGCCGCTATCATCACTTCGAATCCGGACGGGTCTGTGGCCGGCACGGTGCTGTTCGCCGCCTGCATGGCCGCGTTGTTGGCGTTGCGGTCGAGCGTGGTGACGATCTTCAGACCGCCTTCCTTCAGCAGCTTCTCGCGAGCCTCGTCGTCCTTGCCGAACGCCTTGTTCTTCAGGATCTGGTTGACCACGTACGAGCAGAAGAAGCCGGTGTTTTCAATGGCCGACTGGCATCCGGAGCTCACGTCCTGCAGGTTCAGCGTGTCCTTCAACGGCGTGTTGATGGCGTCTTTGAATTCCTTTTCGGAGGTGATGTAGCCCTGGTCGTGCATCAGCTGCAGCACGATGTTGCGCTGGTGTTCGGCTTCCTTCTGGTTGGCTTCCACGGAAGGATCGAAGTTCTGCGGATTCTTGGTGATTGCCGCGATGGTCGCCGCCTGGATGACGTTCAGTTCCGAAGCGGAGACATTGAAGTAGCGTTTGGCGGCCATTTCCACGCCGCACAGGTTGTTGCGGCCGAACTGCGCGATGTTGAGGTAGCCCTGCAGGATCTCGGCTTTGGAGTATTTCTTTTCGATCTGCACCGAAATCAGCATCTCGCGCAGCTTGCGTGCCACGGTGTCTTCCGTCGCATGGTATTCGGCGATCGGATCGTCGTCTTCACGGGCTTGGGTGGACAGCACGTTCTTGACGTACTGCTGCGTCAGCGTGGAACCGCCCTGCTGGTCGCCGCCTCTGACATAGGTTTGGAAGAACGCTCGGAACACGCCCTGCACGTCCACACCGGTATGTTCGAAGAAGCGCTTGTCTTCACGGGCCACGACGGCCTGCTGCATGGCTTTGGAGATTTTCTTCAGCGGCACGACCTCGCGGTTCTGCGTATAGAATTCCGCGAAAGCGGTCTTGCCGTCGTTGAAATACATCGTCGAGCGTTGCGGGAGCGAGGTCACATCAAAATCGATGCCTTCGACCGCAAGGGACGGAATGACGGCTTTGGCCGCGTTATTGGCGGCGAACACAGCGGGCATAAAGAAAATACTCGTCACAACGCCGCCGCCCACGCATAACGTGATGTATGCGATTACCAATGCGAGCACACGTTGAACGGTAAGGGTCTTCTTCTTGGGCATGACGCCCATTCTAAAGTGGCGGGTCTACTAAACACATGCCCGCCAACGCATGTGCCGGAAGCCGTCACGGGTTTCTCACAAAACAGACAATTTCTTAGGAAAAGTTGGAAATCAGCCGAAAACCAGCCGAATGTCATCGTCTTGATCGGCGAATCAGCATGCCCGGCTGGTAGATGATGATGGACCGGCCTTCCCTGGCGATCCATCCGCGGTTAGCGAAATCCATCAACGCCTTGTTCACCGTTTCGCGTGAGGATCCGACGAGCTGCGCCATCTCCTCCTGTGTCAGATCGTGCGGCACCTTCAGGCCGGCTTCGACCGGTTCGCCGAATCGTGATGCCAGATTGAGCAGTGTTTTGGCGAGTCGTCCGGGAACGTCCATGAACACCAGATCGCATATGCGTTCGTTGTTGCTGCGCATGCGGTGCGCCAATACCTGCAGCATGTCCACGGCCACGCGCGGATGTTCGTCGAGCCAGTCGAACAGCGCGTCATGTTCCAGCCAGACCACACGCGTGCCGTTGGTCATCGCCACCGCCGAAGCGGTACGCGGTCCGCCATGCGGATCGAACACCGGAATCTCGCCCAGCACTTCGCCGTACGCGTGGATGCTCAGCAGCTGCACACGCTTGTCGGAGGATTGTCTGGTCAGTTTGACGCGGCCTTCCTCCAGCAGATACATGCGATGGTCGGTGTCTCCCTCGCGGAAGATGAAATCGCCCTTGTCGTATTCGGCATGCTGCAGATACGGCAGCAGTTCCCGGGCTTCTTCGGACGAAACCTGCTTGAACAGCGCGGTGTGCAGCAACGTCTCACGCTCATCGTCGAAACCACCAAAACCATTGATTCCGTTGGTTCCATTCGGGGTGACCATCGACGTGCCTCCGTTCCGACGTGCTTCTGCGTTTTCCGTTGTCGACATCCATGCCAACGCTCGTTAAGTCGGGCACCATCGACCATTCGGGCTACATTGTAACTCGAACGGCGGCGTCGACCAGTCGCGCCACTACCTCGTCTCGGCCCATGCCGGTTTGAGAGCGCATGGGATCGACATGTTTTGCCGCTGATTTCACCGCTTTGTCGGACATTTTCTCTCGTGAGATGTTCAACACGCGGGTCATCTTTTCCGCGTCGATGTCGTAGGCGAGCGTGACGTGGTGCAGAATCGCGCCGGGCCCGCCGTGGGTGGGCGCGAACCGGCGTTGCGCGGCGCCGCCGAGTTTGCCGTATTGTGTGGCGATGTCGTTGAGTCCGGCGAATCGTACGTTGAGGCCGAGGGCGCGTAACGCTTCGACGAGCCAGTAGTCGCAGAGTTTGTAGGATTCCTCGACGCTCATGCCGTGGGCGAAGTCGAGTGGCGCGTACAGCGAGTAGGTGATGGTGTTGCCTGGTTCGATGAACATCGCTCCCCCGCCGGTGCAGCGGCGGACTATGCGGAATCCTTCGTCTTGCGCGGTGTGCACGTTGACTTCGTCTTCGAGCGACTGGAATCTGCCGATGACCACGGCCGGCTCGGCCCATTCCCAGAAACGCAGGGTGGGTTCGCGGGTTCCGGCAGCCACTTCGCGTGCCCATTCGACGTCGAGGTCCATTTGTTCCTGCGGTTTGCGGGGGTCGTCGTGCACGATGTTCGGTTTGAGTGCGTGCCAGCGTCGCGCGTATTCCGCCCAATTGCCGGTTTCGGCGATTTCGCCGGTTCCAACGGTTCCAGCGTTTTCGTCGCTTTCCGCGGTTCCAGCGTTTTCAATGTTTTTTGCGATTTCCGCGGTTTCTGCGGTTTCCATTGGGCTGGTATGCCGCCGAATGCGCAGGTCGTCGCGTGGTTCCACTTTCGTAACATCATTACCGCCGATACCGGCAATGCCATCGGCGCCATCGATGCCGTCAATCGCACGTTGAAAGGCGATGGCGATGCCACGCGCGCCCATGCCGACGATGCGCACGTCCGGATGGTGCAGCATCGTCCGTTCGACGGCGGCGGTCACGTCACGTTCGGAAACCATCGAACCGCTGAGGCAACGGGCCGCGCACTGTTCCAGCGCACATTCCATGGAATGCAAGAGATTCCGCGTTCCGGCATCGTCCCCGTCGAGGAAGAAATCGCCGTCGATATGGCATTCGATAACAGTCGATGATGCAGCCGGCCCAGCGTATGGAACCGTTTTCACGGCATTCGTATGAGCCGAATCAATATAGTCCGAATCGGCGTAATCCGAATCGGTACAATCCGGATCGGCATGAGAAAGCCGGACAGTCACTCCAACGAGTTTGCCGCCCGGCTGTTTGTAAAGTCCTCGAGTCATCAATCCTGCAGTTCGACGCCTTGAGCGTCACGGTGCCATTGCGAGCCGTAGTGGGAGCACAGAATCAGGATGCCTTCCACCAGTCCCCAGATGCCTGCGACGGCTGGGCCGATGATGAGAATCCAGCCGATGACGGTCAGCAGCAGCTGTGCCACGGCCTTGCCGGTGTTGCCCAAGTAGAAGTTGTGCACGCCGAAGCAGCCCAGGAAGATGCCAAGCAGACCGGCGGCCAGTTTCGACTTCTGGGCGTATCCGGCCGGTGCGACGGGCTGGCCGTATGCCGGCTGCTGCGCGTAGGCGGGCTGGGTATAGGCGGATTGGTTGTAAGACGGGGCCGCGTAGCCTTGCTGTCCGTAGTTCGCTTGGTTGTAATCCGGCTGGGCGTAAGCGTTGTTGGGGTCATACGCCGGGTCTGCCGGCTGACCGTACGACGGCTGCGCAGATTGGGCAGGCTGGGACGGCTGGCCATACTGACCGTACTGGTTGTACGATGCGGCGTTCGGATCATATACCGGAGCAGCGGGCGTGGCCGGCTGAGCCGGCTGGGTATAGACGGGAGCCGTACCGTATGCCGGGGCCGGAGTCGCCGGCTGACCGTATGACGGCTGAGCGGTCTGGGCCGACTGTGCGGTCTGGCCATACTGGCTGTATGCGGAAGCGTTCGGATCGTACGCCGGAACGGCAGGCTCGGCGGGCTGAGCGGGCTGAGTGTATGCGGCGGAGTTCTGATCGTATGCGGGGGTTTCCGGCTGCGACTCCGGATGGTTCATCTGCGCATCGTTCTGTTGTGGAATGTACGGTTGGTTGTAGTCGGCCTGGGCTGCGTTATCCGACGTTGGATTGTTGACTTGACCGGCACCATTGAAATCGGCGTTGTTATCACTCATGCCTCAACAATATCCCAAGGTTTGCCCGTCATCGGGCGTTTACCACTGGCACGAACCCCGAAAAACCCCTGAAAAATCCCCTGATTATGCGAAGACGCCCACCGTTCCAAGGAAAACCTTGTTTCGGCGGGCGTCTCACCAAATGGAACATCCAAATGGAATGTCAGCGAATGCCAATCACATGCGGGCCAGGATGTCGTGCCCCACTTCGTCGGTAGAACGCGTGGTGGAGCCAAGCTCTTCGATGTCCGCTTCGACGGCGGCATCGATCTTGGCCGCGGCATCGTCGAAACCGAGGTGGCGCAGCAGCATGGCGGCGGACAGGATGGCCGCGGTCGGATTGGCCTTGTTCTGGCCGGCGATGTCCGGAGCGGAACCGTGGATCGGCTCGAACATGGACGGATACTCGTTGGACGCGTTGATGCAGCCCGAAGCGGAGTAGCCGACGCCACCGACCACCGCACCGGCCTCGTCGGTGATGATGTCGCCGAAGAGGTTGTCGGTCAGGATCACGTCGAAGCGGGACGGGTTGGACACCAGGAAGATGGTGGTCGCGTCGATGTGCAGGTAGTCGTGGGAGACCTCCGGGTATTCCTCGGCCACCTTGTCGACGATGCGCTGCCACATGTCGCCGGCGTTGACCAGCACGTTCTTCTTGTGCACAAGGGTCACGTGCTTCCTGCGCTTCATGGCCAGCTGGAAGGCGTAACGTACCACGCGCTCCACACCGTAGGCGGTGTTGATGGAGACTTCGGTGGCCACCTCGTTCGGAGTACCGCGACGCACCGCTCCGCCGGCACCGCAGTACAGGCCTTCGGTGCCTTCACGCACCACAACGAAGTCGATGTCGCCCGGATTGGCGAGCGGGGAGGTCACGCCCTTGTACAGCTTGGAAGGACGCAGGTTGACGTACTGGTCGAGATCGAAGCGGAGCTTGAGCAGCAGGCCACGCTCCAAAATGCCGGCCTTGATACGCGGATCGCCGACGGCACCCAGCAGAATCGCGTCGGTCTTCTTGATGCGCTCCTCTTCCTCTTCCGGAAGAATTGCACCGTCACGCAGATAACGCTCAGCACCAAGATCGAAATTCTCGTAATCGAATTCGGCGACGCCTTCGGCCGCCTTCTCCAGAGCCTTCTGAGCCCACGGAGTCACTTCCTTGCCAATGCCATCGCCCGGAATGACGGCGATGGTGTACTTCTTTGCAGAATCACTCATAGCACGCGACTCTAGTCAGTGATTCACCTATCGGACTAAAACAGCTCAGCAAATGGACACCCGTCCCATGCCCCACGTACGGCGGGCGGATATCCGTTTGTTTCGATAGGCACAAAGAACGCAATGGGCGCAATGCCCAACAAAGCGATGGACAGACATGAATGTGCACATATATATGGACGTACGCACCGCCCACATACGCACGTTGGCGCCGTGGACGGATGGTCCGCGACGCCAACGTGTATGGCGAATCGGCTGATTCAGTTAACCCAAGGAGTGGATTCCTCGGTGATTGACCCGAAATCGGTGTTCGGGAACTTGCCTGGCTGACGGACCACCGCTTCGAACATGGCCAGTCCGTTGAGTCCGGTTTCGGTATTGGAATACGCGCCGATCTGCGATTGGGTTGTGGAGTCGGAAGTGGGGGTCGGCGGCTTGACCACTGTGCCCATCTTCGCCCACAACGCATATACCGTGCCATCGCGGTCGATCGGCATCAGCGACTTGCCGTTCTCGTCGAACGAGAGGACGCTCTTGGCGAGCGCGTCGTTGCGGACGGTGCTCCAGCCTTGGAATTCGTAGCCTTCGAGCACCGGCACGTTCGTTTGGTCCTGTGTCGGGGAGATCAGTGAATCGCCGTCGTAGACCTTCTGGTCCGCGTACAGTTTCGTGGCTTCCTTTCCTTCCGGAGCGGCACCGCCGTTGAGGTCGAACTTGATGGTCCACTGGTGTGAGGTGCGTGTCCATTGGGCGTACAGCGTCACGTCGCCGGTCACCGGAGTGGCGTTGAAATCGTAGGCGGTGCCACCGGTCGCATCGGTGCTCCAGCCGGTGAGTTTGTATTCGTCGCGGGTGGGCGCGGGATCCGGCGCTACGGCTTGTCCGCCATTATCCACGGTCTGCGATGGAACGTCCGTTCCGCCTTGGGAGTCGAAGGTCACGGTCCAGGTCTTGACCCATTTGGCGTAGAGCGTCAGGTCGTCGGTTACCGGAGCGTCGGCCGTGTAGTCGGTCTGCCGTGCCTCATCGGTGGTCCAACCGGCCAGACGGTATCCGTCACGGGTGGGTGTGGGATCCGGAATAGCCAGTTTCTCACCGTCCTTGACGAACAGCGTCATGCTTTGCAATGCGGTCGATGGATAGTCCGTGCCTTCTTTCAGGTTCAACGTCACGGTATGGTACGTCTCGTCGGCATCGGCCCACTTGGCGTACAGCATCAGGTCGCCGGTCACCGGAGTGCCGAAGCCGTACGGCTGGGTGCCGTCAGCATCGGTGGTCCAGCCGACGAACCGCTTGCCGTCAAGGGTCGGATCGCTTGGTTTCGCCACCTTCTGCCCATATTGCACGTTTGCCGGAGTGACGGGCGTTCCTCTGTTCGAATTGAAGGTCACGGTGTATGTGTTCGGCGTCCACTGGGCGTACAGCGTCAGGTCGCCGGTCACCGAAGTGACGTTGAAATCGTAGTCCGCGCCTCCGGCCTGGGACGTGCTCCATCCTGCGAACGTATACCCTGTACGGGTCGGATCGGTCGGAGCGGAAGCCTTTTCGCCGTCGCCGACGAGCTGCGTGTCAACCGCGCTGCCGCCGGTCGAATCGAACGTGACCTTGTGCGCCACGGCCCACTGCGCGTACAGCGTCACCGGAGCGGTGACCGGAGTGTCGAACGAGTACGGCTTGGTGCCGTCCGCGTCGGTGGTCCAGCCGACGAACTTGTAGCCGTCTTTCGTCGGCGCGGCCGGCTTGCTCGCCATACCGCCCACTTTCACGGTCTGCGCGCCCACCGACGAGCCGCCCCGCGTATCGAAGGTTACGCCGGTCGCGGCCACGGGATGCGCGTACACGGTCGGGTCGCCGCTTAAGATCCAGAATTCCGCCGTGCCGGCATCATGGTCACCGGCCTGCACGTTGATTACGGATTCGGGAATCTGGCGATCGTTGTCATCGCAGTCCTTGCCCGTCCATGACGAGCCGCCGTTACGGATGATGAACCACGGGTCACGCACGCCTTTGCCGGTTTGCGACAGCCTGTATTCCGCCACTTCGCCGAAATCATCATGCTCGTTGAACGGGGTGGCCACACCACTGGTGCTTTCCTTGTACCAGCTCCACAGATCCCAGCCCTTCCAGGTGTCGGACTCCATGTCGTAGTCCTGGTATCTGCCGTCGGCACGGTAATAGTGCAGTTTGACGGTCAGGGTTTTCGGGTTCTTGATGTCGTTCGGCTGCGGCGTGGCGGCCGGCGACGCCTTCTCTGGAGACCTGTCGGAGACGGTCTGCGGCTGGTTGCCGTCCACCCATGCCTCGATGGCGCCGTCAACGTACGCGTCGGCGAATTTGTCGAGTTTCCATGTGCTCGCCAAGTAGCTGTCTTTGGTTCCCGCGGATGCTGCATTGGCCGTGTCGCCGTCGACGATGCGGAATCTCACCTGGCTTTGCGTGACATCCACATAGCCTTGCGCGATCTTGCCGAAACCGTTGCCGGTCACGTCGAACGGAAGATACGTGGACTTCGTCTGATCATCCGTCCACACCTGCACACCGGCGGCATACCTGCCGACGGAATCGGTCGGCTTGAAGTTGACGGTCACCTTGGTCTGGCCGGCATGCTGGCTGGCGTAGGTGCGTGTGAAGGGCACGCCACGGCTTACGGTGCCGTCCTGCACGTTGACCATGGTGTCGCCGACCTGCGACTGGTACCACCCGTTACCGTCCGGACGGTCCGCGCCCGTGTCATCGGTGAAGTAGAACTTCGCCGCCGCGAGATTCGCGCCTTTCGGCAGATCGGCTCTGTACCAGCCACGCGCATCGGTGGAATCGGAAGCGTCCACGGCCTTCATAGCAAGGTTTTGCTCGGAACCGTCGGCCTTCTGATAGTGCAGTGTCGGCGCTGAGCCGCTCTGTTTCGGCTTGTAGTACACGGTCAGCGTTTTGTCCGCGATCAATGTGCTGTTGGGCGAATCTCTGTACTGCGGATCGTATTTGCCTTTGTCGGGGTCGCTTTCCGCGGCCGCGCCTTGGTACAGCGCGATCGCGCTGCGCTTGCCGATGGTGGTCTTGATATGCCCGCCGGACACTTTCACCTTTTTCGAGCAGTCGCGTGACGCGTATACATCGCAATACGTGTCGTCGGGCAATGTCGTCGTGTAATCCACGTCATGATCCTGCAGGGTGTTGTTGATGGCCATGAAGCCTTTCGCCGTCGAGGAACCGTCGGCGGCCCTGTCGAATGCGATGTTGTTGTCGCCGTTTTCCTGCCAGTTCGTCACCTTCGTGCCGTTGACGGCGTTGTGGAAGCGGATCATGCCTCGGATCGACGTCCAACGCTGCTGGCAGTTCCAGTCGCCGTAGGCCATCTGCGTCGGATCCTTCGAAGTGGCGCATGCCTTGTCCATGTTCACGTATGGCACCTTGGTGTCGGACGTGTCCTTCACGCCATCGTCGTACTGCGTGGATTTGTTGAAGTAGTAGTCGGACAGAATCTTCGGATGCCCGTAGTCGTAACCGAGCATGAACGCGTTCGCGAGCTCGTAGCGGGCGCCGGAGGTCGGGCTTAACGTTTCGGAACCACGTGCGCTATCCCAATTCGCCACGAACACCGTGGCATCGTTGGAATTCTTCAACAGGTCGGACTTGATGTTCTTCAGATCCGTGATGGAGCCGTTGAAGTCCTTGAGTAGCGAATATGCATACGAGAACTGGGTTACTTCGCCGTTTTTCTCGTACCGTTCGGGAGCGAATTTGTTCGATTCGCCCTGATGGTAGATCACTTCCTGAGACCATGGGAACGACTGGCCATTGATACCAGCCTTGTCCATGAACTTGCGTTTGATCGCGGCGATGTCGTTCGGATCCATATGTTTGGCGGAGTCGATACGGAAGCCACGCACGCCATCCCGCCATAACCGGTTCAGATAATCGGCCTGCATGTTCTGCACACGTTCGCTGCCCGTATTGATGTCCCACATGGTGGACAGCCTGCAGTTCCATACCTCGTCGGCGTTGGTGTAGTCGGAGATGTTGTCGGAGACGTTGGACTTGCAGGTGTGGAAGTCCCCGCTCGGCAGACCGTACTGGTGGTTGTTGCCGCTTTCCTGGTACTGGTAGAGGCCTTGCGTGCCACCTTCCGCATACGGGTCCATGCTTGGATAGCGTCCGTAGGATCCGTTGTATGCGGTGCTGTCCACGCCATACTGGTCGTCCACCCAGGACACGTCATGGCCGGTGGTGTGGTTGAGCACCACGTCGGCTATCACGTCCACGCCGGCCGCCTTGCACTGTTCAATCATGCTTTTTAGCTCGTCCTCAGTGCCGAAGCGCGAGTTGAGCTTGTAGCTGACCGGCTGGTAGACGGTCCACCATTGCGTGCCCTGCACGGATTCCTGCGGCGGGGAGATCTGCACGTATTTCACGCCTTCCGGACCGTATGTGTTCGTGCATTCCTTGGCCACGGTCTGCCAGTTCTGCTGGAACGCGATCACCGTCACGTCGGTGGCCGCCGGCTGTGTGGCGTACGCGACGGCTTGCGAGCCAAGCCCCGCGCAGGAAAGCGCCAGTCCGATTGCAGCGGCCGTGATGCGGCGTGCAGTGTGGTGCGCATGCTGGTTCATCGTCAGTCCCTTTCCTTACGACGCAGCGCCATGGCCAGGCATAGCGTGCCGACGAGCAGTACAATCAGTCCCACTCGCATGGTGTTTCCGTTGCCTTCGCCACCGGTGGAGGGCAGTTTGACCGCCGTGTACTTGTTGGTCAGCTGGTAGTTCCACGATTCGGCGGTTGCGTTCGTTCCGTCAGTCGAATCCTGTGATTCGTCCGTTGCCGTATTCGGATCAGCCGCTGCGGTTTGGGCGTTGCTTTCGTCAGCGCCGGTTTCCGATTGATTCGGCTGTTGCGGCACGGTCTTGCCGCCGGTGAGCGAAACCGGCTTGTAGCCGTTCACGGCTTCTTCGGTTACGGAATAGTGGATTTCCTTGCCCTTGTAATACTTGGGCAGGTTGGTGAACGCGTAGGCCCATTCGTTGGAGGCGACGTTCGTCGTATCCGAGCCGGACGAACCAGCCGTCTCCTTCGCGCCATCCGAGGATGCCTCGGTGGTGGTCACGGCTTTCTTGGCATTGTCTTTGGTAAGCACCGCGCAGCTGACGCCGACGGGGTTCTTGGCCTTCGTATCCTTCGGATCCGAACACATGCTGTTGTTCTGCGGCGTCGGCCATCCCGGCAGAGGCTGGTCGTTCTTGCCGTTCCAGATGCTGGACAGCACCCAGATCGTCAGACTGTTCGGCCTGCCATTGTCGGAATCGGAATCGTCGTCCCACTGTTTGGTGACGTTCAGCGTAGTCGTTTCCGGCGTATGCTTGTTCGTCACCTGGAAGTCCTTCTCCTTTTCGGTGGAGGAGCCTGTCGGCGTGAACACGCATCCGGTCCGTTGTTCCGCGGCTTTCGCGTCCGAACCATTCGTACCATCCGCATCTGTGGAGCATCCGCTTGTCGTATAGCCGTCGACGCTTTCCTCGGTTACGGTGTACGTGTACGACTTGCCGTAGATGTTCTGTTTCGGCAGGCCCTCAAAGGTCCAGAATTGCTTGTCGGCGTCACTGGACACGTTCACGTCCTGCACGATTATCTGTTCGGTTCTGGCTTCGAAACCTTGCGTCAGATCCGTCGGATCCTTCGGCTGGTCGCTGGTACCCCACACGTGGAAGGTAAGTTTCGTCGGGCGTTTGCCGTCATTGTTGGCGTTGTCTTCCCATGTCTTGGTCACCTTGGCGTTGATGGCGTCCGGCTCGCGCACGTTCAGCACTGTGTATTCGGCGCCGTCCTGATACGGTCGCTTGGTGATCGACACTCGGTAGGAGCCATCCTTGAGCTTTTGCGTGGTTTCCTCGTCCACGGTGTAGTTGTAGCGTTCGCCGTTCTCGTCGTATCGGGGCAGATCGGTCCACGTATGCGTCCACGAACTACTATTGTCAACGTTCACCGTGTACTGCTTGCCGGTCAGTTCCTTGGCATCACGCAACAGGTGGAAGGTGACGCTCGACGGACGTCCACTGTAGTTCAAGTCGGATCATACCTTGCGTACGCGCACCATGATGGTGTCGATACGGTCTTCGACATGTACGGTACGGTCGCTTTGCAGCACGTCGTCGATGTACACCTTGCCTCCACTTACGGTGAATCTGAACGGTTTGACCGCTTCGTATCCGGTTGGCGCTTTGGTTTCGGTGAGCATGTAGACGCCGTCCTTAAGCATGAACTGCTTCATCGTTCCGCCGCTGGTCCATGTGATCGGATAGATTTCCTTGCCCTCAAAGGTGCTGCCCGTCACACTGAATTCGGCTCCGGCAAGTTCGGCTCCTCCACCGACTGCGGTCTTGGAGAAGAAGATACCGTTGGTGTCCGGCTCGTCTTTCATGGTGAGCGTCGCGTCCTGCTGCGTCTTGCCATCCACGATAACGTTGCCGTTGATGTCGACGGTGAACGCGATATCGTCGGCCATCGTATAGCCGGTCGGCGGCTGGGTTTCGGACAGGGTGTAGTTGCCCGGCTGCAGGTCAAGCTGCTGCGGTTTGCCTTGTTCGGTGACCCACTCAATCGAGTCGATGGTCTTACCGGCAAGCGTGCGACCGGTGACGCTCATGTGCGCGCCGGCGATGTTCGTGACGCCATTCGTCAGACTGTTCTTGTTGATGGTGACGCGGTGCGGCTTATAGACGTCGATCATGGTGATCAGGCCGTCGGCAACGGAAGCGTAGCTGCCGTCGGACTGCCGCACTTGGACTTGCAGTTTGCCCCCATCGTCCGCTTTCACCCGGAAAACGATGTCGTCGGCTTTCGTATAGCCGGCCGGAGCAGCAGTTTCCGTCAGCGTATAGGTACCGGGTTCCAGCTTGAAACTATGCGGCGTACCGTTGGATACCCATAGCCGGGACTCGAAGGTCTTCGTCTTATCATCCAGCTTTCCGGTGAGTTTCATCGTTGCGCCGGAAATCTCCTCCTTGCCGAGGTTCTGCTTGGAGAACCATACCTCCTGATTGTTGGGGTGGTGCGTATTGGTCAAGGTGATGTCATGGTCTCGGTCGATACCGCTGGTGGTAACGGTGTAGCCCGATGGCACATCTTCCTCAACACCGTATGCGACTTTCACACCGTTCTCATAAACAGGCAGGTTCGGGAACGCATTGGCGTTCTCCCAATTGTCATCCGCATTCAGAGTGACGGACTTGTCGGTTTTCACACCATTCTTCACCAAATACGCGGTGATGGAGCTCGGACGGATACCATCTTGGTTGTTGGCATCGTCCCACTGCTTGTACACGCCGAGATTGATGGTTTTGGGCGTGTGCGTGTTGGTGCAGGTCATCGTCGTGGCACTGCCGTCAGCCGATACGGCCGGGGCTGTGCAAGACGACGTGTATCCGTCGAGTTCGGTAGATTCGACAGCCTTGTATTCGGCTTTTTTGCCGTTCACCATGACGGGCAGGTCCTGCCAATATGCGGTGGAGTCGCCAACGGTGACGTTCACGTCACGGCTTTGTCCTTTCACTTTCGTGAAGTCGGATTCCCCGGCAAGCTTACGGTATAGGTCGAAGGTCACAGTACGGCGTTTGCCGTCCTGGTTGTTGTTATCGTTCCATTCCTTGGTCACGGTAAGCGTGGTGGTTTTTGGCACGTCCAAAGCCTGCACTTGGCCGACACCATTCGTGTCGCGCATATCATGGCCGTTCACCGTTACGGTGCCGTCTGCACCCACGTTGATGGTGATCGGATCCATAATCTTATAACCAATAGGAGCTTCGGTCTCCTCCAGCCTGTAGCGGCCTGGCAGCAGTTCGAAATCCTGCTTGCCGGTATTGGTCGTCCAAGTCAGACCAAGGCCGTCTTCACTCTTGCTAACGCTCGGCATGGAGTTGCTCGTCCAATTCGACCAGATATCCGGAGTTTCGGACGAGCCCCACTTGGAAAGCCGCAACGTGGCGCCAGCCACTGGAACGTTGACGTCGGCAGCATCCAGTTTGGCGATGCTG
>ERZ1032473.220-NODE-220-length-15846-cov-6.326135_pt1 | contig 15846 bp, 15 predicted proteins | sample MGYA00518734_ERZ1032473 | MGnify/ENA primary metagenome ERZ1032473 (study PRJEB33719, sample SAMN04261339) | wastewater metagenome | biome: periurban shantytown; feature: human; material: feces | host: Homo sapiens | place: Peru: Lima | collected 2013-01-23 ...
GACCATGGCGGGAGTCTCCGCCCCAACGGCCCGTTTGAGCGCGTCAAGGGTCTTCGCGTCCTTCACGGCCTTCACGTCGGTCTTCAACGCGGCCGTCGTGGCGTCCGCGCCGAGCAGCGTCCGATACGAGTCCACGGCCTTCTTCTGGGCTGCGACGGCGGAACCACACGCCCCACGCGCCACGGAGACCCTATGGTCCTCCCAGGCGCGGTATCCGCACACGCCGCCCAGGGCCAGGACGACGGCCACCGCCGCGGCCACGCCGACGATGACGCGCTTCCCGTTCCTTCCCGTCCCGGCCGGATGGTCCTTGACGGCGTCCGATGTCACGTTGTCCTCCATGAGGATGCTCCTTCGCTTTGTTCCGATGGGATTCACACCAACCACGCGCCCCCGTATCGATATTGGTCTGTTCACAGGCTTCCGCCGCGCGTGCGGACAAGCAGGCACGCCCACACGACAAGGTTCAGGACCTGCACTCCCAAGAGCATCACATCCGCCATGGGAGCCGCGGCCACCCAACCGTCGCGCAATCGCATGAGACCGTGTCCCAACCCGTACGAGTAGGCCAGTATGCCGACCCATGCGGCGAAACGGTAGAACGTTTCGACGTCACGCCGTTCCCGCGGACGCTCCGTGTCCGTCTTCCTTGGAAACATGTACGGTCCGACCAGTCGCGCGCACATGACGAGGTTCAATACGCAGACGACGCATTTCAATGTGCTGGCCCAATTCATTCAGGAATTCCTTCCCCTATTCCGCCTACAAGTCTACAATCCGGCGTTCTCGCGTATCTGGCCCATCAGGTCCTCCAACGTGTCCGCCAAGGCCGACACGCGTCGATGGTCCGCATCGTCGGCCCCGTCGAACGGTTCCGCCTGTTCGACCGTGTCCGCGAGCCTGGACCGCAGGTACGGGACGGACAGTTCCATGCCGGCCGTCCGGTCGAGCAGGTCCCTCGCGGCACGCAGGTCGCTGGACAGTCGCGTCATGTCGTCACGCCGTGACTTCTCGGATCGGGTCTTGTCGTACTCCTTCCGGAACGCGGCCACCCGTTTGGACTGTTCCACGTATGCGGACGCCTGTTTCCTCGCCTTCGCCGTGTTCGATTCGAGTTGCCTGTTCCTCAGAGTCGCGTCGCATTGGATGGATGGCGCGCGTCGTATCGTCCGTAACGATTCGTATCGTCCGGCCCTTTTCCCGTCCAGAACGGACCCGTCGACGTTGAGGTCCACGGCCACGAGTCCTTCCAACCGTTCACGATTCCGGTTCATGGACGCCACCGCGTCCGAACATTCCGAGACGAGCTGGTCGTGGCGCACGCTCAACCGTGATTCCGTGATGACCATGCCGATGCCCGCGACCGCGATGACGAGCGTGCATGCGGTGAGGACGGCCACGCCCTTCCTTGACATGCGCGACGGGTTGGCGTGAGGCGTCTCACTGCCGTCATCCCAGCCGATATCGTCCGGATCGTCGTCACGTGGCGTGGAGAACGGATTCCAATCCGGGTCCACGCCATGCGACCGTATGCCGTCGTAACCGTCGTCGTCAATCATGGGAAACCTCCTGAAGAAAAATGAGAAGGCCGCCCGCCGGACCTCCCGTCGAGAAGATAGACAAAAAGAAACGGGACAGAAAACGGTCCGGCGGACGGCTCCCGTCGAATGTCGGATGGGAAGGGGTAGAACCCATCCGGACGGGATCGCTCACCAGCCTTGAAGCGTAGGCCGGGCGGGAACGCCGGACGCTCCCTCAAGGGGAGGAGGGAGAAGCCCGGACGTTTCCGTCAACCATCCCACATGACGGCCGACCGATAACAGCCGATACGGGTTTCTAATCCAACACGTCGGCGGCCATGTCCAACAACGTTCGGTTCCTATGGGAATCGTCCTTCGCCATGAGACTGTCCAGGAAACCGGTATCCAAGACCAGTTTCAGATCAGGTTCGAACCGGACGTCACCCAAGCATACGGACAGCCGATAGGTTTCCACGCAATGCTCGCCGCGCATGACAGGACTCTGATCGTGGATAAGGAAAGACAAATCGACGAAACCATGGCCCTCCGCTCTATCGACACGGACATAACCATCCATCCTGGTCGGAGTGAAACGAACGCTTTTGATCCGCAGCTTTTTCAGATAACAGTGCAATGGGCCATCCACCAGCAAGTACCGTCCCATCAGATTCTGGGCGGGCGCGGCGTAGAAAAGCATGAACGACTGGTTGAAATAGGAGGCGCGATAATACCGCCATCCCTCATCGGCACGCCACATGGACAGCAGTTCCCGCGCGTATCCACGTCCCACATGCAGGCCCGTGGTCTTCTCCCAGATGTAAACATACCGGTCGAATTGGTCGCGCATCAGAGCGTACAGTTCCCGTCCGGCCTTATCCGTCGGAGTCCGGCGCGTGTTACCGGGATCCGAATGGTTCCTGGACAGCGGACAGAACATGTACGCGGTCTCGTCATAGTCCGCGACTCCAGGAACCGACGCCGAGTAATGCCGGCCATACGGATTGGCCGACCGGCTTCCTTCAGTCCTTTTGAACAGGTTGCAGATCAGGATCGGATTGCCGCACGCCGGACATACCGCGAAATACGAGGGATGTCCGCCCCGCATCTGCACGAACGGTGCTTTCCGGTTCGTTTCCCGCCGATAATTTTCTTCCGTCAACGGCACAACGCGTCCTCTTCGACCTGTTCTGAAAACATCCATGGCGAACCTCCACTAACCGGAACCGATATCGGTTCCAATCGTAGGACGATTCGCCTATCATCGGTCAGGACCAAACTCACTGGTACCTCCTGCTGACTTTTATCCACCATTCCGTCGAGAGGGGTGGCACCGCGCCCTCATGTTCGGCGAACGCGAGCATGGAAAGCACCGTGGTCAGTCCCATGCCGAACTCACGGCCACCCTGCCGCAGAAGGAACACGTAATCCTCCGTGCAGTCGTCGCAATCCATATGGTCGATGATCGCCTTGCGCGCCAGACGCGCACGCTCCACCTTGTCGATATCCTCCGCCATGATTTCTTTCCTTAATCTTTTTCCCGAGGTCTCTTCTCCCACGTATGCCGGTACGGACTAACGGCGATAGATGCGCGGACGCGAAGACCGTTGACACGGGTCAGCGGATAAACGCGCCAGGACGATTCTCAGTGTTCATGTCGTTCCTCCTCGCAACCATCCGGCCCATACAGCCAGACACGATGATTCCGCACGCGGAGCACTCCATTGTTCTTACGCCGTCCGGTGTCGTAGCAGCAGGAGTACAATCCGTCGAACGGCGGGACCCCTCCGGCCGCGGTACCGAACCAGTCGACCTCCAGATTCGATACGCCGTAATGGCTCTCCACCATGGACGTCAACGAGGCCGACGCGGTCTTGGGCTTATCCATCATCCAACCGAGCCTTCGCAGCAGGGCGGGCAGTGAATCGTGCAGGACGGCGACGATGAACATGGTCAGAAGCAGCCAGAAGCATCCATTGGCTGGATTCAATAACGACGGCTGCGGGTCCGTGGAGGAGAAGTCGAATAGCGCCAGCGGGTTCGGCAGCATGCCCATGACGACCAGCGAGAGCCATACGACGGGGAGAAGGGTCGGGATGACCTTCGTCAGCAGGCATACAAGCCCGCGCCCCATCACGGTCTTGAAGAACCATGGGCGCCGGTCCGGGACCGATTCCGGCGTGTGGGCCTTGCTCCGTTCGTCGAGGTCGAATCCGCCTTGATCTTGTTCCTCCCTATTGGGTACCGGGACGTTTCCGGACCGGCGGCCGGAGTATCGGCATCGAACTTCCACGAGGCTCGCCACAATGACGAAAAGCACAATGACACAGAGCGCCAGGATTATCATGGGTTTGGCATCCGAAATGGTTGATACGATCAAATCCTCAAGATTCATGATTTTTACTTTCCTTCCCGACCGCGTCCTTGTTTATGGCCCGGCCGCGGTCCTTCAGCTAGTTCACGGGCCGGCGGGCCGTTATCGCCGGGCGCGGGCCGGCGGCGGACGCGGCCAGCGGACGGTCCAGTCCCCGTCCGACGCCCTTCCGGGAATGGGACGCCGCGCCGGCGGGACGCGCCCTGGATGCGGGGTGCGCGCATCCGACGGGGGCGTCATGGACAGGAAGGCCAGCAGGTCTAGCGGACGCAGAAGCGCCCGCATCCATCGATCGTCCATGTCGACCGTCCCGATCAGATGCCGAGGGGCAGGATGGTCGTCAACGCGGCACGCTGCTGGCCCTTCATCGGGTTGAGTTTCATATGCCAGTTCTTGGCCTTGTTCTGCATGTCACGGTCGAACACGTCGAGTTCCGGCAGACTGGACGCGAACAGGGTGATGAATCCCTGATGGTCGGTGTCCGGCCAGTTGGCCTCCTGCTCCAGCTCGCGCAGCCGCTGTTCCTTCTCCTCACGGCGCTCGTCACGGCTTTTCTCACGCTGGTCCTGGAGTTTGCTGCGCTGCCGCATGCTGCTCTTGCGGTTGCGCAGTTCCGCCTCGGACTGTTCCATCGTCAAAGGCCGCCAGATATGGCAGAACGCCATCATGCGTCGTTCCGTGACCAGTTCACGGATCCAACCGGCCTCCACGTCGAAGTCGGGCCACTGGTAGATCCAGAACGAGCGTGCCACGGCCGAGTCCAAGGTGATGTAGTCGTGTTCCTTGGCTTCCTCCACCCAGGTGACGGTCGGATCGTCCCTGTTGACCGGTGGACGGTCGGCCGCATGCTCCGGGTCCGCGACGGTGCGGATCAGATACCGCAGGTCGTCCACTGAACACCAGTGGATGGTGTTCCGGCGGGCGCCGCAGTCCAGCAGGGACGGGGCGACGGTCATGCGGATCAGGTCGCCCATGGCGATGCCGACCGCGGCCCGTTCCGTCCGGTCCTTCCTCACGACGTGCGGCAGACGGTCCGCGTTCACGGACACGCTGATGTAGTTCGAGTTCTGCAATGGGGTGAGGATGTCGGGCAGGTGCCACAGGTTCGCCAGATCCTCGCGCGCCCACTGCGGGGTCTTGTCCGATTTCAGGTATTCGGGTTCCGGGGGAGTGTGGCCGGGAAGCACGAAGCTTGTCTCCTTCAATTCGACGAAACCGTCCGTTTCGGACAGTTCCTTGAGCATCGTGTTCAACGCCATCGCACGGCCGGCCTTCTGCCGGTCGGAGGAAAGAACCCATTCCTCCACGTTCGCGGTCAATACGGCAGTGGCCTGCCGTTTGTCCGGATCCCACAGGTAGCAGGCTCCCTGGAACGGGGTGCCCACGACCTCCACGCCGTCGCCTTCGATGGTCTGGGCACGGTCCTCGACGTGCCCGTACAATCCCAGTACGCCCAACGGGCGGCCGGACGCGAGCGGCGAGTACGCCCAACGGTTCGTGCCGTCCTTCAGCCGGCCACGCCAATGCGTCCAGATCCATGTCCATGACACGAGGCTCAATCCCTGGATTCGTGGGATGCCGTAGGCGAGGACGAGCGCGCCCAATATCATGACCGGCACGTTCAAGCCCATGGCCGCTCCGGCCACGAGGATGGCGAGGCCGATGACGCAGACGATCAGCTGGGCCTTGTCGAGGCCGAGGACCACGCGTGTGGCGGACAGTCGGCTGAACGACGCGGAGGGGACCCTGCTCCGGCCGGTATTGGATTCGTTATCGGACATGGAAACCTCCATCGGATTATCGGTTGTCGGAAAAACAATGGAGGGAACCCGCCTGGGGTCGGGCCCAGGATGGCGGGTTCCCTCCGGTATTACGGCCACACGGCCGCGTGTCGATAACGGATGGCGTCAGCCGACGGTCGGACCGGACGGGGAGCCGTTGACGCCCTGGTACGGGTTCGAACCGCCGGACGAGCCGCCCATGCCGCCGTTTCCGCCACGGCCACCGGAGCCTCCCTGGCCACCGGTGCCACCGGTACCGCCTTGGCCTCCTTGTCCGCCGTCCGAGCCCTGGCCGCCCTGGCCACCGTCCGCACCCTGGCCTCCCTGGCCTCCTTCGGCGTACGCGCTACCGCCCTGGCCACCGGCCGGTCCAGGAGCGCCTGGAACGCCGGGTGCTCCCGGCGCGCTTGGCGTGTTAGGAACGGAAACGTCCGGCGTGGGTTGCGGTGCGGGAGGGACGGAGGATAGGCCTGAACCGGTCTCGTTCCCATCCGTTTTCGCCGCGGCGTCCATGACCTGGCTCGAACCGGAACGGTCCATTCCATCCGTCGCCGATGGTGGGAGCGGAGGCGCGTCGTTTGGACGGGAAGCGGCGTCCATGACCTGGCTCGAACCGGAATGGTCCGCGCCGTCCGGCTGGACGTCCGGCGTGGACTGGGTTTTCCGCGCGTCATCGCCAACACCGCCGTTCGACGTGTAGTCGCCGTCCGCGCCGCCGGCCTGCCCGTCCTTGGGCAGCAGGTCCTTGATGCCGGAGGCGAGGCCCGGGATCGACGATCCCACGGCGGCCGGATTGCCCTGAGCGGCTCCCAGCACGGCTCCCGCACCCGAATTCACGACCTTGCCAAGACCTCCGGTGGCGCCGCCGGTCGCGGTCTGCACGACGCTGGCGGTGACCTGCACCGCGGCCTTGATCGCGTTCGGACCGATCTTGCCGCCACGCTCCTGCATGTCGGCGGTAACGTTCTCGCCGATGAAGCTCACGGCAGGCATGATGAGCTTCGGACTGAAGCACGCCATGATGATCGTGGCGATGCCCATCAGCGCGGGGAAGAACGATTGCACGTAGTTCGGATTGTTCTTCGACACGAAGCAGATGCCGGAACCCACCATGATGACCAGGGCGCTCAACGGTGCGGACAGGAGCACGCCGACCACGGCCTGCGCCCATTTCGCCGCGGCGGGACGCGTGACCTTCCAACCGGTCATCATGACCGGCAGCGGCGCCACGCAGGCCAGCAGGATCAGGCTGATGTCGCGTGCGGCGAGCATGCCCGCCAGGGCGAGGACCGCGAGGAAAAGCACGAAGTCCACGACGCAGCGGATGATCAGATCGTATCCGCCGGTGGTCTTGACGATCGTGCCGATGAGGTTCGACACGATGCTGTCGCCGAACGGGTCGGATGTGCCGACACCGTTCAACGGGACGGTGAGGATCCTGTGCGTGATCTGTCCGACGATGCCGTCCATGGTGATCATCACGCTGATGCACACCGCGGTCAACGGCCATGCGAGCACGGCCATCGCGAAGCTTTTGATCACGTCGGCGACGCTGCCTTTGGCCGCGGCCTGCAAGGCGCCGATGACGCATAACGCCATGTTCACGAATCCCATGATCCAGCCGATACGGTTCGCCGCGGTGATGGCGACGTTCCATTCGTCGTTGGACATGCTGCCCACCAGGCCGCTGAAGGCGCCCGTCAACAGTTGGGAGCACAGGTTGTCCAACGGTTTGAACAGCCAGTCGATAAGGTTCGCGAAGACGGTCTGGATGATGAGTGACATCTGGCCTCCTTCAAAAAAGGAAATGCCGTGGACGGGACTGGCCCGGCCACGGCGTGAATAGGGGTGTGTCAGGCGGGAGCCGTCAGAACAGCGCCTGCGTCGCGAAGAACTTCACGATCGCCATGGCGCTGCCCAGGATCATCGTCGCCAGGGCACACCAGATGAACACCGTGCCGGAATACTGCTGCATCGGACCGGAATGGATCACACGGCCGGCGATCCAGGCGATCGCCGCGCAGATCCACGCTCCGACGGCGATGTACAGGCTCAACGCCCACAGGCCGCCGACCATGTCGGACACCAACTGCATGAACGGGAAGAACGTGAAGTTCGGACTCACCTTCAGGTTCGAGATGTCACCGTTGTTCAGGCCGGTGGCGACGGACACGATTGTTGCCGCGGCGGGCGCCGCGAGATTGTGTAACATGATGCACACTCCTTTCAGAAGATTCCACGCGGCCGGACGGCCCGGCCACGCCGATAATCGGCAGGGGGATTATTTGCTTCCGGTCAACCATTTCCATAGGCCGGTCGCGCCGTCCTTGATGCCCTGGCCGGCCTTCTGGAATATGTTGCCCTTGCCGTCACCGCCGGAGACCCAGTTCCAACCCTTCAAAGCGTCGTCGACGGCGCCTTTCACGGTGGTCTTGACCGTGTCGGAGATACCGGACACGATGTCGTCGCCCAACTGTTTGACCAGTCCCGTCAGACTGTCGTCGCCCTTGCCTCGACCGTCCTTCAGGTTGGTTTTCCCACTGCCGGACGCCTGCGTGTAGGAACGGTTCACGCCCAACCCGTTGGAGCCGAACACGTTGCAGCTCCAACCCCATCCGCTCACGGCGGCTCCGATCACGAACGGGACGAGCATGGCGGCGAGCAGGCGTTTCCAACTGAACGCGCGTTCCATCTGGTTGTTGGACACCAGTCCCGGGATGAGGCTGACGCAGCCGATGATGATCACGCCCACGCACAATACGAGCGCGACGGCGATCACGCCGCCGGCCATGTCTCGGACGCCGGACACATCCCAGGCCGGGTCGGGTTTCAAACCCTTCAACGCGTTGTCCGCGAGGTTCAATGCTTCCATTTCCGTTTCCTTCCATTCGAGGTCCATCAGTACCAGCCGGTCGCTTCGGAATGGGCCCAAGCGCCGCAAGGCGACTGGTAGCGTTGTTGGATGTAACCCAATCCCCATTTGACCTGCGTGGCCGCGTTCGTCTTCCAATCCTGTCCCGCGGACGCCATCTTGCTGCCGGGCAGTGATTGGGGGATGCCGTACGCGCCGGAGGACGGATTCGTCGCGTTCCACTGCCAACCGGATTCGCGTGTCCAGAGCTTGTCCAGACAGTCGAATTGGCTATCATCCCAACCGAAGTCCTTGAGTTTGCGTCGGGCCATCTTCTTCGCGTCCGCGGCCGATGCCTTGTCCCCGGACACGTCGGATGTGGAGTCGTCGCCCGTCACGCACTGTTCCGTGCCAGACGAGCCGGACGCGCCCATGCCCGTGAGCTTGTCGTTCGGCAGCACGTACGTGCCACCATTCCTGATCGGCATGGTCCGTGAATACACTTTGTAGCCGGCGCCCTTCTCACTGGTGGTGATGGTGCCCTTCGCGGTGTCCACGCTTTCGACGATGCCGACATGGCCGTACGTGGGATCCGAATCCTGCACGCCGGCGGGCCAGCTGATGATCGAACCCGCGACCGGCGCGTCCGTAGTGGTCTTGTATCCAGCGGCCGCGCCGGAACGCGCCCAATCCTGACCATTGCCCCAATACTGGCCGACATTCTTCCAGCCGAGCTTCTTCGCCCGCATGCACGTCCACCACGTGCACTGGCCGTACGCGTACGTCGCGCAGTAATTGTTCGGCCCCTGCTGCCCGTTGAACCAAGCCTCGGCGTCCTTCTCGCTCATGCCGACCACGTTCGTGGAACCGGTGCTGCCGGACACGGCCTGCGCGGATGATTGGCCGCCATGGGGATCGTTCACGTTCATGGAGCCCTTGTACCGGTAGTAGGCCGCGTAGCCGGCCGCGTACGAGTCGATGCTGATCTCGTCGCCGGTCTGGTCTCCGGGCTTGGGACCTTCAATACCATTGTTCTCGTCGTGGTGCGCGCCCACGAACCTGCCGTCGCCGATGTAGATCTCCGTGTGGCTGGAACTCCATACGATGTCGCCGGTCTGCAGGTCGGACACGCGTGACCAGTCGTGTCGTTCGAATCCCGCGTGCTTCAGGGCCGCGTCCTCACCGTAGGTGGAGAAGGGGTACGAGCCCACGTCCAGGCCGGCCTGTTTCAACGCGTAGTAGACCAGGCTGGAGCAATCGTAGTCCGGGTTGCCGGTACGACGCGGCTGACTGTAGCCGTGGGAATCGTCCGCGGCGATGTTCTTGGCCCATTCGACCCATGAGGTCGTTGTTCCGGCCGCGTTGGACAATCCACAGTTCGTGCCGTACTGCGATTGGACCATGGCGACGAGGATGGTGCTGAGGCTCATGAGCATGACGAGCGGAACGATGACGATCATCGGCACGGCCAGACCGAACACGGTGGCGCCTTTCACCAGACCATGCCCGCCGTTCCCGGTCCTCTCCGCCATAGGCCCCTCCCATCATCGGCACGCTTATTGCAATCCATTCCACGCGGATACGGGAGGAACCGACGCCGATAATCAGCGAGGGGGAGTGGACGGGAGCCATGAAGAAGCAAAACCGACTCGACGAGGACCGGTCAAGAAGATAATATCGTCCATTACAGGCCAGACGGAAAGGTGAGTGAACTATGAGCATCGAGATGCGCCCGTTATCTGGAACACGCCCGTTGTACGTGGACGAGCCGGAACCGTTCTGGCCGGCGGGAGACGACCCGGACCTCTACAAGCTGGAACTCTGGAGACTCCACAAAGTGGGATTGGTCCAAGGCCTGCGCAGCGTGCCCTGCTGGAAGTGCGGATACTTGGTCATCCAAAGCGGACTGTTCCTGGAACTCGAGGGACGGGACGGATACCATTGCCGCGTCGTATCCTGGAGCGACGCCCACAACGCCGGTATACTCTCGCAACCATTCCTGCGCACGCTTTCCGACTGCTGGCGTGTACGCCCGACGTATTCCAAGTCGGCGGGGTACGCGTATCTGGGCATAACCTGCCCGAAATGCGGCAGTCTCCAAGGAGACAATTTCGTCTACGACAACTATCAGGGCCGGGGAGGCGTGTTCAGCGATCCTGAAGACAAGTCCCCGCTAGAGGTACTGCCCTTGCCGGTGTTCACCGATGATTGGCCGCAAAGATTCCATTGGGCGTTCGACTCGTTCAGCCTCGATCTGGAACCATGGAGGATCAGGTTCGGCAAACCGGTCGCGATATGGGGCAACGCCTGGCCATGGAGCGAATGAGACCACGCAAGACTATGACGGCCGACGCGGCAAGCTCGCGGCGGGGAATATCAGTTGCGGAATAATTCCGCAACTGATATTCTGCCTCCGTGCCAGGAAATGGTGCCTCGCTTATTCGATCAGGGAATCGAAGCCGTTCGTCCGCAGGGACTCATCGGCCAATGATGTTTGCTCCATTGCGGAGATCATTCCCTTCCCGGCATCGATGATAGGAGAGACCTGCTCCCATGAATCCGGTACGGGCACGGGCAGACCCCAGATGTGCCTTGGTTGGAGATGCTGCTGCACCGAGCCGAACTCGTCGAGTTTCATGAGATTCATCGCCGTGGACGACATCAGGAACGCCAGGAGATACGCCCTCATATTCTCGTCGGGAACGCGGACGCGTACCAGGTCGTCGCTGATGACGTACTTGTCCGCGAGTATCCGCGTGGCGTAGGTGACTTTGCCGATCGTGCCGGAACGGGAGATGAGGATGTCCCCCTTCTGCACGCGCAGCATTCTGACGCATTCCTTCTGTTTGTCGGTGGCGCGCGACATGTCAAACCATTTGACGGTCATTCGTCGCTGCTCCAACGCTCCGTTGGCGGTGAGATACGGTGTCAGATTCGTCGTGTCGCTTGGGTCTTCGACGACGAGGCTTCGTGAGCTCCATCGTGGCCCCATGTAGATGCGGATGTTCTTGTCGAGTTGGCCGATGGTGGTGACCGACCAATCGGGTTTGTCGTCGAATTTGCTGACTTTTTCCAACGTCGCGTTCAATTCGGGTGAATAATGCTGCGGGTTGAGGTTGAGATTGTCGTCCAATTCGCCGCGTTCCGCGGTGAAACAGGTTTCGGATTCGGTGAACGTTCCGATGTCTCTGAATGTCTTGTATGCTTCCGCGATCTGGGTCAGGTCCTCATCCAGCTCGCTGGTGGCGGAGCCTTTTTCGTCAAGTGCGAACACTGGTTCGCCCTTCGAATCCTTGCCGACCCTTCTGGATTGGGCCATGAAGATGGTGTAGTCGCCGGGTACCGGATCGTCTTCCAAAGGTTTGGAGAGGAAAAGGACGCATGTTCGAACGCCTGTGTCGGGTTCGAAAGTGTTCTTGTGCAGCGTGACCACCGCATCCACCTTGCATCGCGACAGCATCCACCTGCGGTAGTTGATGTAGGTGCGGTTGTCCAGGATTCCTTTCGGAAGGACGATGCCGATGCGACCGCCCGGCTTGAGCCAATCGATGCAGCGTTCGAGGAACAGGAGCTCCGGCGCCTGACGGATCAATAGGGTGCCGTGGCCGGCATCCCGATCATCATCGTCCGTGATCGTGGGGAACGTGCCTTCCGGATCGGGTCTGTGTCCGAAACCGAATAATTTGAGGATGTCCGGATCCATCATCATGGATTCGGTTTTTTGCCCGGAGAACGGAGGATTGGTGATGATGATGTCCGGCGTGCCTTTTGGACAGTGGCTGGTTATCCACCCGTCCAGATTGGAATACTTGTCGAGTGAGTTTCCCTGGGTCATGCCGGTGTTGCCGTCCCCGGTCAGAAGCATCGCCGTTTTGGCGATCTTCACGAGTCTTTTCGAGATCTCGACCAGGAACACCGAATTCTTGCATAAGCCGAGCCGTCTTTCCCGTTGTGGGCTGCCCGGTTTGGTGCCGTCGATGGCTTTGCGCCGCTTGTATCTGAACGCGGCGGTGGCGAAACCGCCGCTGCCGCCGGCGGGGTCCAGCACTTTGTCGGCTATGTCGGGGTCGAGCATATCGACCATCGCTTTGACCACGAGCCGGTTCGTGAAGAACTGTCCCTGCTGGCGTTTGAGTGTGACATGGGTGAACTGCTCGTATGCCGCGCCCATCAGATCCCAGTCGTCCGCATCGTCCTCCCTGCTGACGAACGAATAGTCCTGGAGCACGGAAGCCGCTTCGACGAGGGTGGAGTCGCCGACGGCGATGTCCTCGTCCTTGTCGAAGACCGTGGGATACTGTTCCGCGTACTCATGGAACAGGCTACGGATGGTTTTCGCCACGGCGGCCCGCCCGTCTTCGGACTTGTACTGTTCCGGAGTGATCCAGAAATGGGGGTAGGCGGTGTCGGAAGTCACCGTCTCGTCATAGATCTTGGCGAGAAGGATACGCACCATGTCCATGGTAAGGTCGGAATCCGCGTTCTCCATGCCCCTGCCGTAAAGACGGTTATGGCACATCGCCAACAGTCTGCGCACATTACGGGGTCGTTCCAACTCTCCTATGCGCGGAGTCCTCCCATCCTCCCATCCTTGACCGCACCTCGGCAGACCGGGGGTCTCCTCGAGGACTTGAATGCCGTCCTTGTTCTCTCTCCGGTAGAAGACCGTGCCGTCACCATTCGTCCAGACGCCACCATTGGCGCTGGTGTTGAAGATGTACGAGACCAGCTGGGCGTATCCGTCCTCCACCTTGTTCCGTTTGCATTCGACCACGAAGTTGATCTTGCCCTGGTCACGGTTCAGGCAGGCGGCCTTGGACGCGTAGACGACGATGTCCGCGCGCACCGGGTTCCCGTCGTTGTCCCGGAGCTCCTTCGACCCATGTTGGATCGGCACCTCCCTCCGGATGGTGTTCGCCGGATAATGGTACTCGTTGATCAGGGTCTCGATGAAACGCTGCCTGACTTTTTCCTCGGGAGTGCTTTTAAGACACCCCCCCAAGAATATCCACGATGTCGCCGTTCTCATCGAAACGAACCTTGAATCCCGTGTTCGACATGCATCAGCCTCCTTGTGTCCGATGGCTACAGTGTACAATGACGCCGCCGTTTCCAACGGTTCACGACGGGAAATATCCGACAGAACGAGGTGTCCCGGCGCCTGGAGGATTGGCGGATGGGGACTCAGGCGGCGAACTCGCAATGGAGAATATCAGGTGCGAGGTTTCCTCGCACCTGATATTCCGAACCATTGTCGGCGGATGAAAAGCTTTTCGGAATCATCGACCGGAAGGATCAGCCGCGCTTGGCGTGTTCGAGGTGCGATTCCGGAATGACGGACACACAACAGAAAATATCAGTTGCAACATAATGTTGCAACTGATATTTTGCTCCGTTCTTAATGGGCGCGGGCAAGGGAAAACCCGGTCTCATTTTAGGAGAGGGTTGTTATTTTGCTCGTCTTCGAGCACTTGGATGTCGGGGGACGGAGACCCGACTGCCGGCCGGAGCGGAAAGCTCACGACGGGAAATATCAACTGGAACATTATGTTCCACCTGATATTCCGAGCCGCCACTGATTGCCCGGTTGCGGAACCGCTCACAGGATTATCCACGCCCTCCACCAAGGGCGCTTCGCCCTTCCACAACGGGAAATATCTGATGCAACATTATGTTGCATCAGATATTCTGCTTCCGGATCGGCGAACAGGTAATCCTTCGTTCCGCCGGGCCGGGCCCATTATTCGGTGAGACGTAACCGAAACGATCAGCGGCGATCGATCCCAGAAGCTTAAGCATGTGAGCGCTTAGCTCCTCGTATTCCTTCCCGAACTGGTCGTGCTCGGAGATGGTAAGTTCGTCTTTGCTTGATTCGGCGTCCAGAATGGACAGCATGCGCTTCCTGAAGCGGATGAACCTGCACCATTCATCCTCGAACTTGGCTGTCGTAAGGCTCATTTCCCCGGCCAAGTCATCGAGCTTGTTGCGCGTCGGTGTCGCATAGACCTGCATGATGTGTTCCTCCGCGTCGGAATCATATCCCATGCATCGCAGCAGGGGCAGTACTTCGCTGGCACGCAGGGGACGGGCGCCTCTTTCGATATTGGACTGCGTCGTCGCATTCCATCGATATCCGGCCTTCTGCATGGCCTTTACCACATCATCAATCGTCCTACCACATTTGACGCGCAGGCGCTTCACGTTCCGTCCGATGGCTTCGTCCGGATCCGTCGCCCGCATGGCCTCCCGTGGGTGTTCGAGTATTGCGTCCGTCATTCGTCCGCGTCCCGGGTTTCGCTTCCTTCCTCGGAAGCGTCGATGTTGTCGATGATGGCTTGCGCGAGGTGCGCGCGCCATTCGGTGATGTCCCCGAATTCGGCGAGGCATCCGCATTTGATGCGGCCATGGTCGGTGACGTACGGGTCGAACCCGCTCTCCACGTCGACGTCTCCCAAATGGTCGGCGAGGACGTCCATGACTGCTTCCTGCCGTGTGGCCGCGGGCTTGTCGACGATCTCGTCCACATGCCTGCCGAATGATTCCCATGAGCCGTAATCACGGTCGCAGGCGTCGCAGTGGACGCTCAATGGTTCGTACGACAGGACGCGTCCGGCGCCGTGCGCGTTGGTTTCCTCTCGTTTCCCGTTCATCGTGTTTTCCTTTCGCTTGGCTGGTTATGGTTGTCTTTCCCGGCGGGAGGTTCAGTCAGCGGACATCGTTTTGCCTTGCCCGTTGTATAGGCCGGCTTTGGTGCCATCCACGACAAGCGTCGCGTCGCGATGCAGCGTGCCGTGCCCGTCGAGATAACGGCAGTCATAGGTCCCGTCGGCGGGCATGTCTGTGAGGTCAAGGCTCGTGCCGCAAGACAGCCCGTTCACTCCGGTGTCCTTCTCCAATCGGGAGCCGAATTTCAAAGGTTCCGACACGGCCGCGGGTTCCTTGAACAGTCCGGCGGTGATGCGGACGCTTTGCAGGAAGACCAGCCCGCCCAGCATGGCGAACGCCAGCGAGACGACCAGCATGGTGTTGACAAGTAGGCCGGGCCTGTCGGGCTGCTCTTTTTTTGCCACGTCGCGGGCGACCGCGAACGCGATGCCTGCTATTAGGTCAAGCACCAAGGCGAGACTGAGCCAGGCCGGTACGGAGTAGAAGTGCAGGTTGTAGGTTTCCCAGGCCTTGAGCCATGCGGCATAGTCTTTCATTTCGTATCCCTTCTTTCGGATCATGCGGCGGTGCTGATGCCGTCGCGCCGGTTGAGCTCGTCGGCGTGCCGCATGCACGCCATCTGCCATTCGGATGGCTTGCCGTAGCGCAGGCTTCCCT
>ERZ1032473.236-NODE-236-length-15097-cov-29.569605_pt1 | contig 15097 bp, 8 predicted proteins | sample MGYA00518734_ERZ1032473 | MGnify/ENA primary metagenome ERZ1032473 (study PRJEB33719, sample SAMN04261339) | wastewater metagenome | biome: periurban shantytown; feature: human; material: feces | host: Homo sapiens | place: Peru: Lima | collected 2013-01-23 ...
TCGATGATCACATCCACGGAAACGAATGAGCCGGTGTTCAGGGTGACTTCGGCGTGACGCAGCGGCTGGCCGAGCAGATTGGTGACTGCGCCGTGCAGCAGGTGCTCCTGCGTCAGGTCGATGCTGATGATGCGCAGTCGATCGATATCGATGCTCAGCAGTGTGCCTCGTTTGCCTTTGCCGCCGCTGGGTGCCTGACCGGTCTCGCGCAGCAATCCTTCCTCCAGCATCCGACCGACCACATCGGAAACGGCCACGCGGCTCAATCCGGTGCGTCGGCCGAGCTCGGCGCGCGAATACTGGTTGGTGGGGAACAACAACCTGAAGATAAGTTGGCGGTTCTTGCGGCGCACATCGGCGGGGGAAGCCTTGGCCGCATGGTCGTCGGTCGTTGTGTTGAGACCGAGATATGACATGTTTCCTCCTGCCTGATGGTGAGCGAGTGGACGGCGATTGTTGTTCCATACACAGCTTAGACGGTGAAGCGCAATTTCGTCGTTGAAACTGTTATGAAACTTCACTAATAAATTCCAGTGTACCTGTGTGAAGCGTCAGGAAACACCGTGAGTGTTCATAAGGTCCAAAATTGTTAGTATCATTAACAAATAGCGAATCACCAATCGGCGCTACGCCGAACGGTGGTTGGAACGCCGCGCGGCACCCGGACGTGACAAGGATGTTGCCATTATCCGCAAGACGGGCGGCGGTACGGCGACTCGCATCGGGCGGGCCGCACGGAACTGGAGGAAACCGATGCCGGAAATCATCATTGTCAAGAACGAAGCCGAGGCCGGCGAGATCTACGGCCGTTGCGTGGCGGACCTGATCAAAGCAAAGCCGGACGCTGTGCTGGGCCTGGCCACTGGCTCCAGCCCGCTGGCCGCCTATCAGGCGCTCGCCAAGATCGTCAAGGACGAGGCCATTGACGTTTCGGGCGTGCGTGGTTTCGCGCTTGATGAATACATCGGACTGCCGCTGACCCATCCCGAGTCCTATCATGCGACCATCCATCGCACTGTGGTCGAACCGCTCGGCCTGGACCCGGCCAAGGTCCATGTGCCCGGCGACGTACTTAACGGCACTCCGCTTGAAGACGGCGACAAAGTCGCGCTGGCCGGCCCGGCCTATGATCGTGCCATCGAAGCCGCTGGCGGCATCGACGTGCAGATCCTCGGCATCGGCACCGACGGCCACGTCGGCTTCAACGAGCCCGGTTCCTCGCTGGCCTCCGGCACTCGCGTCAAGACCTTGGCCGAACAGACCCGCATCGACAACGCGCGCTTCTTCGACAACGACATCAACCAAGTGCCCACCCACTGCATCACGCAGGGTATTGGCACGATCATGAAGGCCCGTCACCTCGTGCTGCTGGCGTTCGGTGCCGGCAAGGCCGAAGCCATCGAGGAGACGGTGGAAGGCGGCGTGTCAGCGTTCTGCCCGGCTTCCGCGCTGCAGATGCACCCGCACGCCACGATTATCGTGGACGAGGAGGCCGCGTCCCGCCTGCGCCACAAGGACTACTACCGTTACGCCTACACCCACAAGCCGGCCTGGCAGGGCATCTGAGTTATCGTGTGCTGGCTCCCGCCAGCGGGAGCGCATGAGCGGTAAGGAGAACAACATGTCTGATAGGAACGAGATAGTCTCGCGCGTGACCGCGGCACTGGAGGGCAAGCCGGCTCCGGTGGCGATTCGTAACGCGCGCAAGGTGGATGCGCGCGGCGAACGGCGCGGATATTGGGTCGTCTCCGATGCCGCCGGCGTCATCGTGGCGGCCGGCACGGGGGAGGGGACCTTCGAGCACTGCTGCCGCACGGTGGGGCTCGACCCGGCCGATCGCAACGCGGTCATCGACGCCGAAGGCCGTATTCTGACCCCCGGCTACGTGGACATCCACGCGCACGGCGCATGGGAGAAGAGCTTCGATGACGGGCCGGACGGCATCGACGTGGCGCGGGCCGGCCACGCCGTGCATGGCACCACGCGCCAGGTGCTCTCGCTGATCACCAACCCCGTGGACGTGATCTGCCGCAACATCCGCACCGTCCGCGCCACAATGGAGTCCGGCCGCCCCGACATCCTAGGCTGCCATCTGGAAGGCCCGTTCCTGGCCCTGGCGCGCAAAGGCGCACATGACCCGGAATGTCTCAAGGATCCGGTGCCTGACATCGTCGATAAGATGCTTGAGGCCTCCGGTGCCGACCCCGCCTCCGGCAAGCTTGGCTGCATCCGCCAGATCACCATCGCCCCCGAACTGCCCCACGGCATCTCCGCCATCCGCCAGTTCGCCGCTGCCGGCGTGGTGCCGGCCGTGGGCCACTGCGACGCCGACTACGAGACCGCCAAAGCCGGCTTCGACGCGGGCGCGGGCATCATGACCCACATGTTCAACGCGATGAACGGCCTGCATCACCGCGAACCCGGTCCGATTCCGGCCGCGGTGGAGGACCCGCGCGTCACCATCGAGCTCATCAACGACGGATTCCACGTGCAGGATCCGATGGTGAGCCTCTCCTTCCGGTTCGCGCCTCACCGCACGGCCTTCGTGACCGACGCGATGGCCGCCACCGACTGCCCGGACGGCGCCTACAAGTTGGGCGCGCTGGACGTGAACGTGGTCGGCGGGCATGCGCGCCTGGTCTCCAACGGCGCCATCGCCGGCTCCACTCTGCTGCTGGAGGTCGCCGTGCGCCGTGCGGTGTGCGAACTGGGCTTCAGCCCGGTGGACGCGGTCGAGGCGGCAACTCTGACGCCGGCCAAGGCGTTCGGCTTCGACCGGCCGAACCCGGTCACCGGGGCGCCGATCGGCCTCATCGCCCCCGGCTTCGCCGCCGATTTCAACCTTGCGGACCCGGCCGACTGGACGGTCGAACAGGTGTGGTGCGCGGGCCGCAAGCTCAAGTAGCAGTAGGCCGACCGGTTGACGAATGGAAGGCATTCGTCTACGAACATGGTCACATGGTGAGATGATAGTATATTTGTCTCACCATGTGACCGTTATTCACGTCGTAATACAAGAATCCGTAATACTGCTCGATACCGCATAAAACCGGCCTTGGTCGCCACAAGCGAAACATAAGTCGATGACTATGGAAACGCAGAGGTAACACATCCGCACCATAGTCAGGCGGTAATCCACGCCCGCAGTGATGACGTGGAAACAAGTTATGAGAGAGGATTCCTGTTGAATTCCAAGAAGATTCTGGCCGCCGCCGTCTCCGTGGCCGCCATCGCATCCCTGACCGCCTGCGGCGGTGTGAAGGATGACACCACCGCAGGTGCCGATTCCGGCAACGCCATCACCATCGGCACCACCGATAAGATCACCAGCCTGGACCCCGCCGGCTCCTACGACAACGGTTCATACGCCGTGCAGATCCAGGTGTTCCCGTTCCTGTACGCCCAGGACTACAACACCTCCGAACTGAGCCCGGACATCGCCGCCGATGACGGTACCTGGAACGATGACGGCACCGAATTCACCGTCAAGCTCAAGGACGGCCTGAAGTTTGCCAACGGCAACGACCTGACCGCTTCCGACGTCAAGTTCTCCTACGATCGCATCAAGAAGATCAACGACCCGAACGGCCCGAGCTCCCTGCTCGCCAACGTCGAATCCGTGACCGCCAAGGACGACACCACCGTGGTGTTCAAGGATTCCGTGCCTTTTGACGTGACTCTGAAGCAGGTCATGTCCAGCCCCGCCGGCCCGATCGTCGATGAGGATACCTTCGACGCCGACAAGCTCACCGACGCCGACACCATCGTCTCCAAGAAGGCCTTTGCCGGCCCGTACACGCTGACCGCCTTCAAGATCAACGAGTCCGCCGCCTACGCCAAGAACGACTCCTACAAGGGCCTGACCCCGGCCAAGAACTCCGCCGTGCAGGTCAAGTACTTCGCCGACGCCTCCAACCTGAAGATGGCCGTCCAGCAGGGCCAGATCGACGTGGCCAACCGCTCCCTGAGCCCGACCGACATCGAGGACCTCTCCAAGGACTCCAAGGTCAAGGTCGTCAAGGGCCCGGGCGGTGAGGAGCGCTTCATCGCCTTCAACTTCAAGATTCAGCCCTACGGCGAATCCCAGCCCGATGCCGACGCCAACAAGGCCAAGGCCGTGCGCCAGGCCGTCGCCAACCTCATCGACCGCGAAGAGCTCTCCACCAAGGTCTACAAGGGCACCTACACCCCGATGTACTCCTTCATCCCGGACGGCCTGGCCGGTCACGATGACACGCTGAAGTCCGCCTACGGCGACGGCAACGGCAAGCCGAGCACCGAGAAGGCCAAGAAGGTCCTCGCCGACGCCGGCGTCACCACCCCGGTCGACCTCAAGCTCCAGTACAACAACGACCACTACGGCTCCGTCTCCGCCGACGAGTACGCTGCCCTGAAGTCCCAGCTTGAGGCAGGCGGCCTGTTCAAGGTCGACATGCAGTCCACCGAATGGACCCAGTACAACAAGGATCGTGTGGTTACCGACGATTCCGACGGTGTGTACCCGGTCTACCAGCTTGGATGGTTCCCGGACTACTCCGACCCGGACAACTACCTGTCCCCGTTCTTCCGCGATGGCAACTTCGTGAACAACGGCTACTCCAACAAGGAAGTCAACGACCTGATCGTCAAGCAGGCCGGCGAGAAGGACGAGTCCGCTCGTGGAGACATCCTCAAGCAGATTCAGAAGCTCGAGACCGAAGACCTCTCCACCATCCCGCTGCTGCAGGGTGCCCAGGTCGCCGTCACCGGCACCTCCGTGAAGGGTGTCACCCTCGACGCTTCCTTCCGCTTCCGCTATGCCTCCGTCACCAAGGGCTGATCCAGCATGAGCTCCCCTCTTTGAGGGGGAGCTGTCTGCCGACGGCAGACTGAGGGGAGCCCAACTCGTATGACTCCCCTCAGTCGGCTTCGCCGCCAGCTCCCCTCGGAGAGGGGAGCCTTTATTGCTTTATATACCGATTACCAACACCAAGGAGCATCGCGTGTCAGACAGCGCCATAGCGACCTCCAGCACCACTCCGGCGAAAGCCAAGACGAAGAAGAACCGACTGTCAGGTAGTTTCTTCCGCTTCGTGCTGACGAGGTTCCTTCTCATTATTCCCACCGTTTTCATTCTGGTCACCATCGTGTTCTTCGTGATGCGCGCCACCGGCGACCCGATTTCCGCCGCCTTGGGCGGCCGCCTGACACCCGCCGAACTCCAGCAGCGCATCCACGCGGCCGGCTATGACCGCCCGCTGATTGTGCAATACGTCGACTATCTTGGCGGCCTGCTGCACGGCGACCTCGGCACGACGCTGACCGATAACCAGCCGGTGATCAGCATTCTTACGCACTACGGCGCCGCCACATTCGAACTGGCCTTCCTCGCCCTGATTGTGGCGCTGATTGTCGGCATCGGCCTAGGCCGACTCGCCGCCCGCAAACGCGACCGTGCCGCCGACGCCGGCATCCGCACCTTCGCCATCCTGTGCTACGCCACCCCGGTGTTCTTCCTCGGCCTCGTGCTGAAGCTCATCTTCGCTGTCTGGCTCAACATCCTTCCAGCCTCCGGCCGCTCCGACCTGAACTCCGAAATGCAGTTCACCCGTCTGGTCTCGCCGACCGGCTTCTACATCATCGACGCCATCCAGCTCGGCGACATGAACGTGCTCGTCGACGTGCTGCGCCACGCCGTGCTGCCGGCCGTCGCCCTAGGCCTCCTGACCGCCGGCGTGTTCATCCGTCTGGTACGCACCAACGTCATCTCCACCTACAATTCCGGCTACGTCGAGGCCGCCCGCTCGCGCGGCGTCTCCGAAAAGCGCCTGCTCAACAAGCACGCCTGGCGACCGGCCCTGATCCCGATCATCACCGTCATGGGCATGCAGATCGCCCTGATGCTCGCCGGCGCGGTCCTGACCGAAACCACCTTCGAATGGAAGGGACTGGGCTTCATGCTGTCCCAGTACCTGAAGGCCCGTGACTTCGTGGCCGTGCAGGGCATCGTGATCCTTATCGCCATCATCGTGGCCGTCGTCAACTTCCTCGTCGACGTCATCGCCGCGCTTATCGACCCGAGAGTGAGGTACTGAGATGACCACCGCATCCCAAGACAAGATCACCGTCCCCGGTGACGACCGCCTTACCAAGCTCAACGTCAGCACCAAGACGCCGTTCTGGACCAAGATCCCGATCATCAAGGAACTGCGCGTGGCGGTCGGCTGGCAGAAGGGCATGCTGATCACCGGTCTCGCGATCACCGCGTTCTTCCTGCTCGTGGCCCTCTTCGCCCCGCTGATCGCCCCCTACGGCCACGCCCAGATCAAGGCCGCCGACGGCACGTCCTTCCCGGCGCAGGCCGCACCCTCCGCCGAACACATCTGGGGCACCACCGCCGCCGGATTCGACGTGTTCTCCCGTGTGGTGTGGGGCGCCCGCACCGCCGTCATCGCCATCGTCGTGGCCGTGCTGCTCTCCATCTTCGCCGGCGTGCTGCTCGGCCTGGTCTCCGGCTACTACGGTGGCTGGGTGGACCGCATTCTGGTGATGATCGCCGACGCCATCTACTCCTTCCCCTCGCTGCTGCTCGCCATTCTGATGGCCATCATGATCTCCCACGGCCAGTCCGGCCTGTGGAGCGGCATCCTGGCTTCCGGCATCTCCATCACCGTGGTGTACATCCCGCAGTATTTCCGCACAATTCGCGCCGAAGTGATCCGCATCAAGGAATCCGCGTATGTCGAGTCCGCGCGCGTGGTCGGCGCCTCCACCTGGCGCATCATGACCAAGCACCTGTTCAAGAACTCCACCCGCACGTTGCCGGTGATCCTGACGCTGAACTCGTCCGAAGCCATCCTGACCCTCGCCGGCCTGGGCTTCCTCGGCTTCGGCATCGAGCCGACCGCCGCCGCCGAATGGGGCTACGACCTGAACCGCTCGGTTTCCGACGTGACCGCCGGCATCTGGTGGACTGCCGTGTTCCCGGGCATCGCCATCGTGCTCATCGTGCTCGGCATCACGCTCGTGGGCGAATCGCTCAACGATCTGGCCGACCCGCGTCTGCGCGCCCGCAAGTCCGCCGGCGAAGTGGTCGGATCGATCGAAGACACGTCCGTCGACCCAAACGAGAAGCCGACCGCACGCAACGAGGTGATCGCCGAACTCGACGCGAACGTCGACCCGCCGGCCACCGTCACCGACCATGACCCGACCATCGTCGCCTCCGAATGGACCGGCGAGGGCAAGCCGGAAGGCAAGGAGTGAGAGATGAGCGAAAACAACAAGAATCTCGCCGATATCAAGGACCTGTCCGTCTCCTTCATGACCGACGCCGGCTCCATCAAGGCCGTTGAGGACGTGAACTTCACCATTCCGCGCAAGACCGTGGTCGGCGTGGTCGGCGAATCCGGTTCCGGCAAGTCCGTGACCGCGCGCTCCATCATCAAGCTGCTGCCGGAGACGGCCACCACCTCCGGTGCCGTCTACCTGTCCAAGCGCGATGGCTCCGATTCGCTGGACGTGCTCTCCCTGAGCGGCGAACAGCTGCGCGAAGTGCGTGGTTCCGAGGCCGCGATGGTGTTCCAGGAGCCCAATTCGGTGCTGAACCCGGTGTACACCATCGGCTGGCAGATTGAAGAGGGCCTGCGCGCCCACGGCATGAAGGACAAGAAGGAACTGCGCGCCAAGGCCATCAACATCCTGAAGAAGGTCGGCATCCCGGATGCCGAAACCCGCGTGGACTACTACCCGCACCAGTTCTCCGGCGGCCAGAAGCAGCGCATCGTCATCGCCATGGCGTTGGTGCTGAACCCCGGCCTGATTCTGGCCGACGAGCCCACCACTGCCCTCGACGTGACCGTGCAAGCCGAAATTCTCGACCTGCTGCGCCTCGCCCGTGACGAGTTCGACGCCTCCGTGCTCATCATCACCCACAACATGGGCGTGATCGCGGACATCGCCGACCAGGTGGTCGTCATGTACCGCGGCCACGTGGTCGAGCAGGGCGACGTGGAGCAGATCTTCTACCATCCGAAGGACGACTACACCAAGCGACTGCTGGGTGCCGTGCCGCGCATCGGTCAGAAGCTGGTCGTGCGCGACCGCGAGGGCAAACCGATCGAGCGCAAGGCCGATTGGCGCGAACAGCCGATCGCCGTCGAGGCCAAGAACCTGACCATCACGTACCCGGGCCATCTCATGCAGCCCGACTTCAAGGCCGTGGACGGCGCGAACTTCACCATCCACCGCTCCGAAGTGCTGGGCCTGGTGGGCGAGTCCGGTTCCGGCAAGTCCACCACCGGCCGTGCCATCGCCGGCCTGCAGAAGGTGTCCGGCGGCTCCCTGAACGTGCTCGGCATCGAGATGAACGGCGTCAAGGAGCGTGACTTCAAGCCCAAGCGCGCGGACATTGGTTTCGTGTTCCAGGATCCGGGCTCCTCGTTCAACCCGCTGATGACCATCGCGGAGAATGTGGCCGAGCCGCTGCTCGTGCACCACAAGTACGGTTCCGTGGCCGATGCCAAGAACTATGTGGGCGACCTGCTGGAGATGGTCCAGCTGCCGCGCGCCTACATGAACCGTTTCCCGCATGAGCTGTCCGGCGGCCAGCGCCAGAGGGCGTCTTTGGCGCGTGGTTTGGCGTTGAAGCCGTCGCTGCTGATCGCCGATGAGCCGACTTCTGCATTGGACGTGTCGGTGCAGGCCAAGGTGTTGGAGCTGTTCAAGCGACTGCAGGCGGAAATCGGCTTCGCGTGCCTGTTCATCACCCATGATTTGGCGGTGGTCGACATGCTTGCCGACCGCATCATGGTGATGCATAAGGGCCAGATCGTGGAGCACGGCGATGCCGACCAGATTATGCAGCACCCGGAGAACCCGTACACCAAGAAGCTGCTGGCCTCCCTGCCCGTGCCCGACCCGCGCGAACAGCAGCAACACCGCGCCCACCTCCACGAGCTCCTAGCCCAAGAGGCGTAATCGCATAGCATTGGAGCTCCCTCGTCAGAGGGAGCTAACTTTATATCCGCTAGTACTGCTGCCCATCGAACTGGAACAGGGCGTGGGCGTCGCCGTGCTTTTTGTTCTCGATGTAAGTATGGAACAGCTCCAGCCGCTCGCTCGTGCTGGCCGCTAGGGGAGTGGGCAGGTCATCCAGATCGAACCAGCCGACGCTCAGGCTTTCCTCGTCGCCCACGAACGGCTCGGCATTGCCGCCGGGCTTCAGGGCGCACAGGAACGAATGATCCATGTACATGGTGTTGTCGCCATTGGCGTAGGTCAGTACCTTGTTTGACGAGGTGACGGCCACCAAATCGGTGACGATGGCATCGATGCCCGTCTCCTCCTTGATTTCGCGCACCACCGTGTCCGCCGGCTGTTCGCCCGGCTCGTTGATGCCGTAGACCATCGCCCATTCGCCCGTGTCCGAACGACGGCCCAACAGCAGTTGACCATGTTCGTTCAGTACACAACCGGTCACGCCATTGAGCCACAACAGATCATGGCCGATCTTCTTACGCAATTCCAACACAAATTCCGGAGTGGACACATTGCCTCCTTAGTAGAAAAGAAGCTCCCTCATCAGAGGGAGCTTAGGTTACTTCGCTTGGGCAGCCTGCTCGGCCATCCAGGCTTCGACGTCGTCGATCTGCTTCGGGATGCCGGCGGAAATCCATTCGGGGCCGTTCTCGGTCATAAGCACGTCGTCCTCGATGCGGATGCCGATGCCGCGGTATTCCGGCGGAATCAGCAGATCATCCTCGCGGAAGTACAGGCCGGGCTCGATGGTGAAGATCATGCCGGGCGTAATCTTCGCGCCCTGATAGGACTCATAGCGGGCCTGCGCGCAATCATGCACATCAAGACCTAGGTGGTGGGCCACGCCGCAGGCGAGCCAACGGCGGTGCTGCTGGCCTTGCGGGGACAGCGACTCCTCGACGCTCACCGGCAACAGACCCCAATCGTGCAGACGCTCGGCGATCACACGCATGCAGGCGTGGTGGATGTCGGAGTAGGTGGCACCCGGCTTGGCGGCTTCGAAACCGGCCTGCTGCGAGTCGAGCACGGCCTGGTACAGACGCTTCTGGAAGTCGGTGAACTTGCCGTTGGTCGGGAAGGTGCGGGTGATGTCGGCCGTGTACAGGGAATCGACCTCAACGCCGGCATCCACCAGCAGCATGTCGCCGGTCTTCACCACACCGGTGTTGCGCATCCAGTGCAGAATCGGGGCGTGGGGGCCGGAAGCCACGATGGAGTCGTAACCGACGGCGTTGCCCAGTTCACGGGACACGGCGTTGAACGCGCCTTCGAGGATACGCTCGGAGCGCGGCTTGTCGAGCGCGGCCGGCAGTGCGGAGAGCAGACGGTCGAAGCCATGCTTGGTGGCGTCCACGGCCTTGCGCATTTCGTTGATTTCGTAGCCGTCCTTGACCATGCGTGCCTCGGCGGCGAACTCGTGCAGCTTGTCGTCGAATGCGGAGTTCTTGTCCGGATCGGCGAAACCGTTGGCCTCGCGGATGGATTCAACCATCGAAGTGATTTGCGGGTCGGTTTCGCTGACCACGCGCACGCGTACGGCGCCGGCTTCGGCACCCACGTCCTTGGACAGGGCGTCGGCCAGCTGGGCGATGTCGTGGGTTTCGATGCCGGTCATCGCCTGCATCTCCTTGAGGCCAGCACGCGGGCCAACCCAGTATTCGCCGTAGTGGGCGGACATGAAGAAGTCCTCGGTGGAATTGTCGGCGCGCGGCGCCACGAACAGTTCCGGAGTGTGCGTCTTGCCGGCGGCGGCTTCGGGGGAGTCGGGGTCGACCGGGTTCAGGACCAGCACGGCGCCGGCCTCGTAATCGGAACCCAGACCGGTGTAGTAGGCGAACGTGGTGTCCGGGCGGAACATGTAATCGCAATCATTGTTGCGCACCTTCGGCTGGCCGGCCGGAATGACCAGACGTTCGCCCGGGAAGGCCTTGCCCAGCGCCTCAAGGCGGGCTGGCGTGAACTTGGAGGATTCGAGAGGATTGATCTCCGGATCATCGTCGGCCCAGCCGGACTTCATGAACTCCTTGAATGCGGCCGACTGCGGGCGCAGCGAGCGGTTGTTCACGCGGTCGCTCATCGACTGGTTCGCGCCCGGTGCCGTAGCGCGCTCTTCGGCCTCATATTCCTTGTCCTTGGCGGTGATCACTTCACCCATTGCCACTCTCCTGTATGTAGTTGTTGTCGAATCATCGATTCCCACCTCATATTAGTCGGCTTTATGCGATGTGCCACGATTGACGGCTGACGGTAAAACCAAGTACGGAATTTGGACGGTCTTCCGGACATGCCCATATGGCGAGTGCGGCGGGCTGGAATGCGGGCCCGTTTATTGTTCTCGGCAGGGAAGGAGAGGGGCATTGGCTTGGGCTGGAGCTTGCCGATTGATATTGACATATTCTGCGGGCTGAATCCATGTGAACCCATGCGATGAAGGTTTATCGCGTCGCGGGACTCACTGCTATGCGGAGGTCTCCACCTGAGGCACCCCGGCTTTGATCAGTTTTACCCGCAGCGGAGTGCGTTCGATGACGTCAGCGTATGTGAAATGGACGATTTCGGTGGCACCGGCTCGTTTCAGTCCCTCGTCGCGTGCGCGTTCCTTGGCCACCACCTCCTGAATGCTGCGGTTATCGGTCATGGCTGGGTCCACGTATTTTTGTGTGCCGTCGTATTCGGCCACTATCACGCGCCCGTCATCGAGCTTCCATACGAAATCAACGCGGTACTCGGTATTCGTCTGCGGGTCGGTCACCGTTACCTGAATACGCGGCGTGAGGAAGCAATCTTCGATGATGGTGCCTCGCGCGAGGGATTCTCCACCATTCTCGCTCCTTTCGTTTGCATAGCGCAGCAGGCGGAATACTCGGGCATAATCGATTCTCCATTGAACGCAGTCGGCGGCTATCTCTTCCTTGGTTATTCCCTTGGCAAGGGCCGAGTCAAAGATCGGCAACGCAAACCGAAAATCAAGGTCTATAGCGGCCTCGACCAAGGTTCTAGCCGGTGATATCAGGGATAGGCCGGAGGCCTCGTAATGTGTCTTCGGATTGTTCATATCGGGCATATAGACATGTCGTAAGCGCTGATGGCATTGACGAGATCCATGATCGGAAGTCACGATGGTTATGCAGTCATCATGCAAATGCCATTGATGTTCGAATCCATAGGCACTTACTGCCACCAAGCCGCCAAAAACCCACTGAGGATGCTCTTGCGCAAGAGCGCGGGCCATGTGCAACGTTCGCTCCGGCGGCGTCAAACCATCCCAGTATGCAGTATTTGCATAAAGACTGGGAATGCCGTCATACACTTTCAACAACTCACCACTCTGGGCACGGCGGCGTAGAGCGGTCTGTTCCGCTTCATTTCTTGAATAGACGCATCTCAGCTCATTCTGCGCGGCTGATATGAGCGAGGCCACTGCTTTGTGTGTCTTCATGACGTCGAGCGTAGCCGGAACGAAGCAGCGTAAGTATGAATTTCAGCCATTGTGGTTCTAGCCTCGGAGCTTGGCTGTCTTGGAGCGAGATACTCCCGATAATTTCAAGGTATTAGGCCGCTAATTCGGAATAGTGGATAACACACAAAACTTATCCACCATCAGTAATGTCATTCGAACAACGTGCTTTGGGGATTCGAACAAGATATCATCGGCGAAGGCGGATGTAGCTGGTAGAGGGCGGCGAATTGACGGTTAACGGTGCTTATGCTTTGTACGCCGTCGGTGCTGGTTCAGATATTGGCTGGCTTCTGTCTGAGTGTGGAATCTAGCGTCGGCGTGAGTCCAATGGTTGTATCGGGGCCGACGATTTGCTGCAATTTATTGGCGGCATAGATCCAGGGCTTGGACGGCTGCCGACGGTGAGAGCAGTCATAACAGTGAATGAGCCTCTGCGAGTTCAAAAGATGATGTAGAGGACGTTTGTGAGAGTCGTTTCCGGGGCAAGACATGGTCGATTGACGACGTTGAAATTTCTCAACGACGGCAGAATGGCATGCCTTGGCGAGGAGACGACACTGAGAGGCGATGGAGTCGGGATTAATCCAGGTTTTGGCCAGCCACCGACTCGCAAGAGCATCATAGCGTCGGTGTACCGCCAGAAGCTGGCACTGTACCGACGCTGAATAGCATCAGCGTCGCCGGACATACAAGTTTTGGATTGCAGCCGACTAAGAATGAGATGCCGACGGCAAGAGCCGCATTGCAACTATATGAGACGGCTTCACTGTGCGTGGCTGCAGGTAGAGACTGCCCGCGCGGCGGCGACATATGAGACGGTTTCACTGTGCGCGCACGATAAACCACCCCGGCGGCTAGGATAGAGGGAATTGAGGGAGTGCGGCTCCACGCGTGAAGGCAAGAATCCCGAACCATGCGGGGCAAACCTGTGCAAGGGGAGCTTCCTGCGCATGCGGAAGCGGAATATATGCGGGCATGCGTAGACATGACGAGAATGGCGCGAACACGTAAGTGGCATACGCACTCCGAACGGCGCAACAGCAACACGAGCAGAGGTTAGAAGAGGATATGTCATTCGAGCATCCGAATCGGAACAATGAGAGCATGCGGGACGTCGAACTGGACATCATGAGCCGCCCGCCGGAGCATAACACCACCAATCTGGATCTCGACCGGATGAACCTGATGCTCGACATCCTGGGCCACCCGGAGCAGTCGTTCCGCGTGATTCATATCACCGGCACCAACGGCAAAGGCTCCACCGCACGCATGGCCGAGGCCATCTGCCGCGCCTACGGTATGCGCACCGGCCTGTACACGTCGCCGCATCTGGAGAAGATCAACGAGCGTATCGCCATCGACGGCCAGCAGCTGTCCGACGACGATTTCATCGACATCTGGGATCAGACCAAGGATCTCGTGGCCCTGGTGGACGCCAAGATGGAGGAGCAAGGCAAGCCGAAGATGAGCTTCTTCGAGGTGCTCACCGCCATGGCCATCTGGAAGTTCGCCGACACGCCCGTGGACGTGGCCATCGTCGAGGTCGGCATGGGAGGCCTGTGGGACGCCACCAACGTGCTCAACGCGGATGCGGCCATCATCGGCCCGGTGGACATGGACCACATGCAGTGGCTGGGCGACACCGTCGAACAGATCGCCACCGAGAAGGCCGGCATCATCAAGCCGAACTGCACCGCCATCATCGGCCCGCAGCCGCATGAGGAAGCCGTCATGCCGATTCTCGCCGAAGCCGCCGAACGCAACCACGCCATGCTCGTGCGCGACGGCTACGAAATGACCGCGTCCGACCGCATGGCCGCAGTCGGCGGCCAAGTCGCCACCCTGACCACGCCCAACGGCACTTACGAGGGCGTGCCGATCGCCAAGTTCGGCGAGCATCAGGCCCACAACGCGCTTGCCGCGCTCGCCGCCTCCGAAGTGGTGATTCCGGTCAACGGCCCGCTGGACGGCGACTTGGTGGCCGAGGCGTTGAGCTCGGTCAAGATTCCCGGACGCATCGAACAGATCCGCACCTCACCGACCATCATTCTGGATGGCGGACACAACGTGAATGCCGCCGAAGCCCTGCGCAAGGCCATCGAGGAAAGCTACGACTTCAAGCAGCTGGTCGGTGTGGTCGCCATGATGCGCGACAAGCAGGTCGAGGAATATCTGGGTGTTCTGGAGCCGATCCTGAGCTCCGTGGTGGTCACCGAGAACTCGTGGCGTGAGCGCGTGATGCCGGCCGACGAGCTTGAGAAGATTGCCGTGGACGTGTTCGGTCGTGACCGTGTGATCAAGGAAGCGAACCTGCCTGACGCGATTCAGACCGCCGTCAATATGGTCGATGCCGAGGACGAGCTGGGCGTGGGCTACGGCCACGGCGTGCTTATCTGCGGCAGCTTCGTCACCGCCGGCGACGCACGCCTGATGCTTGAGGAACACGCCAGCCCCACGATGAGGCAGGCTATGGCCGTTCATCAGCCGGCGGTTGACCCGGACGATTCGGATCAGCCGGCAGACAAGGCCGAGGATGAGGCCGCCGACAACCTCGAGGATTCGGTAAGCCCGGACGACTTCGACGTGTTCGACGTCCTCGGCCTCGGCAAGGAACAGGCC
>ERZ1032473.239-NODE-239-length-15015-cov-13.248663_pt1 | contig 15015 bp, 10 predicted proteins | sample MGYA00518734_ERZ1032473 | MGnify/ENA primary metagenome ERZ1032473 (study PRJEB33719, sample SAMN04261339) | wastewater metagenome | biome: periurban shantytown; feature: human; material: feces | host: Homo sapiens | place: Peru: Lima | collected 2013-01-23 ...
ACGCCCGAGGCCGGGAAGGTCTATTACGACGCGAAGAACAACGGCATCAACCTCAGTGCCGAGCAGATCAGCCCCGAATATTACGACTGGTCCGACCGGCCCGACTGGTGCTGCCGGCGCAACTGGCCCGACCGGTGCGACTGGCCCGACGGGAACCGTTACCCCGGCGGAGGCGGTCGCTGATCTGGCCGCGGACGCGAGCCTGCCGACGGTCATTACAAGCTTCAACGAGCTGCTTGGCTCCCTGCGGGAAGCGGGGCTTCTGGGACCCTGACAAAATGCGGCCCGGCGTTCCGTATGGACGCCGGGCCGGAAACGGAGGCGGCATGTATCGAATTTATGTATACGCGATCTGTAAAAATGAGGAGAAATTTGCGGAGCGCTGGGTAAGATCCATGCAGGAGGCGGACGGTATCTGCGTTCTGGACACCGGCTCGACGGACGGAACGGCGGAGCGCCTGCGGGAGCTTGGCGCCCATGTGACGCAGGAGGCGGTCACGCCGTGGCGCTTCGACACGGCGCGAAACCGTTCGCTGGAGCTGGTACCGGAGGATGCGGATCTGTGCGTCTGCACCGATCTGGACGAGGTGTTCCGTCCCGGCTGGCGCACGGCCATGGAGCAGGCGCTGGCGGGCGGCGCGGAAAAGCTCCGCTATCGCTACACATGGAGCTTCCGTCCCGACGGGCGGGAGGGCGTCGTGTTCTGGATCGAGAAGGCACACGCGCGCTTCGGCTTCCGGTGGGCGCATCCGGTGCATGAGGTGCTGGAATGCACGAAGGGCGCATGCCGCACGGTGGACGCGGAGGGCGTTCAGCTCGACCATCATCCCGACCCGGAAAAGTCCCGCGGGCAGTATCTGCCGCTGCTGGAGCTTGCCGTGCAGGAGGCGCCGGAGGACGACCGCAACGTTTTCTATCTCGGCAGAGAATACAGCTTTTACGGCCGGTGGAGCGACTGCGAACGGACGCTCCGGCAGTATCTTCGGATGCCGTCCGCCGTGTGGGACGAGGAGCGCTGCGCGGCCATGCGCATCCTTGCACAGGCATGTCTTGCGCAGGAAAGGACGGCAGAGGCGGAGCGCTGGCTCCTGCGGGCATGCGCGGAAGCGCCGCAGCTCCGGGAGCCGTGGCTCAGCGCGGCCGGGCTGGCGCTTGAGCAGGAAAAGTGGGGCGGCGCGCTGTATTTTGCGGAGAGCGCGCTCGAGATCCCTGCGCGGAGCCGGAGCTATCTCAACGAGCCGGAGAGCTGGGGCGCAAGGCCCTATGATCTGGCGGCGCTGGCGGCCTACTATATGGGCCTGTATGCGACTGCGCTTTCCTACGGACGCGAGGCGCTGGCGCGGGAGCCGGAAAACGGGCGGCTGCGAAAAAATCTGGAATTCTACGAGGCGGCGGCCGCGAAGATGTGAGACGGAGGGGAAGCGCTGCTTTTTGCACATTTTCATGAAAATGACCGGAAATCTTAATATTTCTTTCCTTGATTTTCACTTTTGCGCACACTATAGTAAAGGCATAAAAAACAGGAAAATATAAGGAAACGCTTTACATGGAAAACGAAGAGAAAAGGATCGGCGCGGCAGAGCCTGCCGGACTCAGCAGCGACGAGGTCTCCCGGCGTATCGAGCAGGGACTCGTCAACGAAACGAAGGACTCGGCGGAGAAAACGACCGGCCAGATTATCAAGAGCAATCTCCTGACCTATTTCAACCTCATCTTTTTGCTGATCGCGGTCGTGCTTTGTCTGGTCGGCTCGTTCAAGAATCTGACGTTCCTGCCGCTGGTGATCGCAAACAGTCTGATCGGCATCGTGCAGGAGCTGCGCGCAAAGCAGATCCTCAACAAAATGAGCCTTCTGAACGCGCCGCATGCCGTTGTGCTGCGAAACGGCGTCCGGCAGAAGGTCAACGCCGAGGAGCTGGTGCAGGACGACGTGATCCTGCTTTCCGCGGGCGACCAGATCTGTGCGGACGCGGAGGTTCTTCAGGGAAGCGTACAGGTCAACGAAGCGCTTTTGACCGGCGAGGCGGATGAGATCGAAAAGACAGAGGGCGCAAGTCTGCTGTCCGGCAGCTTCGTCGTTTCCGGGCAGTGCTATGCGCGGCTCACGAAGGTCGGCGAGGAATCGTTCATTGCGAAGCTGACGAAGCAGGCCAAGGCGGTGGGCTCCGGCGAGCAGTCGGAGATGGTGCATTCCATCAACCGGATCGTCAAATGGGCCGGTATCGCGGTCATTCCGATCGGTGCGGTGCTGTTCTGCCAGAGCTATTTCCTCAATCAGGAGACCGTTCGCCGGAGCGTCGTATCGGCGGTCGCGGCGGTGCTTGGCATGATCCCCGAGGGACTCTATATGCTCACGACCATCGCGCTGGTGCTCAGCACCATCCGGCTGGCGCGGAAAAAGGTGCTGCTGCACGATATGCACAGCATCGAGGCGCTGGCGCGGGTCGATGTGCTGTGCGTCGATAAGACCGGCACGATCACGGAGCCGGAGATGCGCGTCTCCCGCGTGCAGCCGCTGGACGAGGGCAGCGCCGAGACGTTCCATACGCGGCTCTGCGACTACGCCGCCGCTTCGATCGACAACAACGCCACCATGCTGGCGCTCAAGCAGTACGCGCAGCAGGAGCTGCAAAGAAGGCCGCATACGGCGGAGCACGCTGTGGCAATGCAGCCGTTTTCCTCGAAGGAGAAATACGGAAGCGTGACGTTTGCGGACGGGCGGTATCTGCTCGGTGCGCCGGAGTTCGTCTTGCGGGAGGCCTATCCGGCGGTCGCGGAGACGCTCACACCGTATTCGGAGGCCGGAGGGCGCGTTCTGCTGCTGGCACGGGAGACGGAGAACGGAGCGCCGGAGGCGCTTGGCTTCGTGGTGCTCGAAAATCCCATCCGCGAGAACGCAAAGCAGACGTTTGCCTACTTTAAGGAGCAGGGCGTCACGGTCAAGGTGATCTCCGGCGACAATCCCGTCGCCGTATCGAGGATCGCTGCCGATGCCGGGATCGAAAACGCGGAACGGTGGCTGGATGCGTCGGCCGTCCACTCGGACGAACAGCTGGTACAGGCGGCGGAGAGCTATACGGTCTTTGGCCGCGTGACGCCGCAGCAGAAGCAGCTGCTGGTGCGCGCGCTTCAGGATGCCGGACATACGGTCGCCATGACCGGCGACGGCGTGAACGACATTCTGGCAATGAAGGACGCGGATTGCAGCGTGGCGATGGCGTCCGGCAGCGAGGCCGCCGCACAGAGTGCGCAGGTCGTGCTGCTGGAATCGGATTTTGCGCGGATGCCCGAGGTTGTGCTCGAGGGGCGGCGCGTGGTCAATAACATCCAGCGCTCGGCAAGCCTGTTCCTCGTAAAGAATATCTTCTCGCTGATGATGGCCCTGTTCTCGGTCATCTTCATGCTCACCTATCCGCTGGAGCCGTCGCAGATCTCGCTGATCAGCGCGTTCACCATCGGCATTCCGGGCTTCCTTTTGGCGCTCGAGCCGAACAAGGAGCGGATACAGGGAAATTTCCTGCGGAATGTGCTGCTGAAGGCCCTTCCGGCGGGACTGACGGATGTGCTTGCGGTCGGTGCGCTGGTCGTCTGCGGAGAGGTGTTCTCGCTCCCGCAGGAGGACATTGCGACGGCGGCGACCATGCTGCTGGCGGTCGTCGGCTTCATGATCCTCGTTCAGATCAGCCGCCCGCTGAACGCGATGAAGTACGCCATCCTGATCGGCGACGCGCTGGGACTGATCCTGTGCGGCATTTTCCTGAATCAGCTGTTTGCGCTGAACGCCATGTCGGAGATCTGTGTGCTGCTGCTGATCGTGTTTGCGTTCGCGTCGGAGTCACTGTTCCGCAATTTGAGCCTGCTGGTGCGTTCAATCCAGAGCTGGCTGGAGAAGAAGCGGGAAAAGCGCCGCTCCTGAAACAAAGAATGATCGCGCCCGGCCGGATATCCGGCCGGGCGCGACGCAGCCTTTGGAAGCGATCGCAGAGTACCGCTGTGTGCAGGACAGAGGCTTTCTCAGACAAAAAACCGGCAAGGCGCGTTTCCGCCGGAGCACACACCAAAATCCGCTTGCAGGAAGCGGCGGGGCTTGGTATACTGAAAACAGAAAAAATTTCAAAGATGTGTGACCAAACGCCGCAAAAGGGTAGTAGAAAAGAAGAGAAAGAAAAGGAAACGGAGGTGGTCGGATGGAGGACGGCGAGATCGTGGCGCTGTACTGGCAGCGGAGTGAGCAGGCGATTGCCGAAACGCAGCGCAAGTACGGCGGATACTGTTATTCGATCGCAAAAAATATTTTATGGAGCGCGGAGGACTCGGAGGAAACGGTCAGCGATACCTACATCGGCGCATGGAACGCCATGCCGCCGTCGCGGCCCGAGCAGCTGCGGACCTTCCTCGGAAAGATCACGCGGCGGCTGGCGCTGAAAAAGCTGCGCACGCAGACAGCGGAGAAGCGCGGCGGGGGAGAAACGCAGCTGGTGCTTGACGAGCTGGAGGGCTGCGTTCCGGCCGGTGCGGATGTGGAGATGCAGGTGGAGCTGCGGGAGCTTGTCCGGCGGATCGACGCCTTTTTGCAGACGCTTTCGCGCGAGGAACGGCGGGTATTTCTCTGCCGCTACTGGTATTTTGATTCGATCACGGAGATCGCGGAGCGCTTTGGCTTTGGCCAGAGCAAGGTGAAAATGATGCTGCTGCGCACGAGAGGGAAGCTTCTGGCGCAGCTGGAAAGGGAGGAAATGATCGTATGAAGTCGGATAAATTGCAGGACGCCATCGGCGAGGTGAAGGACGAGTATATCGCCGACGCGCACCCGGAGGCCGCCGCGCCGCAGAAGAAAAACCGCCGCATCGTATGGGTCGCGGCTGCCGCCGCGCTGGCGCTTGTGTGCGGACTGGGCATCTACGCATTGGTTGGCGGAAGGAACGCCGGAGAGAGCGTGAAGCCGGGCTTCGCGACGCTTGAGGAGCCGAATGTCAAGCCGTCGAAGCCGGAAAAGCAGCCGGATACGCCGGAAAATGTACAGGGAGCGGACGATCCGGAGCAGGAGGAGATCGTCCTTCCGGAGCCGCAGGAAATTGAGCTGCGCGAAGGCCCGACCGCAAGCGGCGAGGCCCCCGCGCGTCAGGTGCTTCTAAGCTTTACATCGCCCGCGCAGCCGGTCACGGCCTCGCTGCCGCAGTATTCCGTGTCGGCGGACTTGAGCAGCCTTGTGAATCTCGATCAGTTCGGCGGGCTTTCCGACGAAGCCAAGCAGAAGCTGGCACAGAACCTCTTTGTCGTCACAGGCAGGTACGGCAATGAATTTTTCGAGCTGTATGAGGATAACCGTTACTTCCAGATCCCAAACTTTGTGACGGTCGATTCCCTGATGCACACCTATCACCTGTATTTCAGCCTGCTTCTCAACCGGACGGAGAAAAATGAGCTGGCTCCGAAGCTGGCGGAGCTGAGCCGCGCGATGCTTGCGGCCAGCGAGAAGCAGTATGAGCAGCTGAAGGGCACGCAGTGGAAGGACGCCGCGCTGCGCAACGTGGTCTTTTTCTCCGTTGCGGCAAGCTTGCAGGAGCCGTCGATCCAGCTCCCGGACTATGCGGCGGATATGGCCGCGCAGGAGTGCAGCGCCATCTATGCCGCCTCCGGCATTGACATTTCGGAGCTGACGGGCGATTATCTGGACTACAGCCAGTTCAAGCCGCGCGGCTACTATGAGGGCGACGAGACGCTCGAGCGCTACTTCCGCGCCATGATGTGGTACGGCCAGATCAACTTCACGCAGAAGAACGACAGCCTCAACCGCAGCGCGCTGCTGATGACACTGGCGATGCTGGACACGGACTTCGATACCTGGGAGAAGATCTACACCGTGACCTCCTTCTTTGCCGGAGCCAGTGACGACCTTGGCTATTATGAGTATGAGCCGGCCATCGAGGAGGCCTATGGCGGCATTCCCGGCGCGTACACGCTGGCGACCGACGAAAAGGCCTATGCGCGCTTTGTCGAGCTGGTCGGGCAGATGGATCCGCCCGCCATCAATTCCATCCCGGTCTGGGAGGGAACGGAGGACATTCCGGAGCTGAAAAAGGGCTTCCGCTTTATGGGACAGCGCTTCACGATCGACGCCTCCGTCATGCAGCAGCTGGTCTACAGCGCCGTCGATGAAAACAGCAGCGGCGAAAAGCGCCTCCTGCCGGATACACTCGATATGCCTGCGGCACTCGGCTCGGATGCGGCTCTGGACATCCTCACCCGGCAGGGCGAGACGGATTATCCGGGCTACAGCGAGAATATGGCGCAGCTGCGCCAGTCGATCCGCAATGCGCCCGAAGGGCTCTGGTCGGCAAGCCTCTATGCAAGCTGGCTGTATACGCTCAATCCGCTTCTGGAGGAGAAGAGCGCAGGTTATCCGTCCTTTATGAGAAGCAGCGAGTGGCAGAAAAAATCGCTCGAGAGCTACGCGGGCAGCTTTACGGAGCTGAAGCACGACACCGTGCTCTATTCCAAGCAGGTCATGGCGGAAATGGGCGGCGGCCCGCAGGAAAAGATCGACGACCGGGGCTATGTGGAGCCGGAGACGGAGGTCTACCGCCGGTTCCAGGAGCTGGCGCAGCAGACGATGGACGGTCTGGAGGGCTACGGAATGCTCTCTGCGGACGAGAAGGAAAATCTTTCGCGTCTGGAGGAGCTGGCGGCGAGCCTGCTGACCATCTCGGAGAAGGAGCTTCGCGGCGAGGTTCTGACGGACGAGGAATATGAGCTGATCCGCGCCTATGGCGGCACGCTGGAGCACCTCTGGGACGAGGCGGTCAAGGATAAGGCAGACAGCGAATGGTACGGCACGCAGGAAATGCCCTCCGCGCTGGTCACGGACATTGCGACCGACCCGAACGGGCGCGTCCTTCAGATCGCAACGGGCCGTCCGTCCGTCATTTATGTGATCGTGCCGGTGGACGGAACGCTCCGTCTGGCCACCGGAACGGTGTTCGACTTCTATCAGTTTGAGCAGCCGCTCTCCGACCGTATGACGGACACCGAATGGCGGCAGAGGATCGGCGTCTGGATGTCAGAGGAAGGCACCTACAACTGGAACGCTGTTGTGGAAAAGCCGTGGTGGACAGCCAGCTACCGCGTGGAACAGGACGGCTATAACGCGTACTGATGAAAAAACGCAGGGGCTGGCTGCTCGCAGCGGCAGGGCTTGCGGCCGTCATGGCTGCGGCGCTGACGCTGGCCTATCAGAGCAGAATGCTTCTGCCGCTGTGGATCCGATGGGAGAGCGCGCACATCTGCGGAGAAACAGCGGCGGAGCCGGATGAGATCCTGCTGCGCGGGCGGCGGGCGACCGTCTGCAAGGGCGGCGCTGCGGTCTGGCAGTCAGAGCGCGGCATCCGCGTTCAGGATGTCCTCTGGTGCGACATCGACCACGACGGGGATAAGGAACTGATGCTCCTGTGCTGGAAGCGCGGGAGATACGGCGAAAGCCGCCCGTTCTGGGTCGAGGAGGACGAAAAAAGCTGGTCGCAGCATATTTATATCTACGACTGGACAGAGGAGGGCATTCGCCCGATCTGGATGGCGTCGGATATCGGCATGGATGCCGAGCGCTGGCGCTTTGACGAGCGGGAGCGTCTGGTCATTACGGAGCGCAATGGGCGCGAAAGCGCTTGGGACTGGCTGACATGGGGCCTCAGCGCGCTCGGCAACCCGGTGCGGGCAGGATAAGACGGCGGAGCGCTGCGAACGCAGCACCCTCAAACGGAAAACGCTTCGCTGGTTTTCCGTTTGAAAAGGTTTGCATCCTGCTGCGCGCATAATTTGTGTGCCGCAGGCACACAAATTCCACACTTGCAGGACGTAGTGTGTGTTTTCCGACGTACACGCCGCCGGAAAACACGATCTACATTTTATTCCGCCGTGCGCGGCGGAACTCTACGGGGTTTTTGACAGAATGGGCGGAGCGCTGCGAACGCAGCGCTCCGCTTTTGGCGTTATTCAGAGGATGAGGCGGGCACTTCCGGTACGGCCTCCGCTTCTGCTTCGGAGGGCGCAATGCATTCCGCTTCCGGCGCCGACTCCGCTTCCGGCGCTGCCGCGCCGTCCGACTGATACTGCGCGACGGCAGGGCCGCAGAGCGCCAGATACTTTTCCACGACCGCGCGCGGATGCAGAATTCTCGCCCGGTCGCCGAAGCCGGAGATCCATCCGAAGTAGATCGGGGAGACGGTGATCTCTGCGGTAAAAATGAAATGCTCCGGCCCGTCCGGGATCAGCAGAACATCCCGCCCGAAGCGGTCAATGACGACGCCAGCCAGCGAATTGTGAAAGCGCATCTTGACCGGCTCCGTCTCGCCGGAAAACATACCGAAAACGCTCCGGCCATATCTGGAAACGTCCAGATTCCGCGTCTGCGCGTCGCTGTAGCGCGGCTTGCCGGTCTCCGCGATGTGCGTCATTTTATCCACGCGGTAATGTGTGATGCCGTGGCGCTCCGAATGCGCGATCAGATAGTAATTCTGATCGTCCCAGCACAGGGCGTAGGGGCTGGCGGCGTAGGTACGGTCGCGGTAATGGCGCTCACGGTCAACGCCCCAGTCAAAGTAGCGGAAGGTGATCTGGGAGTTGTGCGCGATGGCGTCGTGGATGCGGTCCACGTTATAATAGATGCTCTCGTTCATGGTCTTGACGCGGCCGGAGACCGTGACCTGACGGCGGAGGCTGCCCGCGTCATGACGGCTGGCGAGAGCCTCCAGCTTGGAGATCAGCTCCATGGACTTGCGCTTTGTCAGAAAGCGCGAGGCCTGCACCGCGTCCACCAAAAGCTTCAGCTCCGGAAGCTCAAAGGCGCGGGAGGCGAGGAAGAAGCCGCCGCCGCGGCCGCGCCTCGTGCAGATATCCATGCCGAAGTCCTGCAGGCAGGCAATGTCGCTGTAGATGCTTTTACGCTCGGCCTGAATGCCCCTTTCCGCGAGGTATTCCAGAATGTACTGGGTGGAGAGCGGGTGATTTTCGTCGCTTTGCTGCTCGAGCAGCTCCCGCAGATAGAGAAGCTTCCGCTTCTGATCGTCGGATCTTGCCATGCGCGATCCCTCCTTTTTGTCCATTTTATCGGACTTTACAGAAAAATGCAAGCGGAAATGCGATGCAAACGGCTTATGCGTCTGCATAGCGGACTTTTTCCGGTCATAAGGAATTCTTAATTTGAAGATTCTCGCGGCCTGTGCTATAATTTAAACCACGATAGGAGGAACGCCATGCTTTATCTGGGATGCCATCTTTCGGCCTCCGGCGGCTACGCCGCCATGTGCCGCACAGCGCGCTCGATCGGCGCGAATACCTTCCAGTTCTTTACGCGCAACCCACGCGGCGGCGCGGCAAAGGCCATCGATCCGGCGGACGCGCAGACGCTCGTCCATGCGCAGGAGACGGGCGAGCTTGGACAGGTCGTGGCGCACGCGCCCTATACGGTCAATCCCTGCTCAGCCGAGGAGAAAACGCGCGAATTCGCGGTGCAGACGCTTGCGGACGATCTGCGGCGATTGGAGCTTACGCCGGGGAACTACTACAATTTCCATCCGGGCAGCCATGTCGGACAGGGCGTGGAGGCCGGGGTCGCATGGATCGCCGCCGCGCTCAACAAGGTGATGTTCGACGGTCAGCAGACGACGGTGCTGCTGGAGACCATGTCCGGCAAGGGCAGCGAGGTCGGCGGCCGGTTTGAAGAGCTGCGCGAGATCCTTGACCGCTGCGAGAGGCCGGAACGGCTCGGCGTCTGCCTCGATACCTGTCACGTCCACGACGCGGGCTACGATCTTGTCAACGATCTCGACGGCGTGCTGACGGAGTTTGACCGCGTGATCGGATTATCCAGACTCCGCGCGCTGCACATCAACGACAGCAAGAATCCCTGCGGCGCACATAAGGATCGCCACGAGGTGATCGGCGGCGGGTACATCGGGGTGGAGGCACTGCGGCGGGTGGTATGGCACCCGGCGCTGGCGGGCCTGCCGATGGTGCTCGAGACACCGAATGAGCTGAGCGGCTACGCCGCCGAGATACGCCTTTTGCGCGAAAATGTGAACACATTGTAAAGAAAACACGCATTTTCTTGAAGATCCTGGTTTCCTGTGTTACGTTTGAATGAGAAACAATGGGAGGAAAGCATATGAAAAACGACACGAACCGTCCGTACCGGGACAAGCCGTATTTCCGCTGGGGGATCACCGCCCTGGTCGTCATCATCATCAGCATCCTGCTGGTCGTGATCTTTACGGACATTCCAGGCTTCTTTTCCATGCTGAACGGCTTCGGGGCGATTTTGTCGCCGCTGATCTACGGCGTCGTGTTCGCGTTCCTGCTCAATCCGCTCGTGAAATTCGTCGATACGCGGCTGGCGCCCGCGCTGGAAAAGAAAAAGGCAAAGAATCCGAAGGCGCGCTATTCTCCGCAGAAGCTCAGCCGCGCGGCGGGCATCGTGTTCGCGCTGGTCATTGCCGGACTTGTCGTGTATGCATTTTTCTCCATGCTGCTGCCGCAGCTGTATGACAGCGTGGCGGGTATCGTCAACAACGCCGAGACCTATTACAGAAGCATTGAGAAATGGGTCAACAACCTGCTCAACGACAACCCGGAGATCCAGAATTATGTGGAAATGGGCCTCGACGAGATCTACAACTTCCTGCGCAACTGGGTCAGCACGAGCCTGCTGAGCGACATGCAGAAGCTCCTGACCACGTTGACCACGTCCGTGGTCGCGGTCGTCAAGAGCGTGGCGAATCTGCTCATCGGCCTTGTGGCGTCGGTCTACATGCTCTGGTCGAAGGATGTTTTTCAGGCGCAGGCCAAGAAGCTGATCGTCGCGGTGTTCCGGCCCTCGGCGGCAGACCATCTGTTCTACCTTGGCCGCGAGACGAACAAGATCTTCAACGGCTTCGTGATCGGCAAGATCATCGACTCGCTCATCATCGGCTTTTTGTGCTACTTCGGAATGCTCATCCTCCGGCTGCCGTATCCGGTGCTGGTGGCGACGGTGGTCGGCGTGACCAACGTCATCCCGTTCTTCGGGCCGATCATCGGCGCGGTGCCGTGCGGATTCCTGATTTTGCTGGTCAATCCGCTGCAATGCTTCTACTTTGTGATCTTTGTGATCTGCCTCCAGCAGCTTGACGGCAACGTCATCGGCCCCAAGATCCTCGGCAACACCATCGGCATTTCCGGCTTCTGGGTGCTGGTGTCCATCACGGTCGCGGCGGGCCTCTTCGGCTTTGCGGGGATGCTGCTGGGTGTGCCGGTGTTTGCGATCATCTATATGCTCATCTCCGATTCGGTCAATCTGTTGCTCAAAAAGAAGGGCGATACGACTGCGACCGATGCGTATTACGCCATCGAGCGCGTATCCGATCTGGAGCAGGGGAGCGCCGTCCCTGTAGAGGAAGCGCCTGCTGCTGCGGAGACTCCCATCGAGGCGGAAAAGGCTTCGCAGGAGGAAGCGTCCGCCCCGCAGGATGCTGCGGAGGCGCAAAAGAAATAATGACGTTCCGGACCCCTCACGGCCGTGAGGGGTCTTTCGGAAAATGGCCCGCAAGAATGCGGGGAGGAATGCGAGATGCTGGCAATTCAGACTTTTTTTGAAAATCTGTCCGGGATCGGCTTCGCCGCGATCTACAGCGACGTTCTGCGGTATATCCTGCCGCTGCTGGCGCTGCTGATCCTGTGGCGCTGCGGGCGGTCGCTGCTGACCTTCCGGCGGGAGCCGGAGGTGTGGGCGTGGCTTGCCGCGCCCTCCGGCGAGAAGATCCCCGTGACGCACTGGGAGAGCCTTGTCGGGCGCTCGGCCAGCTGCGACGTGGTGCTCGACTATCCGACCATATCCCGCCGTCATGCTGTCCTGACGCGCTATGACGACGGCAGCTGGAGCGTTTCCGACATCGGCTCCAAGGGCGGTATCCGCGTCAACGGCGCGGATACGGACATGTGTGCCGTCGGCTTTGGCGACGTGATCTCGCTGGGCGGCGTGGACTTTACGCTCGTTCCCATCACGAAGGAGCAGGAGCGGATTCAGGCCTCCGTCCGCACACGCGCCGGCAAGGAGATCAGTCCGACGCTGTCGCTGCTGCTTCTGTCGGTGTTTCAGGTGCTGGCGTGTCTGCAGCTGATGCTGCATTGTGAGCAGATCGGCAGGATCGCTGCCTCCTTTGGCATTCTGCTTGTGATGGAGTGGGCGCTTTTCCTGCTGCTGCGGCTGATGCACCGGAGCGGCTTCGACGTGGAGACAGTCGCGCTGTTCCTGACGACGCTGGGCGTCTGTGTGGTCGCATCCTCCGACCCGGATGCACTCAAAAAGGAAATGATCGCGCTTGGGGCCGGGATCGCGGTGTTCCTGATCCTCGGCTGGTTCCTGCGCGATCTGGAGCGGGCGAAGAAGCTCCGCTATCTGGCGGCGGCCGCGGGCATTGCGCTGCTGGTGTTCAACCTGCTCTTCGGCGTGGAAAAATACGGCGCGAAGAACTGGGTCGAGCTTGGCCCGATCTCCTTCCAGCCGTCGGAGCTGGTCAAGCTCTGCTTCATCTTTGCGGGCGCGTCCACGCTGCAAAGGCTCATGACGCGGCGGAATCTGTTCCTGTACATCGTTTATTCGGCGGCGATCTGCGGCTGCCTTGCGCTCATCAACGACTTCGGAACGGCCATCATCTTCTTTGTGACCTTCCTCGTGACGGCGTTCATGCGCTCGGGCGATTTTGCGACCATCGGCCTTGCCTGCGCGGGAACGGCCTTCGCGGGCGTTCTGGTGCTGCGCTTCAAGCCCTATGCGCTGCGGCGGTTTTCGACCTGGCGGCATGTGTGGGAGTATGCGCTGACGAGCGGCTATTCCCAGACGCGCGCCATGATGTGCATTGCCTCCGGCGGCCTGTTCGGCCTCGGCGGCGGAAGAGGCTGGCTCAAATATGTCGCGGCGGCGGACACCGACCTTGTTTTTGCGTTCGTCGCGGAGGAGTGGGGCCTGCTGATCGCGCTGATGCTGGTCACGGCCATCGTGCTGCTGGCGGCGTTCGTGGTACGCTCCGCGCCTGTGGAGCGCAGCAGCTTCTATTCCATCAGCGCGGCCTCCGCCGTGACGATCATGCTCGTGCAGACGCTGCTGAATGTGTTCGGAACGGTGGACATCCTGCCGCTGACCGGCGTTACGTTCCCATTCGTTTCCAACGGCGGCTCGAGTATGCTCTGCGTGTGGGGCCTGCTCGCCTTTATCAAGGCGGCGGACACGCGGCAGAACGCCAGCTTCTCCGTGAAGCTGCCCGGAAGGGAGGATTAAGGCATGAAAAAGCTTGCCCTGCGGGCCTATTTTGCGCTGGCGCTGGCGGCGGTCCTTGCCATCGGCGCGTTTGCGTTTACGATCAGCTATTTTGTAAAGGCGGACGACTGGGTCATGTTCTCCGGCAGCCCGCATGTCTATTCCGGTGCGAATCTCAGCGTCGGCTATGTGGACGACCGGGACGGGACGCGCCTGCTCGACGCGACGGACGGCAGAACGTATTCGGACGACGCGCAGACACGCGCGGCCACCATGCATCTGCTCGGTGACCGGTACGGCTACATCTATGCGCCGCTGCTTGGCAACTTTGCCGATAAAATGATCGGCTACGATAAGATCAACGGCCTGTATACGCTCCGTGAGGAGTACAGCACCGCACAGCTCTCCATCAGCGCAGAGGTGCAGAAGGCCGCGCTGGAGGCGCTGAACGGACGGCGCGGCACCATCGGCGTCTACAACTACCAGACCGGCGAAATTCTCTGCGCCGTGACCTCGCCGAGCTACGACCCGGACAATATGCCGGACGTAGAGAGCGACACGACGGGCGCGTATACGGGCGTGTATCTCAACCGCTTCTTTGACGTGACGTATACGCCCGGCTCCATTTTCAAGCTCGTGACCGCAGCGGCGGCCATCGAGAATATTCCGGATATCGATTCGCAGAGCTTCCAGTGTAACGGCTCAAGCATTATCGGCGGGCAGAAGATCGTCTGCGAGGGCGTCCATGGAACGATTGATTTCAAGAACGGCCTCGCGCACTCCTGCAACAATGTTTTCGGTGATATCGCCGTGCAGGTCGGCGGAAAAACGCTGGAGCGCTACGCGAAAAAGGCGGGCCTGACGGAAGCGCTGAGCTGCGACGGCTATACGACCGCGAAGGGAAGCGTCGATCTGAGCGGTGCGGACGACGGAGATGTGGCATGGGCCGGGATCGGGCAGTACACCGATCAGGTCAGCGCCTACGCCTTTATGCGCTTTATGGGCGTGATCGGGGGCGGCGGTGAGGCGGCGGAGCCGTATCTGATGGCGTCGATCCAGAAGGGCGAAAAAACGACGTATACGGCAAAGCGCAGCTCCACGGGCCGTATTCTCGAGGAGGCGACGGCGAAAAAGCTCACGGAAATGATGCGCTATAATGTCGAAAATATCTATGGCGCGTGGCAGTTCGGCGATCTGAACGTCTGCGCCAAATCCGGCACCGCCGAGCAGGAGGGGCAGGTCGCCAACGCGATGTTCGCGGGCTTCGTGCAGGATGCGGACTGTCCGCTGGCGTTCGTTGTGTTCATCGAGAACGGCGGGAGCGGCAGTGCGGCGGCTGCGCCGGTCGCGGCGCAGGTTTTGAAAGCCTGTGCGGCGGAGATCAAGAAATAATTGCAAGGTGACTACGCTCGACCTCAATGAAAGCAAAAAACGCTGCCGCACTTACAAGTTTGCTTCGTAAGTGCGGCAGCCGTATCTAATGAATTATCGTTTGTTATTGTATGCAGTCTGTTTGCCTGAGAAGGTCCATAACATCGATCGTGTTAAGAGTGTCCATTTCTCCATACGAAACAAAATGGATCACATATACGTCTCCGGCTTGGAACACGTTTGCCGAAACATTGGGCGGCAAAAGGTCCAGAGGTATTTCAATCTGCTTTTTGGCGTTTCTGCCAGCATAGACTTTGTGTACTTCAGAATCAAATCTTGTCCGGTCTTCTACATCATAT
>ERZ1032473.240-NODE-240-length-14930-cov-34.753076_pt1 | contig 14930 bp, 9 predicted proteins | sample MGYA00518734_ERZ1032473 | MGnify/ENA primary metagenome ERZ1032473 (study PRJEB33719, sample SAMN04261339) | wastewater metagenome | biome: periurban shantytown; feature: human; material: feces | host: Homo sapiens | place: Peru: Lima | collected 2013-01-23 ...
CATACTGCGAGATCTGGTAATCGCGCGGCATGTCCGGGTAGAAGTAGTTCTTACGGGCGAACTGGCTCCATTCGGCGATTTCGCAGTGCAGGGCGAGACCCAGCTTGATCGCGTAATCGACGGCGGTCTTGTTGACCACCGGCAGGGAGCCCGGCAGGCCGAGGCTCACCGGGGTGAGCTGGGTGTTCGGCTCGCCGCCGAAGTGGACTTCGGCCGGGCAGAACAGCTTCGTGGTGGTGGACAGCTCCACGTGGGTTTCCAGACCGATGACCGGGTCGAACTTCTTGACGGCATCGGCGTACTTCATCAACTTTTCAGCCATTTTGTTTTCTTTCCTCCGATGCTTCCTACTTGTCCAGTCCGTCGAGCCACGGGGTCTTCAGGGACTGCCAGATCGGGCCGTTCCAGCTTTCCTCGAGGGCCGCTTCGAGAGCGGCGGCGGGCTTGTACATGACCTCGTCGCGCTGCTGCGGGGCGAGGAACTGGAAGCCGACCGGCAGGCCGTCGTCGCTCAGGCCGGCCGGGATGCTCATTGCCGGCACGCCGGCGAGGTTGGCCGGAATGGTGGTGATGTCGATGGCGTACATGGCCATCGGGTCCTCGGTCTTCTCGCCGAACTTGAAGGCGGTGACCGGGCTGGTCGGGCCGACGAGCACGTCGACCTTTTCGAAGGCCTTCTTGAAGTCGTCGATGATCAGGGTGCGGACTTTCTGCGCGGAGCCGTACCAGGCATCGTAGTAGCCGGCGGACAGGGCGTAGGTGCCGAGGATGATACGACGCTTGACTTCGTCGCCGAAGCCGGCCTCACGGGTGTAGGCCATCATGTTGGCGGCGGTCTGCGGAACGCCTGCCGGCGGCATGACGCGCAGGCCGTAGCGCATGCCATCGTAACGGGCCAGGTTGGAGCTGACCTCGGACGGCATGATGATGTAGTAGGCGCCGAGGGAGTACGGCAGGTGCGGCAGGGACACTTCGGTGACCTCCGCGCCCATCTCCTCAAGCTTCTTGACGCCTTCGTTGAAGCGGGCCATGACGCCCGGCTGGAAGCCTTCGCCGCCGAGCTCCTTGATCAGGCCGACCTTGAGGCCCTTCAGATCGCGCTTCATGCCTTCGCGGGCGGCGGCGACCATCGGACGCGGGCCTTCCGGAATGGAGGTGGAATCGCGCTTGTCGTGTCCGCCGATCACTTCCTGCAGCAGGGCCGAGTCGAGCACCGTACGGGAGCACGGGCCGATCTGGTCGAGCGAGGAGGCCATGGCGATCGCGCCGAAACGGGAGACGCCGCCGTAGGTCGGCTTGACGCCGACGGTACCGGTCAGCGAACCCGGCTGGCGGATGGAGCCGCCGGTGTCGGTGCCCAGGGCGAGCGGAGCTTCGAATGCGGCCACTGCGGCTGCGGAACCGCCGCCGGAACCGCCCGGCACGCGCTCGGTATCCCACGGATTGTGGGTGGTCTGGTAGGCGGAGTGCTCGGTGGAGGAGCCTTGCGCGAATTCATCGAGGTTGGTCTTGCCCAACAGCGGCATGCCCGCGGCCTTGAGCTTCTCGATGACGGTGGCGTCGTACGGCGGCACCCAGCCTTCGAGGATCTTGGAGGCTGCGGTGGTTTCGATGCCCTTGGTGACGATCATGTCCTTGATGGCGATTGGCACGCCGGCGAGTTCCGGCATCTGCGCCTTGTCCTCATCGGATTTGGCGTCGAAGGCGTCGGCCTGTTCGAGGGCCTGGTCGGCGGAGACCTTCAGGAAGGCCTTGACGCTCGGTTCGGCGGATTCGATGACCGCAAGGTGGGCTTCGACCAGCTCACGGCTGGAAACTTCCTTGGCCTTGATCTTGGCCGCCATCTCGGCGGCGGAAAGCTTGACGAGTTCGGTGGTGCTCATATCACTCCTGTCCCAGAATGCGCGGTGCGACGAACATGCCGGCCTCGGAGACCGGGGCGCCTGCGGTGGCTTCGGCCTGGGTCAGCGGGGTCTCGGGTACGTCCGGACGCAGGTAGGCTTCCAGCGGGACCGGGTTCGCGGTCGGTTCCACGTCGTCGGTGGCGACTTCCTGGACCTTGTTGATGGATTCGGCGATGACGTTCAGATCGCCCTGCAGACGGGTGATTTCCTCGTCCGTGAGTGCGATTCGGGCCAGATCGCCCAAATGCACGATTTCTTCTTTGGTGAAAGTAGGCATGACCCTAACAGTAACGCGTCTGCGTGACGAGCGTGTGCCCTATTTCGTGCCCCGTTCGCAACCCGGCCGCGACTGGCCGCCATCCGTTCGACGGCCGTTCCGTCGCCTGGTCGGCGAGCACGCATCCGCTATTGCGGCAAAGCGACGCTTAACGGCTTTTCTTGCCGCGTGCCGATGGCGCGATCAGGCTTGCGGCGCGGCGTGCTGGGCGATCCAGGCGTGCATGGAGACCGCGGCGGCGGCGCCGGCGTTGATGGAACGGACCGAGCCGAATTGGGAGATGTAGACCACGTCATCGGCCAGTTCGAGCGCTTTTTCGGACAGGCCCGGGCCTTCCGCGCCGAAAAGCATGAGGCAGCGTTCGGGGAAATGGTAGGTTTCCATGGGCACCGCGCCGGGAATGATGTCGAGCGCGATGACGCGGGCGGCTTGCAGTTCTGCTATTTTCGCGTCCAAGGCTTCCAGTTGGGCCATGGTTTCGCCTGTGTTCGGGGCAGTGCCGGAAGCGCCGTCCGTCGCGGCTGCGGAGCCACGCATATGGAAGGCGATGGCGGCGGCTTGCGATTGGGCGGCGGCGATTTCGCCGGCGATGCGCAGTTTCCAACATTCGACAAGTTCCGTTATGGATGGATGGTTTTCGACGTGCTGGTACAGCTCCGTCATGAGCGCGCCCTTGCGATTCCATTTGTGCGGGCCGACAATGTGCACGCGGCGCGCTTGGAACGCGTTGGCGGTGCGCACCATGGAGCCGATGTTGAAATCGTGGGTCCAGTTCTCCACGGCGACTTCGAAATCGTGGCGCCCGCGGGAGTCCAGGTCGGCTTTGATGGCCGCGACCGTCCAGTAGCGGTAGCGGTCGAGCACGTTGCGGCGGTCGCCTTCGTCGAGCAGGGTGGAGTCGAAGCGGATGTCGTAATTGGAGGATGACGCATCGTCCGGGCGTGGTTCGCCTGGATGGGTTTGCGACCACGGTCCTACGCCGACCTCGCGGAACGTCGGTTCGCCGGATGCCTGTGCGGCAACATCGATGGGATTGGGATCGTGCACGTTCTCCCCTTCATAGGAACAGCAATACAAATATGTCAAAGGCCCGCGCATCCGTATGCATCATCATGCTTGTCATCGCACATTCGACGACGTCAACGGCAGATATGTTTGCGGTCGGTCGGCGGGAAACTCGGTGTTCAGTGGAGTTCGGATTCCTTGAACACTTCGACGAACGGCAGTTCGGATTCCTCCGAAGTGACCGGGTTGATGACCTTGATGGTCGGGTCGACCATGTCGACACCGCCGATCAGCGAGGCAACGGCCAGCACTTTGGCGCCTTCGTTCTCCACCACGGAGAAGTCGAGGCTCAGCTCGTTGCCGTTGCGCAGGGTGACCAGCGATGAGGTCTGCACATACGATTTTTCAGACAGCCAGGAGTCGATCAGCACCACGCGTTTGCCGGCAATCGACGGACCCTTGATGGACGGATAGACGAAGTCCATGACGAAACCGTCCAAATCCTCACCACGGGAGGCGGCGGCCTGGATCATGGCGGAGACCAGCGGCACGGCCGCGGCGGTCAATGCGCCGACCGCGTCGAAATCGTCGACGGAATAGCCGGCTTCCTCCAACGTGTCGAGCAGGATATGGCCGACGATGGAGGCTCCGCGATGGTCGAACAGCACGGAGGAGAGTTCCGAGAAAGGCTTGTCCTTCATTTCGGCCTGCAGCAGCGTCTTGAGCTGGTCGCGAGGTTCGAGCATGGCGAAATCGACGGTGGATTCCGTCGAAGCGGAAACAGACTGGCCCGCAGCGGAATCATGCGTCGGAACCGGTGTCGTCTTGCGGAAAGTGTTCTCTTCGGTCATGGTTCCAGCCTATCCTTTCGGCTCGTCATTCACCGCGCGGTATGGGTGATTTATGAGCGATAAACATGGTTATTCGGCGTTGGTCTCGGGAGCGGACAACTCGCGGATATCCCCTTTTTCGGGCGCGATCATGTCGACGGTGCCGATGACCTTGCTTTGGTCGACGCGTTGCAGTTTGCGCGCGGTCACCAGCACGCGCGATTCGAGCGACGCGGCGAACGAGTTGTATGCGCCGACCGTTTTGGTGATGGCGGAACCCAGTTTGGTGGCCCGCTCCCCCAATACTGCAAACCGTTCGTACAGCTCTCGGGACAGGTCGAACAGCATTTTCGCGTCATCGGTCAGGCTTTGCTGCTGCCATGCGTATGCCACGGATTTGAGCACCGCCCATAGGGTGATCGGCGATGTCAGCGCGACTTTCTGCGCGAATGCGTCGTCCATCAGTGTCGGGTCGGTTTCCAATGCGGCCTGCAGCAACGATTCGTTGGGGATGAACGCGATCACGAAATCCGGAGCATCGCTGAACGCGTTCCAGTAGGCTTTGTCTCCCAGGGTCTTCACATGGTCTCGTACCGCTTTGGCATGGGAATGCAGCAGCTCGTTCTTGCGGGCCAGTTCCTCCGGTGAGGCGGTGTCTGGAATCTCGCATGCGCGCTGGTAGTCGGCGTATGGCGCTTTCGCGTCGATCGGAATGGTTTTGCCGCCCGGCATGTGGATGATCATATCCGGCCGTTGCGTATGTCCATCGGCGTCGGTGACCACAACTTGGGTGTCGAAATCGACATGTTCCAACAGACCCGCCGATTCCACGATGTTGCGCAGCTGCGCCTCACCCCACGCGCCACGCACCTTGTTGTTGCGCAATGCCGATGATAGGGCGCTCGTCTCGCGATCCAATCGCGCCTGCTGTTCGCCAAGACCTTTGAGCTGTTCGCCGAGCGCGCCCATCTCATGCTTGCGGCCCTCTTCGATTTGCGCGACCTTCGTCTGCAGGGCGTCGAGGTTCTTCTGCACCGGAGCCAGTGCGGAGAGCACCTTGCTTTGCTCCTGCAGTTTCCGTTCGCTTTCGGCTTGACGACGGTTCGCTTCTTCGGCGGCACGCTGCCGTTCACGTTCCACGCGCATTTCCTCGGCACGCTGGGCCTGTGCCAATTGCGATTTGAGATACGTCAGCTGTTGGCTGAATCCTTCCGCCTGCGTACGGTATTGCACAACAGCCGCGTTGAGATTGCTGATGTCCTGTTTGTCCGCCTCGATCTGCGCCTTCGCCTCGTTCAGGTCGGATTCCTTCGCGCCACGGGCCATATCCTGCCCCTTGGTACGTCCCGCGAAGAAGCCCGCAGCCGCTCCAAGCGCGGCCACGATCACCAGCAATATCACTACAAACACAGGATTATCGAACATACGTTCGATGGTATCACGTCGTCAGGAACACATCAATCCACGCATCCACATTCATTCGCAAGACCGACCGCATGCCACACAACCGTGCACTATGCTGAAATCAGCCGAACGCGAAATGCATCAGCCCAACACGAAGGGACACTATGGGATTCGATCTGTTTTTGGCGGCCGTGTCGATTGTGGCCGCATCCATCGCCACCTGGGCGTTGTTGCGGCTGTTTCCAAGCTCGGACGCACGCCAGGCGATTCCGCTGCGGACGGACGGCGGATTTGCCGACCCATCCCACACAACCGACGGTGGAGTGACGATAGACGGCAAAGTGACGGCAGACGGCGAATCGACATCCGACATCGACGGACAACCCACCGACCACCTCGGCAAGCGCCTCGTCATCGCGCTTATCCTGACCATTCCAACGTTCGTCATCACATTACTGGCGCTGGCCAAAATCGCCATGCCGGGCTGGCTGACGAATCCGTGGCTGCACGCCATCGTCATCACGCCGGTCATGTTCTATTGCGCGGCGCCGATTCACCACCGCGGCCTGCCCGCATTGCAGCGGCGACATCCGAACGGCGATTCGCTGGTTTCGCTTGGCATGGCGATTGTTTACGCGTACAGCCTGCTGCTGTGCGTGGTGTCGTGGATTTTCCCGGCCGGCTCGCGCGATCCGTATTTCGCGTTCGTCGGCGTGGTCGCGACGCTTTCGCTGGCTGGCACGCTTGTCCGGCAACACGCGACGACCGCGCAGCAGACGGCAGAAACAGAAAAGGCGCAATCGGCACAGTCAACAGAATCAACAGAATCGGCGCGATCTCAAGCGAAATCCCCTGAGCCAACGCAAGAAAAAAGCGCGGAAGAATTGCTCTTCCGCGCTGTGGTAGGTCATGCGATCCGCGCACGCGTGCTGCAGATCACCACGTCGGTGACGATGGTGGTCGCGGTGTGGACGTGCGCGTTGTGGCTGGCGTTCGGCATGCAACCGAAGCTGGCGATCGCCATACTGCTCGGTTCGACCGTGCTGTCGGTCGCAGGCCTGGTATTGCAGGCTTACGACCGACAGGTAACCAATCGATAATCGTCACTCAGCCGGGTTCGGGACGTCGGCGGAATCGTCCGTCTTCTCCTCGCCCATATCCTCCAGCTGGTCCGCGGCCCACGCGGACAGCTCCAGGTGGTCGCCGCCGGTCTGGTCCACCAGCACGGTGTCGCCGTCGTGCACTTCGCCGGCCAGCAGCATGCGGGCAAGCTGGTCGCCGACTTCGGTCTGCACCAGGCGACGCAGCGGACGTGCGCCGTACGCCGGATCGTAACCGGTGTTGGCAAGCCATTCGCGCGCCGAATCGGTCACGTCGAGCGTGATGCGGCGGTCGGTCAGACGTGCGGACACCTGCGCGACCTGAATGTCCACGATGCCGCCGAGCTCCTCGCGGGTCAGCGGGTGGAACATGACCAGTTCGTCCAGACGGTTGATGAATTCCGGCTTGAACTGCATGTGCACGGCGTCCATCACGGCCTTCTTCTTGGCGTCCGCGTCCATGTCGGGATTGACGAGGAACTGCGAGCCCAGGTTGGAGGTCATGATCAGAATCGTGTTCTTGAAGTCCACGGTCCTGCCCTGGCCGTCGGTCAGGCGACCGTCGTCAAGCACCTGCAGCAGCACGTCGAAGACTTCCGGATTGGCCTTCTCCACCTCGTCGAACAGCACCACCGAATACGGACGGCGACGCACGGCTTCAGTAAGCTGGCCACCCTCTTCGTAGCCGATGTAGCCCGGCGCGGCGCCGATCAGGCGGGACACGGAGGCCTTCTCCATGTACTCGCTCATGTCGATGCGCACCATGGCCTTCTCGTCATCGAACAGGAAGTCGGCGAGCGCCTTGGCCAGTTCGGTCTTGCCCACGCCGGTGGGGCCGAGGAACAGGAACGATCCGGTCGGACGGTTCGGGTCGGAGATGCCGGCACGCGAGCGACGCACGGCGTCGGAAACCGCTTGGATGGCTTCCTTCTGGCCGATCACGCGCTTGCCGAGGTACTCCTCCATGTGCAGGAGCTTCTCGTTTTCGCCCTGCATAAGACGGCCCACGGGGATGCCGGTCCAGTCGGAGACGATTTCGGCGATGGAGTCGGCGTCGACGCGGTCGGGGACCATCGGCACGTCGGCGTTGGCATTGTCGGCTCCGCCCGATTCCGCCTCGTTCTTCTCGGCCTGCGCGATCTCCTTCTGGATGGCGGGGATCTCACCGTAGTTGATGGCTGACGATTTCGCCAGGTCGCCTTCGCGCTCGTACCTTTCGGCTTGCGTACGCAGTTCGTCGAGCTTCTTGCGCAGGTCGCCGATACGGTTGTGGCCGTTCTTTTCGGCGTCCCAACGCGCTTTCAGCCCGTTGAGCTTTTCGCTTTTGTCGGCGATTTCCTGGTTCAAATCGGCGAGACGGTCCTTGGCGCTGTCGTCCAGTTCCGCTTCGGCCTTTTCCGCGGCCTTGTCGTTCTTCGGATTGCCCAGCAGGTACGACTTCTCCATCTTGAGACGGTCCACCTGGCGGCGCAGTTCGTCGATTTCCTCAGGTGAGGAGTCGAGTTCCATGCGCAGGTGCGCTGCGGCCTCGTCCACCAGATCGATGGCCTTGTCCGGCAGCTGGCGTCCGGAAATGTAGCGGTTCGACAGGGTTGCCGCCGCGACCAGCGCGTCGTCGCCGATGGTCACCTTGTGGTGGGCCTCATACTTCGGCGCGATGCCGCGCAGGATGGCGACGGTGTCCTCCACGCTCGGCTCGCCGACGAACACCTGCTGGAAACGACGTTCGAGCGCCGGATCCTTTTCGATGTTCTCACGGTATTCGTCCAGTGTGGTGGCGCCGATCAGGCGCAGTTCGCCACGGGCCAGCATGGGCTTGAGCATATTGCCCGCGTCCATGGAGCCTTCGGCCGCGCCCGCGCCGACGATGGTGTGGATCTCGTCGATGAAGGTGATGATCTGCCCGTCGGCCTTCTTGATCTCCTCAAGCACGCTCTTCAGACGTTCCTCGAATTCGCCACGGTACTTGGAACCAGCCACCATGGAGCCCAGGTCAAGCGAGATAAGCTTCTTGTTCTGCAGGGTGGTCGGCACGTCGCCGGCGACGATGCGCTGCGCCAGGCCTTCGACGACGGCGGTTTTGCCGACGCCAGGCTCGCCGATCAGCACAGGATTGTTCTTGGTACGGCGGGACAGGATCTGGATGACGCGGCGGATTTCCTGGTCACGGCCGATCACCGGGTCGAGCTTGCCTTCCTTCGCGGCGGCCGTCAAATCGGTGGAGTACTTCTCCAAAGCTTTATACGAGCCTTCCGCGTCGGCGCTGGTCACCTTGCGGTCGCTGCCGCGCGCGGCGGTCAGGGCGTTACGCAGCTTATCCGCGGTAAGACCGTTCTTTTCCAAGATGTCCGCGCTTTGATTAGGTTTCGCGGCCGCGATTGCGACCAGCATGAGGTCGACGGTGACGTACTCGTCTCCCCTCCGTTGCATTTCTTTTTCGGCTTGCGATAGCACCGCCGACAGCTGCCTGCTGACGTCCGGCTGCGTTGTGGTCGATCCGCTGGCGCTCGGCAGCGATTGCATCGCCTGATGCACTTCGGCGCTCACGTTTTGCGCGTTGCCGCCTGCCGCTTCGATGAGCGCGCGGGCCATGCTGTTTTCCTGACGCAGCATCGCGTCCAGCAGGTGCAGGGTGTCTACCTGCGGATTGCCCAGCGCCGCCGCGTTCTGAACGGCGTCCGAAAGCGCTTCCTGCGCCATCTGCGTGAACTTCTGTTCCATATCATCCTCCATGGTTCGCGCCCGGCCGCCCGGCCTTCGCTACCGGGCCGGCGTTCGGACGCATATGTCGTTGTCTGATATGCTCAACCGACTTCATCGCCATTATATTCCCAAAACTTGAGTCCCACACACTCAACTTTTTGCGTTTCTCAAAACCGTCTTTCGACACAGGACGGCAGTCACCGACAATCACCAGCGCTCACCGGCAATCGCAATACATACGAAAAAGGCGGGCAGCAACGTAACGAAATCACGAAACGTTGCAAACCCGCCTAATCCAAAGTCCGCCAGCAAGCCGAAAATCAGCCGCGCACCACCACGTTGCGCAGATCGCCGATGCCCTCGACGTGCACGATCGCCTCGTCACCCGGATCCAGATGACCCGACGCGTTCGGCGTACCCGTCATAATCACATCGCCCGGCAGCAGCGTGGTGAAACTCGTAATCGCCGCGATCTGCTCAGGAATGCCGTGAATCAGATTCGCCGTGGTACCCGACGCCATCGGCACATCCTCACCGTTGAGCGTGAAGGAAATCTTCGCATCCTTCCAATCCACATCGTCACGCGTCACAATCCACGGGCCCAACGGGCACGCCGTATCAAAACCCTTCGCACGCGTCCACGTCGGATCAAGACCCTGCAGATCACGCAACGTCACATCATTCACGCACGTGAAACCCAGCACATAATCCATGGCCTGCTCCACCGGCACATTCTTGGCGATACGACCCATCACCACAGCCAACTCCGGCTCGAAATTCATATCATTCGAACACAGCGGAATCACAATCGGATCATCCGGACCAATCACCGACGTGCTCGGCTTGGTGAAAATCACCATATCCTCCGGCGCATGCTTGATATCGGAATGACCGGCCTCATGCATGAACTGCGCATGCGCCTCATAATTCTTCGCCAAACCGTACACCTTCGACGGAATCACCGGAGCCAGCAGACGAATGCCGTCACCATCCACCGGATAGCGCTCGCCGGTCGGCTCGACGGCCTGGCCGGACAGCGGATAGCCGTTCAAGGCCACGAGATAGTCCTTGCCGTCGTTCTTGTCGGTCTGAACGAAGGCGTACTGCGGTACATCATTATGCGTAAAACGTGCGATTCTCATACCCGCAAGTCTACCCGCTCGCCACGCCCGCCGTTCTCGACATGCGTCGCTTTGCGGACGATGCCGATTGCTCGCATTTTTACGATTTTTGCGATTATTTGCGATGCAGTTCCGCCCGCAACGCCGCCACCTCGCGTTCCAGCTCGTCGATGCGGCGCACCTGCTGGGCGATGAGCAGGTCGCGCACGTCACCTCCCGACAGAATCGGGACTTCGGCTGCGTTGCGCGGCGCGGGCAGCGTCGCGTTGCTTTGCGTTTCCGTCGTTTGCGTTGGCTGCACCGGCTGCGATACCGCAGATCGAGCAACCTCCGCAGATTCCGCCGACGGCGCCACATCCGCCGACGCCGATGGCACCACTCCACCATTCCCATCAACCGATACCAGCCGGTCCGTGCCCATACGGCAGGCAATCTTGCGCCAGCGCGCGAAACAACGTTCGATGCGCTTATAGCCGATCAGCGATGGGTCGAGTCCGGCTTCGCGGAACAGTTCGACCGGCGATTCGCCCGCATGGTACCGGCGCATGCAGTTGTGTTTGAACGATTCCGTGTAGGTGATGCGTCGCGACGTCGCTTCGGCCACCACCGGCAGCGAGCGCAGATATTCGACTTCTTCCGGACTGAACGCTCCCCCACCGTTGCACATGATGTTCCCTTTCGGCTTGGCGTGCGGCGGCTCCCTTCCACCGCACGGCAGTCGAATGGCCTCCGTCATGCCATTCCCCTGTTCGGCTTGCGATTCGGCTTGCGATGCGCGCTTGCGATACGTGTTTGCGATGCAAGGCCGCAATCCGATTCGTTGTTCGCTTCGTGTTCCATCATACCGGTACGAATGGCGTTTTTCCAACCATTTCAGGCGGTACTAAACCCTAAATCACCCGTATTCGTCACAGCAAAAGCGGGTGAACCGTTGATCGCTCAACGACTCACCCGCCCGAACAAGCCCCGTTGCCTGTCTGCTGGCCCGCTCAGACCGCCATCGGCGTATCGGATTCGCGGAAGCGCAGCACGAGCGCCAGTCCGGCTCCGGCCATTACCAGGGCCGCGATGGTGAACAACACGGTGCCCATTGCGCCGGTGAGCGGCAGCTGCGTGACGTTCTTCACGTTCTTGACCTGGATTGCCTTGTCGGACATGCCCTCGTCAAGCCTGCTTGCCAGACCGAGGTTGTTGGCGCCGACCAGCTTGAAGGTCGATTCGCCGTTCTCCTGATTCACGGTCAGTTCGACGGTGAAGGTCGGCACGAAGTTCTTCGCGTAGCCGTCCGCGAATCCGGTTTCCTTCAGCGTGTACTTGCCGGACTTCAAGCCCATGATTTTCACGTCGCCGGTGGTGGTTTCCACATCCGCGACAGCGCCGTTCTCGTTCGCTTCGGCAAGGCGGTATTCGCCATCCACAATCTTGATGAACTTGAGCGGGGTCTGCGAAACCTCGGTTCCCTCGAACACGTGGAACTTCGCTCCTGCGAGACCATTGGCATCGCTTCCGACACCGTACTTGTGGAAGGAGAAGCCCCCGGTATAGGAGTCGAATTCGACCGGCGTATTCCACACCTCGGTGTCACGGGACACGGCCGCCTTGTTGGTAACCTTGTTGCCCATGTCGATGATGTCCTTGTTGACCACGGCGGTGTAGGTGATGACCAGCTGGCCGCTCTTGTTGGCCAAGTCGAATTCCAGCACGGTGGTGGTCTTGCCGTCGGCTCCAACGGTCGGAACGGTCACGTAGGTGAACGGCATATTCGTTTCCGTGCCATCCGCGGCTCGAACAACGGCCTTGAAGTCCTTGTTGACCGTCAGGCCCTTGGATGCCACGTCCTTCACGAAGTACGGATACTTGTCGTAGCCTTCGGCCGCGTTCGGAATATCCAGTGTGATGGTGTAGGTGATGGTCTGCCCGATGCCCACACCATCCTCGGTGGTGATCGAGTCGGCCGTCTTGCCCGGCTGGTCCGGATCGTTCTCGTTCTTAGCCACGAACGCGCCGACCGCGTTGATCATGCCCTGGCCGGTGACCGCGTCGCCCTTCACTTTGAACGTGGCGGATAGACCGTTGAGCGTGGTGGCGACGATGGCGTTGACACCCAGTTCGCCGTCCTTGTCAGTGTCGGTAACGAGGTACCAGCCTTCATCAAGCGAGCCGATGGTCGCAGCCCCGCCATTACCGGCAACGGTTCCGTCAGCCGTAACGCCGGTGCCGGCCTTCATCGCTTTCGCAAACTCGCGGAACCAAGCTGCATCATTGTCGCCGGTTTTGGTGGCTGCGAATGCAGCGGGATTGCTGTCGTATTCGCTCGGCATGGTACCGGCCGGATCCATCGCGTTATTGGCTTCGACCACCGCTTCGGTCACTGCTTGAACCCAGTCAGCATCCGTATCGACCTGCACCGCGTCACCGTCCACCGTCAATGACGCGAACTTGTACGCGGAATAGGTGTGCCCTTCCTGCGAATGCCGCACTTCGATCGATGCGCTGCCGGCCGCGTACGCTCCGGCCGTGCCGAACGCCATACCGCCCAGCAACGTTGCCGCCGCGGCGATTACTGCACAAAGCCTTCTCGTCTTCATGATGAGAGACCTCTCTTCCTTGGTTTGGTCGGCCTTGTTACCGCAGCCGATTGGTTGGTTTTATGGGAAGTTTCGTATGTTGTGTTGTTCTTTAGTTGTGATTGAAAATTGCGATTGCCGGATTGCGATCAGAGAATTGCGATTGCCGTCCGGCAGTTCCGTCACGGCCGTCCGCGCCCGATCAAAGCCAGTCCGACAATGCCCGCAAGCAGCAGCACCAGTGCCGTGACGCCGGCCACGACCAGCCAGGTCCGTCCTTCCGATGCGCCGGATAGCGGCAGCACGGCCACCGTCTCTTTCACGTTGGTGAACGAGGCTTCGTAGGTCGCGGTCTGTCCCTTGTCGAACGCGCTCCACATGTCGGCTCTGGTGATGCTGATCGGCACTGAGGTGACGTTGCCTTTCGCGTGATAGCCGGCGATGTTGCCTTCCGTGACGGTGTAGTCGCCTGCCATCACGCCACGGAATGTGTACTGCCATTCGCCGGTAGGCAGCTCGTCATCTTCGGAAAGGTCTTTGCCCAGCTTCGATGCGCCGCCCTGCATGAAATCGATGCGCAATGTGGCTCCGCTCGCCGGCATTCCGCCTTCCCAATGTTTCGTCACGACCACGTTGGCGGACGGCACCTGCAATACGGGATGCTGGTAGGCCGCGCAGGCGGACTGCTTGTCGAAGGTGTAACAGACCTGCGCCGACGCGTTCGATCGGAAGCCCGGCTTTCCTGCGGAGGTCGTGCCGGTGCCCGCGTCGCCGGTCGCGTCGTAGTTGATGCCGCCGTCGACCATATTGACCCGCGCGTAGGCGCTGTCGGTTGGCACGATGCCGTACGAGAGCGTGTAGGTCGCGTTGTGCAGCAGCTGGTAATCGCCGGCGAATTCGACGCGGATCTTGCCGTTGCCGGCGTCGCTGTACCACAATGTGTAATCACGTTCCAGCACTGGAGGCGTAGCCCCCGAAGACAGATTCGTCACGTTGAGCGTCACGCCGCCGGTCACCCGGTAGTAGGTCGCTCCGCCGAAGTTCCGCATGCTGGCCATGTTCCAGACAACGCCATCGACCTGCGCGTATTCGGACAGCTCGTCGACGATCGAGACGCCGCTGTAGGCGCTTCCCGTGGTGATCTCCTTCTGGATGTCGTCGAAGATCTTCGTCAGGTCGTCAGCGCTGTTGGTGGCCTTGTAGTAGCCGAGGTTGCTGCCCGTACCCCAATTGGTTTTGTTGTACGCGGTGGCGTTCGGATAGTTGCTGGACACGGCGTGCATGAACTGGTTGGCTTGGTCGTTCTCCCTGTTACCGAACGATTGCTGCTCCGGATTGGCGCCTTCGAAGATGCCGATGCTGTAGATGAGCGTGCCGGCCGATTTCATGGCGAGCGCGGTTGTCACGGCGTCATTGGCGACTCTCGTGCTAAAAGTGTTTTGCGTGGTCGGCACACCGTCCGCGAAGAAAATGACGACTTTCTTCGCGCCTGGCCTTGCCCGCAGCAATGCCGTCTGCGCGGCGGCCATGCCTTTGTCCGCAGGGGTCGCGCCATTGGCGGACAGCCTGCTCACCGATGATTTCAGAGCGGCGGTATCGCTGGTCAGGGAACTCACCACGCCGGATGTCTGCCCGAATTGAGCGATGGCGATTCGCACTTTGCTGTTTTCGTCCTGGATGGTGTCGTTGGTGGTCTCGGTGGCGTCGATGAAGCTGGTCGCCGCTTCTTTCAGCGCCGTCAACCGCTTCGGATTCGATTTGTTGCATCCTCTTTGGCTTCCGTCCATGCAGTAGTTCATCGATCCGGACGTGTCCAGTACGAGCACCACTTCGATTTTCTCCGTGGTCTCATGGCTTTCGCGGGTATCCTTGCCCACCACGTTGAGGTTCAGCGTGTATTTGCCGCCGTTGTTGTATGTGATGCTTTTCGTGTGGTCCGGCTGCGGCACGGCGACGTTACGCGCGGCACGCATCACGGTTTTGCGATTGAAGGTGAAGCGATCGCGCATGATGTGTTCG
>ERZ1032473.245-NODE-245-length-14663-cov-62.654436_pt1 | contig 14663 bp, 14 predicted proteins | sample MGYA00518734_ERZ1032473 | MGnify/ENA primary metagenome ERZ1032473 (study PRJEB33719, sample SAMN04261339) | wastewater metagenome | biome: periurban shantytown; feature: human; material: feces | host: Homo sapiens | place: Peru: Lima | collected 2013-01-23 ...
GGATATTGGTCAGATTGTGACCGTGGTGGGTAGCGTTGGTTTTCCGATTGTCGCGTGTTGCGGAATGGCGTGGTTTATTGCCACGACTTTCAGCGATTTTAACGACTTGATGACGAAGAACAACGTGCTTACTGAGGAGCTTATAGGATTGCTTAGGAAGGATGCCGACGGTGAAGATAACACGAACGCTGCGTAATATTATCGCTTGTGTATGTGACTCGCTGACGGGTTTTGTAGCTATTGTAAGCGTTTGCGTATGTGCGTTGCTAATGACGTTTGCACCGCTCGCTAACGCGGACATGCGCGGTGTGGATGTGAGCAATTGGCAGTGCAATATCGATACGGGTGTGCTTGATGCTGATTTTGTGGTGTCGGGCGCGACATGGGGTGTCGGTGGGCTTACTAATATGTGTCTGACCAATGGCGTCAATCAGGCTGCGAACTATCAACTTGGGCGTGCGTTGTCCAGTGGTAAGAGCGTGGGTGTGTATCATTACGCCATGGGCAACGATGCGCGACGCGAAGCCGATTTTTTCGTTGATAACGTTAAGGGGTATGTTGGTCGCGCTGTGCTTGCACTGGACTGGGAATCTCAGGATAACTCGCAGTTTGGTAATGGCGCGTGGGTCGATACGTGGGTGCGACGTGTCTATGAGCGCACGCGTGTGTGGCCGGTGATATATCTGCAAGCTAGCGCATTGGGTCAGCTTAGCGGATATGTGCGTGCGCATTGTGGCGTGTGGGTTGCGCAGTACGCATCTATGGCGGTGACGGGTTATCAGGAAAGGCCGTGGCTGTACGGCGCATATGGCGAAGCCATGCGACAGTACACGTCGAACGGGGCTGTTCCGGGTTACGGGGGGCGTCTTGATTTGAACTACTTCCGTGGCGAACGTTGGCAATGGGACGCATACGCGACGGGCGATCGTAAGGGCGGCGAACATGTTGAGAGCGCGGCACCGTCCACGTCTGCGCCGTCTTCGTCAGAAGGCGTGTCGCGGTGCGTGGTCGTGGCTTCGGGCGACACTCTTAGCGGCATTGCTGCACGCACCGGACTGAACCCGTGGACTGCGTGGACTGGGTACGCTTCCGGTAATCCGGGTGTGATTTATCCCGGCGAGACGGTGTGTTATCGCGGTGCGGCTGGTGTGCAGACTTCCGCCGTTCGAACGCATGCCGTTGCGGCGGGCGAGTCCTTGTGGTCGATTTTCGGTGTCGATTGGAGCCGTGTTGCATCGCTTAACGGGCTTGCTAATCCGAGTCTGATTTATCCGGGTCAGATTCTTAAATATTAAAAATTGCCACTAAAAAAACGGCGTGTCGCAATTGCGCACGCCGTTTTTTCTATGCTATAACTATTCATGTCAGCAAAAAGAGCTGACAAAAATAACAACAAGAAAAAAAGGAACCCATAATGAGGAAAATCAAGAAAACTCTACCGGTCAGCGAAATCAGCTACTACAACCGCGACGGCGTAATGCAATCCGTTACCGTGAACAGTAATGTTCGTACCGTGGAACAGGCCGTCAAGGAACTCATGAAACGCGGTTTGTGCAACGTGCTTATTGACGATATCAAGGTTCGCAAGTACACGTATGCGATGGATGCAGAGCAGTTCTTCGAGAACGCCGTTCTTGTGGACGCCGACAACGAAGCCGAACCCGATACCGAAACCGATAACGAAATCGAAGCCGAAGCCGAAACCGTCAACGAGTGATACGAAAGGAAAACACAATGACCAACAACAACGAAACCACCGAGAACACCGAGAACACCGAAGCCGTGCGTGCGGACAACCGCCGTTTCATTTGCACCGTGGATAATCGAACGTTTGAGGGCAAGCGTGCAATCGTCAACGCGCGCAACAGCGCTAAGAGCCTGAACAGCTACGGCGAAGGCAAGCGGCTTGACGTGGTTGGCGCGTACACCGCGCCCGCCGTCCGACCGCAGACGGGGCAGCCCTGCACGAACGTGTATTTGTTCACGGCGGACGGCAACACCTATTTTTCGCAGTCTGAGGGCATCAACCGTAGTATCTTGGATATTGTGGATATGTTCCCGGATATGAACGCCGAAAACGGTGGTATTCCGGTGGTGGTCAATTCGACCGCATTGGGTGGCGGCAAGTCCATCAAGTCGCTTCAGATCCTCTAAAGATAGGGTAATGCGAAGTGTGCAGCCCGCGTGTAATGCGCGGGCTGTTTTTATCGTAGAAGGTGTGTTTTATGGCAAGGGCGAGAAAAACGGCGGACGTGCTGACGGCAAAGCGCAAGAGGGTACGCCGCGCGATAAACACGATACGCAAAAGCATCACAGAGGGAATGCCGGAAAGCGAACGCCGCGCACGCACGGTGTACGTGCAAAGGCTTGAAGCCGATCTACAAAAAACATATGTCGGTCGTGTCCGTGACAAGGCGCAGCGCACCGAAGCGTATGCACGCGCAAATGAAATAGCCGATCGGCTCAGCAAACAGGTCGCGACCGTGAGGGGCGGCGGCGGTAGGCGTGGCGAACAACGTCGCGCGTTCAACATCTTTCGTCAGGAGATGCGTATAGCGTCCAAGGGTGGGCCGTCGGCCTTGGGCGAGTTTGGCCGTGAGAAAGTCAAGATTTTTTGGCGCTACACGCAGAATATTTGGCAACGCCCCGATGTGCCGCCTGATAAGCGTTTGGATGCGGTAATGAAAGCGTATGGGGCAACGTCGCTAAGTGAGCTTTTTGATACTATCATGGAACGGAATAAGAAAGTGCTGGAATACACGCAGAACCTGAAAATGCATATCGGGGAATTAGAGGATTACACGGACGTTGAGGGTGGTAGTCCGATTTGGCTTATCGCGGTGACACCTGACGTTGTGCGATGAAAGAACGTAGGAATTTCCGGGTGGCCGCGATATTCGACACCGAAACCACGAATATCGGCGAGGGTGCCGAAACGCGCGCGTACCCGATACTGTATATTTTCAACGACATGCGGGATACCTCTTTGGAGTCCTACGACCCTACTTCGGACGATGTGCGTTTTTACCGTCACACGTCCGAAGCGATTGCGTATATTGACAATCTTATCGAATATGGGCGTGCGCATGGTTTTGTTCCGATAATCGCGGCCTACAATCTTATGTTTGACATGCAGACACTCATGTTGGAACTGGTGCAAACGTACACGCTGCACGTCAACGCGCAGACCGCTACAAGCGTGTACACGCTCGATTTATGCACAGGTGAAAACGAAGATGTCGTGTGTCGGTTTTGGGATACTTTCTATTTGGAAATGGGCGGTTTGCGTGCGATGGGCGAGACGTGCGGCCTACCTAAGGCCGTGGGCGACTGGGACTACACGCTTACCCGTACACCGGAAACGTCTTTGACCGACGAAGAACTGTTCTATGCGCGACGTGACGTGCAGGTGATACCGCAATATCTGCAATGGCTGTTGCGCGCTAATTCGTGGTTGACGGCCGACATGCTCGGTTGTCGGGTACTTACGAAGACTTCGCTTGTACGTCAGATGGCACGCCGTGAGATTGGCGGTCGGCGCGTCACATTGCGCGACGGTAAGAAACTGACGTTGCAGCGCGCGTTTGAAACGACATGTAACCAGGAGTTTCCGAAGGACTATAAATCTTACGCCTTGCGCAAGGCGTGTTTTCGTGGCGGGCTTACCTTCACATCTGCGCGAACTGCGAGTGTCGTGGTGGATAACGTCGCGTCGCTTGACGTGACCTCAATGCATCACGCTTTCATCAATGGACGTAGATTGCCGGTGAAATTCGCGCCGACACCGCCGGAATTGCTGCAAATCGCATGTGAGAACATTGTTGCAACGCCGCTTGCCGATGTGTTGTCGTATTACGATGACCCTTTTAGAACGGGGGTGCATGTCGTTGTGCGGTTTACGAATCTGAGATTGCGCAAGGGTACGTGTTTCGACGCTTGGGGCATAGCGATCTGCCCGCGCTCGAAATTCGTGCGGACGCTGCGCGCGGGTACCGATTACAGCAATAACGAGAGAGCGAAGACGCAGGATAACAGTATTCGCGCGCATGGTTATGTGGATACTGCAATAAATCCAACATACGCGTTCGGCAAACTGTATCGGGCGGACGAATGCGTACTGCATGTTAACGAGATTGAATTGTGGAATATCGGGCAAGTGTACGACTATGACGAAATGCAAGTACTCTGCGGCGAAAGCACCACTAAAACCATAATCCCGCCTGATTACGTCACTTTGCAGTCTAATGCGCTTTTCGCGCGTAAAACCGACGTGAAAAACCTTATCAAGGGTTACACCGAGGGCGTGCCATTCGCGGGCGATATCCCCGATTCGATACCGGAAGGTATCGCGCACGACGCGAAGACAGGCGAGCTGAGTATGAAATTTCTGCAATCCTACTACGGTTCCACCGTGAAAGGGCAATTCAACGGCATCTATGGGACACAGGCGCAGGACGTGATGAAAGCCGATTATCGCGTGACGGAAGACGGCGAGCTGGAAGTGGACAGAACGACCGTCTGTACACCCGAGAATTTCGCGGCAAAACGGCCACGAACGCCGCGCGTACTGTATACTTACGGCATGAGAATTGTCGCCGGTAGTCGTATGCATCTTATTATTGCCATGATGCTTGTCTATGCGCGACTGGGTGATAGGGTGACAGTGACCGGCGGCGACACGGACAGCCTCAAGATACGATGTGACGCGGACGTGAGCGACGCCGATTTGTTGGAATGTCTGCAACCGCTGCACGACGCGATCGAAACCGCGATTAACAGGACGATGCGGCGCGTGCGTGTCACCGCGCCGGATATGGCGAGCACGTTGGAGCATATTGGCAAGTTCGAGGTTGAGGACTGTGGCGGCACCACTCGATACGCGAAGCATATGGAGCTGTGGAACAAGGCGCGTGTGAGTCTCGATGTAGGCGGGCGTGTGCATGTGACGTGCGCCGGTTTGCCGCGACCCGACGGCGCTTACACAATCGAGGAGTTTTTGCATGACCTTATAGAGGGTGGTCATGGTTTTGCCGAAGCCGTCGGAATGTCGCTCGGCTATGACGTGCTTGTGGATTATGCCATATGCCACACCTTGCAGCGTAACCGCCCGCACGTGTGGGATAGATACGTGGGCACCGTGACGGATTATCGTGGCGGGACGGCGCATGTGGACGTGCCCGAAGCGATCGGGCTATACCCGTCGGGACGATGGTTGGGTGAATCCGATAAACAGGCAAACGAAGAAAACATTACGTATCTGCAAACCACGTATAATAGACATGTGGAGACAACACCACGTGAACTTACATTAACGAACGGGAAACCAAGGATTGTGAGCATAGATGGCGAACTACTATTATGATCGACTCAGAACACAGATATTGCCGCGCAATGCTGACGTTAATCTGATAATCGGGGCGCGCGGCCTTGGCAAAACCTATGGCGTTCGCCGATACATGCTAGAGGATTATATTAAAAACGGTATCTGTTTTGTTGAAGTCACTCGATACCGTGAAGAAAACAACGACGTAGCGGCGAATTATTTCGACCGGATAATAGAAGATAATATTTTTCCCGAATGGAAATTTAGAGTACATAACAAGGTTGCCGAAGCACGTCGTGCCGGTGATAAGGAATGGTGTACGTGCGGTTATTTTATTCCGTTAACATTACAACAGCAGAAGAAAAAAAGTACTTATGTGCGAGTGCGCAATATCTGCATGGATGAAATTATTATTGATACCGATGACCGCTATCACCGATATCTAAAAAACGAATACGAACAGTTGGCGAAACTTGTTGATACCGTCACGCGTGAACGCGCCGACGATACCGAATTGCGCAAACCGCGAATCTTTTTGCTGGGTAACGCGTGCGATGCCTTCAACCCGTACTTTCAACATTATGACGTGCCCTTGGAGCCTGAGTTCGGTTTGCAGTGGCTCGATGGTAAAACATGCCTTTTCGACTACGTGCGAGATGACGTATATGCCGCGCAGAAAACCAAGAACACCGTGGCCGGGCGAATGCTGAAACACAATAGTGATATGACGGCTGGGAATCGTTTCAAGCACCACGACACCGATTTTTTGACGAAGCCGCACGCACACGCAAAATTGTCATATGTGATTCGATGGCTACACGTTGAATATGGTGTCAGTATTGATCTACGATGTGGATACGTCTTTATCACCACGACATACGATAAGGTGACACGTGTGCCTTATTTTGCCGTGACAAGGGATGATAACCGGTTGAACTATCTCACTGCGTCCGTCGCAAAGGATATTATCAAGAATCTTACTGCATATTATGCTCTTGGATATCTGCGATACGACACGATCGAGACGCAACACGCTATATCCGAGATGTTGCGCGTATTCGGTGTAAAATGATCGTGGCATACCAAGGCGAGGTGTTGTGGCGAAGATGATAAAACATTATCGTCGATACCAACGGTTGACTCCGTCGACGATATGGCCGTGATCGGTAAACGCGCCGTCCATTGTCACGAATCATGTCGCACCTATGCTAATATTGAGCCGTACCGGCGTACATCGTACCGGTACGGCTCTTTTTCATATATGAAAGGATTGATAATGGACGATGAAACCACCGAGGAAAGGGACACCGCCGAACGCGACAACCTCACCCCCGACGAAGCGCACCGCGCGGGTGAGTTCGATGACCTACGGGACATGCTCACGTCGATGACCGACAAACTCAACGACGTGATCGAACACACGAATACTATTAGCGAGCGTATCGACGGTATCTATGAAAAGTTCGCCGACTCCGTGTCGCAGATGGTCGAAAACGGCGCGACCGTCCGTGAGGATGACGCGGCGGATGCCATAGCCGATGCCGCCGCGAACGATCTTGAAAACCTTGATTACACGCTTTGACGCAAACAGATAGGAGATATTTATTATGGCTGTAGACAACGCGACGATTTTGGATAAGGTGCGCCTTAAGGGCACCGACGATTACCAGCAACGTATACCGAGCGCGACGCAAACCGGTGTGGCGAACACCATGCGTTACCTTTTCGACCCGCTGAACCGTCAGTATTTGAACGACTGCGTTTGGAGCATGGTTAACAGAATCGGGCTTACCGTGATGGCGCAGAACGAACCGTTCGAGAATCCCTTGAGCGTGTTCAAGAAGGAAAACCTCTACTGGGGTAGCACCGTTCAGGAAATCGCCGTCAAATGGATTAAGGCGCACGGATACAAGGACGATGCCGAAGACCTGTTGAAGATGCACCGCCCCGAAGCGTCCGTATGGTTCTACGAGATGAATCGCAAAGACCAATATCCTATTTCGTGGACCGATGACGAACTGCGGCAGGCGTTCGTGGACGATTTCGGACTGAACCGGTTCGTTGCGCAGATCATGGAAACCCCGCGAAACTCCGATAATTACGACGAAATGAACATCATGCTTGCCCTGATTCGCCATTACGAGAAGAATCTCGGCTTCTACAAGGTGCATCTCGATGCGGCACCGACCGACGAAACGTCGGCTAAGGCGATGCTCAAGGCATTGCGCGCGACAGCCGGGCGTATGCAGTTCCCATCTACCCAGTACAATGCGCTCAATATTAACGACATTCCGGCATACGCGAACCCGCAGAACATGGTGTTGCTTATCGAGCCGGAATATCTCGCGTCGCTTGACGTGGATGCGTTGTCAGCCGTGTTCCAAATGGATAAGGCGGATGTGCCGTATCGTATCATTCAGGTACCGAATCTCGGCATTCCCGGCGCGGTGGCATTGCTTGTGTCCACCGACTGGTATCAGGTACGAGATACCCTTTATGGCACCACGCAGTTCTACAACCCGCAGACGCTCTCAAACACGCTGTACTTGAATCATTGGGGCATCTATGGCGTGTCCCCGTTCACGCCGTGCGCGCTTTTCACCACCGACGCCGGTACTTCCATTAATGTTGTGACGCAGCAAGTGAGCGGTTTCGCGCTGACCGTAGAAAATTCAAACGTTAAACCGGGTGACGTTGTTCAATTGCAGCCGAAGCTTACCGCCACCGTTACACCCACGGGTACCGCCATTGAGGTTGCACCGAACACAGCGACTTACGAAGTCACGGCCACGCACGCCACCGTGGACCAAGCTCCCGGTGCGCCGTTCAATTTGAACGTTAATACCTTCGTGGACGATCAGGCACGCTTGCATGTCCAGCGCGACGGACTTCAGAAGGGCGACATTATAAAGGTGACAGCCGTTGCCACGTACATTAATCCGAACGGCGCAACTACTACGTATACCGCTTACCGTACCGTGAATGTGATCATGGCGGACTCCGCGCAGACGGGTAAGGCACCGACCATGGCGGACTCCGCGCAGACGGGTGGGACACCGACCATGGCGGACTCCGCGCAGACGGGTAAGGCACCGACCGCTAAAAAATAAAAATGACATGTTAGAATCGGGGATACCGGAAAAAACGGTATCCCCGATTTTTGTATGCGAAAGAGGTACATAAAATGAAATTCCCGCACTTGGACGGCGCAACACCGTTCCCCGGTGCCGACGCGCACGTGTACGAGCAATATACCAATGTCTACGACTATCACATGTGGACACCTAACACCAAGATAAAACTGTGCCGCGTGAAATGGCGCGATGACGGACGCGATACGGTGAAATTCAAGGATGACGTAGCGCGCGATGCATGGTTCGACGCGCTGGACGGCGAAGCCGTGACGCTCGAAAGCAGCATGTATATCGCACGCGCGGACACCGACGGCGTGAAGATACCGGTGCCGTACATGACCGCGCAACGCTACAATTACATAACTGTTGACTTCAGCGCGGATATCATGCAATCGCCGTTGCAACAGGCCGATTGTCAGACACGCTATCACTATTTCATTACGCGCATCACGGCGGAAGCACCTAACACCACTACCCTCGTACTGCAACGCGACGTATGGATGGACTATATCAACACGACCACGATAAACGGTTTGCTGCTGTCGCGCGGACACGCGCCGTTGGCGGAAACGACACCGCAGAAACTGCTGAAGAACCCGCGCGCGAATTGCCGTGATTTTACGTTGCCGGATATCGATTATGGCAACGCGGCGGCGAATATCAGGAAAAGCGCGCCGTTCAACCTACAGAACGGCACAAGATACATCTGTTTGGCCGCTACGTTTTCACCTGAGCAGCTGCAAGCCATGAGTGGTGTACGCGGTACGAATATCACGGATAGTAAACCATCATACACCAATAATGACGGTACGGTTGGCGGGTTTGTATGGGGTGCCGGAAACGTTTCCACGTCAAACGTCACGGGTGCGGGCACCGCCTATAATTCGGTAGATAATCTCACCGCAAGCAACGTGATCGTGTACGCGCTCGAATCGTCCAAGATATCGAATGATTATTTCGATACTCTTTTCACCTACTATCCACATATCATGTCGCAGATAACAGCGGTTTTCGTCGCCACCGCGAATATGATGCGATTTGGCGACACCGTCAGTGTGGACGATGTACAATGGCATACGGTCAGCGGCACGCGAACGAAGATATCAGATATTGATTTGACTATGGATGATTTTGGATATGCCACCAAATACGCTCGAATAACACGACTGTATTTAGCCCCTTATGCATACTTGGAAATATCCGACAACATCGGCAATAAAACCCGCGTCGAAATAGCGGACTGCGGGCGGCTCTCGGTGCAATCCGTCACGTCTCTCAGCTATCCGATATTGCGGCAAATAGCGTGGCTTGACGGTATCGGTGCCGACGGCGATACGTCCATCAGTATTAACGCGATTGACGGCGCTAGCATCACCGCCGACGTGCCGAACGCTGACGTGCTTAAAACGCTTGTATCCCACGACATACCGACCTACGCGCTGCAACGTCGCGCAATCGACGCGCACCGCGCGGACGCATACAATCGAGAGGTGGCCCAAGCGCGCGAAAACGCCATCATATCGTATGAAAACAGCACACGCTCGGCCAATACGTCACTGGGCAACACCAACCGAAGCAATGCGAACAGCACAGCCAACACGAATTTGTCAAACGCTCTCAATTCCACCGTTACGGATAATTCCAACGCGGCATCGAATCAAATCTTCACAAACAACATAACGCAGCAAAATCTTTTGCTCACCGCATCCAATGACAAAATAGACAAGCTGAACACAGCCACTTTGGACTTGACAACGAATCTAGTGAACACGGAAATCACGGCAAGCGCGATGGGCACCGTCACCGCCGCGATAGGCGCGATAGGCACGGCGGCGACCGGTATAGCGGTGACGGCGGCGACCGGCGGCGCGGCGGCACCGATGGTTGCGGCGGGACTCGGCGCAGCCGGAAGCATTGGGTTGTCAGGCGCAAGCTTCGCCACCGGCGCATCCAAGACAACCGCGGAAGCCGCTTACAAGCAAGCGTACAACGACGAAGCCGCGTGGCAGGCGAAACTATATAACTCGAAGGCCAATAGCGTCAGCACCGCCATGGCGGGTACGCAGCTCGTCGAATCGACAAAGCTTAACACCAACAACACAAACGCAAGCAACGCCACGAACACCAGCATTACGGCCAACAATGTGAACACGTCGAACGCGAACGCGTCGGCTTCGCGCAATCAGACAATCGACAACGCCAAACGCAGCATGGTTAACACACGATCAAACACAAATGCCGCATGGCGCGACCTGCTCAACCACGCCGCGCAGCCCGTGGGGTCATATGGCGGTGACAATTTCAACCAGGCTACGGGACTTGACACCATAACCGTTAAACTCGTCACCGAAGACAACGGCGCGATAGCGGCGGCGGGTGACTACATGCTGCGTTACGGAATCGCAAGTAACAAACTCTACAACACACCGAATCTCACACCGTGCAATCACTTCGCCTATTGGCAAGCGGGAGACGTGTGGCTGACCAACGAACTCGCCGGAAACGACGCGCTCGATACGATACGGGAGCGACTGACCGACGGTGTTACAATTTGGAATGACCCGGACGAAATCGGCGGGGATTATCTCGCCGTCAATCTCTAAAGTAGAAAAGGAAAAGACATGGGACGCAAACGAACGCACAAGCAGCCCCCGACACGCGCCGGTTTGGGTGAAAAAGGTCTACCGGTGTGGCAACAGTCGCAGCAAATCAACTCACAGGCGTATTTTACGGCGTATTCGCAAATGCTCAATATCGCCCTATCGCGCTTCAAATGGCTTAACCTTCCGAAGACGTGCAATGCGTGGTTTCTCGAATACAACCTGATATACTACGGCTACGCAACCATCGCGTATCCACGCAGTAAGCCGGGCGTGTTCTTCTCTACTCAGGCCGTTATCAACTCCAATTTCAATGTCTATTATCGTCCGAAAAAATGGACTTCATACGGTATCAACGGCTGGCATTTCGACGTGGACAATTCGAACGGCGTATTCATCTACGCCAACAAGGCGCGCACACCATTGGTGCCGACGCTTGAATTCTTCGCGCATGAGATAGAGGATTTGTACATGACGCGCCGTCAGAATCGTTTCCATCAAAAAACGCCGTTCATTCTAGAGGTTCCGGCGGGACAACAGACGGCGGGCGTGAACGTGATTAAGCAAATCTCGGGCGGTGAAATGGCAATCATGGCGACCCCCGGTTTTACCGATTCGATGAAGGCGCAAGTACTCAATACCGGTGTGGAATATATCGGCATGGAATTGCAGAATGACATACAGAACACGTGGAACGCGTTCTATCAGGCGCTGGGTATCAAGAATCTTCCTATGAAGATGGAGCGTCAGACCGCCGACGAAATAAACGACTACGGCGAGCCGACCGACCTTCGCGCACTGTCCGAGCTTGAGGAACGCCGCGCCGCGTGCGACGTGCTCAACGACCGTTTCGCAAAATACCTAGACAAGCCCATAGAGGTCGTATGGAATCAGGACAACATCAGCAAGAATTACAATTACATGACGAATCTACAGGAACAGGCGGAAACCGACGATGACACCATATGAGACAATACCGGCATACGAGCCAAGCGAACCGCACGACGATTTTCACGCCGTGACCACTATCACGCTGGGCGAACTACTCACCGAGGGCGGCGTTGACTGGGCACAGCCGGAATGGTCGTGGCGCGACGATGCCTACAACGACACACAATACACACGTTGTTGCCGAAAAATCGAAAACCGCTACTACGACCGCGAACTAGGCGTGATGCCGCCGAGCAGATGGCGAAGACACCTCATGCGGTTGATCAGCGAGTTCATGCCGGTGCTGAAACCGCTCTACCAGCTTGCGGACGGCAACCCCGGCATGTTCCTATCGGACGCCGACACATGGCACAAGATGCGCGCCGTGTTCTCGGACTTTCCGGCCACGCAGTTGCAACCCGGTCAGGATTACGCAAGCAACGCAACCGATACCCAATACGAAACCATCGTCAACGGCAATTTCATAGACAAGGTAAAGGCAATACGACAAGGCGACTACGTGGATATCGACGTGCTACTATTGGAGCATCTAGAGGAGTGCTTCAGCCCGCTTTGGACGGTGAACATAAACAACTATTAGGAAAGGCAAAAACATGTTCCCACTACCATTGTACAGCGTATGGCCTTATACACCGGTCATACCCGCGTTCTACTGGAACGCCAAGAGCACAGAGGAGATAATCAAATATCTTGCGTGCGAATACGACCACATCACCTCATATTTCGATACACTCACCAACGCCATCAACAATCTAAGCGCGGACGTGCAGACGTTCGAGATCGGCATCGAAAACCGTGTAAGCGCGATGGAAGCGTCGTTGGCAACGCTGATTGAAAATCTCGAACACGTCGGCGATAAGATGGTAATCTACGACCCGACTAAAGGCGCTTACGTCGATTCCAAAATCGCAATGCGCGACATGTACCGTGAACTAGCCGTGTTCGGTGCGCGCGTTAATCAAATCGCCGGTAAGAGCGTTGAGGACATGGCGAAGCACCGCACGGACGAAACCGCAGCCGTCGGCAACCTCACCATTTTCAACGACGCTACGCCGCGTGTCACCGACCCGAAAACCGGAAACCCATACACGCCCATACAATGACGAAAGGCTGAATTATGGACAGTACACCCTACAACAAGCTACCGCTGTACGGCACAGGCTCGATAGCGGACTTACGCGACGAATACAACCGCGCCATGCAGCTCATAGATAAAAAACTGCACCAACTTGACGTGCAGATTCAAATACACCACCCGGAAGGAATGTGAAATGGCATCCACAACCGACAATTTCAACCTTGATTTATACGACACAGGCGACCCGGCAAACCTCACCGACCAGTACAACGCGGCGATGCACACCATAGATCGCACGCTGCTCACCATCAACAACAACGCAGGTAGCGCACTGCAAAAGGCAAACAAGCTGGAAACGCGTCTGAACACCGTAGCCGCGCAAGCCACCGCCGCGACCGATAATCTGACCGCGCTCGGCGTCACCGACACCACCACCGCCTCAACATCTAAGAGTACATGGGATAAGGCCGCGTCACGCGCCGAAAACAACAAGAACATGTTTAGCGCGCTCGGTATCAAGACCACCGACGATGCAAGCAGACTCAAAACCGCAATCACGAACACGGAAACCAAAACCGACCGCAACGCGCGAATCATCACGCAATCGACCGGTTTCAACGATAGTATCGTTGTTATCGGTGACAGCTGGGTTGACGGCTACTACAGCGGCGCGAAACACAAAGCGGACTCGCCCGCGAACGCCATCTACGACATACTGCGTCCGACCACCAAGCAGACGTTAGGCACGAGCGCGGGCGGCTTCTACGCTTCCGGCGATGACGGCACTTTCCTAAGCCGATGGAATGCCGTCACCGACAAGCAGCATGTAGACAGGGTTATCATAATCGGCGGCCAAAACGACGCGACGGTGATGCAGAACAACAACGTACAATTATCGTCAGTGAACAACAGCATAAACACGCTGTTGAACACAATCCGTACCGATGCGCCGAACGCAATCATCGATATATTCCCCATGTGTCTCGCAATCGGCGCATCAATGAACCGTCAGAACGCAAAATGGAACGTGGCACCGGATTACCGTCAACAGGTCTACAATCTGTTCGCCACAAAACGAGACATCCCAAACGTGGTGATACACGAAGGCGCATACCGTGCGGGCGTGTGGGCAAGCCAAGCGGCTGACGGCGGTGACGGCAACGACGGCGCGCACCTATCAAAAGGCGGATATAACGCAGTCGGCCACGCCATGGGAAGCTGCATTCTGCACGGTACGACGTTCTTTCCGACACAATGCGGATACCCCAACAACTCGCAAATCAACGGCACATGGAACAACGTATCGATCTTCGAAACCAACGGCGTGCTATCAATCCAATACAACGCCAAATGCAACGGCACACAGAAAAACGGCGACAGGCTATTCCAAATCGCCAAACAATTCAGCGTAGGCGCGTCAATGTTTTACAAGGACTACTCAGACAAATACTTCGTATCAATCGACGGAAACACCCTAGCACTCCAAGGCGTAAACAACATACAATCCGGCGACATAATCGCAGGCGGCATACGACTACTAGCGGGCTTCTAAAACAAAAAACCGGTTGGCAACAATG
>ERZ1032473.257-NODE-257-length-14221-cov-13.865382_pt1 | contig 14221 bp, 9 predicted proteins | sample MGYA00518734_ERZ1032473 | MGnify/ENA primary metagenome ERZ1032473 (study PRJEB33719, sample SAMN04261339) | wastewater metagenome | biome: periurban shantytown; feature: human; material: feces | host: Homo sapiens | place: Peru: Lima | collected 2013-01-23 ...
CGGATGCCATCCGTGCGCTCGGAATGCTTCCCGAGTCCTGCACGCTCGATTACGAAGAGGGTGAGGAGCCGACGTCTGAGCCGGAGCCTGCTCCCGTTGTACAGGAGCCTGCGCCCGCGGCCAATACGGCCGTTGCTCCCGCCGAGCCGGTCGCTGCCCCTGTTGCTGCCGCGGAGTCTGATGCAAAGCCCGCGCTCGATCCTGCAGCCGGTCTGGATATTCTGGCGCCTGCCGCTCCGGCACAAGTTGAAGACGAGACCGCCGAGGAAGACTACGACGAGTATCCGCAGCGCGTGTCCTATGAGAGTGACACCGATTTCTCGGCCGAGCTTCCCTCGACAACGCCCCATGCCGATATCGCTTCCGCGTTCTCCTCGATTGGTGCCAGCGCTTCTAGCTTCTTTAAGGGTGCCTTTGCGAAGGGCAAGAAGTTCGTCGACGACTTTGAGGAAAAGCGTGCCGCTGCCCGCGAGGCCGCCGAGCGGGAGGCCATCGCCCAGCAGCAGGCCGCCGAGGCCGAGCGTGAGCGTGCGGCACAGGAGTTCGAGCAGAGCGAGGCCGAACAGCCGGAGCCTGTCGATGTCGCCGACGCCACGACGTCCTTCGAGGCTCCGCAGCCGACATCCGCTGACGTTGCCGAGGCTACGACGTCCTTTGAGGCGCAGCAGGTCGATGGCACCATGTCATTTGATGCCACGATGACGTTTGAGAAGCAGGGCACCGCAATTGCTGAGCCCCTTCCCATCTCCGATGGTGCTCAGGACGCCGCCGATGATTCGGTTGCAGACGAGGTCGATTCCGTTGAGGCCAGCGCACCCGAGCAGGTCGAGGCTCCTGCTATGGAGCAGGAGTCCCCTGCGATTGGCGAGGCTCCCAAGACGGATGGGTCCAGGCCTTATTCTACGCAGATCTTTACCATGCCCGCGCCGAGCGACCCCGGTGCCACGGTGGCCAATGTCGCTCCCACGCAGGACGAGACAGTTGACTCCCTCATGGCGCAGATTTCGTCTCAGGTGCCTCCGCGCCAGCAAATGAATATCCCCGATCCGGCCTCCGCGCCCGCGCCCTCTTCGTCGCCGCTGGCCTCGGTCCCCGATCCGTCGCTGCCTTCGATGCAACAGGCCAACGCCGCGTCCCGAACGTCGCTGTTCGATCTTCCCGATCCTTCGGCACAGACAAATGATCCCTTTGCGACGGCGCAGGGCCCCGAGCCCACATCGGCACCGGTCGCGACCCCCATGCCCATCTCCTCGGGCGCACAACCGCTCGAGACCATCTCGGCTCCTGCTTCGACGGGCGCCAAGCCGCAGAAGCGTGGCCTGGGTGGCTTGTTCGGTCGCAAAAAGAAGAACGAGCAGGACAGCATGAGCGACTGGCTGGGCGTCGAAGACGATTACGATGCCAAGAAGTCTGGTCGCGGCATTGGCTCGTGGGATAACTTTGAGGATGACGACGACGGTTGGAAGGGCGGCGCCACCTCCTCCGATGGTGCTTCTGCCGAGGATATGCTCTCGGCCGTTGCCTCCATGGGTGACGATGAGCTGCTCGGCCACGATATCTGGTTCGTCGCAACGGGCGCGTCCGATTGCGACGGCGCCGGCATGAGGGCGTTTTTGGCCTCGCATCGTGACAAGCTCCGCGGTGTGTTCTTCATCAATCTCGAGTCTATCGGTGCCGGCAGGCTTTCGGTAGTAACGGTCGAGGGCGATCAGCAGCTGTTTAAGGGCGATCGCCGCATCATGAACCTTGTCAGCAAGGTGTGTAAGTCGTTCCACGTCGATTGCGGCGCGTTCGAGATGCCCTATGCAAAAACCGATGCATCCGCAGCGCTCGAGGCGAGCCGTCGCGCCCTTACGATCGCCGGTGTGGACGGCCCGCGCCTTGCCTGCGCTCGCACCGAGGATGACCTGCCGTACAACGTCAATCCGACCAATATCGCTACGGTGACCGAGGTCGTGACCGAGGTCGTTCGTCGTTCGTAGACAGACCCGCTAAGGAGTCAGCGTGTTTTCGTACATCAAGCGCCATTGGCCCATCTATCTGATTTTGACCCTGATCGCTATCGCATTGGGTTTTGGGGCCGCGTATGTTGTTGGCGTTAAGGGCTCGACGCCCGAGACGACAATGAACGAAGAGGTGGAGCAAGAGCAAAGTTTGGGTGCCGACGGTATTTCCGAGTCCGATCAGGCAGCCATCGATGGCGGTTCGTCATCTGCTGAATAGCCGATTCATCGTTTATGCCCAAGGCGGGCGAGCCGGGAGACTGGCTCGCCCGCTTTTTTATCGTGCTAGCGCTTCTTTGTGGCTGACTTAAGGCGAGCGAACCATAGGGCCGCAGTGCCCGAGGTCAGGAGTGCGGTGATGCATGCGGCGACGGTAACAGACCCCGTTGCCGGCAGGTTCTGAGGCAGGGCGCATCGTTGGATGACGCGGTCCTCATCATGCGCCTCGAGTTTATCGCCACCGCCGTTGCGACAAAGATCGACGTGCGCGCTGTTGGCAAGTGCGGTTTGGGGCGTATAGGACGACGTTGCCTGCATATGCACGACTGCGCCTCGGGCATCCGAGCTAAGGGCCGCCTTGGCATCGTCAAGATCGTCATGTTCGTCTTTAAGGTCATCCCGGGTCCAAGAGCCCGCCTCGCTTCTGGTTGTAAAGTCGGCGGCTACCGCACCGTATTCAAAACGGATGCCCGTGATGACGGCGTTGTCTGTAAGATCAATCTCTTTCGTATCGAGCGTGACGGACTTGTCCGTTGGGATATCTGCTTTCCATAGGTGCCACCCGTCGTAATCGACGAGACGCGCATCTTCGCCCAGCAGCTTTGTAACCTCTTCCGTTTCGAGCCAAGGATTGCGATGCTCGTCGTTAAGTGTTGCATTGGCCTGCTTGCCCGTATCGCTTGTTCCTGCCGGAGACGTTCGATACCACACGTTGCACAGCCCGTTTAGATCACCGACCGCAATAGGGGTTTCAACGGCGACAAGTTTCGCTGCGCCATCTTTGGCGCACTCGAGGTCGTCGGTGATGGTCAACTCGTCGACCCAGGTGCTCGACTCATTTTTGGCGTCGATGGTATAGGAGAAGGCGCCTTGCGTATTAGTCCGTGCTTTGGCTCGGTTTTTTCCGTCACCGTTGGCAACGAGTTTGCTTATGACTGGCTGTGCAATCTCTTGGCGCTTATCGACGCTTCCCCTGATCTCGATGGGGGTGTCCTTCATGGCTATGGTTTGAACTTCTCCCGTGGCCTTCACTTCAAACGTTATCTCTTCGGCGAGGTCGTAGGTTCGCGGAGCCATCGTTTCGCGCAGGGTGTAGGTGCCGGGTGAAAGGTGCTCAATGTGGTGCGGTTTGCCGGATGAAGTCCAAGAATCGATTTCGTTGCCATTGGAGTCGCAGAGGACAAGCTCGGCGCCTGTCACTTCCTGACCTCCGCACGCGTCGACTTTGGAGACATCGATCTTGGTATAGCCGTTGGAAACGTCAAGGTGCACTTCGATCACGGGCGTTTGCTGGTCGGCGTACGACAACTTCACAGTATGTGGGGTCGGGTTGAGCAGATAACCTTCGGGCGCTTGTGTTTCGACGACCTCGTAGGTGGCGGTACCGCATCCCAACGAAAGATGGTCGACTCGCGCATGCCCCCGTTCGTCGGTTGTAACGGTGGCGACGGTTTCGCCATCCAGGGCGACGATGCTGCCGTCGGTTCGCACGATGTCGCCGTCAGCGCGGATGTCAAACGTGGCTCCAGCGAGGGCGCGCCCATCTACAGCATCCGTCTTAATGATTTCGATGCTTCCGGTTGCGGCGTTGTCATAGAACGAGGCGACGGCGACCGGCGTCAGATTTCTGTCGGCGGGAATCGTTATTTCCAGGTCTTCTCCGCGCAGATACGGTTCCTTGGCCGATGCCTCGTGCACGTAGTATGTTCCGGGATTAAGTGATTCGGGCAGCGTGACGGCTCCGGCTGTATCGGTTGTGAAGGTATTCATTACATTGTGGGCCGGATACCAACATGTTTGCGAGATGGGCTCGTGGTGGCTATCGAGCAGCTGGAACGTAAAACCGGCAAGTGGTACGGTGCCGCCGGTTTGAGCATCGCGCTTTACGATTTGAAGGTGTGTCGATAGGGCATGGTTGTCAATGATGTACTGAAGCTCGGCACCGTCTGCGATCTGCTCTGCTGTGATGGTCCATTCCCCTGCTTGCTTAAATCCTTCAGGGACCGTTTCTGCAACCTCGCGAACGGTGTAGCCCGCGCGGTCGTAGGGAATGGCACCGTGAGTGCCGGCGGGTCGCTTGCCTGCACCAAACCATGCTTCGGGCTGATCTTTGGTGGAGGCAAAGCCGTAAACGTTTGTGGTCAACGTGCCGACGACTTGTTGGGAGCTATTGCTGACAGCTTCAAAGACGACGCCTCCCGCCGGCTGCTCAAGGCCGGACTCATCGTTATCGCCATGGTCCTTAAACTTCGAGATTTCAAGGTCAAAGGCGATGGGGATGTTGGGAATACGGCTTTCGAGCTCAACGATGCCCGTATCTCCGAGCTGCTCAGCACCGACGGTGTAGCTCCAACAGTCGTTTGCAATCAGGTAGCCCTCGGGCGCTTTCGATTCGTAGATGGTAAAGGTGCCCAGAGGAACGTCATTGAGGATCGCCCGTCCGTTTTCGTCGGTCGTAAGGGTGCGAGTCCAGCCGGGAGTTGATTGTGAGACGCAGGTGAATTCAGCGCCCGCAAGCGACGCCCCAACCTGGGCGCCGGCATCCGTGGCGGCATCGACTTTTGCAATACGCAAGGTGATGGTGCCGGGCTGCTCGTTGACGGTGACATGTTCACCGCTGTTTTGTGTGGTGAAGGCTATTCGGTCGCTTCGAGGGATATAGCCTGCCGGGGCTTTGGTTTCGACCAGGTAATATGCCGTATTGGGCGAAAGCGTTGCTTGCGCATGCCCATTTTCGTCCGTCTGGATAGTGCCGACACGTGCATCGCCTGCACTTTCAAAGATATCGAAGGTTGCGCTACCGAGCCTGTAGGCGTCGTTACCGGCGGTGATGTCAGCCTGGGACGATTGTTTTTGGAAAGATACGGAGACGGCGGGCAGAACATAGAGCATGTCCTGGTGTCGACCCTCGCCCGAGACCGGGCCGTGATAACGCCTGGCTCGATGTGGGGCCGCCTTAATGGATCCGGACTTAGCGCTGTCGTAGAGCCAACGTGCAGCCGCTACGGCCTCGGCGTTTTCGTAAAACCTACCGCTCCTGGCAACTCCCTTGCTGTTTGTATACGAATAGGTGCCGTCGGGGCGCGTGGTTCCGTTGAGCATCCAAACGGCAATCTGGGTGGCGGCACGGGCGAGATCGGGCGACAGGTTGTGGCCGCCAAAGGATGTATTGGAGGGGTATCCGTGACAGACGATGGCGGCAAATTCGTCATCGAGCCATGTCCAGCCCTGGTTATATGTGCGCCACGCTCCTCCCGGTTTGCTGGGGCCGGGACAGTCTTGGTTCATGCAGTACGAAATCGAAGTGTCTTGCGCCTCGTATTTGCCGACACCAAAGGGGCCACAATCGTCGCTTATGGTTCGGAAATTAAGGGCATCGCTTCCATCGACGGCGAGCGCGGCCCCCGGGAGCAGGCAGCCGATCAGGAAAAAGAGGAGCAGGAGCAGCGGACCTGTTGCGATTGCGCTGTGGACAGAGTGCGTGGGTGCGTTGGACATGGCTGCTCCTTATCCCTCGTGCGTCGCACGGGGAGGCTGCGACGCGTAGGATGAGGCTACCCCCGAGGTTCATGCGGGTAAGTACCGGAGCCTGACCAAAAGCTTGCCCAATTCCTGACAAATTGAGCTCAAATACAACAATCAAGCAAAAGCGCAGGTAGAAGATAAGGGGAACAGGAAGTCAAAGGTCCTCGTCTCCACAATTGACGCGATTTTCAAACGAATCTCCACAGCTAAAACAAGCATCGCCACCCTTGTATCGAACAAGACAACCGCGTTATACTAGCCAACACACAAGCGGGCATCGCCAAGTGGTAAGGCATCAGCTTCCCAAGCTGACACTCGCGGGTTCGAGTCCCGTTGCCCGCTCCAGTAAAAAGCACAAGCACGGCAGCGTTACGTTGCCGTGCTTTTTACTACCAAGCGCCGGGACTCGAACCCGCCAGGGTGCGAGCGTTAAGCAAACGCGAAGCGTTTGTAGCGAGCAGGCGAAGGCGCCGACAGGCGCCTGAAGCCGGTGCGGATTTGCGAAGCAAATACGCGGACGTCCCGTTGCCCGCTCCATCGAGCACGGGAGACCTCGGGAGCGGCGAATCCAGCAAAGTCTTCCCCCATCGTCTCCGTGACTCCGAGGAGACTGCCCACAGCCGATGTGCGTCCGCGACGCGGGCGTGTAGACGTCCCGTTGCCCGCTCCATCGAGCATGGGAGGTCTCGGGAACATCGGATTCAACCCGCTATGCCCGTGCATGTGCACGGACCGGGGCATGCCGCCCGCAGCCGGTGCGTATTTGCTTCGCAAATACGCAGACGTCCTCATGGCCGCTCTATGCTACAAAATGTTAGGTTAATGCCTGCTGCCCATACTCGCACCCGCGCACGGTACAATGGTTGGGTTACGACCAACGTGCCAATAACCAAAAAGGAGCCGCTATGATCGATCGCTATACCCGCCCGGAGATGGGACACATCTTCTCCCTCGAGAACAAGTACGCCATTTGGCAGGAGATCGAGGTCTTGGCCTGCGAGGCCCAGGCGGAGCTCGGCAAGATCGGTATTTCCAAAGACGAGGCCCAGTGGATCCGCGACCATGCCAACTTTGAGAAGGCGAAGGTCGATGAGATCGAGGAAGTCACGCGCCACGACGTCATTGCCTTCCTGACCAACATGAAGGAATACATCGATGCCGATGTTCCCGAGGGCGACCCCAAGCCCAGCCGCTGGGTTCACTATGGCATGACCAGCTCCGATCTGGGCGACACGGCCCTGTGCTACCAGCTCACCCAGGCCTGCGACCTGATCATCGAGGACGTCAAGAAACTCGGCGAGATCTGCAAGCGTCGTGCCTTCGAGGAGCGCAACACGCTCTGCGCCGGCCGTACTCATGGCATCCACGCCGAGCCGATGACCTTCGGCATGAAGTTTGGCTCTTGGGCCTGGGAGCTCAAGCGCGATCTGGATCGTCTTGAGGATGCCCGCAAGAACGTTGCCTTTGGTGCCATCTCGGGCGCTGTCGGCACCTACAGCTCCATCGAGCCGTTCGTCGAGGAGTACGTCTGTGAGCACCTGGGTCTGGTTCACGACCCGCTGTCCACGCAGGTCATCAGCCGCGATCACCACGCCTATCTTGCCGGCGTGCTTGCCACTACAGCGGCCACCTGCGAGCGCATCGCGACCGAGGTCCGCAACCTGCAGAAGACCGATACGCTCGAGGCCGAGGAGCCTTTCCGCAAGGGCCAAAAGGGCAGCTCCGCCATGCCGCACAAGCGCAACCCCATCACCATGGAGAAGGTCTGCGGCCTGTCGCGCGTCGTGAAGTCCAACGCTCAGGTCGCCTTTGACAACGTTGCCCTGTGGCACGAGCGCGACATTTCGCACTCTTCCGCCGAGCGTGTCGCCCAGGCCGATAGCTTCATCGCGCTTGACCATATGTTCCAGTGCCTCATTCGCGTTATCGACGGCCTGCAGCTGTATCCGGCCCGCATGATGGCCAACCTCAACAAGACTCGCGGCCTCATCTTCTCCTCTAAGGTCCTGCTGGCCCTCGTCGATACGGGCATCACCCGCGAGGATGCCTATGCTATCGTGCAGGAAAACGCCATGGCTACCTGGCACGAGGTGCAGGATTGTGTCTCCGGCCCCACCTTTAAGGAGCGTCTCGAGGCCGATCCGCGCTGCACCGTCAGCCAGGAGAAGCTCGACGAGATCTTTGACCCGTGGGACTTCCTCACCCGCATCGATACGGTCTTCGACCGCCTGGAGCAGCTGAACTTCGAGTAGGACCGGCCTCATTCGACCGCTTGCGGATGCATTTCAGTCTTTGTCGCCTTGCCCGTCCTGGGCGGGGCGCTTTTTTGCTGCCGCATAAGCCCTTGGGTAATAAAATGAACTCCGACTGCTGTTTCGATGAAGGGAGGCGCGTGCCCAGACGTATCAAGCGAGCCGCCATCGTCTCGTTTACACTCATGCTCCTTGTTGCCGTCTGTGTGGTCGCCCTGACGTATACCGTTCGAAGCAGCTCTTCCTCCTCAAATGAAGCCGACAAGGATCTCCCGGTACTCAAAATCGGCGTTACGGATAACGACCCCTATGTGTATGTCGATACCACGGGCGATTACGCCGGTATCGATATCGACATCGCCCGCGAGGCCTGCAGGCGCGCGGGGCTCAAGCCACAGTTTGTCGATATTGAATGGAACGATCGCGACCGGCTGCTCAAAAACGGTGATATCGATTGCCTGTGGTGTGATTATTCTCCCTGTTATCGCGAGGATAAGTATTACTGGACCGAGCCGTATCTAACCGTGACGGTTTCGGTTGTCGCCAAGAAAACGAGTGGCATCAATTCCTTGGCGCATCTCGATGGAAGCAAAACCATCGCGGTGATTGCGGGTTCGGTGAGCGAACGCCGATTGCTCGCAGGGGATCTGGAAATCTCGCCGGACGTGCAAATCAAATCGTATGGTTCTGCCGAGCTCTGCAAAGCCGCCCTCGCCAAAGGGTATGTCGACTGTTGGATGGCGGACGTTCAATCGCTTGATCGACTCGTCGCCCAGTATCCCGGCGTTTATCGTGTGTTTGCCGACAACGTTATGACGGTTGACCTGGGCGTTGCATTTGATGTTGCCTATGAGGGAGAGTGCGTCAAAAACCTCAATACCGCGCTGTTCGACATGGATCGAGACGGCACGATAGAGCGCATTGTGGACAATTACAAGGCAGGAGCGACGACGGGCGGGCAAGGAGCGGAATCATGACAAATGACAAGCACCGCTTGCGTCGAAAGACTCTGACCGTCATAGCTGTCGGCGTTATTGTCAGCGCTGTCTTGTTAGGCCTGTTGTATACGGTTGGAACCCATCGCTGCCTCGAAAAAACGCTTGGGTTTGGCCAAGAAACCATGGTGTTTTTGGAAAACGCTTGCGAAAAATATGACCGCTACGAACAGGGGAGAAAAACCGAGGAGACGCACGATTTGCTCGCCGCGGTCGAAGCGTTTGCGACGTTCCTGTCCCCTGATCGCGTTGAGGTTAACAACGATCTTATCGAGCAATTTGTCCATGCCGAAAACCTTTCGGGGTTGATGGTCATGGACTCCGATGGCCATATGGCTGCCCACTACGACATCGATGGTCGCGATCCGCTCATGTTGTGGCGAGAGGAGCTGGCCTGTTCGCCGGTCGCATCGATGTATCAAGGTTCCAAAGTGACCTACTCAACTGTCGTTGAGCGCCGTGGTGTCGTTTTTGCCGTCTGTGCTGTCCCGTATGGCGACGGCGTTGCCCTGGCATACCGCTCACTTGTTTCCGATTCGGCGGACGACTATTCATATGCCATAGCCGACGTGCTTTCGAACAACACCTTCCACCAGGGCCCCACGGTGCTTGTTATGGAGGATGCGGAGATTGTCTCATCCAACAGCGCCGATGCCGATGTGTCGCTCGCTCGACTCCTCACCAGTACAGGAGTTGAATGGAAAGAAGACGGCCTGACGCGCATCGAATATCGAGGAGACAAATGGTATGCCGTGCGTGCGGCATATAAGGACTACCGCCTGTTTGCGCTATATCCCAAATCTGAGGTCATGTCTGACAGGATTTCATTTGTCGCCGTCGGCGTCTTGGTGTGCCTTGCGTTTTGGGTCGTGGTGCTGTTGGCTCGGAATATCGTTGACCACCGCAATTTGGTCGAAAAAGATAAACAGCTCGGCATTATCAATGCCATAAGCGCCATCTACGATTCGACCTTCCTTTTGCATCTCGACACCCTCGAGATCGAGGGAATCAATATGTCGCCGGCGATAGCGAAGATATTTGCCGAGCACAACGAGGCATATGACTTTATGGACACAGTCTGCCGGGATATCGTGAGCCCCGAAAGCCGCGAAGCGGTTGTGGGACTCGTAGATATAAGTACGCTTCGTGAACGTATGGAGGGCGTACCGTACTTGGCTGCCGAGGTGCGAGATTGTCGAGGCGCTTGGTACTCGCTACAGGTTGTCCCCCAGCATCGCGATGAGCAAGGCCGGCTGGAGTCGGTTGTCGTGGCGACGCACAACATATCGATGGTCAAGCATGCTGAGGAGCTGTCATACCAAGATAAACTGACGGGGCTTCGCAACCGCAACTATCTGGAATCGCGTGGAGATAGCCTGGTAAACGAGGACTTGCCAGTGAGCGTGATTATGGTGGACTGTAATTATCTCAAGCGGACCAACGACATCTATGGTCACGAGATGGGGGATGAACTGCTGCGACGGACGGCGTCCGTGCTGCGGCGGGTGGCTGGTGCGGATTACCTGCCGATGCGCGTTGGCGGCGACGAGTTTTTGCTGGTTTGCCCCCATACTGACAACGAGTCTGCGCTCGGGCTGGAACAGGACCTTCGTCTCGGTCTTGCCGCGGTAAGCGATGAGACCCTGACGGTCAGCGCATCGATTGGCGTGGCGACCGTCGAGACGGCTGGAAATACGCTGGCCGATGTATATCGCGTCGCCGACCACAATATGTATCGTGAGAAGCGCATGGTCCACGTACGGGGTGCGGACTGCTAATCTTGCCCCCACCAGTCCAAGCATCGTAGGATGTTGAATCGGTGCTTGCGATAATAAGTCGGTCCAGGCGGGGATAATAGACGTCTGAAATTTCTTTCTGAGAGGGGATCTCAATGATTAGTTTTGACTACAAGCCTCAGGGTGTATGCTCTCGCAATATTCACCTCAATCTCTCTGACGATGGCAGCAAGGTGCTGGGCGTCGAGTTTACTGGCGGCTGCGATGGCAACCTCAAGGCCATCTCCAGGCTGGTCGAGGGCGCTCCCGCCGATCGCGTAATCGAGGTTCTCGCCGGTAATACCTGCGGTATGAAAAAGACCTCCTGCGCCGACCAGCTTACGCGCGCCATCGAGGCCGCTCGCGCCGAGATCGCCTAATGGGTATCGCCGATCACATCAAGAACGGAATATCGCGTCGCGGCTTTGTACTCGGTGGGGCTGCCGCGGGCGCTGCCACGGTGCTTGCCGGATGCTCGAAAAAAACGGGCACCAGCGATGATGCCGCCGGCGAGCCGCAGGTTATCAAGGACGATTCCAAAATCATCTCGATTACGGATGAGTACGAGGCAGTCGACATCGATCTTGAGCCGGCGTCGTCGTGGACGCTGCCTCTGGGTACGCTGCTGTACTACTGCGACGGCGATTACGCCGCGGCGATGATGGCGCCTGCATCGGCACTGCACGCCAACACACTCGGTGTGCTCAACCTGGGCGATGGCTCGCTTACCACATTAATCGAGGATCCTATCGAGGGCACGGGATATGCATTCTACGATGTCCGCGCCGGCGACGGCGTATTCGCGTGGGTTGAGATGAACTTTGCCAATTCATCGTGGAAGCTCTACGCTCAAAATCTGTCGGGCGCTTCGCTCTCTGGCGATGTGGTTGAGCTCGATCGAGGTGGCAAGGACTATGATCCGCCCCTGTTTACGGCGTTCGGGTCATCAGTCATCTGGTATAAAATGCCTTCGGCAGGCGGCAATAAAACGAGTAGTGATTCGTTTTGCTATCGTCGCTCGCTTGATGAATCCAAGGCCGAGGCAATTTGGAAATCGACGGGCCGCTTTGCATCGGCCCCGCGCGCGAGCGACGGCATTTTGACCATCTCGCCGCGTGTCCGCAACGACGAGGGCGTCTACTACGGCATAACGGCAATCGATCTGACCGACGGCAACAACACCAAGCGTGCCCAGCTAGTCCTTCCCTCGTCAGTCTCGCCTTTCGAGGCCGTGTATATGGGCGATACCTTCGTGTTTTCTATCGAGGCGGCCTATAGCGGCGTGGGCAGCCTGGGCAATATGGGCACGTATATCGGTAATGAGGGAGGGCCGTACCTCTTTCTGTCACGCGAGCCGCTCGCATGTGCGGCTGGCAAGAAGAATAAATACCTTGTTAAGGTACAGGCGTCGCATTTCCTGATCGACACCTCTGCCAAGACCTATGGCTCGCTGCTGTCGCCCGACCGCGCTTTGGAGTATGGCGATTATCCAGCTACGGCGGGAAAATCGGACTCATTCCTTACGTACGCCACGGTGCGCAACAGCCAGGGTATACCAGAGACGGTCACTGCACGCCTATTCTCTCTTTAAGCTTAGAGGGGTTAAAAAGGCGCCAACAGGGGAATAAACGCGTTGTAATTGTGAGTACCGCCCGCCGAGCTGCCGCGTCATAGCGGCATCCGGCGGGCTCAGGTGCGTTAAAATGGGCTTGTTCTTAGCTAATTGAGACAGGGGGGCCGTGTTATGGCTTCAGATGCAAAAAAGATTCTGCTGGTCGAGGATGAGAAGGCAATCCGTGACGCTGTCGCTGCCTATCTCGAGCGCGAGGGCTATTGGGTTGTGGGCGTGGGCGACGGCCAGTCCGCTATCGAGGAGTTCGAGAAGCATCAGTTCGACCTGGTCGTGCTCGACCTCATGCTCCCCAAGATTCCCGGCGAGCGCGTTTGCCGCACCATTCGCGACACCTCGGATGTCCCCATCATTATGCTGACGGCCAAGGGCGAGATCGAGGACCGTATTATCGGCCTCGAGCTCGGCGCCGACGACTACCTGATCAAGCCGTTCTCGCCGCGCGAGCTTGTCGCGCGCGTGCGCGCCTTGTTCCGCCGTGCCCACCAGGCCGATGAGCCGGCCGTCGAGGTGCTCGACTTTGGCGATCTGGTCATCGACATCTCGGGCCACAAGATTTTGGTCGAGGGCAAGGAAGTCGACCTGACGGCTTCCGAGTTCAAGCTGCTCACCACGCTTGCCCGTCACCCCGGCCGCGTCTACAACCGCATGGAGCTGGTCGAGAAGGTGCTCGGCTACGACTTTGAGGGTTACGAGCGCACCATCGACAGCCACGTGAAGAACCTTCGCGCCAAGCTGGGCGACGACCCCAAGAAGCCCAAGTGGCTCTACACCGTTCACGGTGTCGGCTATCGCTTCGAGGCTCCGACCAAGACCGATAAGTCGGACGAGAAATAAAGGAAATCACATATGACACCTGCGCGCTTTGAAATCGGGCAAAAGCATAAGCAGGAGAACGAGGCGGGTTCCAAGGCTAGTTGGAACACGCCTCGTTCCGATTCACGGCCAACGATGAGCTATCCCTCGCGTATGGCCCTGGCTTTTGCCCTGACATCGCTCATGACGGTATTGGTGCTGGTGGGCGTAGTCTCCGTTGTATGGGGCACGGTTTTTACGGATTACACGCGCTCCAATATTGTCGAAATCGCCAATTCCGCTGCCGAAAAGTTGGCAACGTCATATGAGGAAAACGGTTCTTGGACTGCGGGGGAGCTGCGTACGGTCGCGACATCGAGTTTGGTGTCCGACGATCTTGGTATGCAGGTCGTCAATAAAAAGGGCGTCATCGTCTACGACGACTCGTGGCCCTCGGCAAGCGCTACTGCCGATGTACGCGAAAATCAGGCGACGACCGATGGTACGAGCGGAAAGAAGGCATCGCACAGTCCAGTCTCGTCTGCTCCCACCGATTCCAATAGTGTTGCCAACGTTGAGATCGTGACATCCTCCGGCGAGCACGTGGGTCAGGTCAAATTGTGGGCGATTGGCTCCGATGCTCTGCTCACCAGGGCAGACTCAGCATTCAGAGAGAAGACCTTTAACGCCATGGCTCTTGCCGCGGTTGTGGCCGTCTGCATCTCGGTCGTTATCGGAGCGCTCATGTCGCGCATGCTCACCAAGCCGATTCATCGTATTACCAGCACCGCCAAGCAGATTCGCGATGGAGACCTGTCCGCTCGTACGGGCTTGCGCGGCGATGATGAGATCGATCAGCTGGGAGAGACCTTCGACGAGATGGCCACCTCACTCGAAAAGGATATGAAGCACGAGAAGCGCCTGACCTCTGATGTTGCCCACGAGCTGCGCACGCCGCTCATGGCCATGCTTGCAACGGTCGAGGCCATGCAAGACGGTGTGTATCCCACCGACGACGAACACCTGG
>ERZ1032473.260-NODE-260-length-14159-cov-13.769073_pt1 | contig 14159 bp, 15 predicted proteins | sample MGYA00518734_ERZ1032473 | MGnify/ENA primary metagenome ERZ1032473 (study PRJEB33719, sample SAMN04261339) | wastewater metagenome | biome: periurban shantytown; feature: human; material: feces | host: Homo sapiens | place: Peru: Lima | collected 2013-01-23 ...
GCATAGAGAAGTTTCATAATGTGTGTCTTTCCCACACCGTTCTCGCCAAGGAAAACATTGATCCCATTATTAAATTCTACGGACAACTCGTGAAAGACCGTTATATTATTCAACTCAATCTTTGTCAGCGGCATAGTAATAACCCTTTCTGCATTCTTCAAAAGAACATAAAGATATATTCTATTATACCCTTTGAAATTGACCTTTTCAACCGATTTTTCTGCACAACCAGAAAACAATTAGAAATCCGGGAACAGTTCCAGCTTTGTAAATTCCTCGTCGCTGATTTTACCCAGCTTTTGCAGCGCGGAATCCGTCATCGCCAGCAGCTCCGGCTGATCTGCACCGATGTAACCACGCATTTCGCGCAGCTCCCGCATCAGGCTTTCGCGCGAACCGGTGTTGTAAATGCACATCAGGTTCATTTCATCGTTTGTAAAATTCATATCATAGCTCCTTTTCTGCGCTCTTTCCGGGCGCTGTTTTGTGTGAACATTCTTGCACAGGCTGCTTTTTGAGCTGCTCCAGCACGGATTGCTTGCGCTTACCGGCGTTCCGTTCCCGATGAGTAGCCGCTGCCAAATCCATCAGAGAAATGGACATACCAGCCTGAACCTGCGCTTCGAGATCGGCAACGGTTGGCTGCTTGGGACCGTTGTTGATGATACCGTCGATCATGCCGTAATCATCCTCCATCGCCATCTCCGCATTTTTCAGATAGTTTTCCGGCTGCGTTTTTGCGGTATTATCGTGAAGATAGGATACCGCATCCGGCTGTTTCGGCGCAACGATGTCGCGCATCGGTTGCAGCGTATCACGAACGCGTTCCCATTCCGTGCGCTCGACGCCGAAAATGCCAGAGTGTGCATCCAGATCGCTGGTATCCAACACCATATACTCGGTGTTGTCGCTGTTCAGCACAAAAATCGGAACATCCTGCAAAAACAGCTCTCTGGCGCGCTCTTTGGAGAGCGGCAGCATTGTGTTTCCGTCCGTATAGCCGAATTGATACATCTGTGCAAAATCCACGGTGGGGTCAGGCATGGGATAGTCCTGCTCCAACTGCGGGAGATCCGGCAGCGAATCGGCGGTGGACGTTGCCTCTACGCCGGTGATTTGTTCGCCAGCACCAAGCAGCAGCTCGTTTGCCTCCTGCAAACCGTTCAGCAGTTCCAGCGGCGCGAGGCGGATCGGGGCGGCATCTCCGATATTATGGAGCTTGCAGACCGTAAGCGCCGCAGCGGATAGCAACTGTCCGGTATCGTCCAGCACGCCGCCATCCAGCGCCTTTGCGGACGCAGCATCATAAATGGTGTAATCAATGCCGGTGTCGCTGCGCTGCACATGGATATACTTCTCGTTATCCACCATGTAGAGCTTTTCTGTGTCCTGCTCCTGCGCAGGCTTTTCCGGTTCCAGCGAAATCCCGCGCTCTTTGCAAATCTCTTTGAATTGCTGCTCAACGCCGGAAATAAGCTCACTGGATGTTTTGCGGATGGTATCCAAACTATCCTTGAACGCTTTCAGGTCTTTGTCCTTTGACCATGTTGCCACATAGCCAAAGCTGTTTGCGCTTGTTTCAATACCGAAGTAGGCACATACGGTGTAGGCGATGCTTTCTGCTTCAATTTCTTCCGTGCTGGAGTCTTTTGGCTGGCTGCCCGGCTGCTTGGCGTAATCGTGGAGCTTCGAGTGCGCGATCTCATGGACGGCTGCGCACACGGTCTGCACCTCACTCATCCCATCGCGTAGCGTGATACTCTGCTTGGAGGGCGAGAAAAAGCCGTCGAGGTCGTTGCTTAGCGGTTTCATTTCAATGGGCACCGGTGATACGCGACGCAGCGCCTCCATAAACGCCTCGTAATGCTCCACGTTGCCGGTCAGCTCCGCAACGGGAGATTGCACGCGCTCCGGGAGCGGCTTGCCGTCCGTCTGGCTCACGTCAAACACCTTGACCGGACGGAACATCGGAATCTGGACTTCTTTTTCTTCTGTAATGGTATTGCCGCCTGCATCCAGCAGCGGCAGTTTTGTATCGGGGTCGAGTTTTTCTTTTTCGACCTTGATTTTATATGGCGTCGGCGCAAGGATCGAAATGCCTTTCTCACCGCGCAGCACATGACGGCTGAACTGATTTTGCCATTTCTGATACCCGGCAACGAGCGTCGCGTGCGGGCATTGCGAGAAAATAAGCATCTGATTGTTGACCGAGTAATGGTGAAAGTGGCTCATCGTGCGCAAATATGCCTGATACTTTTCCAGATCGCCGGACTGGAACAGTGCCTTGATGCCAGCCTCGATCTGATCGGTCAGCTTCTTGATTTGTTCTTTGATCGGTGTTTTTTCTGCCATAAACTTCTCCTTTGCAGACAAAAAGCAGCCTCCGCACAAACGGTTCGTTCATGCGGAGGCTGCTTCGTTATTTAATTCTCCGCTGGGGCGGGGTCAAGCCATTTTTCAGGGCGCGTTCACTGTCTGCCTTGCGTCTAGCGTCACTGTATGGCGGCCGGATGCCAACGCAGCTTTTCGGAACAATGTACCGTGCTGCGCCGTTCGGCTCATCGAAATCCGCATACACTCTCTCCGGCGTTGCATCGTGCAGTCGCCGCAGCTTGGCAATCAGCTTCGGGTCATGCGTGTAGACCATCGCGTTCGGCTCTGCCTGATTGTAAATGATGATGGTTTCGCGCTCATATTTGGAAAGTGTCATGTGAAATCACATCGGTCACAGTACAGATCCTCGCATCGTTTGTGCAGCAGGCACGCCGCCGTGAAGCCAGCGGCCGCGCCGATCACTGTTCCAATGCCGAGAAACAGCCATTTCATTTCGTTCCCTCCTTTCCGAAGTCAAACCGATACGACGAGCGAACGCCGTCGTCCTCTAAAAGCAAATCCGTGCTGAAGCGTTTGCCGGTCTTTTCGGAATAAACATCGTCCACGCGGACGCGACCGCGCTCCAGCAGCGTTGCGACCATTTGTTTGTCCAGTGTGATTCTCTTGGCAGTCAGGAACTTGTTGTCACGCCAGAGTCCAAATTTGCAGTCGCTTCGTTCGCAGAAAAAGCCTTTCTTGCTCTCCGTGACATCACTGCTGCAGCGCGGGCATCTGCCAATAACCTCTCGCCCGGAAGGGAACAGCACCTCCGCGCCGGGAACGACGCGGTAGCTGCGCGTCAGCTCTGTGAGCATGGCGGTAATGCCGCCGAGGAACGCATCCGCATCCAGCTCGCCGCGTTCCACCTGCTTTAGCTTATGCTCCCACTCCGTCGTGAGCAACGGCGATTGAAGCTGCTCCGGCAGAACGGTAATCAGCGAATTGCCGATCTGCGTCGGAATGAGATAGACTGCCTTTTTGAGCTTTTTTCGTTCTGCAAATCCGGCAGACACCAGCTTTTCCAGAATGGCTGCGCGGGTTGCAGGCGTACCAAGGCCGCGACGCTCGGCGTCCTCCGGCGCATCCTTTGCACCCGCGTTCTCCATCGCTGCCAGCAGCGTATCCTCGGTATAGTGTTTGGGCGGTGCCGTCTTGCCCTCCTTGATGGATGCAGCGTCCACCGGAAGCGTTCCACCCTCAGCAAGCTCCGGCAGCGGGGTTTCTACCGTTTCACCGCCGGAATACTGCTTCCATCCGGTCTGAAGAATGTTCTTTCCCTTGGCGGTAAATTTCTGACCTCCGCATGACAAAACGACCGTCGTTTCAGAATACCGATGTGCGTCACTGACCGCGCAGAGAAGCTGCTTGGCCACAAGCCGCAAAACCTCGCGCTCTCCGAGCGGCAAATCCAGAAATGCGGCTTTTGTGGCGCTTGCGGTTGGGAGCAGCGCATGGTGGTCGCTGACCTTTTTGCTGTTGCAGACCTGTTCTGCGTGAATTGCTTCCGGCTGCGGCATCTCGCAAAGAGCGGCAGCGACGGCAGCATACGACGCAACGCTGCTCTGCATATCGTCGGTAAGGTAACGCGCGTCGGTGCGGGGATAAGTACAGAGCTTTTTTTCATAGAGCGCCTGCAAGTAGTCCAGCGTTTGCTGCGCCGTGTAGCCGAGAATACGGTTCGCGTCACGCTGGAGCGTGGTCAGATCGTAGAGCGCGGGCGGTTTTTCGGTTCGTTCTTTCTGCTCGACACATTTCACCGCAGCCGTCTGACCAGCGCAGGCGTCGGCAAGCTGCATCGCGGCAGCTTTGTCCTTGAATTTTTCCGACACGGCAGATACGCCGCCGCAATCAAGCTGCACCGTGTAAAAAGGCTCTGCGCGGAACGCACCGATCTCTGCCTCACGCTGCACCAGCAGCGCCAGCGTTGGGGAGAGAACGCGCCCGACATTCAGCGTGCGATGATATAACACCGAAAAGAGCCGTGTGGCGTTGATGCCCACCAGCCAATCCGCCTTGGCGCGGCAGAGCGCAGACTGATGCAGACCGTCATACTCGCTGTCCGGACGGAGGTTCCGGAAACCACTACGGATCGCATCATCCTCCATGGAGGAAATCCAGAGCCGCTGCATCGGCTTTGTGCAGCCAGCCATGCAGTAGACGGTACGGAAGATCAGCTCGCCCTCGCGCCCAGCGTCGCAGGCATTGATGACGCTGCCTACATCCTCACGGTGCAGGAGGGTTTTCAAAATCTCAAACTGCGTCCACTTATCGCGGCTGATCTTCCAGCGCCACGAAAACGGCACGATGGGAAGATCCTCATAGCGCCACTTGGCGTAGGCTTCGTTATAGGTTTCGGCGCTGGCTAACTCCGCAAGATGTCCGAAGCACCACGATACGAGGTAGCCGCCGCCCTCCAGATAGCCGTTCTCCCGGCGCTTTGCACCGAGAACGGCGGCAATGGACTGCGCCACAGATGGCTTTTCTGCAATAATCAGTTGATACATTTTATTCTCCTTTTTTGTCATTGGTGTGTTTTTCGCGGTCACGGTAACAGGGGCGGACGCAGATCGCGCCGTACTGCCCGCAGCCGTAACAGGGGTGTCCTTTGGGAGCAGCTTTCTGCGGCACAGGCTCCGGCGGCTGCGCCCTCGGAACCTCCCGCATCATGCGCTCAAACGGACTGTCTGTGAACCATGTCATACCTGCTCGTCCTCATCGACAGTTTCTTCCGGCGCATCCTCATCATCTTCTTCACCGAAGTCGTAATCGTCGAGGTCGGCGGAGCCTTTGGTGTCCGGCTTGGGTTTGCGGAGCTTGAACCAGTAGAGCGCGAAGCCGCCGCCGAGAAGCACGAGCAGCAAGAGGATCAGCGGTGCATTGCTTTTTTCCTGCGCGCTGTCTGATTTTGTGTCTGTGACTGCTTCCGGCTTGGTATCAACAACCGGCTCTGGGTCTTTCTGAACGGTCTGCGTCTTTCCCATGCAGTCCGGCATACTGATCTTGCAGACAGGACAATCCGTGTTGATCGCGCCAACCTCGCAATGCGTCTGGCAGATGCACGTTGTATCTGCCTGTTCCGCATCGTCGCCCATCAGCGCCATCAGGTCGGCTTCATCGACGCGGTTCAGAAAATAGACGTTCTCGGTATCGCCGCTGCGGTCGATCACAATATAAAAGGTGTTGCCGCTCTTGCTCTGGACTGTGATAAACTGCTTGTTCTCCAAGCTATCCTCCGTGCTGACGGAGGCGGCAGACTGCAAAATATCGTCAATGCTGGTCAGATTGCCGTCCGGCGTCAACGCTGGGATGCCGGACGCGCTGCTGTTTGCCGGGAGATTGACATTTTCAGTGGATACGGTAATGCTCTCAATCGCGTCAGGCGGTGTATTGTTGCCGTTTTCGTTCGAGGCGTAGTATCCGGCTGCAAAGGTGGGAATGGAAAAGGCGGTCATGCAGAGCACAACCGCCAGTGCGCAGGCAAGCAGCCTGCTGTTACGCTTCTTCATATTCAGATTCCTCCGTTTCTGTAAGCTGTGCGGGCAGCGGCGGCAAGGTCGCGCCCTTGCTGGCTCGGATCAGCGCCGCAAGCTGTTCCGGCGTCATGCCGCAGCTTCGTACCATGCCGACAATATCCAGATTTTCAAGCTCGTGAATGGAATCGTCGATTTCGCGGTTTCGCTGCTGCAAGGCGGCAATCTTCTTGCTGTTTTTCTCGCGCTCTGCTTTCAGTTTGTTGATTTTCGGGTTCATAGTTCCTCCTTATGGTGGTGCCAGCCGCCCGAATTGCAGGAAGTGGCTCTGCCAATAATCGGACGAAATGCTGGTGTATTGAATGGGATCGCCGCAGTGCAGCATGGTATGATTTCCCACATAAATGCCGATGTGCGACGCGCCGGTGGTGTTGTACGTTTTCTCAAAGAAGATCAGATCGCCGGGTTTTGCGTCTGCCGGAGATACATACGAGCAGATCTGTCGGATGCCCTCGGCGCTGAGTCTGCCGAAGCTCCAGCCGATGCCGCAGTTGTTGTAGACGTAGCTGACAAAACCGGAGCAGTCAAACGAGGTCGCCGGGGAGCTGCCGCCCCAGACATACGGGAAACCAAGATATTTTTCTGCTTCTTTGATGATGGCGGCAAAGGCTTCATCCTCCAGCGCCTCCGGTGGAATATCATAGCTGCCACCGCTCCCGTTGCCGTAATATCTGTTTACATAATCCGAATCACCGAACAGGTCCGGGCGGTTTCCAAGCGTCGCCATATAGGAGGCGTAGAGCGCAAGCTGGTCCTCACTCATCACATAAACCGGCACATGGGAGAGGTCAAAATTTTCAAGCGTGACCGTGCAGATCGTGTATTCATACGGCACTTGGACGGTGTACGGATTACCGTCCTCGTCATACCTTGTTTCCGGTCGATAGCGGATTTCGGTTTCCACGGTTTCCGTGAGGATGTACTGCTTATCAAAAAGCATTTGCAGCTCGCTTTGTACCTCGTCAAGCGTCCACGCGCCGCCCTTGAGCGCTGTGAGCGCGGAGATCAGCACATACGGGTCATGCCCGATCTCATCAAGATCAAAGTGATACTCGTCGTAATCGTGCGTCGCTTCGTAATTGTCGAGCTTGGACTGCAGCTCCGCCTCCATCGCGCAGTATTGCGCTTCAGCGGCAAGCATATCGCTGTCCTCGCTGGGGTAGGTCGAAACGCCGAGCGCCGTCACGCCGCCCTCGACCAGCACCGAGCAGGATGAGGCGATGTTCAGAAGAAATACTGCAACGAGCAGAATTGCCAATGCGATCAAAAAGCCTTTCTTGTGTTCCGCGATCCACTCCGACGTTTTTTTCGTGTCCTCTGCGGCACGTTTGGCGGCTTTGGCGGTCACTTCGGAGGCGGACACTGTGCCGCCGCCTGCCTTTGCCGCGGCATATTCCTTTTTAATGGTGCGTTTTTGCTGCCAGCGGGAATACGGATTGCTTTGCAGCTCCGGGTTTTGCTGCTGCGCCTGCTTTTGCAGCGCGTCAAGGTTGGCGCTGTCGGCGCGAGCTTCTGCGCGGTCGGCATTGCGGTACGATTTGAGCTGGTGGGAGCGGTGCGCAGTTTCCACAGCGCGGACGGTCTGCTCGGCAGCTTCTTCCAGCTTATGTGCGCTCTCCACGCCGACGTTATCATCCTCATGCTGCGAAACCTCTCGATGTACCGCCGAACGGACCGCCTTACCGGGCGCATCCCGAACGGCGTGCTGCAGCTTGGACGCTGGGCGCGGCTTTTCCGTGCCGTTTTTCACCGGAATTTTTGCTTCTGCCTGCTCCAGCTTCTCGATACGTTTTGCTGCTTTCTTCGCCGCCTTGGAAACCTCCGGGACGGCAAGTTCTTCATCGGTGAATTGCAGTTTTTGGGCGCGTTTGCTCATGTGCTGTCACCTCCGGGGCAGTATGGCACGCCGAGAAAATCCAACACAGCGGCGCAGCCGAGCTTGTGGATACAAAATTCATATTGCTTTGGGTGCGTCAGCGCCATGCGCTGAAAGCGGTTCGGCTGCTTTTCCAGATGCACACCGAACATACAGAACATACAGCCGGTGCGTTTCGCGCCGGTCGTTGCCAGCCTGCCGTTCTGCTCGATGATTTCGCCGTAAACAGACGCATACGGGATGCCCGTCATTTTGAGGTACGCCAGAACGTCCTGCTCTGTCCAGAATGAGAGCGGCTGTGAGGTCGGGTCGCGCTTGCTGTAAGCATTGCAGCCGTTTTTCAGATACGCGCTCTGGCGACGTATGCTCTCGCTTGCCATTGTTCCGAGAATCAGATGCAGACCATTGGCTCTGGCATATTTATGCAAGGGGCGCTCTTTCATCACGGAGCAACACCTGTCTGATATGAGAAATGGCGCATCCAGCAGGACGCGCCATTTCATATACCTTGTGTTGAATTTTGATGGTGTGCCATCTGAATTGAAACCGTTCAAATGCCGCAGCGCCCATGAACTGCCTTGCCGCGCATAGTGGACGCGCCGTGCGACCTCTTTGGAAACGACAGGATAGCCATACGTTTCCAGAACCTTTGAAAACGACATTTCAGGTCGCAGCCACGTCACATTCGGAACGGTCTTTACAAACTCCCGAATTTCGGGATATTCCAGTCCGGTATCTACAAACACGGCGGGCAGATCCGGGAACGCACGCCGCGCCAGATCAAGAAGCACGGTCGAATCCTTGCCACCTGAAAAAGAAACGGCGACCTTACCGCCGTAGTGGTGATGCCACTCCAGAATCTTTGCCTGCGTCACGCGGATTTTGCGTTCCAGCGGCCACGCCTGCATGACGCTCAAATCCTGCCGGGTGTAGACGTTCATTCCGTCACACCTCCGATCCGCTGCTCGGCAAGCGCGCAGTAGTCCGGGTTTAGCTCAATGCCGATGTAATGCCGCCCCATCTGCTTTGCAACGGCGGCGGTCGTACCGGAGCCGAGAAACGGATCAAGGACAATCCCATCCGGCGGGCAACCGGCAAGCAGGCACGTTTCCACCAGCTTGGGTGGGTAGGCGGCAAAGTGTGCGCCTTTATACGGAACAGAATTGATTTGCCATACGTCGCGCTTATTTCGCAGCAGTGGTATATCTTCTTCTGCGTAGCCGTTTGGCCGGTAGTCGTTCAAATGCTGATGGGTCTGTCCCGGAATACCTGCAGAATACTTGTTTTTGCCGAACTTCCGACGCATCCTCATCGGGGTAGATTCTGCCACTGGCTCCGCAATCGCCGCAGCATCATAGTAATAGCTTTTTGACTTCGTCAGCAGGAAAACGTGTTCATGGCAGCGGCTCGGACGATCTTTGCAGCTCTCCGGCATGGGATTTGCCTTTTGCCAGATGATGTCTGAGCGCAGATACCAGCCGTGATCTCGCAGCGCAAACGCCAGCATCCACGGGATACCGAGCATATCCTTTGCCTTGACATTTTCCACTCGCTGCGCAAGCGATACACACTGTCCGTTTCTGCCGCTTGGATTCTTCGGGTCCAGATGGTCACCTTTGCTGCCGGTGCCGCAGTAGGTGTCTGCAATGTTGAGCCATAATGTGCCGCTTGGAAGAAGCACGCGCCGAACCTCGGAAAATACCTCCGTCAGCCGCGCCACATACTGCGCAGGTGTGTCCTCGCGCCCGATCTGTCCATCCACGCCATAATCCCGCAGCGCGTAATAGGGCGGCGAGGTGATGCAGCAATGCACAAAGTTGTCCGGCTGCGTGCGCAGCACATCCAGTGCGTCGCCGCAGAAAATCGTATCAAGCTCCATCATGCGCCGCTCACCTCGTTCGGCTTGGTGGTCATCACCCGATACAGCTCGGTGTCCTTGGGGAAACGGTCCACGAAAGGCAAAATGATATTCCCATAGAACAGCAATCCCTCGCCCTCGCCGGAGTGGGTCACATACGAGAGCTGATGTGGGGAGATATTGAGCTGCTTGGCGAGAATCTGTCGGTCGCCGCTGGCTTGGTTGAGCATATAAATGTAGTCGCTGTTTTCAAAGATGTTTTCGACCTCGCGGGAGGCAAGCAGATCCTTGACATTTTGTGTGATACCGGTCGGAACACCGCCCCATTTTCTAAAACGCTTCCAAATCTCAACACTGTACGCGGCGGTTTGTTCCTCTTTTAAGAGCAAGTGGAACTCGTCAATATAATACCGCGTGGCCTTGTGCGCTTCACGGTTGACCGTGACCCTGTTCCACACCTGATCCTGTACGACAAGCATCCCAATCTTCTTGAGCTGCTTGCCAAGCTCCTTGATGTCAAACGCGACGATGCGGTTCTGAATGTCCACGTTTGTCCGGTGATTGAACACATTCAGAGAGCCGGTGACGTAGATTTCCAGTGCCGTCGCCACATACTGCGCTTCCTTTTCCTCCTGACGGCGCAGCTCTTGATAAAGGTCCTCCAGCACCGGCATATTTTCCGGCTTGGGGTCATTCAGGTAATCCCGGTAGACCATACGCACGCAGCGGTCGATGATGGTTTTCTCGACTGGCTGCAAGCCGTCCTTGCCGCCGACGATCAGCTCACACAAACTGAGAATAAAGTCGGATTTCAGGCTCAGCGGGTTTTCATCGTCCGAATAATTGAGGTTCAAGTCCATCGGGTTGATGTAATGCAGACTGGTGGGGGCGATTTTGATGACCTGCCCATGCAGCCGCTCGACCAACGGACCGTACTCCGCTTCGGGGTCACAGATGATAATGTCGTCGTTGGTAACGAAAAAGACGTTGGCGATCTCGCGCTTGGCTGCAAAGGATTTGCCGCTGCCGGGTGTGCCGAGAATTAAACCGTTCGGGTTTTTAAGGAACTTTCGGTCCACCATGATAAGATTGTTGGAAAGTGCGTTCAAGCCGCAGTACAGCGCCTCGCTGCCGTTCTGGTAAAGCTCTTGCGTCGTAAACGGCACAAAGATAGCGACGGCAGATGTCGTGAGACCGCGCTGAATCTCGACCTGATTCAATCCCAACGGCAGGCTGCTCATCAATCCCTCCTCCTGCCGGAAGTCCAGCCGGACAAGCTGGCAGTTATATTTCTGTGCAATGCTGGAGGCTTGGAACACGTTGTTTCGGAGCTTTGGAACGCTGTCCGCGATGTTGAGCACAAGGAATGTCAGCAGGAACATTCGCTCATTGCGCGATTGCAGCTCTTGCAGCAACTTTTTTGCTTCCGCGCCGTAGGTGGCAAGGTCGCTTGGAATAATGTCCATGTCGTAGCCGCTGCGGACAGCCTTTTTCTGTTCCTCGATTTTCATGCGGTCAAGGTCGGTGATCTTGCGCTTGATGGTCTTGATGGCGGAAACCTGATCGACCGACTGAACGTGCATCGTGACGATGAGCGAGCTTTCCATATCCAGAAAATCCGCCAGCATCCGGTCATTCAGCTCCGGCGCGAGGATTTGCAGAAACGAAACCGCGCCGCGCTTTTGCCCGATGCCAAAGTAATTTCCTTTGGCAAATTCAAAGGAGCTTGGCGCAATGAAGTCCTTGACCGACAAGCCGGAGGGTGCCAGCCAATCCCACGAGAAACGGAACGGCGCGGGATCGTCGATGCGGAGCATATCATGCAGCAGCCGTAACCGCTCTGTGCCGTTCAGCGGCTCGGCAGCAACGCCAAGACGCTTGAAGTTGTTGAGTACATCCGTTTCAATGCGCTCCAAGCGTGGCTTTGCCGTTTTCATTCCGTCCGCGTCAATGCCGAACGTCAGATACTTTGTCTTGATAAGTCCGTTGTTGCCCTTGGCGAGCTGGTCACGGAGCATCTGCGTGTACTCGGTTCGGATGGCATCATCCTCGTCGCCGCGCAGCGGAATGGTGATCTGCGTGCCGTAGGTGTCCTTGTTCGCAGCCATGTTGAGAAACGTTAGCTGAAAATGTACCGAGGCGTCAAAGCAGTTGAGGAAATCACACCAGCCGTCAAAGATGGCGGTTTTGTCCTCGTTCTGTGAGAGCTGATAGTTGATGTCCTGAAACTGAATCGTTTTTGTGTAATAGGTATCTGTCACACGGCAGATACCGTCTGGGAACATCCGCTGAAACGGAATGGAATCCTGTGCGGATTTGTGTCTTTTGTCTTGTCTTTTGGCGTTGGCGATTGCTGCTTCAATCTGCCGCTTGTCTGCTCCAGTGAGCCGCCTTGCCGTAGACAATGCGTTGTACCTCCTTGTCCAGTTTTTCCTGCCGCGCGAGGGCAGAATAGAAGTTGTTTGTTTCATAGGGGCGGTGCTTCGGGCGGATGAAATACACCCGGATCATATTGCGAAGAATCTTTTCCAGCGGCAATCCCTGTTTTTCATACATGGCAAGCAGAAAACAGGGCAGCATGACAAAGATCATGCAGAGCGCAGCTGCGCTGGTGCTGATATGCTGCTTGAGCAGGAAAAACAGCGGAACGCCGATCAGCGCACCGCCGCCGAAGCAAATAAGCTGCCGCTTGGTCAGATTCAAAAAGACCTTGCTTTTTACTGCCGTCAGGTCTTTGGGTACGGGTACATAAGCCATATTGTTCTCCTTTAATGTGCGTGGAAGATGCTCTTGGCGAGGGAGCTGGATTTGAACAGCGTGAAGCAGAGCAGCACCGTATATCCCATGCAAGTCCAGATCGCATAGCTGATGTCGCTGCCGATGGCGATGTTCTGCACCAGCACGGCATAAATGGCGACACAGACGATGATGAGGAACGCCTGAAAACCGAGTGCAAGCAAACCGCGCAGATAGTTTTGCCCCGTCTGCCCCCATTCGCGGTTCATCATGGTCGCCATAGGAATGGGCGCGATGGAGGTCACGAGGTAAATCTCGATCATGCGTCCATACACGATGATGAAGATGCAGATGGTAAGCGCCCACATGGTAATCCCGACGAACAGGCTTTGAAACCACAATCCGAACAGCGGTCCAAGCTCCATCTCTGCAAGGCGTGTTTCCAGATCGGTAACAACGCTGCTGATGTCGATGGACGCATCGGAAACGATAACGCCGCCTGCGCTGTTCACGACGCTCTGCGCCGCGTCAAAAATCCCCATGACGATGTTCCAAGTGTTCGTCACGATGAGAACGGCAGCCGCTGTCTTGAACGACCACTTGAAAAACATCCATGTATCAATGTCATGGAGATTATTGCGATCTGTGACGAGCTGAATCAGCTCCAAAGTCATCACGAACGCCAGAATGACACCGGCTATGGGGATCATCACGGTTTCGGATAAATTCTGCACCATGTTAAAAATGCTGCTGTTCCATGCGGAGGGTGACTTGCCGACTTCGACAATGGCCTCACCGACCTTTTCATTTACGCTGTCAAACATTCCGGAAAGGTTGCTGATAATGCCGCCGATCAGAATTTCCCGCAGCCAATCCACGATTGCTTTTTTGATTACATCCATACGAATCCTTTCTCACACGCTCCCGCGCGAGGCGGGAGTGTGTGGATGCGTGTGATGGTGTCGTGCGGGCATCAGCCGAACAGACCCTTGAGCAGCGGAACGAGGATCAGACCGATCGTCGCAACGCCGCCGCCCGCCATGAGCTGTTTTATCCCCAATTAGGTGTAAAACTCTGCTCGATGGCGGGCGGCGGCGTACAAAAAATCTATATGGTGTTTTTAAGAGAACCGTCCCGGCGGGACAGGTCAGGCAGTGACCTGTTCCACCTCTGGGATGGGTTTGAGATTGAAGTGAATTTCGATAGAAATGTGTCGTGTCTTATCGCTGTCGATGTGTTCATGGACAACGATTTCTTTAATCAGGCGGTTTAAGGTGGCTGCGTCCAGCTCCGTGATGTCGGCATATTCCTGAATGGCGTCCACCCATTGTTTGGCGTCCATCGCCAGCCGCATTTCATCGGCCAGCTTCTTGCGCCCCTGTGCAACCCGTTCTTTCAACTCGGCCTGTTCTTTCTGCGTCTTGTCCAGCATGAGATTGAAGTTGGCTTCGCTGATCCGCCCGGCAACCATGTCCTCGTAGAGCCGCAGCACCATCTTTTCCAGGACCTCAATCCGTTCCTCGTCTTTTGTCAGGGAACGCTCCAACGCTTCCCGCTGGCCTTTCTGTTCGGCTTCGCAGGTGTTGGTCAGCTTCCCGGCAATGGCTTCCCCATCGGTCAGGGCAGCCTTGGCGCACTCCCGGATTTTGTTCAGGACAAGGTGGTAAAGGGTATTGTATTCCACCCGGTGCTGGGAACAGTGGTTCTTGCCGAACGCACCATAGGTCTTACAGGCGTAAATCTGCTGCGGGTGCTTGGCGTGGGTGGTGCGGATGGTCAGCGACTT
>ERZ1032473.266-NODE-266-length-14024-cov-10.747369_pt1 | contig 14024 bp, 14 predicted proteins | sample MGYA00518734_ERZ1032473 | MGnify/ENA primary metagenome ERZ1032473 (study PRJEB33719, sample SAMN04261339) | wastewater metagenome | biome: periurban shantytown; feature: human; material: feces | host: Homo sapiens | place: Peru: Lima | collected 2013-01-23 ...
GCACTGGTACGCAGCTTACCACGATGCGGATACGCACCCGCATATTCACATGATGCTCTGGACAGACCAGAAGACGGTTTTGAAACGGGATGCTGTCGTGAAATTGCGCTCTGTGATGACAAACAGCATTTTTCAGGCAGAATTAGAAAACCTCTATATTCGGAAGAATGCAGCTTACAAGGACGTGACCGAAGCAGCGCGGGCGGTCATGCACGATTTGGTTGACCGCATAGAATTCACCTCCGAAGTACCTGCATCTATTCAGCAAAAGCTGCTGGAACTTGCTTTGGAACTGCGCACAGTCAGCGGCAAAAAGCAATATGCCTATCTCAAAAAGCCGCTCAAGGATATGGTGGATTCCATCGTGGATGAACTGGAGAAGCTGCCGGAGGTGGCGGCGTATTATTCCGTCTGGAACGGTCTGCGCGACACGCTGGAGGGCTACTACAAGAACCGGCCCCGTCAGCACAATCCGCTCTCCCAGCAGAAAGAATTCCGCGCGATCAAGAATGCCATTATTCAGGAAGCAGAGCGCCTACGGCAGCAAATGGAACAGGAATCTTCGCAAGAGGAAGAACCGTCTCCGGAAGAAACTTCTACAGACGCTTCTACAAATTCAACGCTTGCAGATGAGAATGCTTCATCCATGCCTTCTCGTCCTGCGCGGCTTCCATCCGAATATCTTCTGAATTCAACCGTCAGATTGTTCCACCAGATGGGACAGATCTTCCGCGACAACGCCGCGCCGCCCAGCAATCCAATGGGCATCCGTGTGGACTCCAAGCGCCGCAAAAAACTCATGCAGAAGCGGCTGGCAATGGGTCATAAGCAGGATGACCATGAGCAGGAGCAGGGCTATGGACAGGTCATACGATAAAACAGGCGGCGCTGTGCTGACAGCGTCGCCTGTTGCATATTTGCTTAAAAATCCTCGGTCAATGTACGTTCACAATACGCTTTGAGCGCCGGAACATCTTCGGTTGCCGTCTGCCAGATGCGATCTTTGTCCATTGAACCATAGTCGTGCGCGAACATATTGCGCATATTTTTGATTGCGCGCCAATCCATCTGCGGCTTCGTTTTCTGCACATACGCATCGGAAAACTTTCCAGCAAGCTCACCGATCTGAAGCAGGTTCATGCTGACAGAATCCATGTAATCCGGATCTTCCAGAAAGATATCAAAATTACGACCGAAGCGGGATAGTGTCTTTTCGACTCGATTACAATACTCCAAAATGTGCGCCAGAATCTGCGCGTCGCGGTTAGGAAAGCTCATACAGCAGCACCCGATCCTTTCGCAGATTTTCGAGGAAGGCTTTGTCCTTGTTGTACTTGAGAGAGCCGGTCGTCACAACGTCAATGCTCTTTTTGAGCGCGTCTTCCAGGTCGGCATACAGACCGCCGAGGGCAAACAGACCGCGCAGCTTGGGCGCGTCCACGCAGAGGTCTACATCGCTGGCGGGCGTTGCGTCTCCTCTTGCATAGGAGCCGAACAGGAACACCTTGTCCACGCCGTGCTGCTTTGCAATCGGCGCGACGATCTCACGAATCTCATCGATCGAATATACTTGCGTCTGCATTCCGTGCGCCCCCTTCCTGTAACCAGTATACCCTAAAACAAAAATCTTTGCAACAGCAGAAAGTGGTGAGAAAAATCAGCAAATTTATTGAATTTACCCCAGAGCAAAAGGAACGCGCCGCGACCGTTGACCTCGAAGAATTTCTCCTCCAGCAGGGCGAAAAACTCATCAAATCCGGACGTGAAAAGCGGCTGGCAAGCGACCACAGCATTACGGTTCGCGGCTGCGAGTGGTTCGACCATGCCTCGAATGAGGGCGGCCGCGCTGTCAGTTTTGTACAAAAATATTACGGCAAAAGCTACGTCGAAGCAATGTCCATGCTGCTGGGCGAGAGTATGGAGCCGGTCTATCCGCAGGCGAAAAAGCAGGAAGCAGCCCAGCAGAAATCCTTTGCTCCGCCTGTTCCAAACGCAAATATGCACCGCGTGTTTGCGTATCTGCTCAAAACGCGCGGATTGGATGCGGACGTGGTTTCGTACTTCGCCCGCAGAAAATTGCTCTACGAGGACGCGGCACACCACAACGCTGTGTTCATTGGCACGGATGAAGGCGGCTGCCCGCGTCATGCGCATCTGCGCAGCACGAACAGCTTTGGAAAGAGTTTTCGCCTGAATGTCGAATCCAGCGATCCGCGTTACAGTTTTCATCATACCGGAACCGATGGAAGCATTTATGTGTTTGAAGCACCCATTGATATGCTCTCTTACATTTCCATGAATCCGCGCCAGTGGCAGGAGCATAGCTACGTCGCCTGCTGCGGCACATCGCCAATTCCGGTGATGCAAATGCTGAAACCGAATACGCAGATCGTCTATCTGTGCTTAGATAACGACGATGCTGGGCACAAAGCCAGCGAACGGATGGCAGAACAATTACGCGAACGCGGCGTTATGACAGAGCGGCTTGTGCCAGAACTGAAGGACTGGAACGACGATCTTCTCCACGACCAGAAGGAGGATTTAGCCCCATGCCTGAGTCTGTAACGCCGCTGATTGCGGTCGGTGTGGTGATCGTTCTGTTCATCGTCCTGCTGTCCGCTCTCACAAATAATTACTCGCTCAACGGCATCAAGTCCAAAACTGTGGGCGACGGTCAGCACGGAACTGCGCGATGGGCGACCACACAGGAGGTCAAAAAGACGTTTGCAAACGTGCCGTTTGATGTTGCTTCATGGCGCGCCGGGAAGAGACGCCCGACTGTGCAGGGCCTGGTTCTCGGCAGTGTGCAGCGAGGCAAGCAGCTGGATGCTCTGGTGGATTGCGACGATGTGCATTGCCTCATGATCGGCGCATCCGGTGTCGGCAAGACGGCGTTCTTCCTATATCCCAATATTGAATTTGCCTGCGCTTGCGGCATGAGCTTCCTGATTTTGGACACTAAGGGCGGTGCGACACGTTGCAACACAAGGAGTGCCTTGCAAGCACTCTGAAACTTGCCGCACAGAAATGTGAAGAACTGTTCAATCGAATTAGATGGTGAAATTCCATCTCTGTACAAAACCAACGGCGAAGATGGCAGGCATAGCCGGAGCCGGTACAAGTGCTAATACTCCAATATGCGGCTGGTAACTGTAATTGCCAGCGGTATAAAGCTTGGTGAAGTCGTAACCTGAACGCCTAAGTCCGTGCAAGCGGATATGGAATATATGGTGCGGGCATCCGTATCCCATGGTTAAGGTACATAAAGTTTGCTCAAGCCTCGTAACGTGTCGCCGTCGAAAGGCGGATCATTGAAAACGCAGCACGACCCTCGACCTTTGGAGTGCTGTCCTTCTTCTGAAATGGAGAAGTGTCGTTCGCAGTAGAATTGTGGTTTAAACTGCGGCAGGGTTTTCCGGGGTATAGCTCCGACCTAAAGGATACACAAAAGGATAGATTGAACGGAACGTGTGAGAGTCTGTGCCGGGAGCCTTACAGGGCAAAGAACGGCGCGGAAAGTCAGCGGTTCCATAGTAGCCTGAGGGCGGGAAAGCCGTCTACATGGCGAAGGGAACCAGACAGACAAGAAGAATGAAAACAAAATAGAAAATCCCACATTCCCTGAAATAACGGGTTCCGTGCCACGGAGGTGAACGCCGTGCATTTGAACGGAAGATTTTCAAGTGAACGCGAACTGCGTGAAAAATTGGACTTCATCTATGAGAAATCCAAAAGCGGAAGCTCTTTTTATGGGATACTTGAAGTGGCAAGCAATGAAGTAACCATTATAACGGCAATCCACGCGATCAAGTCGAACAGTGGTGCAAATACGGCTGGTGTTGACCGACGCAAAATGGACAGATACTTACAGATGGGCAGGAATAAGCTGATAAGTCTTGTGCAAAGCGCATTTCAGAATTATCAGCCGAAGCCTGCCAGACGGGTATATATCCAGAAAAGCAACGGGAAACAGCGACCACTCGGCATACCGACTGTGCTGGACAGAATCGTGCAGGAATGCCTGCGAATTGTTCTGGAACCGCTGGTGGAAGCAAAATTCTTCCCAAACAGCTATGGATTCAGACCCTATCGCTCGGTGCATGATGCGGTGCATATGGTATTTCATTATGCGAACCTGAGAGCAAATCGCAAATCATGGTTTGTGATCGAAGGAGATATAAAAGGCTTCTTCGATCACATCAACCATCGGATATTGCTGAAAAAGCTGTGGCATATCGGCGTCCATGACAAACGGGTCTTAGCTATGATAAAAGCCATGCTGAAAGCCGGATACATGGAGCAAAATACGTTTTTCAAAAGCGCGGAGGGAACACCGCAGGGTGGAATCCTGTCACCGCTGCTGGCAAATGTTTATCTGACGGCGTTCGACTGGACAGTTGGAAGAATGTATCAGCATCCACGGCAGCAGACAGCATACATCTGCTCGGATAGAGCACGGCTCTTGTATCAGGGGGTCATACCGAAATATCTTGTACGCTATGCGGACGATTGGGTAATCCTCACGAACAGCGAACAGGAAGCCCACAGGTTTCTTCATTGGCTTCAAAAATACTTCACCCACAGACTGAAAATTGAACTATCGGAAGAAAAGACGGTTATCACGGATATGCGGCAAGCGCCTGTGAATTTTCTGGGATTCAGCTTTAAGGTTCGGCAGACAGCATACCAGCCGGATAAGCCGAGACGGGAGATCGCAATGAGCTACCCGAATCCACAGAAGCTTCAAAAGGCAATTCGAAAGCTGTGCGACGGCGTAAAAGCCGTGCGAACCTGCTCCAACGATTCATACCGTGCGGTACAGATAGAAACGGTCAATGCACAGATTGTTGGTATCGCAGAGCATTATAAACACGTTTTATGCTCGGAGGCGTACCACAAAATTGACTATGCGGTGAACAAATGCGCATACAAGGTTTTCAAGCGGATATACGGAAAATCGGTAAAAGATCACGTTATTCCGTTGGAGAATCTGAGCAATCGCCCGACCCGCCATGCAGGTCATAAGGATACCGCGCTTGCCATGCAGATACATGGTCAGTGGATTGGTTTCACAAAAGCGTATCTGACGCACGCGGCGCACGGCGGGCATAGCTTTCATCAGAAAATCACACCGTACACTGCGGAAGGGCGAGAGTTGTACCGGCGCAAAGCGAAGAAAAGTGCGCCAAAAGACAGACCGCCGCTGTATGACGGAACAAATCTTCTGGAGCTGTCCGCGAAAAAGCCGATTTACAATTTTGAGTATTATATGAACCGTGAATATGCCTTTAACCGGGACAAGGGAAAGTGCAGATGCTGCCATATAAACCTCAATCCGGGGCATTATCATTGCCATCATATAAACCCGAAACTTCCAATCAACCAAATCAACAAGGTTCAAAATTTAGCTTGGGTGTGTGAAAACTGCCACAAAGCAATCCATGGAAAGGCTGCGCCAAGTTACGCGGTCGGACAAGTAAAAGACAAAATTGAGCGTTTTCAAAAACAACTATAATCCGTTTCCATTCTAAGCGCAATCAGGCGTGAGCCTGCTTGCGTGTCGCCCAATCGGGCGACTTGTTTGTTGGCACGCCGGATGACGGGAAACTGTCACGTCCGGTGTAGAGTGGGGGAAAATCCGGCGACCGCATCAAAGGATTACCTATCACTATACCTCGCACGAAATTACGGCACAATCGCAAAAAAATACTACGGCTACCACGTTTCCGTGATCGATCTTCGCAACCCGACACGCTCAGACGGGAGCAATCTGCTGACGCTCATCAACCGATACATGGACATCGCGCGGGAGCATCCGGACAACCTTGCAGCACGGGCGAATGCAGAAAAATATGCGAAGATCCTAGCCAAAACCATCGTCAATCCGGGCGGCGACGATCAGGATCGCGGACAGAATGCGTTCTTCTACGACGCCGCCGAGGGGCTCCTCACGTCGGTCATTTTGCCGCTTGCCGAGTATGTTCCACTCGACAGCGCGGGACATGACAAGCGGCACATCATGTCCGTGTTCAAGCTGGTGCAGGAGCTTCTCGCGCCCAGCGGTCAGGGCAAGAAAACGGGCTTTCAGGTCTTGATGGACAACCTTCCGTCAACGCACAAAGCCAGATGGTTCGCGGGCGCGGCGCTCAACACGTCGGAACAGGGGATGGCGTCCGTCATGTCCACGGTGCTGTCCCGGTTGAATGCTTTCCTCGATTCCGAGCTGGAGCAGGTGCTTTACTTCGACAGCGCCATCGACGCAGAACACTTTGCGGCAGAAAAATCCGCGATCTTTCTGGTACTGCCGGAGGAAGATGCAACCAAAAATTTTATGGCAGGCTTGATGATTCAGGACCTCTCGCGGGAGCTGTTTTCCGTTGCCGACGAGCACGGCGGCAAGCTGCAAAACCGCGTCGTGTTCTATTGCGACGAGCTCGGCACGATGCCGCCCTTTGACATTCTACCGCTGTTCTCGGCTGGTCGTTCCAGAAAACTGACGCTCGTGCCGATCATCCAGAGTCTCGCGCAGCTTGAAAAGAATTACGGCAAGGAGGGCGCGGAGATCATAGCCGATAACTGTCAGGATACGATCTTCGGCGGCTTCGCGCCGAACAGCCAGACGGCGGAAACGCTCTCCAAAGCTCTCGGCAGCAGGACTGTTTTGACCGGCTCCATCAGTAAGGGAAAGGGCAGCAACAGCCAGAGTCTTCAAATGGCAGAGCGCGCTTTGCTCTCGCCGGATGAACTGAAAAGTCTCCCGAAGGGAGAGTTTGTTGTCATGAAAACCGGCACACACCCGATACGCACGAAGCTGCAATTATATTTCAAATGGGGCATCAAGTTTGAAGAACCATATCAAACGCCAGAGCGCGCCCAGCGCGAGGTTTACTACGCAGGAAAGGAGGAATTGCTGATGAATATCAAGAAAAGCCTGTATTCCCAGCCAAGGCCGGTCTCAATACCGAAAGCGGATGACTATATGAGCAGCTATGCCGAGAAATGAGCTTCTTCGGTGAAATTTACGCCGATCCTGATTTGCCGCACCGGGCGCGGACAGTCTATATCTACCTCCGTGACCGTGCAGGCGGCGGGAGCTGCTGGCCGGGCATCAAGACGATAGCCCGCGACCTGCGCCTCTCGCCGCGCACGGTTCAGCGTGCCTTGAATGACTTAGAACGCGCCGGATACATCCAGCGCCAGCGCCGACACCGTGAAAACGGGAGCTGCACGTCAAACTTATACATTATAAATGAGGACAAATGACAACGCGGACGCTCCCACCAAGAGGAACGTCCGCGCTTTTGCTGTCACCAGCGCCATGACACCACGGCGCGGCTTGAAGGGCCAACTCTAGCTGAGAACCAATACAGAAAGAAGAAATCTGATTTTAAAGAGGCTGGCCTTTAGCTGCCAGATACTCGTTGCAAAGCAGTCGGTACGGCGCTTCATCCTCCTCGATCTTCGGGAAACGGCCTACGGGCGGGTTGAAGCTGTTATCCGTATTATCGTCGTTGCACTGGCTGACCTCGCCAAGCAGGACGGGGCCGGTGCCCTCTTCCACGGCAAAGTCGTGGTACATCCCCTGCGTGACCCAGAGGCTTTCGCCCGGACGCAGCCGGATCTGCGTGCCCGCGGGGACCATGCGCTTGAGACCGTCGCAGTGGACCTCCACGTCGGACTCGTAGTCAATTTCTTCGTTCGGCAGGCTGTTGTATACGCGGATGAGGCAGTTGCCGCCGCCGCGGTTGATGATGTCCTCAGTTTTGAACCAGTGGAAGTGATTCGCGGCCATCTGGCCCTCTTTCAGATACAGCAGCTTCTCCGCGTAGACCTTCGGATATTTTTCCGGCTGCGTGCGGCAGCCGTTGCGGATGGTGATAAGAGAGAACCCGAATTTGTCAAAGTTACCGAGGCCGTAATCAGTAATATCCCAGCCGAGCATACAGTCGCGGACTTCATCGTACTCGTGACCCTTTTCCTGCCACTCCTCCGGGGTAAAATTGCAGAACGGCGGCAGATAGCACTTGTATTTCGCGCACATGGCTTCAAGTTCTTTTAGTGCTTTGTTAATTTCAGAGCGTTTCATTTTTATGCTCCCGTTGATAAAGCAATCAAAGCAGATTACGTTCTAATTGCAATGTGTCCAGCCCGAACCGCACAAACGCATAATCCTCCCGATATCCCCCGCTTTTTCCGTTGTGCCAGCTTCCGTAGAGCGAAAACAGCGTCGGATCGACGAAAAGCGGCTCAGGCTCCGCTGCGTTGTGGTGCGGGCCCAAAAGATTGCGGTTGCTTGCCATCAGCTCCAGTTCCAGCACATTTTCACCCGGATGCAGATACGGCGAAAGATCAAGCGTATCGCTAAAAAGCAGCGTTCCGGCTTTCTGCCCGTTTACAAATACGCGCATATACTGGACGCGGCCCGCACAGCGAAGCTGCCAGTTCGTGCTCTGCACGGTGATCGTGCGCTTCAGGCGCATGGCCCCGTGGAAGAACGGGAAGCCCTGCACCGTAATATCCTGCAAGTCAAGGTCTGTGGCCGGAGCACAGAGACGGAAGCGGTCGCCGAATCGAACGCCGTTTTCACCCGCCTGCCAGCCGGAATCCGGCCGCACGGAGAAGCTCCCGAACAGGTACATGGCTTCGATATTCGTCTCATAGCTGACACAGTTCATGAGCGTCTCCGTGACCTCGCCGTTTCCGTAATAGAAGCCGTCGAACACGTCATAGGTCTGCTGCGACTGGAAATAGTCCAGCTCTAAAACGATCTCGTTTTCACCCTTTCTGGCAAGCGCGGCAATGTTTCCACGCACAAACGAGCGATCAAGGACCCCCTGACCGGTCAGGCTGATTTCCGTGCCGTTCACAGATAGTTTTGTGTGTTGGAGCGTTTCCAACTCCAATGTCAAATCATCCGGCAGGTGATCTGCCGCAAACGCATAACGCAGCCAGATCTTTCGGTTCGTTTTCTCCCGCAGCAGGCGCTCGGAGATATACGGAACCGGCAGCAACTCTGTATACATCTTGCCATCATAACTCAGCGCCGCCTTGTCCAGCGTCAGGGTGTTCTGTACCGGCGCGGACCGCGTCCATTTCCCGCCCAGCTCCATTGTTTCGGCAATGGGGCTTTTCTGCGCCTGTGGCATCGCGGAATCGTTCTGCATGAGAAGCACAGACTCGCCGGGGGCAAGATACAGCTTTGCTGCGATTCCGTCTGTCGTCTTTTCAAAAGCAACGGATTTCGTTTTATGTGTCAGCAGATCGTATGCCTCCACGCCCGCAAACGGAAGTTTTACAGACATGTCAGCTATGTCCGTCTCAGACAGATTGACTGCAAACAGGAAATTTCCATTCTCCGCAAAGCGGAGCGTGCAGCGCACGTCGCGGTTTGCCTCCGGCAGAAGCGCACGTTCCCGCACAAGCTCGTCCCACGTCAGGTTACCTTGCAAGAAGCCGAGATCGGCAATTTCGCCGTCGATGCGCGTGGGCTTCCGTCCCGCCAGCATCAGCCGCCCGCCCTGTGCGAGATAGTCTTTTAAAAGCGCGGCGGTACTGCTGTCCAGCGTATCGCAGTCGGGAACCACAACGTAAGAGTATGTACACTGTCCGATGGTCAATTTGCCGTCCTTGACGCTGCCGTACTTCTCCATCAGCCGCTCGTCGCCGTAGTGATGGCCGATGCCAGCCGCGCCGAAGCGCTCAATGAGCACGTTGAACGGTTCGCCAACGTTGCGCACGGATGCTTCATCGTTCGCACGGTCAAACGTCAGATAGGCCGAATGTATCGGATGGAGAATCAGCACATCCGCCTGTTCGCGGCTGTTGGCAAGCAGATAACCCAGTTCTGTGAAATAGTCGTCGAATGTCTTTAATTCATCCGTCCACGGATTGTGCTCCGAATAAAACGCCGGATAATCCCGCTTGCGCTGGCCGCGGATGGAATACGGGTACAGATGCTGGCACATCAGGTTCACGCCGTTCACATACTGCCATTCGGCGATGCGCTTGAGTTCTTTCGGCGTCACGTCCCAGCCCGCACAGGCAAACGTCTCGGTCAGCACCTGCTTTTTACCAAGCTGCTGCGCGGCGGACGAGACCTGACGCGGGGCCAGCTCCGTGCCGATCTTCCGTCCCAGCCAGTCCACCCCCGGAATGCTCTCATACTCGTAAAACGGCATCACGCCCGCGCAACACCACATCTGTGTATAAAGCTCGCTTTCCTCGACCGTGTGACCGGTCAGGCGGCAGTTGTGCGCCAGACACCAGCGGTAAACGCGGCCCATGAAGTTTTCGGTATAGAGTACATTCATCAGCCGCCAGTATTATAAATCGACACCAGTAGTTCACCTCCGACACGAGTATTGTACAGAATACCCGCTGTTTCAGAAATGCTCTAATGGTGTCGAATTTTGTTCACTATCAGAGGATGAAACAAGGAAATACCTCCAGCGCCGCATATAAAAAAACGGCCGTGCTGGATGGCGATCCGTGCGACTAAGGCGCTCCATTCCTGCCGGGATGGAGCGTTTTATGCTATTTCCCCCTAAAAAGAGGCGCGGGCTGCGCCTCCGATGGTGACCAGCAGCCCAGAACACCGGTAGATTCCGCTCGTGCCGCAAGGCCGCTTTCAAACAAGTGGCAGTTGTACGGCGTCGAGTGGAACTACTGGTGAATATTTTTAGCGTCCGTCAGTGTGCATACGCTGCAAATTGCAGCCGCAGCGCACTGGCGGTTTTTTATTACCCCATTCGTGCGCCTCCGTTTCTGACATTTGCCCATCCGCGCAAATGAAATTCAGAAATGGAGGCAGCGATATGCTGATTAAAATTGTCCAAAATGGAATCGAATCTGACTGGTTCCAGCTCACGAAAAAGGCCCACCGCGAACTGATCAAAATGAAGCCGGAGGCGGCGATCATACATATCGAGGATGTCTACCCGGAATCTCCGGATGCCGGGCGCGTGATCCGCTTGGACTTCCGGCTATTTACGGTTTTGACGCGGGAATTCAAGCTGGAAGATCTCAAACAGGAGAAGCGCGATGAGCGCCATATAGAAAAGCTCCGGCTGGAAGCCAGACCTGCCAATGCTCCTGAGTTGGCATCAAAGACGCTGGATGAACAGTATATAAGCGAGGAACAAACGGAACGCCTGTCGGCTGCGGTTGCACAGGCAAAACTGACGCCCACGCAGCGCCGACGCTTTTTACTGCTTGAATCAGGTTTGACGATTCACGACATTGCGAAGGCTGAAAACTGCGGATATAACGCGGCTTTGGAGTCCATCCAGTGGGCAAAGAAAAAAATTAAAAACTTTTTGAAAAAGTGACTGGTCAAAACGCGATTTTCTGTCGGATTAAATAGAGGGACATTTACCTCGGTTGTTCTTTGAAAAGTAAAGATCCGATTCAACAGTACATCAGTTGGCAGAACCCGACGAGGGAAAGCGATTTGGCGGATGCGCGAAGACCACCTGTGCGGGAGCGATGCTCCTGCATAAAGACGGCCCAATAAGGTGACGAGCGGTACCCATCCATCCAAAAGCAGCTTTGGCAAGCTGCCTCGCAATGATCTTGTCCGCGGACAATGGTACTCCTGCCCAGCCACAACGGAACGTAATGGGGGCAGCTCGGAGAGATCCTCGGAGGGGTGCAGACCCGTGAGCAGCGCCAGCTGCCGTTCAGTAGCTGCCTTGGCTCCGGGAAGAAGCGTCGAACAGGAGCGAGCATCAAAATTTCAAAAGCAGGGGCGGCTCTGCGCAATCAGAGCCGCCCCGTGGCTGAAGGAGAATCTTATGAATCCAAACATTGATTTTTTAGGAATCTGTCAGCTCCTGAAGGCGCTCCGAACGGTCGGGTTTTCTGAGATTGAAATCAAAAAGATCGCGCGGCGGATCGCTGTCGAGCTTGGTGCAAATTTCACACTTTACGCTTGATTTTTCTCCGTTTTGTTCATAGCTATTCTGAAAATATTGTAGTAGTGTGTGTTGCTACAGAGGGAGGTGAACGGCATGGCAAAGAAGCAGACCGACGGAAGTCTTGCGCTGGAACAGCAGCGCGTCATTGTCATCCCAGCGCACGACGAGATCGTCGCGCGAAAACTGCGCGTTGCAGCCTATGCCCGCGTCAGTTCCTCCAGCGAAGATCAGCTCAACTCCTACCGCGTGCAGAATCAATACTATTCTGAACTGATCTCCAGCAATCCGGATTGGGAAATGGTCGATATTTACGCCGATGAGGGCATCACCGGCACGTCGGTTGAAAAGCGCGAAGATTTTCAGCGCATGATGGCAGACTGCCGCAAGGGAAAGATCGACCGCATTCTGGTCAAGTCCATCTCCCGCTTCGCCCGGAACACGAAGGACTGCCTCGCAGCCGTCCGGGAGCTCAAAGAACTCGGCGTGAGCGTTCTGTTTGAGGAACAGGGCATCGATACGGCACGGGTGTCCAGTGAAACGGTCACGGCGATTATGGCATCGTTGGCACAGAAAGGCAGCGAGTCAATTTCGGGAAATGTCCAGTGGGGCTAAGCTCCCGCTGCGTCTGCCGATTTGATTGGCACATGGGCATCAGAAAATTCACAGCCTTTCGGATCTGCTGAAGGTCAGAAGAAGTGAGCGCATTCTGATGCAGATGCTCCAGAACGCGACTGTAGACATCCTTTAAGGATGCGGACACGGCAGGCTGAAAGAAATAAGTTGAGATCAGACCGCCGATCAAGGCGGCTTCGGTATCGGTGTACTGCATGATTGCTCCTCCCTCGCAAGAATCAAACGAACAGGGCAATCATACCACAAAATATTGTAGCAGGCTATTCGCAAAACGACGAAATATACGGTGCGCAGCGACTCGGAAAGGAGAAGTTATGAACGTCAGAAAACCTGTGGATTACGGCACAATGTACCGGGAATTGACTGCAATTCTTGCGCAAAATCTTTCGCAAATGGAAGAAGTGTACGCCATTGGCAAGGCTATCAGCCAACGCTCGGAGAAGGGCGCAGCGGTCGCAGCCGCAGAGTTTTTGCAGACAAATTTCCTTGACCGCACAGGCTTTTCCCCGCGCAACGTGCGCCGGATGCGTGATTTTTATAAGTTATGAAAATGACGAACCGCTCCTCCGGCTGGCAATGAAAATCGGCTGGACACTGAACGTGATCATTATGGAGGCAGGGCTGACAAGAGATGCGCGCAGGTGGTATCTGAAACAGGCGCGGGAGCGGCAATGGTCGAAGAAAGAACTGTTGGACATTCTCAGCAGCGGCTGTAAACCGGATACGGAAGCAGATCAGGAAAACTCTTCTTTGCGTTTTTCTGAGAGCTGTGGTATAATAAATCAAGAATTGAAGGAGCAGCCGCTATGCAGCCACGTTATTACATCATCGAAAGCCAAACAAGCGCGAAGCTTCCTGCCTCTATTCGGGAAGCGACTGCTGCTGATTTTGAACGAACAGCGAGAGAGCATTGGCAGACCGACTGGCGCACAGATTTTATTCAGGACACTACGCTCGAAAAATATGCGCTGGAACTGGATGCAACCAAGGAACTGGTCGGACTTGCTGCTTATCGGGATATGCCGGATGGCGTGCTGGTTTATGTGGAGTATATGGAAAGTGCACCCAGCGGAAATCCGACACTGTCCAAGCCTAGAAAATACGCTGGAATCGGCGCGGCGCTGCTGGCTTTCGGGATTCAACTCTCCATTGATTATGGCTACGGCGGCGCAATTTACCTGAAGGCCAAAACGACGCAGCTTCGGGAACACTATATGCAGACTTACGGCGCGATTCCATTCAGCCGGTTTGACCCGTTCCTGCTGCTGATTGATGGTGATGCTGCGCGGGAATTATTCGGGCAATACTTGAAGGAGGTTTGACAGATGCAGAACGAAAAATATCTGGAGCTGGACGCGCTTGCCGCGCCGAATGGCTATGTCGCACCTCCGACGAAAGAAGCTTTGGCCTATGTTGTCCACTTCCGCAAGACCTGCCAGCGGTATCAGATCGACTTCGCAAAAGCCGATCCGGACG
>ERZ1032473.277-NODE-277-length-13542-cov-36.958849_pt1 | contig 13542 bp, 10 predicted proteins | sample MGYA00518734_ERZ1032473 | MGnify/ENA primary metagenome ERZ1032473 (study PRJEB33719, sample SAMN04261339) | wastewater metagenome | biome: periurban shantytown; feature: human; material: feces | host: Homo sapiens | place: Peru: Lima | collected 2013-01-23 ...
GGCGGAAAGGCGTATAAAGTGGCGGTAGACTGGCGGAAAGGCGTATAAAGTGGCGAATTCTGACGTTATTGAGTTGATTTCTCTTGCCAGCCTTTCCGAGTCGGATGTGAGGCTACTTCGAGAAGATAATTGTATTGAGGCGAAAAAGGCCAAAGACAAATTACCAGACAGTCTATGGGATACGTATAGTGCATTTGCCAACTCTGATGGGGGTCTTATTCTTCTTGGTGTTTCAGAGAACTCGCGACGAGAATTGAATGTAACAGGGGTAACGGATGCAGAAAAGCTCAAACGGGATTTTTGGAATACTGTCAATGACCGTTCCAAGGTCAACGCCACAGTACTTTCCGACCAAGATGTTGTGATTCGACATGGATCGTCCGGTGATTTCATCGTGATTCATGTCCCTCGTGCAGGGCGGGAGATCATGCCTATATATGTGGGCGCTGATCCTTTTAGCCGGGAACAGCATAGGGGCACCTTCAGAAGGAATAACGAGGGTGACTACCATTGCGACCGGGATGAAGTCAAAGCAATGTTTCGCGATGGCAGTGACACTCCTCAGGATCTTCGTATCGTGGAAGATTTGGGTAGTGCCGCATTGGATTCAGGCACGATTGCCTCGTACCGTTCTTATTTTCAAAGGATTCGCCCGAACCATCCGTGGCGTAACCTCAATGACGAAGATTTTCTCGTGCGTCTGCAGGCGCTCGCTCGTTCTACCAAAGATAATCAGTTGCATCCAACTATTGCTGGATTGCTGATGTTTGGGCGCGAATATGATATCGTGCGGGAATTCGCAAATTATTTCCTTGACTATCGTGAAGAAATTGGACTCGATCGTTGGGATGATCGCATTACCTCTACTGACGGAATTTGGTCCGGCAACTTATACGATTTTTGGCAGTCAGTATATGGTAGGCTGCGGCAGGCGGTGCCGCGCCCATTCCGTTTGGACGGAGAAGCGCGACGTATGGATGAAAATCCCATGGAAATCACTATTCGCGAGGCGTTAACCAACGCTATCGTTCATGCGGACTATATGGGTAGAAGAGGCACTGTGATTATTAGGCGCCAATCAACCATCGAGTTCACCAATCCTGGGCGGCTCCGTGTTACAAAGGCCGAGGCGGAGCAAGGTGGAATATCTGATGCACGCAATCCTATCCTCATGAAAATGTTTTTTCTCATCGGTATCGGTGAAAAAGCAGGAAGTGGCTTTGATGTGATGCGAGCTGGTTGTGATTCTGTTGGCGCGCCGCATCCACTGCTGGAAGTGCTAACTCGTCCTGATCGCGTAAAACTTGTAGTACGGTACACAAACCTTGGCGGATCTGTTATGACGCCAGCAAATAGCGAGTCCATGAAATCCTGGACTTCCGTGGGACACCTCTCCAAATCGGAATCAGAAGCGCTACAGTATCTTGTGAGTCAAGGCAGCATATCAACTTCCGAATTAGCGGAGCATATGGAATTAGGGGTCTCGCGTGCTCGGGCACTGCTGAAAAGTCTCGTTGAAGACGGCTTTGCGCAATCTCGTGGTCGTGGCCGCGCCACGCGCTACGAGCCAGTCGAGGGGCTGCCCGTCTTCTGACGCAAGAATTGCTCCGCAGAGAGTGGTTTGAACAGCTGGTTTGGAGACCGCGCCAAATGCACAAAGTTTGAGCGTGATTGGTGTTCGTGAAGCAATTATTTGACTGAATTGGTAAAGTGCCACGTCGCGTCGATGACGGGGACAAATTTCCTGGGGTACTTAAGGCTCGCCACGAGGAGTACAGTTGTCTGTAACGCACAATGTGGCGCGTAAGACGAGGGGCGCATCTCGCAAGTGGGGTGCGATGCAGTTGAAGGAGTGCATGTCATGACTGATCCGAATGTCAATCCGAACGGCCAGGTGCCGTGGCAGCAAGCTGACGCCAATCCGACTGAGCCGTTAAATGCGATGACGGCGGAAACGGGAACCGCCGCCAACAATGCTCCAACCCAAGCAATCGCAGCGGGCGAACAGCCCACTCAAGCGTTCACTCCTGTTGAGCAGCCTACGCAGGCGTTTACACCTGCCGAGCAGCCCACCCAGCCTTTTGCGCCGGCCAATCAGCCGGTACCGCCTACGCAGGCTTTGCCACCAGTGACTCCTGCCGCTGCGCCCGCGCCCGCACCGGCAGCACCCAATTCGCCCTATCCGGGGGCGGCTCCGGCAGGCGGATCGGTTCCTCCGGTCTACGGCAGCGTCAGTGCTCCGGTATATCCGGGCGGCGGGGCCGTGCCTCCGCAAACGCCCTATAACCCGTATATGCAAGGCGGCCAACCGAACGGCCAGCCGGGATGGTCTGGTTCTTACGGCAGTGTGCCGCCTGAAGCGAACCAGAAGTACAACGGTCTGGCTATTGCCGGTTTTATCTGCTCGTTCCTTGTCTCACTCCTCGGTCTGATCCTGAGCATCGTGGGCCTCAACCAGATTAAGAAACAGGGCGGCAAGGGCAAGGGCTTGGCCATCGCCGGCATCATCATCAGTGCGGCGGGCATGGTGATACAGGTAATACTGGTCATCGCGCTGATCGTCGGCGGTGCCTCGTATGCCAGCAAGGCTATAGATGAGGCGAAAACCGATTCCTTCTATAGTCAGTCCTCTTCGGGCAACGGTGATAGCAGCGATAAGAGCAAAGCTCAAGATAATCTTGACGATGTGCTGGACGACACGTTGGGCGAAACCCATGACGATCTAACCGACGGCGATTATGGGCTGTACGATTCGATTCAGGATTTCGTCGACTCTTTGGAATTCAAGGACTCCATTGAATCCGAAGCGGATACGTTTGCAGACACCGGCATCACCTTCAACTACCGTGTCGACGGTGACACCTTGGTGTACGAGTACGTGCTTGACGACAGCTACGCCTCGCTAGGCGATACCTTCGCTTCCTCACTGGATGCTATGGACAGCACCTATCAATCCACCGCGAATCTGCTGGGCTCGATGTGCAAGACCTCCAGCGGCAAGGCATCATTGCGCGTCATCATGCACACGCAAAGCGGCCAGTCGCTGTACGACAAAACCTGGACCGAAAAGTAGCAATCCCAGCGAACGTGCGTTTTGGCCGATTGAAGGCCGGTCTGCTTGCTCCTTGGACGGATGCTTCTGCGGAAGGAACCGCCAAGGAGTAGGCTTACAGGCATGAGACTCGCACGTTTTTCTTTGAATGATTCGCCGCGCTACGCCTTCGTGCAGAAGGACGAAACGGACGGCAAGGACTACCTCATCGAACTGGACGGCCATCCGCTGGCCGGCGACCAGGTCAAGCCCACCGGCACTCGTTACCCGGTCGACGGCGATGGCATCCGTCTGCTCGCCCCGGTCATCCCCTCCAAGGTTTACGGTCTGGCCAAGAACTACGAGGCCCACGCCCAGTTCATGCACGAGGCCGGCCATTCCGAAATCGCCCACGCGCCGGAAGACATGGTGATCTTCACCAAGCCGTCCACCTCGGTAATCGGCCCCGACGATCCGATTGTGTACCCGGCCTGCTCCAAGGACATGAACTTCGAGCCGGAAGTGGCCGTGGTGATGGGACGCATCGCCAAGAACGTGTCCGTTGAAAACGCGATGGATTACGTGCTCGGCTTCACCTGCGTCAACGACGTGACGTTGCGCGATCTGCAGGGCATCGACCCCACGTGGACGCGCGCCAAGGGCTTCGATACTTCCTGCCCGCTTGGCCCGTGGATTGTGATGCGTGACGACCTCAACTGGAAGGACGCCAAGATTTCCTTCACGCTGAACGGCGAGGATGTGCCGATGGCGTCTGGCACCACCGCGAACCTGATTCACGGCATCCCCGAGCAGATTGCCGCGATTTCGTCGTTCTCCACGCTGCTGCCTGGCGACGTCATCATGACCGGCACCCCGAACGCCTCCGGCCACCTCGACCCAGGCGACGAGACCATCGTGCACGTCGAAGGCATCGGTGATCTGCGCAACGTAATCGTTCGGGCGTGACTCGTTCTGGCTCCCCTCTCTGAGGGGACCCGTCCAGGCGAAGAAGCTGACTGAGGGAACCAAGAACGCGCCTTACGCTCCCGGCAGAAGTGCGTGCAGGGCGGTCATCACCACCAAGCTGATGATGGCCGTCACTGTCAGCGAGAAGCCGGCGAGTTTGGCGTTGCCGGTCAGCGAATCGGTGAACTTAGTTGAGAAAATCGTGATCGGGGCGAAGGAGCCCAGCACGATGATCTCGCGAATCCTCATGTCAAACTGCCGACCGCGCCGAGACGCCGGGACAGTTCCGCGCCGGCAAGCCGCAGCTTGGTCTTAAGCGACCGCTCCTGTTCGGGGCGCAGCGATCCGCTCACAAAAGTGAGAGCCAGCCCGGCGATGGGAAAGTCGTTGTAGTCGCGCACAGCGACGGCGTATGAATCAAAGCCGGGCGTCACGTCTCCGTGTTCCTCGGCAAAACCGGTGCGTTGGGTTTCGGCGAGCGTTGCCTCCAGCTCCTTGGGCGATTTGGGGCCGATGCCGGTGCGGTCGGTGAACGCCTGACGATTGGGATATAGCGCGCGGACCTGATTGCGGGGGAGTGCGGCCAGAATGGCTCGCCCGGTGGCGGTCAGGTGACTGGGTAGGCGCACGCCCACGCCTGACACTAGCGGCGGGCGATGCGCGGCGCGCTCCTCAATCACATAAATGATTTCGTTGCCGTGCAGCACGGCCAGATGTCCGTTTTCGCCGGTCTCGTCAACAAGACGCGCCAACACCGGATGCGCGACCTGCGATACGCGATGTTGACGAGAATAGGCTGATCCCAGCTCGAAAGTCTTGAGTCCGATGCCGTACGCGCGCTGCTCGGCAAGGCGGGTGACCAGTCCGTGACGCTCCAAAATCTCCAACAATTGGTACACCGTGGAGCGCGGAATGCCGAGTTCGCGAGCGAGCGTGGCGGCTTGCGTCTGACCATTGCTCGCGATGAACTCGAGGATGTCGAGCGTACGGTCGGCCGCCGGAGCCAGCGAGACACGTGGCGCGGATGATGATATCTGATGTTCCCGTTCTGATGGCTTCACCTGCGCCCGCTTGACGGTACGTGGCTCGGTGAAGGCGTATTGCTGCGAGGCATGGCTCATATTTCCATCACCTTACATGTCTGAGATTTCAGACACAAGATGGACGAAGTGGCTTATGGCGGGCATCCGACTGAGGTGAAATGGCCAAGGTTTGATTACTCGGGGAGCGATTGGTTGCGTTTGCGTCGCCTGCTGTTGGTGGGCAGGTGCGGTGAGCGAATGCGGGCAGTCGCGGATCCCCGGCGAAGCATGTGCCGCATATGCCGTATATGCGGAATGCGGCACATATATAGAAAGGTATGAGCATGGCAGAGCAGACGGTCACCGTAGGTGTTGGAGCGCTGAGCATCGAGGACGTTATCGCCGTAGCGCGCGGTGGTGCCAAAGTGGCGATTTCGGACGAATCGAAGCATGAGATGGCGCTGAGTCGCGCGGTTATCGATCATTTGGCCGACGACACCGTGCCGCATTACGGTATCTCCACCGGATTCGGCGCGCTCGCCTCCACCTCCATCCCCAAGGAACAGCGTGCGCAGCTGCAGAAAAGTCTGATTCGCTCGCATGCCGCCGGTGCCGGACCGGAAGTGGAGCGTGAGGTGGTGCGCGGCCTGCTGGTGCTGCGCCTGAGCACCCTGTGCACCGGACGCACCGGTGTGCGCCCGGAAACCGCGCAGGTCTACGCCGATATGCTGAACGCCGGCATCACCCCGGTGGTCTACGAATACGGTTCACTCGGATGCTCCGGTGATTTGGCGCCGCTCGCAGCCTGTGCTTTGGTGGCGATGGGTGAAGGCGAGGCCCGCAACGCTGACGGCCTCAAGATCGGCGGCGGCGAAGCGCTGCGTGCGGCCGGCATCACGCCCGTCGATTTGAAAGAGAAGGAAGGACTGGCGCTGGTCAACGGCACCGACGGCATGCTCGGCATGTTGTGTATGGCCATCACCGATCTGCGCCTGCTGCTCAAGACCGCGGATGTCGCCGCCGCGATGAGCGTGGAAGGCATGCTCGGCAACGACCGCGTATTCGCCGCCGACTTGCAGGCGCTGCGCCCGCATCGCGGCCAAGGCGATTCCGCTGCGAACATCGCCCGCATGCTCAAGGACTCTGGTCTGATTGAGGCCGGCCGCCCGGGCTCCACCGTGCGTGTGCAGGACGCCTACTCGCTGCGCTGCACCCCGCAGGTGCACGGCGCCGCCCGCGACACCGTGGAATACGCGGCCTCCGTGGCGGGCGTGGAACTCGCCTCCGCCATCGATAACCCGTGCGTCACGCTGGACGGCCGTGTGGAGTCCAACGGCAACTTCCATGGCGCGCCGCTGGCCTATGTGCTCGATTTCCTGGCGATTCCGACCGCCGACGTAGCCTCTATCTCCGAGCGTCGTACCGACCGCTTCCTTGACGTGGCGCGCAACCGCGGCCTGCCGGCGTTCCTGGCTGGTGACCCGGGCGTGGACTCCGGTTTCATGATCGCCCAATACACCGCTGCCGGCATCGTCTCCGAAATGAAGCGTAACGCCGTGCCTGCCTCGGTCGATTCGATTCCAAGCTCCGCCATGCAGGAAGATCACGTGTCGATGGGTTGGGCCGCCGCCCGCAAGCTGCGCCGGTCGATTCCGGCCTTTGCGCGCGTGCTGGCCGTGGAACTGCTGTGCTCCTGCCGCTCCTTCGACTTCCGCAAGCCGTACCGTCCGGGTGCGGCGGGCGCCGCCGTATACCGCGTGGTGCGCCAGTACGCCAACGAAATCGGCCCCGACGTACGCGATACCTGGACCACCCCGCAAATCGAAGGCGTAGCCAACGCCATCCTCTCCGGCGAAATCCTATCCGCCGCCGAAGCTGCCGTCGGCCTCCTGAAATAGATGTGAGCTCCCTCATCAGAGGGGGCTACTGTTCACCCTCCCCACCAAAATCCAAAACTTGAGTCACCTGCACTCAAGTTTTGGGAATAGAATGGGTTCCAGGTCGGTTGACCATATCAGACAACGACAAGTTGCGGTCTGCGGTGGCGCTTGCGGGGCTTTCGAAGCCCGCGAGCCGCTCCGCGCGGGCCGCATGATATGGAGGAATACGATATGGAACAGAAGTTCACCACTATGGCCCAGGAGGCCGTCGGCGACGCGATTCAGAGTGCGTCCGCCGCAGGAAACGCGCAGGTTGAGACCCTGCACGTCATGGATGCGTTGCTGCGTCAGGAAAACGGCGTGGTGCGCTCCCTCATCGAGGCCGCGGGCGGAGACCCACAGGCCATCGGCGCCGCCGTGCGTAACGCTTTGGTCGCACTGCCGAGCGCATCCGGCTCCAGCACTTCGCAGCCGCAAGCCAGCCGCCAGCTGACCGCCGCCATCGCCCAGGCTGAGAAGGAAATGCAGCAGATGGGCGACGAATACGTCTCCACCGAACATCTGCTTATCGGCATCGCGGCCAGCAAGCCGAACCAGTCGGCCGAAATCTTGGAGAAGAACGGCGTCACCGCAGCCTCCCTGCGCAAGGCCGTACCCGGCGTGCGTGGTGGCGCGAAGGTCACCAGCCCGGACGCGGAAGGCTCGTACAAGGCCCTAGAGAAGTACTCCACCGACCTGACGGCCGCCGCCAAGGAAGGCAAGCTGGACCCGGTCATCGGACGTGACCAGGAAATCCGCCGCGTGATTCAGATCCTCTCCCGTCGTACCAAGAACAACCCGGTGCTGATCGGCGAGCCCGGCGTCGGCAAGACCGCCGTCGTGGAGGGTTTGGCCCAGCGTATCGTGGCGGGCGACGTGCCCACCACCCTGCAAGGCAAGAAGCTCATCTCCCTTGACTTGGGCTCCATGGTGGCCGGTTCGAAGTACCGTGGCGAGTTCGAGGAGCGCCTGAAGAGCGTCCTGAACGAAATCAAGAATGCGGATGGTCAGATCATCACCTTCATCGATGAGATCCACACCATCGTCGGCGCGGGTGCGGCCGAAGGCTCGATGGATGCCGGCAATATGTTGAAGCCCATGCTGGCCCGTGGCGAGCTGCGCCTGATCGGCGCGACCACGCTGGACGAGTACCGCGAGAACATCGAAAAGGATCCGGCATTGGAACGCCGTTTCCAACAGGTGTTCGTGGGCGAGCCGAGCGTGGAAGACACCATCGCCATTCTGCGTGGTCTGAAGCAGCGTTACGAGGCGCACCATAAGGTAACGATCGGCGACGACGCGCTGGTTGCCGCCGCGACCCTCTCGAACCGTTACATTTCGGGTCGTCAGCTGCCGGACAAGGCCATCGATCTGGTCGATGAGGCGGCCGCTCACCTGCGTATGGAGCTCGACTCCTCGCCTGAGGAGATCGATGAGCTGCAGCGCAAGGTGACCCGTCTTGAAATGGAGGAAATGCAGCTCAAGAAGGCCGAGGATCCTGCGTCCAAGGAGCGTCTGGGCAAGCTGCAAGCCGAACTTGCGGACACCCGTGAGAAGCTCAGCGGTCTCAAGGCGCGTTGGGATGCGGAACAGGCTGGCCACAACAAGGTCGGCGACCTGCGTGCCAAGCTCGACGACCTGCGCGTGCAGGCGGATAAGTATACCCGTGAAGGCAACTTGGCGGAGGCCTCGAAGATTCTGTACGGCGAGATTCCGTCCATTCAGAAGGAGCTTGCCGCCGCGGAGAGCGCGGATGCTGAATCTGCTGATGCCAGCGCGGCCAACCCGGCCGATGAGCCGATGGTCCCGGACCGTGTGGACGCCGACTCGGTGGCTGAGATCGTCTCCGACTGGACCGGCATTCCCGTCGGCCGCCTGATGCAGGGCGAAAACGAGAAGCTGCTGCACATGGAGGACTACCTCGGCAAGCGTGTGATCGGCCAGAAGGAAGCCATCGCCGCCGTGTCCGACGCGGTGCGCCGTTCGCGTGCCGGCATCTCCGACCCGAACCGTCCGACCGGATCGTTCCTGTTCCTCGGCCCCACCGGTGTGGGCAAGACCGAACTGGCCAAGGCGCTCGCCGACTTCCTGTTCGACGACGAGAAGGCCATGGTCCGCATCGACATGTCCGAATACATGGAGAAGGCTTCGGTCTCGCGCCTGATTGGCGCGGCGCCGGGCTACGTGGGCTACGAGCAGGGCGGCCAGCTGACCGAGGCCGTGCGCCGTCGCCCGTATTCCGTGGTGCTGTTCGACGAGGTCGAGAAGGCCAACCCGGAGATCTTCGACGTGCTGCTGCAGGTACTTGACGATGGTCGCCTGACCGATGGCCAGGGAAGGACCGTGGACTTCAAGAACACGATCCTGATTATGACCTCTAACCTCGGCTCGCAGTTCCTCGTGAACGAGGACATGGACGCCGACGCCAAGAAAAAGGCCGTGATGGACGCTGTCCACATGAACTTCAAGCCGGAGTTCCTGAACCGTCTGGACGACATCGTCATGTTCCACCCGCTTACGCGCGAGGAGCTTGGCGGCATCGTGGATATCCAGGTGGCTGGCGTGTCCCAGCGTCTGACCGATCGCCGCATCACGCTGGACGTCACCGACTCGGCTCGCGAATGGCTGGCCAACACCGGTTACGACCCGGCTTATGGCGCTCGTCCGCTGCGCCGCCTGGTACAGACCGAAGTGGGCGACCAGCTGGCCCGTATGCTGCTGGCCGGCAAGGTCCACGACGGTGACACCGTGCTCGTCGACCAGACCGGCGGCGAACATCTGGAGCTCTCCGCTTGGGCGAGCGACCAGATTGTCTCCGACAATCCGGACGTGAGCGTGGACAACGTCACCGAAGACAAGTGACAATCACTGGCTCCCCTCTCTGAGCAAAGCTGTCAGCGAAGCTGACTGAGGGGAGTTCGGGCTGGCGAGCTTCACTATATTGGCTCTCCTCTGAGGAGGAGAGCCTTTTCGCTACCATGGTGCTGAACTTCATACGAGGAGGGCCAGTGACTGGACGATTCGCGCCGACGCCGTCGGGGCGCATGCATATCGGCAACGTGTACGCCATGTTGGGTGCATGGCTTTCGGCCCGCTCGCGTGGCGACCGCATGCTGATGCGTATCGAGGACGTGGACAAGCCGCGTGTGGTCGCCGGTGCGGACCAGCTCATGATGGATGACCTGCATTGGCTCGGCCTCGACTGGGATGGCGAACCGATGTTCCAATCCCAGCGCACTGAACGATACGAATACGCTCTCGAATGCCTGCGCTCGCAAGGTGTGCTGTACCCCTGTTTCTGCTCGCGTGCCGACATTCGCGCCGCCTCGGCCCCCAACGAGGGCGACGGCTTCATGGTGTACCCCGGCACGTGCCGCCGCCTGCTGCACGACCATCCCGACGAGGTCCGTGCCCGTTTGGTTCGCGGCGACCAGCATTCCATCCGTATCGCCATGCCGGAATCGGCAGCGGGAGAAAAGCAACGTACAGTGCCTGACGATTCCGCTGCGCTGTCGGGAGCCGTGCCGCCGGAACAGCAGGGCGATGCCGGAATCGTTGATGGTGTCGCATGCTTTAACGACCGTGTCTATAGTCCACAGCACTACGATTTGGCCCGCGAGGTAGGCGATTCCGTGATTCGCCGAGCCGATGGACTGTTCGGCTATCAACTGGTCGTGGTCGTGGATGACCTCGATATGGGTGTTGATGATATCGTGCGCGGCCGTGATCTGCTGCGCTCCACCGCGCTGCAAATGTGGATTCGCCAGTGTCTGTTGGCTGGCGGCTTTGAGCCGGAATGCGGCAACACGGAAAAGCCTCTCGCCGAGCACCCCGAGTATGCGCACCTGCCGCTTATCGACAATGCGGCCGGCCGGCGTTTAGCCAAGCGCGAACGTTCGCTGGATATGGGAGCCTTGCGCGCCCGCAACGTAACCCCCGAGCAAATCATCGGATACTGCGCCTGGCTGCTGCGTCTGCAACCCACTCCAATTCCTTGCAAACCCGCCGATCTGCTGGCAGATTTCAGCTGGGAGCCACTGCGCGCCAACCACCTGGACCGCGCGCTGAAACCGGATGATCCAACCACTCCACAATGGCTGGCAGAAGCGTTAGGCTAGAGGCAGCCCAACAGGAAGGATTCCAATGTCGTCGAAGCTCTGGAGAAACGTGGCGCTGGCAGGCGTGGCCGCCGCCGGTGCTGCCGTGTGGGCCGTGGCCCCGCGCACGTTCAATGACAAGCGTCGTAATTTCGTGCCCTCCATTCCGGAGGTATGGTATGCCCATCGTGGCTTGCATGATGCGGGTTCTGGTTTGGTCGGCTATACCGATATCGCTGATTATGGTGGGGATAATCCGGTTAGCGCCCAAGCCGATACCACTGAGCGATCCATCGCCGAAAACGATGATTATGTGTCGCTTGCCCGTCGCATGGCTGTCAAGGCCGGCTACGGCAGTGCGGATATGACCGGTCCGATTGCTCCCGAAAACTCGCTGGCCGCGTTCGCCGCCGCCTGCGAGGCTGGCTATGGCATCGAACTCGACGTGCAGCTTACGCTCGACGGCCAAGTGGTCGTGGTCCATGACGCCGATTTGTTGCGCGTGGCCGGCGATCCGCGCCGCATCGAAGACCTGACTTACGACGAACTCGCCCGTATTCCGCTCTTCCCGAACGGCGAGTCAGGCGATTTGAAGGCCGAACCGTTGCCGGGTGCCGACGCGAACCCGCCGCTGGTGGTCACGCCGTCCGCCGCGCCGAAGGGGTACTACCAGCATGTGCCGCTGTTCTCCGATGTGCTGGACGTGGTGGCCGGCCAGGCTCCGCTGATTGTGGAATACAAGTTCAGCAACAACAGGGCTTGGGATGAGCGTAGCGAAGAGCTCATGGAAAAGGGCCACGCCTTGCTTGAGGCGTATGACGGCCCGTACGTGATCGAATCCTTCCACCCGGGCGCGGTGAATTGGTACAAGGAGCATCACCCTGAGGTGTGCCGCGGTCAGCTGAGCTGGCCGGCGAAGCTGAGCAAGAATGGTGCGGCTGAATGGGCCGCCGGCTTACTGGCGTTCGACTGGCTGTCTCGTCCTGATTTCGTGGCTTATGACTGGACCGGTGGCGCTTCGCCGCAAGTCAAGCTCGCTCGTTCGATGGGTGCGATGCCGGTTTCATGGACCGTGCGCAGCAGCGATGAACTCGCCCAGTGCGCCCCCTACTTCGACCGCCACATCTTCGAAGCGTTCGTCCCCGACGCAGTGTGAGGTTGAGGGCGTTATTGATGCGCCCATGGGGTGGTTACAGGCTCATCGGGCGGTAACTTGCCCATGGGGCGGTTTGAAGAATATGTGAAACCGCGGAATTAAGCCATTTTGGCATACCGCCCCATGAGGATTTTGCCGCCTCATGGGGCAATTACCGCCCCATGGGGGATTTCCCGCCCCATGAGGTATGGCGTTTTACTTGTGATACGGCTCGCCAGCGTTGATTTTATAAGCGCGATAGATCTGCTCCAGCAGAATCACGCGCATAAGCTGATGCGGGAACGTCATCTTCGAGAAACTCAGCAGAAAATCAGCACGACGCAGAATCGCGTCGTCAAGGCCGATTGAACCGCCGATGACCAGCTGAATATGGCTGGTGCCACGCAATCCAAGGTCGTTGATTTTGGCGGCCAATTCTTCACTGGACAGCTGCTTGCCATTGATGGCAAGGGCAATAACAAACGCGCCGTCCTTCAGATGCTTGGCGATGCGTTCGCCTTCTTTGGCCTTGATCTGTCGGTCAACGCCTTCGGAGGCGTGGTCAGGCGTTTTCTCATCTGCCACTTCAATGATGTTGAGCCTGCAGTAGCGCGAAAGTCGCTTGGAATACTCGTCGATGGCGTCGCGAAGATATCGTTCCTTCACGCGTCCCGGCGCAATAATGTCGATTTGCATAAAAAGCCCATCACATTGGCTCCCCTCTCTGAGGGGAGCCAGGAAAATCAGTCAATTACGCCATAGAGACGGTCGCCGGCATCGCCCAACCCCGGCACGATGTAGCACTTGTCGTTGAGCTTCTCGTCGACCGCGCACACTACGACCTTGAAGTCGATGGACGGATCGATGTGCTCTTCCACGAACTTGATGCCTTCAGGCGCCGCGATGATGTTGATCGCGGTCACGTCCTTGGCACCGCGCTCGGCCAGATAGTGCGTGGCAGCAACCAGCGTGCCACCGGTGGCGAGCATCGGGTCGATCAGGAAGCACTGACGACCGGACAGGTCCTCCGGTAGACGGTTCGCATAGGTGACCTGCTGAGTGGGGTGTTCCTCGTCGCGCTTCATACCAAGGAAGCCGACTTCGGCGGTCGGCATAAGACGGGTCATGCCATCGAGCATACCCAGACCTGCACGCAGCACCGGCACAATGATCGGACGCGGTTTGGCCAGCTTCTTACCGGTCATCGGAGCGACCGGTGTTTCGATTGGTGCGGCAACTACGGACAGGTTGCGGGTGGCCTCATAGGCCTCGAGCATCACAAGCTCCGAGACGAGCTCGCGGAAAGTGGAGGAAGGAGTGTTCTTGTCGCGCAGCACGGTGAGCTTGTGCTCGACCAGCGGATGATTCAAAA
>ERZ1032473.281-NODE-281-length-13441-cov-72.084417_pt1 | contig 13441 bp, 10 predicted proteins | sample MGYA00518734_ERZ1032473 | MGnify/ENA primary metagenome ERZ1032473 (study PRJEB33719, sample SAMN04261339) | wastewater metagenome | biome: periurban shantytown; feature: human; material: feces | host: Homo sapiens | place: Peru: Lima | collected 2013-01-23 ...
AATATCTGAAGTGTCAGAAGTATCCGAGTTTCCTAGAAAATCAGGCGAACAGGAATCCCTGGCCGTGATGCTCCGGGTAGGTGTCGAACAGTTCCGCGACGGAACCGTCTTCGAACACGGCGCGGATGGCGCTGGCTAGCAGCGGCGCGATGGAAAGGACGGTCAAGCCGTCCCAGCGCTTCTCTTCCGGAATCGGAACGGTATCAGTGAGTACGACCTCGCGTGCACCGCAATTCTTGAGGCGTTCCACGGCCGGGCCGGAGAGCACGCCATGCGTGGCGACCACGGTCACGGACTTGGCACCAGCGTTCTTCAACACGTTGCATGCGCCGGCGATGGTGCCTGCGGTGTCGATCAGATCGTCGACGAGCACGCAGTCCTTGCCTTCCACGTCGCCGACGACGCGGTTGGCGACCGCCTGGTTCGGACGGGTGATGTCGCGAGTCTTGTGCACGAAGGCGAGCGGGCCGCCGCCAAGACGCTGCGCCCACTGTTCGGCTACGCGGATACGGCCGGCGTCTGGGGAGACGACGGCGACATTGTCGAGCTGGCCTTGGAAACGATCGCGAATGTAGTCAACGAGCACCGGCATGGCGATAAGATGGTCGACCGGGCCGTCGAAGAAGCCCTGGGATTGTGCGGCGTGCAGGTCGACGGACATGATGCGGTCCGCGCCTGCTGTTTTCAGCAGGTCGAAGACGAGACGGCAGGAGATGGGTTCGCGGCCGCGGTGCTTCTTATCCTGGCGGGAGTAGCCCAGCAGCGGGCATACGGCGGTAATGGAGCGGGCGGAGGCACGCTTGAGCGCATCGATCATGATGAGCTGTTCCATAATCGCCTTGTTGATTGGCTGGTAATGGCTTTGCAGTACGAAGACGTCGGCGCCACGCACGGATTCGGTGTAGCGCACATACATCTCGCCGTTGGCGAAATCGTATGCTGTGGTTTCGAGTACATCAATGCCGAGTTGATCGGCGACATCCTGAGCAAGTTTCGGATGAACTCTTCCCGTTACGAGAATGAGGTTTTTGTCTGGCTTCCCTTCAAGGATTGCGCTCACCATTATCTCCCAAAAGTTTTGTTAGTCATGGGCTTGTAAGCCCCCAGTGTAGCGACCAACACCGACGGCAACACTCCCCGGCGATTATCCCCCTGCTCGCCCCCGCCCTAGCAATATCGCCATACCGGCGGGCGAAGAGCTCGGAAAGCCGCGACCGATCTCAACGGCAGGCCCGAACTCAATGGCCGGCGGCGATCCAGCCATCAATTGCCTGCTTCACCGCTTGCGCGTAGATATCGCTGCCGATAACCGGGTGGATGCCGTCACCAGACGATATCTGGTCCACATGCTGATTGGCCATGGCGTCCCAATCCACCAGCACCGTATTGCCTGCATGACTATTGACGTAATCGGCGAACATCTGGTTGTTCACGCCGATCCACGCCCGATCGCCATGCGCGTTGACCAGTACCATCACCCGATCATCGCCAAGTTGCTGGCGCAGCTGGTCCAGTTGTTCGACGGTGACATAGCCGTTGGTGCTCAGACCGACTACCACCCATTGGCGCAGGTTGTTCGCTGCGGCATCCGCTTGGGCGATCTGTGGCGCCACAGCCATGGAGCGCGAGACTTCGGCATTGATATCGATGCCGGGGAATACCGCGCCGAGCCCGTCGGCGCTGGCCAGCATGACGGAGTCGCCTATGGCGGTCATCTGGCTGCCTGTCGGCGCAACATGCTTGGGATGTTTCGGCTGTACCTTGCCGGCGCTCTTCTGCTCGGCCGGCTTGGTCTGCTCAGGTTTTGCCGGTTGGACGGGCCTGGCTGGCTGACCTCCCTGCGTCTGCTTCCGGCCACGCTCGAGCTTGTGCGACTGCTGTTCAAGCTGAATCTGCATCTGTGTTTTCCCCGGGGCGTCATTGATGGCGCGCGCGCAGCCGATCATGGCGACCACGACAAGCACATCGACAAGCACTGCACGCAGAATCTGCAGAATCTTGTTCTCTTCGGGGCTGACCGGGTATGGGAAGATCGCATAGGATGTGGAATGGCGTGCAATAGGCTGTTCAAGCAGGTACCACGAGATGGCGGAGCACAGTGCGGTCAGAACCAACGTCACCGCAAGCACCCAACCGTTGTTGCGCGGATTGCCCTTGCCCAATAACGCCGAAACGATAATCCATATCGGCCAGTGCCACAGGTACACGCCGTAGGAATGACGGCCGAGAGCGGCCAACGGTTTGAACAGCATCAGATCGCGCATCCAGGAGTTCACGCTGATCGTCCCCGCAATAAGCACTACTGAACAGATGCTGGCGAGAATAATACCGCCGCGGAACGCAAAATCGTCCTGTTTGCCGCAAAAACACAGGGTGCAGAGCATCATAAGCGCAATGAAGCCCAGAGCCGGGGCCACTGCGACGCTCATGCCGGATGGCGGTTGTGGCGGTTGCAGATGCGACTGCGCGGCAGGCAACGGCTGCATACTCTGGGCGGTCTGCCGCGCAGGGCTCGTCAGGTTAGCCGATGCATTGACGGGCTGGGACACCGGTCGGTAATGGTTATATTCATAGGTGCACACGCACCATGCGAATGCCACACCCAGCATCAGGCCAGTGGAGTGCGTGTCCGTACCAAAATACACACGCGTGGGATCGCCGCCCGGTTGGTATAGCACCCACATCAGCGTGCCGCTGACTGCGGCAAGTACAAGAGGAACCGCGACCGAAAACCTTGTGGCGCGTAAACGCCACATGACCCATACCACGAATGGCAGCACCACATAGAACTGCAATAGCACCCCCACGAACCACAGGTGGCGTAAAAGCTGAGGGGTCAGCTGGTCGAAGTAGCTTTGCCCGCCGATAATGGCATGCCAGTTGTACCAGCCGGTCAACGAGCTGAGCACCTGGCCGAAGATATTCACCAATGCGTCCCTGTCGAACAGGCCGGCGAACGTCACCATCGCGGTAACGGCAAGCAGCAGGGCCGGGTACAGTCGCGCCAATCGACGCTGCGCATATCGGACGTAGTTCAGCTTGCCCTTACGAAACAGTTTGCGGAACATGCTCGCCGCCATAACGAAGCCCGCCACGGTAAAAAACACATCGACGCCGTAGAAGCCGCCCGGAAGCCTGCCCTGCGTGCAGTGGTAGGCGACAATGGCCACCAATGCCAAGCCCTTGATGCCATCCAGTCCGACGAATTTCCTCATCATGCGCGGTGTCCTCTTCTCTCCATTTATATGGAACATGGCGCTACGAATACCGTTTGTCTCTTCCGTGCTGCAGAGCGGTGGTCGTATTCATGCGTTATGCAAACAGGGTTAATCATACTGTTGGCATCCCCTAATTCGGTACCCCCGTTTCCCACCCATTCAAGCTGCCATTCATTTGCCTTTGCCAGGTCTTGTCCCGCCGCATATCGGCCTGTTTGCCTGCGCTCTTTGACGGAACCTGGCACATAGGCAGGCAGGGCAAAAGAAAAGGGTTCCGGCACATTGGCATGTGTCGGAACCCCTGACTTGCTAAAGTCTCACAAACAATATGTCATTGCCGTAAGACCCCTCTTAAGCCGTGTCGCTTATTGCGGTATGATTCAGGCGACCTTGGCGCCGTAGTAGTCTTCGCCGGCCTCCGCGATGGCTGCGGACTTGCGGGCGATGGCCAGCTCCTCGTTGGTCGGGATGACGCAGATGGTGACCGAGGAATCCGGAGTGGAAATGATGCGCGGCTCCTTGGAACGGGTGGCGTTCTTCTCCTCGTCCAGCTTGACGCCGAACGGAGCGAGCTTATCGCACACCATCTTGCGGACCACGTCATCGTTCTCGCCAACGCCTGCGGTGAAGGTGATCACGTCGACGCCACCCAGCTGGGCGGTGTAGTTGCCGATGTAGCCGACGATGCGGTGTACGTAGACGTCAAGGGCCAGCTTGGCGTCCTCATTGCCTTCCGCGACCAGGCGATGCACTTCACGCAGATCGCCGTAACCGGTCATGCCCATCATGCCGGAACGCTTGTTGAACAGGGTGTCCAGCTCATCAACGCTCATGTGGGCGTTGCGGATCAGGTGGAACACGACCGCCGGGTCGATGTCGCCGGTACGGCCGCCCATTACCAGGCCTTCCAGCGGGGTCAGGCCCATGGAGGTCTCGATCGGCTTGCCGGAGATTTCAGCGGAGGCGGAAGCACCGTTGCCGACGTGCAGCACAATCTGCTTGAGGCCTTCGGCCGGCTTGCCGATGACGGACGGCACCACGGAGGAGATGAACTCGTGGGAGGTGCCGTGAGCGCCGTAACGACGGATGTGATACTGATCGGCGACTTCCTTGTTCAGCGCGTAGGTGCTGGATGCCTTCGGCAGCTGGAAGAAGAAGGAGGAATCGAACACGAAGACCTGCGGAACATCCGGCAGCAGGGCACGCATGACTTCAGCGCCCTTGGCCTCCGGGCCGTTGTGTAGCGGGGCGAGCACAGCCAGATCCTTGACCTGGTTGATGGTCTTGTCGGTGACGAGAGCCGGCTGCGGGAAGATGGAACCACCCTGAACCACGCGGTGACCGACGGCGACGATGCCTGCATCGGACAGCTTCGGGCCGAACTCATCGAAGAAACCAAGAACGCGCTTCAGACCCTGCTCGTGATCGTGAATCGGCTCTTCAAGCTCATGCTTTTCGCCGTTGTACTCGTGCTTGTAGTGGCCGTCGACAGGCTCACCGATCTTTTCGACGAGACCGGAAGCGATACCTTCACCGGATTCAAGGTCGACCAGCTGGTACTTGATCGAGCTGGAGCCGGAATTGATAACAAGGACGGTTTTTGCCATTGTGGGCATCCTCCAATTGTTGTACTGTTCCGCACACACGGATTTCCATTGCTCAGATTACTCTTCGCATCCTACAAAATCCCCTCTCTTCACCGCCGGCTCGAACCATCCGGCACATCGGCATGCCCCACAGACGCCAGCGAGGCCGGATCGATGACGCATCCTGTCGAATTGGGGATGCGCAACCGATTCCGGCCTCGTCGAACGCTCAGCGGCAGACTAACGCTTTGTCTGGTCCTGCTATCGCTGCGCCTCCACTGCCGTCAAAGCCACAGTGTTGATAATGTCCTGTACCGTAGCGCCACGGGACAAATCGTTCACTGGCTTGTTCAGGCCCTGAAGCACCGGCCCAATGGCGACCGCGCCGGAGGAACGCTGCACCGCCTTGTATGCGATATTGCCGGCGCACAAATCCGGGAACACGAATACATTCACGTGACCGGCCACATCGTTGCCTTTCGCCTTGGTCGCCGCGACGGTCGGTGACCAAGCGGCATCGAACTGCACGGAACCAACCACCTGCAGATCCGGAGCCTTCTGACGGACCAAATCGGTAGCTTCCTCGACCAGATCGACATCCGGACCTTTGCCAGAGCCCAAGGTCGAATACGACAGCATACCGACCTTCGGCTCGAGACCAAATGCCGCAGCGGTTTCAGCGGACTGAATGGCGATATCGGCCAGTTGCTCGGCATTCGGATTGAGGTTGATGGCGCAATCGGCGAACACGGCAATATGATCCTTGAAACACATGAGGAACGAGCCAGAAACCAACGATGCACCCGGCTTGGTCTTAATGACCTGCAATGCAGGGCGCACGGTATTGGCCGTGGAATTGACGGAACCGGAGACCAGACCGTCGGCTTTGCCGAGCACCACCAGCATGGTGCCGAAATAACTGGCATCGGTAAGCTGTTTGCGCGCCTGTTCCTCGGTCATGCCCTTCTTGGCTCGCAGCTCGCATAGTTTGGCGACCATGGGCGCAAGCACCGTCTCATCATCCATGGCCTGGAACTTCGCCTTGCCCAACGAGTTGAGTCCAAGTTCCTCACCCCGTGCCAGAATCGCCTCTTTATCGCCGACGATAATGAGATCCACGATGTCACGCTCAAGCAGGTAATCGGCGGCTGCGATAATGCGATCTTCGGTGCCTTCGGGCAGCACGATGGTTTTCCTGGCGGCTTTGGCCTTGCCCAACAAGCCATATTGGAAGGCATACGGAGTAACCGGGGCCTTAAAAGGTGCCTCAAGCGCGGCATGAACCTCGCTTGTAGGAACGTTTCTGTCGAAGGCTTCAGCAGCCTTTTCAGCAGCATCATCCTCTTCGAAATCGACCTTGGGCAATACCCACGTCGGCACATCGGCATCGGCGAAGAACGCCTTCAGATCCGGGATCTGTTCCTCGTCCGCTCCGGTAACGAAGACGCCGAGCACTGCGCTGCCGTGCTCCTCCACTGTCGCAGTGCATGCCTTAATGGTTTCCCGCACCTGCTCGGGCGTGCGATTGATGGTGCATACCGCAAGGAATACTGGGCTTTGCAAATCAGCGGCGACATCGGCGTTGAAGGCAAAGGTCTCAGGGTCGTTGACACAGCTGTGATCTGTGCCGACTATCACCATGGCTTCGGTGTCGATGGCTGCGACGGTGGTTTCATATGCTGCGACGATATCGGCACGAGAACCGTTCTTGTCATGTCGCGCACGTTTCGGGCACACTCCCCTGGCCTGTTCGATGGTTTCGCCGACGTTGGCGGCATCAAGCAGGGTTTGGGTGAAGGTCTCTTTCTTGCACACGGCCGGGCGGAATACGCCGGTCTTCTGTGTGGATGCCAAAGCCCTGACAACGCCAAGCGCCGCGACATTGCGGCCATTGGCTGCTTCGGGACTGATGATGGTTACGGTAGTAAGACTCACGTTGTCTCCTATGCACTGAATTGGTTTCGGCATCGCGTTGCCACGCCGCTGTAATCGCTACCAATTGTAATGCCGGTTCGGCGAACACCGTGTTTTCCGCGCATATCCCGCGTTTCCTCCAATACCAAAAAGGTCCGAGGAATATTCCTCGGACCTTTTCTACTCAGCACCGCGTTGTTCGGTGTGAGACAAGCGCTAGGCTTCTAGGCTCACTCGTTATCGCCAGCGGTTGCGGCGGTAGCGGAGACAGCACCCTGCTTGTTGGTGTTGACACCGGAGTAGACCCAGTCGGTGTAATCCGGGTGATCGTAGCCGTTGTCGACAGCGAACTGGAAGGCTTCCTGACGGAAGGCCTCGAGCTCGTTGATCTTGTCGGCGTACTTGTCAGCGTCGATCATGCGCAGAGCTTCAGCCTGGAGCTCGTAGCGATCGATGTTGTTCACGCGAACCATGTCGTACGGGGTGGTGGTGGAGCCCTGCTCCTCGTAGCCGTGGACGTTGAAGTTGTCGTGGTTCGGGCGATCGTAGATCAGACCACGCACGTCGCGAGCGTAGGAGTGGTAAGCGAACAGAACCGGCTTGTCCTCGGTGAACAGCTCAGCGAACTCCTCGTCGGAGAGGGCCTCGTTGTTCTCCTTGGCGGACTGCAGCTTGACCAGATCCACAACGTTGACGACCTTGAACTTGATGCCCATGGCGTCCAGCTTGTCGGCAGCGGCCATGATTTCCTGAGTCGGAACATCACCGGTGGCGGCGAGCACGATCTGAGCCTCGTCGTTGGACTTCGCGGTGGAAGCCCACTCCCACTCGGCAGCACCCTTCTCGAGCTCGGCGCGAGCCTCGTCCAGGGTCAGCCAGGTGGCGGCCGGCTGCTTGCCGGCGATGATGGCGTTGATCTTGTTGGTGGACTTGTAGCACTTCTCAGCCACAGCGAGCAGCATGTTGGAATCCACCGGGAAGTAGATGCCGATCACGTGATCGTTGTTGAAGCACTTGTTCAGCAGGACGGAGGTGACACCCGGATCCTGGTGGGAGAAGCCGTTGTGATCCTGACGCCACACGTGGGAGGAGACGAGCAGGTTCATGGAGGAGATCGGCTTGCGCCACGGAATCTCGCGGACGGTAGCCTCCAGCCACTTGGCGTGCTGGTTCAGCATGGAGTCGATCACGTGGACGAAGGACTCGTAGGAGCTCCAGATGCCGTGACGACCGGTCAGCAGGTAGCCCTCGAGGAAGCCTTCCATCTGATGCTCGGACAGCTGCTCGGTGACCTGGCCGGTGACAGCCATGTGCTCATCGACCTGCTCGGACAGGTAGCCGGCGTCCCACTGCTTGTTGGTCACTTCGTAAGCGGCCTGCAGACGGTTGGAAGCGGTCTCGTCCGGTCCGAAGATACGGAAGTCGTCCGGGTTGTTCTTGATGATGTCGCGGGTGTAGACGCCCAGGCGGCGGGTAGCTTCCAGCTGGCCCCAGCCGTGGCCGTACTCCTGGACTTCCTTGACCTCGTAGTCCTCGAGCTTCGGGAGCTTGAGGTCCTTGCGGATCACACCACCGTTGGCGTTCGGGTTGGCGCCGATGCGCAGCTCGCCTTCCGGCATGAAGGCGGTGACGTCAGCCTTCACAGCACCGTTCTCGTCGAACAGCTCTTCCGGCTTGTAGGACTCGAGCCAGTTCTTGAGGACCTCGAAGTGAGCCTCGGTATCGCGGGCGGAAGCCAGCGGCACCTGGTGGGAACGCCAGGAACCCTCGGTCTTCTTGCCGTCGATGAACTTCGGGCAGGTCCAGCCCTTCGGGGTGCGGAAGATGATCATCGGGTAGAACGGACGATGCACATCGTCGGTCTGAGCGGTGGCCTTGATCTCGCAGATCTCGTCGAAGATGGACTCGAAGAGCTCGGCGAAACGACGGTGGATGGACATGTGGTCCTCATCGTCGAAGCCAGCGACGAACTCGTACGGCTCGTAACCCATGCCGTGGAAGAACTCGTGCAGCTCTTCGTCGGAGATGCGGGACAGGATGGTCGGGTTGGCGATCTTGTAGCCGTTGAGGTGCAGGATCGGCAGCACGATACCGTCGGTGCGCGGGTTGATGAGCTTGTTGGACTGCCAGCCGGTAGCCAGCGGGCCGGTCTCAGCTTCGCCGTCGCCGACGATGGCCGGGACGAACAGGCTCGGGTTGTTCATCACAGCGCCGTAGGCGTGGGACAGGGCGTAACCCAGCTCGCCACCTTCGTGGATGGAGCCCGGGGTCTCCGGAGCGTAGTGGGACGGGATGCCGCCCGGGTAGGAGAACTGGCGGAAGAACTTCTGCAGGCCAGCTTCATCCTTGGTGATCTTCGGGAAAGTCTCGGTGTAGGTGCCGTCCAGGTAGGACTGAGCGGTACCGGCCGGGCCGCCGTGGCCCGGGCCCATGATGATCACGGTGTTCTGCTGGTGATCAGCGATGAAGCGGTTGATGTGGCCGATGAGGAAGTTCAGGCCAGGGGTGGTGCCCCAGTGGCCCACGAGACGATGCTTGACATCTTCGCGGGTGAACGGAGCCTTCATCAGCGGGTTGCTGCGAAGGTAGATCTGGCCGATGGACAGGTAGTTAGCGGTACGCCAGTACTTGTCAACGCCTTCAAGGGCTTCCTCAGAAACGGGAGCGTCGAGCTTCTTCCAAGGGGTGCCAATAACAGGATTCGTCATGTATACTCCTGTAACTCCTGCACAAGTTGTGCGATTGATTATTACATTCGGTCGCGTGGTTTCCGCAGGCCTCTCAACCCCTGGACCCTCGCGTCCAATCGGTTATTATGGTACGAGCAACGTTTGACGTTTTGGACGGTTTTTTTCGTGTGTGTTCGTAAAAGTAAGCTAAATGATGCATTTTGTAATGTTTTGCTGTGTGATTTGTGAATCGCATTAATCAAACATTATCTCTCATAAACGGCTAAATTCCAGGGTTTTCTTAGATAAAGAGAACATATGCCACGTTCGTTTTGTGCATATCTACAATCGGCGTGTTGTCCTGAATATGAGAGGAAATGTTTTCTTTTGGCACGATACGTTTGCATACCCTCCAATCATCATGCGCCTGCAATTCCAGCAAGATGCCCAGCATGCCCCAATGTCTGCGAACACGGCCATAATCATAGGTATTGTTTTCCCGTATGCCGTGCAGGCATATGTATGCAGCATGCATACGTCAGCACACACCGGATCGCAGTGCGCATCCGTATACAAGAGATATACGGATGCGCACTGCGCCCGGCCAACGCGTAACCGCCACGGCTATACGAGGAGATCCAGTCCGCTACCCATAAATTCAAGGGAGACAACCAATGGCAAAAGGCCCTGTGCTCGTAGTTGATTTCGGAGCCCAGTACGCACAGCTCATCGCCCGCCGCGTACGCGAAGCGAACGTCTATTCGGAGCTCGTACCGCATTCCATGCCGGCCGACGAGATGCTCGCCAAGGACCCGAAGGCCATCATCCTGTCCGGTGGCCCGGCTTCCGTATTCGAGCCCGGCGCCCCCACCATCGACCCGAAGGTGTTCGATGCCGGCGTTCCGGTGCTTGGTATCTGCTACGGCTTCCAGGTGATGGCCCACGAGCTCGGCGGTGACGTCGACAAGGCAGCTTTGGGCGAATACGGCAAGACCGATACCGTAATCGATCACGCAGAAGGCCTGCTCGCGGGCTCCCCCGCCGAGCAGAACACATGGATGAGCCATGGCGTCGCCGTGAAAAAGGCCCCGGAAGGCTTCGAAGTGCTTGCGCACACCGAAGGCGCACCTGTGGCCGCCATGCAGGATCCGGCACGCAAACTGTACGGCGTGCAGTGGCATCCGGAGGTCAAGCACACGCCGATGGGCCAGCAGCTCATCGAAACCTTCCTGCATAAATGCGCCGGCCTTGGTTCCGATTGGGACGCTTCCAGCATCATCGATGATCAGGTGGCGAAGATCCGTGAACAGGTCGGCGACGCACAGGTGATCTGCGGCCTGTCCGGCGGCGTTGACTCCGCCGTCGCCGCCGCGCTGGTGCACAAGGCCATCGGCGACCAGCTGACCTGCGTGTTCGTGGACCACGGTCTGTTGCGTAAGGGCGAGGCCGAGCAGGTCAAGCATGGCTTCGTCAAGGCCACCGGCATCAAGCTCATCGCCGTGGATGCTTCCGAGGACTTCCTCACCGCGCTCAAGGGCGTGAGCGAGCCGGAGAAGAAGCGCAAGATCATCGGCGAGAAGTTCATCCGCACCTTCGAGAAGGCACAACGCCAGGTCATCGAGGAAGCCGGCGCTTCCGGCAAGGAAGTCAAGTTCCTCGTGCAGGGCACCCTGTACCCGGATGTGGTGGAATCCGGCGGCGGCGATGGCGCGGCCAACATCAAGTCGCACCACAACGTGGGCGGCTTGCCGAAGGACATCAAGTTCCAGCTCATCGAGCCGCTGCGTACCCTGTTCAAGGACGAGGTCCGCGCCATCGGCACCGAGCTCGGACTGCCGGATGAGATCGTGTGGCGTCAGCCGTTCCCGGGTCCGGGCCTGGGCATCCGCATCATCGGCGAGATCACCAAGGAGCGTCTGGATGTGCTGCGCGAGGCCGATGCCATCGCCCGCGAGGAACTGTCCAAGGCCGGTCTCGACCGCGACATCTGGCAGTGCCCTGTCGTACTGCTCGCCGACGTGCACTCCGTAGGCGTGCAGGGCGACGAACGCACCTATGGCTCCCCCATCGTGCTGCGTCCGGTGTCCTCCGAAGATGCCATGACCGCCGATTGGTCCCGCATTCCGTACGACGTGCTGGCCACCATCTCGACGCGCATCACCAACGAATGCCGCCAGATCAACCGCGTGGTGCTCGACTGCACCTCCAAGCCGCCGGCAACCATCGAATGGGAGTAAGCCGACAGGGCTTTGGCTTGCTCTTTTGAGTGCTGCACTGTGCCGTTGAGTTTCGTTTCGTATGCGACTCACGGCAAAGCCGCCAGCAACGGCGGTGAGTAAAATACGATAATCTGGCCTCCGTTCCCGCGTTGGGACGGAGGCTTTTTTCTTTGCCGTTTTACTCCCCTTCACCTGCGATTTCGACATTTACTCCCCCATGGGGGGTGCGGACGAATAGTTGGACCGTTTGGTCCAGTCAGGAGTCCGCATGTACAGCCAAGACTCAAAGGACAAAGCCCTCGGCATGCTGAGGCTCACCGGCGACGTCGAGAAGACCGCCAGGATGTCAGGCGTGCCCGGCAGAACCCTGCGCCGCTGGGCGGCAGCCGCGGCCAAGCCGCGGCAGAGGTCCCGCGGGGCCAAGTTCGAGCCCTACGGCAACGAGGTCCGGAGCAAGGCGATGGAGATGGCTCGGGGCGGCGCGTCTTGCAGGGAAATCGCGGAGGCGCGGATGGGCGGTCGCTCGAGAAAGCCCGAGGGCGACGAGCCGGCGTACACCGGCTTCGGGGGCGGCCCCGAAGAGAGGATCCGGCAGCTCGAGCTGGAGAACGACATCCTGAGGGGGCCATCGACCTTTTAAAAGCAGGGAGCCTCGACACGATGAGCAACATGGAGAAGACCGTGCTGATCGACAAGTTGAGGCTGGAGACCGACCGCCCCTTAAGAGAGCTCACCGGTTCCTTGAGGATCTCGAAGAGCTCCTATGAGTACTGCCGCGCGAAGGACAGGCACGCCCAGCTCAGGGCCGACATCAGGAGGATATTCGACGGCGCCGGCGGCAGGCGCGGCTACCGGTACGTGCACAACGAGCTGCGGGAGGAGGGCGCCGTCGTCAGCGAGAAGGTCGTTCGCAGGCTGATGGCCGAGGAGGGCTGCCGGGTCGCCTACCTGAAGAGGAGGCGGCGATACAGCTCCTACAGAGGCGAGATATCGGACGCCCCCCAACCTGGTGGAGCGCGACTTCCGTGCGGGCGGTCCGAACGAGCTGTGGCTCACCGACATCACCGAGTTCAAACTGCCGAGCGAGGAGAAGGCGTACCTCAGCCCGGTCATCGACTGCTTCGACGGCCTCGTCGTCTCGTGGCGCATAGGGAGGCGCCCGAACGCGGCCCTCGCCAACGGCTCGCTGGAGGACGCGTGCAGGACGCTCGCGCCGGGCCAGCGCCCGGTCTGCCACTCGGACAGGGGGTGCCATTACAGATGGCCCGGGTGGATCGGCATATGCGAGGGAAACGGCCTGGTCCGCTCCACGTCGAGGAAGGGCTGCAGCCCGGACAACTCGGCATGCGAGGGCTTCTTCGGCCGCCTGAAGAACGAGTTCTTCTACCATCGGACTGGAGCGGCGTCACCATGGAGTCGTTCATGGAGCTGCTGGACGAGTACATCCGCTTCTACAACGAGCGCCGCAAGAAGCAGTCGCTCGGCTGGATGAGCCCCATGCAGTACCGGATAAGCAAGGGACTAGCCGCTTAGGCTGGTCCAAGGAATTGTCCGCACCCCCCCTGAGTTTGAAAAAAGTTTTTGAAGTTGTCCCAGCTTTTGTCCCCGAAGCCGACGAAACACGACATGGCGTTACCTGACGACACTCGACTCGAAGCGACACCGAAAACTGGGCGCAACTGGAATGACGGGACGGCAGAATCGATGCCATCGAGTGGGAGTAGAACAGAAGTTCGATTCTGTGTTATAATATCCTGCAATGGGCGCGGCCTCTTCCGAGGCCGCGCCCATTGCTATATTTGGTCGGATATCGACGGAAACCCAAGCTCAGGGAG
>ERZ1032473.285-NODE-285-length-13396-cov-39.541938_pt1 | contig 13396 bp, 9 predicted proteins | sample MGYA00518734_ERZ1032473 | MGnify/ENA primary metagenome ERZ1032473 (study PRJEB33719, sample SAMN04261339) | wastewater metagenome | biome: periurban shantytown; feature: human; material: feces | host: Homo sapiens | place: Peru: Lima | collected 2013-01-23 ...
ATGATGCCCTCGACCTGGTGTTCGAACATGAACGAGAAGGTTCTGCGTTCCACGTCTTTTCTGCCGTCGGTATCCACCACCAGCAGAATTTTCCCATTACGCCAGGCTTCGTCCTGCGCGTCTTGGATCACCTGGCCGGCGAAGGGCGATGTGGCCACTCCGTCGCTGATGAAGCCGATGATGTCGGAGCGGCCTCGGGCCAATCCGCGGGCGAGCGCGTTGTGATGGTAGCCGAGTTCGTCAGCGGCCCTGCGCACCTTGCGGCGTGTGGATTCCGTGATCTGCACGTCCCGGTTGTCGTTCACCGCCCATGAGGCGGTTGCGATGGAGACACCAGCCGCTTCGGCCACGTCCCGCAATGTCACTTTCGCCATGCCCGCGTATCAGCCCCGTCCGACGCCTAGCGCATCAGGTTGCGCAGGACGTACTGGAGAATACCTCCGTTGCGGTAGTAGTCCGCTTCGCCTGGCGTATCGATGCGAACGACGGCATCGAATTCGGTCGTGGAACCGTCCGCGTGGGTGGCGGTGACGTGGACCGTCTTCGGGGTGACGCCCTTGTTGAGTTCCTCGACACCGGAGATGTCGTAGGTTTCGGTGCCGTTCAGGCCGAGGCTCTCATACGATTCGCCTTCGGGGAACTGCAATGGCAGCACGCCCATGCCGATGAGGTTGGAACGGTGGATGCGTTCGAAGCTTTCGGTGATGACGGCTTTGACGCCCAGCATGACGGTGCCCTTGGCGGCCCAGTCACGGGAGGAGCCGGTACCGTATTCCTTGCCTGCGAGCACGACGAGCGGCACATCATGGTCGATATAGTCGCGAGACGCTTCGAAGATCGTGGTCGGCTTCTTGTCGAGGAAGTCGTAGGTGTAGCCACCAGGGGTGATTTCCTCGCCGACGGAGGCGAGCAACTGGTTGCGCAGGCGGATGTTGCCAAACGTGCCGCGGACCATGACCTCATGGTTGCCTCGACGGGAACCGTAGGAGTTGAAGTTCTTCGGTTCGACGCCACGGTCGGTCAGGTATTTGCCTGCCGGGCTGGAGGCCTTGAACGCGCCTGCCGGGGAGATGTGGTCGGTGGTCACGGAGTCGCCGAGCAGTGCGAGCACGCGGGCGCCGTGGATGTCCTTGACCGGATCCGGGGTGGCCTTCATGCCGTCGAAGAAGGTCTGCTTGCGCACGTAGGTGGAGTTCTCATCCCATGCGAACAGTTCGCCTTCCGGCACGTCAAGGCCCTTCCAACGGCGGTCGCCTTCGAACACGGAGGCGTAATCCTTGAGGAACATCTCGCGGCTGACGGTGCCATCCACCACTGCGGCGACTTCCTCATTGGTAGGCCAGATGTCCTTCAGGTACACGTCGTTGCCGTCCTGGTCCTTGCCGAGCGGCTGGGTTTCGAAATCGAAATCCATAGTGCCGGCGAGCGCGTAGGCGATGACAAGCGGCGGGGACGCGAGGTAGTTCATCTTGACGTCCGGGCTGATACGGCCTTCGAAGTTACGGTTGCCGGACAGCACGGAGGTGACGGTCAGGTCGTTGGCGTTGATGGCCTCGGAGATTTCCGGCAGCAGCGGGCCGGAGTTGCCGATGCAGGTGGCGCAGCCGAAGCCGACCAGCTGGTAGCCGAGCGCGTCGAGATCATCCTGCAGGCCGGCGGCCTTCAGATAGTCGGCGACGACCTGGGAGCCCGGAGCAAGTGACGTCTTGACCCACGGCTTGGGCTTCAGTCCCTTGGCATGCGCGTTGCGGGCGATCAGGCCGGCGGCGATCATGACGGACGGGTTGGAGGTGTTGGTGCACGACGTGATGGACGCGATCGCCACGTCGCCGTTCTTGATATCGAAGTCGCCGCGGAAGTCAGTGGATACCGCGATCGGCTTCTGCACGGTTTTGTCGGTTTCGTATGCCGGTAGCGTGGCTTCGAACTTCTCTTTCGATTCGGACAGCCTGATGCGGTCCTGAGGACGCTTCGGGCCTGCGATGGACGGCACGACGGTGCCGAGGTCGAGTTCCAGGTATTCGGAGTACTGCGGTTCTACGCAGTCCGGATCGGTGGCGTCGCCCCAGAGCTTGTTGGCTTTCGCGTAGGCTTCGACGAGAGCGATCTGCTCTTCGGAACGGCCGGTCAGACGCAGGTAGTCGAGGGTGACGTTGTCGATCGGGAAGATGCCACAGGTGGAGCCGAATTCCGGTCCCATGTTGCCGATGGTGGCGCGGTTGGCCAGCGGCACGGAAGCGATGCCTTCGCCGTAGAATTCCACGAATTTGCCGACCACACCGTGCTGGCGGAGCATGTCGGTGATGGTGAGGACCACGTCGGTGGCGGTGACGCCTTCCGGAATGGAACCGGTGAGCTTGAAGCCGACGACGCGCGGCACGAGCATGGAGATCGGCTGGCCGAGCATGGCGGCTTCGGCTTCGATGCCGCCGACGCCCCAGCCGAGCACGCCCAGACCGTTGACGGTGGTGGTGTGCGAATCGGTGCCCACGCAGGAGTCGAGGTAGGCGAGGTCGCGACCGCGCTCCCCTGCCTTGGTCATGACGACTTTGGCGAGGTATTCGATGTTGACTTGGTGGATGATGCCGGTTCCCGGCGGCACCACGCGGAAGTTGCGGAAGGCCTGCTGGCCCCAACGCAGGAACTGGTAGCGTTCGCCGTTGCGCTGGTATTCGATGTCCATGTTCTGTTCGACCGCGTCGGCCACGCCGTACTTGTCGATCTGCACGGAATGGTCGATGACCATGTCGGACTGGACCTGCGGGTTGATGACCTCCGGATTTCCGCCAAGCTTCTTGACGGCGTCACGCATGGTGGCGAGGTCGACGATGCACGGCACGCCGGTGAAGTCCTGCATGACCACGCGGGACGGGGTGAACTGGATCTCGTGGCTCGGCTGTGCGGCCGGATCCCAATCCAACAGGGCCTTGACATGATCATCCGTGATGTTGGCGCCATCGATGTTGCGCACCAGGTTCTCAACGAGAACCTTCAACGAATACGGGAGATGATCGATGCCCGGCAAATCCGCGATGCGGTAAAAGTCGTAATCCTTGCCGCCCACCTTCAGGGTGTCGAGCTGGTCGTCGCGCACAGACATGCTACCTCCGAGCTTTTGTGGCTGGTTGAAACTGCTTTCCAGCAGCCGATTATCCGTTGCCAACGATACAGCCACGTTACTTCAGCACTGGCGTGTCTTCTTGAAACGTGAGAAAATGGCGACCATTTTCGGCACGCACCACAGGCACAGCACGAAAACGATGGCGGACACCACAAGCGCGACGCCCGTCGCCGCGAGCATTTCGCCGGACGGTATCACGAGCGCGAAGAAACGCGCGACGGGCGGAATGAACATGCCGGCCACGCCCGCCACGGCGAACGCCAATACCAGACCGCCTCTCCACGAGTTGAGTGGACGGGCCACGCGCGCCAGTACGAAGATGCCCATCATCAGCAGGATAATCGCGTTGACGCCACGAAGCATGCCCAGCTGCGCGGCGGAATGCTGTGCGTCCCAGCCCATGAACTTCGGCAACAGCCACGAATCGGCGAGAATCGACAGAGCCGTGGCGATGCCTCCCGGCAATGCGAAGTGCACCACGCGCCTGAGGAAGCCCGGAATGTAGCGGCGCGTGTTCGGCGCAAGCGCGAGGATGAACGCCGGCATGCCGATGGTGAGTGCGCCGATGTAGGTGATATGGCGGGGCAGGTATGGGAATGGGATCTGCGTCAGCACCACGCCGAGCGAGATCAGCGCGGAATATACGGTTTTGACGAGGAACAGGCTGGCCACGCGTTCCATGTTGGCCATGACCTGGCGTCCACGTGCCACCACATCGGGCAGATGCGAGAATTTCGAATCGACGAGCACCACCTGCGCCACGGCTTTGGTGGCGGGTGCCGCGTTGCCCATCGCGATGCCCAGGTCGGCCTCCTTGATGGCGAGCGCGTCGTTCACGCCGTCGCCGGTCATCGCCACGACATGATCGCCTAGGTGCAGCGCCTGGACGATCGCCTTCTTCTGGTCGGGCAGGACACGGCCGAGCACGTCCACGTTCTCCAGTACTTTCGCCAGTTCCGTGATGTCGGCGGGCAGTTCGCGCGCGTCCATGAAGCGTGGCTCCGCGTCTCCGGTGAGCCGTACTTTTCTTGCGATCGCACCGACGGTGACGGGATTGTCGCCGGAGATGATGCGGCAGCGCACGCCCTGCTCGCGGAACCAGGCGAGTGTGGCTTCGGCGTCGTCGCGAATGTGCTCGGAGCATAATACCAGCGCGACGGGCCGCGATGCGGGGTCGATGGCGGGATCGCTTTCGTAATCGGCGGGCGCCTTGCCGTCATGCCGTGCGATCAGCAGCACGCGGTTTCCGTCGTGTGCGGAATCGTTGACCAGTCGAAGAACGTCGGCGTAATCGCCATCCAAGTGGGACAGCACGACTTCCGGCGCGCCCATCGTCCATGCCGCGCCGTCATCGGCAATCGAGCTCCATTTGCGTGCCGACGAGAACGGAACGCGCGCCGCGACGGGACCGGCGGAGAATCCCTGCTTGCCCAGTCCGTTGAGAATCGCCAATCCGGTGCCGTTCGGCTGTCCTTCGTTCGACAGGTCGTACAACGCCTGTTTCACGGCATGTTCGTCAACGGTATTGGCTCCGATGCCATCCAGCATGCGTATTTCGTTGAGCATGATGCCGCCGTCGGTGACGGTGCCGGTTTTGTCGAGGTTCAGGCAGTCCACGCGTGCGAGGGTCTCCACGGATTCGAGCTCCTGCACGAGCGTGTTCTTGCGTGCCAAACGGATGGCGGCGAGCGCGAAGTTGAGCGAGGTGAGCAGTACGAGGCCTTCGGGGATCATGCCGACCACGCCAGCCACGGCGGACACCACGGCGGAACGCCATTGGCCGGTGGAGACGGCTACGTCCCAACCGCCGACCGCGTGCACCTGCGACCAGATGAGCAGCACGCACAGCGGCACGACGAGGAAGGTCATGAATTTGAGGATGGTGTTGATGCCCTTGTTGAGGTCGGACACGGTCTTTTTGTAGACCTTCGCCTGCGCGGTCAAGGTGGCGGCATAGCTGTGCGCGCCGACCGCGTTGACCTTGACCAAGGCCATGCCGGAGACCGCGGTGGATCCGGAATAGATGTCGTCGCCTTCGTTCTTGCGCACGGTGCGCGATTCGCCAGTGAGCATGGATTCGTCGAGTTCCAGGCCCCAGGTGCGCACGATCTGCGCGTCGGCGGGAACCTGTTCGCCGGAGCGGATCCACATGAGGTCGCCGAGCACGATTTCGTTGTGCGGCACTTCGACGTCCTTGCCGTCGCGTCGTACGAGATAGTCGGAGGCTACGAGGATGGAAAGCTTGTCGAGCGTTCGTTTGGCTTTCAGCTCGGTGACGATGCCGATGCCGGTGTTGATGAGGATGACGAGGCCGAACACGGCGTCTCTCCATGATCCCGTGACCAATACCATGACCATGGCGGCGAAGATGATGCCGTTGAACAGGGTGAACACGTTGGCTCGCACGATGTCGGCGAACGAACGTGACGTGGACGATTTGACGGCGTTGACCTGCCCGCTTTCCGTAAGGGCGGCGACTTCCGCTGCGGTGAGTCCCTTTTCACTGGTTTCAGGCATGGTTTGACTTTCGCTCATGCTGCCAGCCTACCGCTTGGCGATGCGCGCCCGCAGGCTTTTCCCGTAAAGCTCCGGCAAAATTCAGGGTTTTCTCAGGGTGTGTTCAGCGCCACGCATCCGAACCGATTCGAACTCACCCGAATGCGTGGAGTGGTTCACTGTTTGCCGCCGTGGCTGATGGTGGTGACGAGGATTGTTCTGTCGTGCGGGTCGTTGCTGGCTATGCCGGCTACCGCGTCGGCGAGCGGCGTCGCATCCGTCATGTGGTCGTTGATTGTGAGCGTCGCAGCGAACAGCGTGCTGTCGGTCGGCGTGGCGATCGGGTTGAGCAGTGCCACTGGAATGCCCGCCTGTCTTGCGGTTGTCAGCGTGTCGTACCAGCCGTCATGGTTCACGCCGGACACGTCGATTCCCGAAATGACGATGATGCTGACCATGCGTTGCGTCATATCCTCGACCGCTTGCCGGGCGGTGTCCTGCATGTCGACCGTGCCGGAGACCGGCAGATACACCGGCCTGAGCCCGCCCGCCTCCATGGCATCCAACGCCAGGCGATCGGCCTGTTCGTCTTGGGAGCCGATCAAGGCCACGTCGAGACTGTTGCGGTCCTTCATGCTGTGGGCGACCGCATCGCCTGCGGACTGCGTATCTCCCACCGCGGCATTGTTCGGCGTGCAGCCGGCCAGCATGGAGATGCCGAAGACGGCTGCAAGGAGACCGGCTGCGGCACGCCGCGCGAAACCGGTCATCGTGTGGCTTTCCTGAATAGCGCCACCGTTTCGACATGGTGGGTGGTCGGATAGATGTCGAATGCGCGAATATCGGCAAGATCGTATCCGAGCGAGGCCAATGTGGCGGTGTCGCGTGCCAGCGATGCCGGGTCGCAGGCGATGTATACGACGCTTCGCGCGCCGGATTCGGCGATCTGCCTGCATACCTTCGCACGTGCGCCGGCACGCGGCGGATCAAGCACCACGATATCGGGTTTGGCCAAATCGTTGCGTACGTTGGCAAGCGTCTTGGCCACATCGCCCACACGGGCGTCGACATTGCCCAAATGGATGGCCCTCAGATTGCGTTGCGCGTGTTTGACAGCGGTCTTGCCACCTTCCACGCTCAGCATGCGCGTGCGGCCGGCGCTTAACGTGGCCAACGGCAGCGTGAACAGGCCGGAACCGGAATACAAATCCCACAGGCATGCGGAAGCGGCGCCGTCAAGCTCGCCATGCACCAAGGACATCACATGGCCGGTCAACGCGATCGGCGCGTGACGGTGCATCTGCCAGAATCCGCCGGCGTCCACACCGTATTCGAATTCACGTCCGCACACCGTCACCTTTTCGGTAAGCTCGCGATTGCCCGCCGTCACCTCGCCATCGACGAGCACGGCGTAGTTGTCGGCGATTTCGGCATTGCCGCGAGGCTCGGGAACAGACAGACGAATCTGCGATCCGGGAGTGAATCCCCCATCCCACACGTGTTCCTTCTCGGCCACGTTAAGCAACGCGCGACTGGCCAACGGCATGGTGTCGATCGGCACACGCACGTGGGTGCCGCGTCTGCGCATGGACGGTCGGCCGTTCTCGTCCGCGATCATCTCGATGCGGGTACGCCAGTGCAGCCCCTGCTCCGCCTCATCCTCGGGCATGCGCTCGATCGGCACGTCAACGTCGACATGGCCGAGACGTCTCATCTGTTCGGCGATGGACATGGATTTCCATTTAAGCTGTCCGGGCAGTGAGACGTGCACCAAATCGGCACCGCCGACGCCGCCGCCCATGGCAAGCGGACCCGCCAACGGCCATACGGGTTCGACGCGGTCCTCGCTGGCTTCCAGCACTTCCGTCACTTCGCCAGTCCAAAAACGGTCCTCGCGATCATGTGGCTCGTCCAACACGACGCGTACCAGCTCGCCCGGCAACGCGAATCGCACGAACACGACGCGTCCGTCGATGTGGCCGACGCAACGGCCTTGGTCGGCGTATCGTTCGATGCGGATGGTCGATTCCATCAGTGCTGTTCCTCCGTTTCGTTGTTGTCGTCCATCGCGTCGGCGTTTGGTTCGGCCAACGTCTTATGCCGATGCATGGGGGTGGCCACGATGAGGTACGACACCCAGATGGCCAACGCCCAGAACGGAATGCCCATGAGCAGACGTGCAGTGCCGAGCCAGCCGACCTGGTTGGACAGGTACAACGGCACCTGCACCACCAGTCGTAGGGAGAACACACCGATCCACAACGCGGTGATGATGGTGTACGCGCGGTTCAATGCCTTGTCGCCACGCCAATCGGCAAGCCATGCGCGCAGATGCTCGGTTGGCAGTGTCCGGATGAATTCGATCACCAAGCCAAGTCCCGGTACACGTACCATCAACGAAATGGCGAGCAGCACGATGTAGAAGGCGTTGGTCAGGAATCCGAACATGTAGTAGTTGCGCGCCTCGTGGCTGTTCCATGCCCAGATCAGGCAGATGCCGACTGCCAGAAGGCCGGAGACGGCGCCCATGACGGATTGGCGTTGGCATAGGCGGACGATCACCTGCAGTACGGCGAGGGCTGCGGATACGCCGATGGTCAGATGCAGGTCGGAGGTGATGACGAACATCACCACGAACACCACGCCCGGCAGCATCGATTCGACGACGCCGCGCGGACCGCCGATCGCGTCGATGACGGAGAAATCGTCGGCATCGCCGGCATCGGCGAGCGCGCCGAGGCCGGTTCTTTTCTTGGTTTCGGTTTCAGCCATGCGTTTGTGTTTTCGTGGTCGTCGTTCGCTCAGCGCACTTCGGAGAACATCGGTCCACGCGACAACGTGGTCTTGACCTCGACCTGCTGGTCGGAGTCAAACGGTCCCTTCGGCTGGCCTGGAATGTCCATCGTCCTGCCTGCCTGTTCGGCTTCGGCGGCTTCCTTGGCGGCCTTGCGTTCGGCCGGGGCGACCGGCGGATGCATCGGGATGAGGTCACGCGGGGCCAGCGGGTCCTCGCCGCGTTCCACGACGATGTTGGAGAAAAGCTGGTTCAGCGCCTTGGTTTCGGCGTGGTCCGGATCGGTGGCGGCTTTGCCGGAGAAAATGCCGCGCAGCATCCACCGCGGTCCGTCCACACCGACGATGCGGGTGACGACCTTGCGTCCGCCCTTGACCACGACCGGCAGTGTCAGTTCGGTGCCGAACACGCCGTCGGTCTCCTTGGCGTCTTTGTTGGCCTCAACCAGGTCGGCGCGCACGTCATCCCACAGTCCCATGGTCTTCGGCGCGGCGAAGGCTTCGATCTCCACGCTGGAGGATCCGTAGGTGATGGTGGTGCCGAGCACCTGCTGGGTGGCGCGGTTGGCCTTCACGCGCAGTTCGATGCCTTGGAGGAACGGCAGATAGTAGGCGCCCATGTCGAGGTATTCGTCATAGTCGGGCACGTTCTCGTCGTCGACGTCCCACGGACCGTGCTCATCGCCACGGCCGTCGTACTCATCGGACGGTTCCGGAAGGATGGTTTCCTGAATTCCACCGGCGGGCGCCTCGGCGGTTTCGGAGATGGCCTCATCGGCCTTGTCGTTCTCTTCGGCGGCGGCTTCAGCGGCTTCCTCGCTCTGACGCTTCTTCTTGCCGAATCCAAACAGTCCCATGATGTTCCTCATTTCATTACGGTTGCAACCGTGACTAGCCTAGCACCCATGCTTAATACGGGCTGGGAATCGGAGTGTGTCCTCCCGTTGCCCGGCATTGGCCGGATGACGGCCGCAAAAACTCACACGTCGTAGGTGATGCTCAGCGGCGCATGGTCCGACCATCGCAGGTCGTAGGTCGGAGCTTTGTCGATGACGAATCCGCGGGCCGTTTCGGCGAGTTCGGGTGTGGCGAACTGGTAGTCGATCCTCCAGCCGACGTTGTTGTCGAAGGCGCGGCCCCGCTGGCTCCACCAGGTGTACGGTCCTTGGATGTCTCCGCACAGGGAACGCATCACATCCACGAATTCCAACTCCCCCAGCCATTTGTCCACGTAGGCGCGTTCCTCGGGCAGGAAGCCGGCGTGCTTCTCGTTGGCTTTCGCGTTCTTGATGTCGAGCGGCGTGTGCGCGATGTTGAAATCGCCGCACAATACCGCCTGCTTGCCGCCGTGCGCCGCTTCATCGCGCAGTTGCCCCATACGTACCAGCATGGTGTCGAGGAAACGGTATTTCTGCTTCATTTTCTCCGGATCGTCGGTGTTGCCGGCGTGCACGTACACGCATACGACAGTGACGGTGTACCCTTGCGGGGTCTTCACATCCGCTTCGATCCAACGGCCGGAATCGACGTCCTCGGCAAGTCCCGGCAGTCCGTAGCGTTTGTCGATGACGGGCAGCGCGGAGAGCAGACCGACGCCGGCGCGTCCCTTGATACGGCAGATCTCGTTCATGCGATCAAGCCCGCTTTGGTCGGCGATGCGTCCGGCGGTCGCGTATTCGAAGCCGAATTCGTCGAAGATGGGGTCGATTTCGTTTTGCGGGGCGCGTACTTCCTGCATGCACCACACGTCCGGCGTGTTCTTCGCGGCCCATTGCTCGATGCCTTTGCGTTTCGCCGCGCGGATTCCATTCACATTCGATGTCGTGATTGTGATCGTCATAGCGCCTTAGCCTAGCCGGAATACAAGAAAACCTCCCTTGTGGGAAGGGAGGTTTTCCAGATGGCTGACGCGATCAGTCGAGTCCGAGCTGCAGCTTGCCGCCTGGGATGGCGTCCAGCAGGTCGCGGGTGTACTGCTTCTTCGGATGGTCGAAGACCTCGTCGGTGGTGGCATGCTCCACCAGCTTGCCGTGCTGCATCACCACGACCTCATCGGCGATCTGACGCACCACCGCCAGATCATGGGTGATGAACAGGTAGCTCAGTCCCTTTTCCGCCTGCAGGTCGTTGAGCAGGCGAAGCACCTGGTCCTGCACCAGCACGTCCAATGCGGAGACGGCTTCGTCGCAGACGATCACATCCGGGTCGAGGGCCATGGCGCGCGCGATGGCGATGCGCTGCCTTTGGCCGCCGGAAAGCTCGTTCGGGTAACGGCTCATCACCGATTCCGGCAGTTCCACCATGTCGATGAGTTCACGCACTCGCTTGGCACGGCTCTTCTTGTCTCCGATGCCGTGGATGCGCAACGGCTCCTCGATGGACCGGTAGATGGAGTACATGGGGTCGAGCGATCCGTACGGGTTCTGGAATACCGGCTGCACGTGACGTCGGAAGTCAAGCAGCTCCTTGCCTTTGAAGCCGGAGATGTCCCTGCCGTCATAGGTGACGGTGCCGGCGGTTGGTTCGAGCAGCTTCAGCACCATGTTGGCCACGGTGGACTTGCCGGAACCGGATTCGCCGACGATGGCCAGCGTGGTGCCCTTCTTGATGGAGAAGCTCACATCGTCGACCGCCTTGAACATCTCCTTCTTGCGCGGCAGCTTGAATTCCTTGGTCAGGTGATCCACCGTGATGATGGCTTCGCCCTTCTTCAGGGAATCCTCGTTCACCGCGTGCTCCATGACCGCGGTGGCATCGCCGCCATGCTCCTTGACGGAGATAATGCGCTGAGAGGCCAAGGACGGCGCCGCGGCGACCAGACGCTTGGTGTACGGATGCTGCGGATGCTGCAGCACTTCCAGGGAAGGACCGGATTCCACGACCTGGCCCTTGTACATGACCACGATGTGCTGGGCGCGTTCCGCGGCCAGACCGAGATCGTGGGTGATGAACAGCACCGCGGTTCCCAGGGAATCGGTCAGCATGTGCAGATGGTCGAGGATCTTCTTCTGCACGGTCACGTCGAGCGCGGAGGTCGGCTCGTCGGCGATGAGCAGTTCCGGACGGCAGGCCAGACCGATGGCGATCAACGCGCGCTGGCGCATGCCGCCGGAGAATTCGTGCGGGAACTGGCGGGCACGGGTGGCGGCGTCAGGCAGGCCGGCCTCGGACAGCAGACCGGCGATGCGGTCGTCCATGGTGGAGCCGACCACATACTTCTTGGCGATGTACCATGCGTCATCGTCCTTCACACCGGCTTTGATCAGGCCATCAGCCACACGCCAGCGGGTTTCGGATCCCGGAACCCATTCCTCGGCGAACCGGGCCATGATCTTGTCAAGTTCGTCACCGCTCTTGCCGATCTTGACAAGAGCTTCCTTGGCTGCGGCGGTCAGATCAGGCAGTTCCTTGGAGCCGAGGAAGGTCTCGTCGTCATTGCCCTTGAGCTCTACTTCGTCGTCGGCCAAAGCCTTGGCGAATTCGGAACGCTTTTCGTGGTCGATGTCCATGTTGTTGGCCACCAACGCTTCCTTGACCTGGGTGCCGATACGCCACACCGGGTTCAGGTTGCTCATCGGATCCTGCGGGACAAGACCCATCTTGCTGCCACGGAGCTTGTCGAAGTCCTTCTGCTTGAAGCCGGAAATCTCCTGTCCATCAAGCTTGATGGAGCCGCCGACAACATGGCCGGTTCCCGGAAGCAGGCCAAGCACGGCCATGGCGGAGGTGGACTTGCCGGAACCGGATTCGCCGACGATGGCCACCCACTGACCAGGATACACGCTGAAGGACGAGTTGCGCACGGCATGCACGGCCTTGCCTTCATCGGTGGTGAAGTCGACCTGAAGGTTCTTGACCTCCAACAGCGGCCCGTGGGCGCGCTGCATGGCCTCGAGGTTGTTCTCGGTATTCATTTCAGTCATCGAATATCCCTTCACTTACACTCAGGCCGTACGGCTCTTCGGATCGAGCGCGTCCTTGACGGCGTCACCCATCATGATGAATGCCAGCACGGTGATGGCCAGTGCGGCGGACGGGTAGAACAGCACCATCGGGTCGGTACGCAGAATGGACTGCGCGTTGGAGATGTCTCCGCCCCAGCTGACCGTGGTGGTGGGCAGGCCAACGCCCAGGAAGCTCAGCGTGGCCTCGAGCACGATGTAGGTGGCCAGCGAGGTGGTGCCGACCACGATGATCGGGGCCAGCGAATTCGGCAGGATGTGACGGAACAGGTTGCGGATCGGGGTGGATCCCAGTGCGGTGGATGCCGTGTTGAATTCGAGGTTCTTGGCTTCCATCACCGCGCCTCGCGCGATTCGTGCCACGGAGGTCCAGCCGAACAGCGTCATCACCAGGATGATCTTCCAGATGGAGCTGCTCGTCTTGAACATCTGGAGCACCACGATGGCGCCAAGCAGAATCGGCAGCGCGAGGAAGATATCGGTCAGTCGGCTCAGCACGGCGTCGACCCATCCTCCGAAGAAGCCTGCGATTGCGCCAATCAGCGTTCCGAGCAGCACCACCAGCAGTGTGGCGAACACGCCGACGCTCAGCGAGGTGCGGGTGCCGTAGACCACACGGGAGTATACGTCGCAACCTTGCAGGTCGAAGCCGAACGGATGGCCTGAGGAAGCCGGCTCAAGGGAATTGTCGAGCGTGCAGTAGTTCGGGTTCTGCTTGGTCAACACGCTCGGGAACAGCGCCACGAACACGATGAAGATGATCAGCAGTCCGGAGATGATGAACAGCGGGTTCTTACGCAGGGTTCGCCATGCGTCGGCCCACATGTTCGAAGCCGGTGCGGATTCGTCCATCGAGTCGACGGCCTTCAGGGGCGTCTCATCGAGCGGTGCCACATAGCGTTCCTGTCCCGGAAGCACGGTGGAAGGATTGGTCTCATTCATTTCGGTCATTTCTTGTTCCCTCCCTCGACTCACGCGTAACGGATTCGCGGATCAAGCGCGGCGTACAGCATGTCGACCAGCA
>ERZ1032473.286-NODE-286-length-13367-cov-13.022686_pt1 | contig 13367 bp, 10 predicted proteins | sample MGYA00518734_ERZ1032473 | MGnify/ENA primary metagenome ERZ1032473 (study PRJEB33719, sample SAMN04261339) | wastewater metagenome | biome: periurban shantytown; feature: human; material: feces | host: Homo sapiens | place: Peru: Lima | collected 2013-01-23 ...
GTCATGAAATCTCAGGTGTTCCAGCCCTGCGTCCTTCAGGATTTTCTTGTGAATGTTCACGACCGAATCAGGATGGTACATCTCGCCTGTTTTCGGAGACGGGAACATCCATGGGCTGCCGGGATGCTTTTGGTGCTCTGTGACCAGCAGATCGACGGCCCCCTGCGGAATTGATATTTTGCGGATAGAATTTTCTGTTTTCGGGCGGGTGATGTCCGGTTCGCCTGTATTGTTTCTCCCTGCCTGCTTGCTGACGGAAATCGTCTTGTTTTCGATATCCAAATCTGACCATTGGAGCGCAACCAGCTCGCCTTTGCGTAATCCGCTGATGAGTTCGAGATAGAACATCGGCAGGACACCGCGCTGCTCTGCTGCTGCCAGGTAGGACTTGATCTGCTCCGGCGGCAGGATCTTCATTTCGTGCTTTGGGATTTTGGGCGGAATGCAGTCATTCGCTGGATTGCGCACAATCAGGCGTTCCTTGACTGCCCGGTCGAGCGCGTTGTGCAGCATCGTGTGGATGCCGCGAATCGTCGAGTCGCTCAGTCCCGGCTGCTTGCCTTTCTGCGCTTCTCGAAGCCGACCATGCTCTTGTAGGTCTTTGTAGAGCCATTGCAGGTCGCGCCCTGTCAGCTTTTCAGTGGAATATCCCCGATGCGCGGCGTGATGTGCTGTTCGATGCCGCGCCGGTAGTATTCGGCAGTCGAGAATCGCAGGTAAGGCTTGGCGTATAACTCATACCACGTTTGCAGCCATGTGCCGAGCGTGTACTCGTCTGCCCTCCGTACATCGATGCTTTCCGCTTCCGCGACCGCCTTTGCCAGCTTTTCTTTTACCGCTGCCTGCGTCTTGCCGAGAACGCTCTTGATGATTCGCTTTCCGATCTTTTCGTCGTACCCTGCCGTGTATCTGCCCTCCCAGCGCCCATCTTTGCGCTTTCGGATATTTTCTTCTCCGTTTGCCCGTTTCTTTGCCATGTCTGTGCCTCCTTCGTTTTGGTAGCACAAACAACTACCACAGAACCGGCACAAAGTCTACTGATTTTTTCGGAAGATCGGAATATTTTTACTCAATTCCACACATATCAGAATCCCTATTTTTTGTTTACTGCGGCGCAGTTTTTGCGTTTGGCAATACTCCGTAAAACAGCGCTGGAGTGATAGAGTTCTCACTTCAGCGCTGGTCTTTTATGATTTACTCTCCAGAGCTTCCAATGGGTCAACTGCTTCGCCTTCCATGTACACGCCGAGGTGCAGGTGCGGGCCGGTTGCCCAGCCGCTCGAGCCGACGAGACCGATGATCTGACCCTGCTTCACTTCATCGCCGGGGTTTGCCAACAGCTCCTGCATGTGCGCGTAAAAGGTCTGCACGCCGTCTTCGTGCTCGAGAAGCACAAAATACCCGTATGCCTGGTTGTATTCCGCGTTGAGAACCGTCCCGTCCGCTACGGCCAGAACGTTGCTTCCGGCCGGTGCGTCCAGATCAACGCCTGAGTGGAAAGATACATTCTTGGAGACCGGATGCTCCCGCCAGCCGTAGGAATCGTTCACAGCGGCATCTGCGTTTTCCAGCGGAAATACATAGCTGGGCGCGCCCTCGGGTAGAATCTCCGGTTCCGGTGAAGATTCCAGCTCCGGCGCAGAAATTTGGGGCTGCGTGGCGTCCTCTTTCTCCGGTTCAGAAACTGAACGTTCTTCTGTGATCACAGGCGCGGCGCTTTGCTCGGGGACGGCCTGTGTAGCAAAAACACCTGCCGACAGAAAGAACAAAGCAGATGCGAAGACCGCGGCCCAGGCCGGGACGCGTTTGAAGCGCAGAATGGCGAGGATCCGTTCTTCTGTGCCGCTTTTTGCAAAACCACTGCACAGCGGCGCTGATTTTGGATTTCGCTGCGCCATATCAAGCAGCGACAGCGCGTAAGCTTTCCTGCAATCCGGCCCCAGCGCACGCAGAACCGCTTCATCACATGCAAGCTCCATATCGCAGTTTGCAAGCCATACCATCAGCCAGACCAGCGGATTCCACCAATACAGGCACAAGCATACCGTCAAAAGCAGCTTGCGCAGGCAGTCCTTCCGCCGGATGTGCGCCAGCTCGTGCGCCAGAACCAGCTGAAATTGTGCGTCTCCAACCGGCAGATCTTCCGGCAGAAGAACGGTCGGACGAAAAACGCCGAAGGTAAGCGGCGCACGACGGCTGTTGCTCACGCAGATGTGCGGATCGCGCGAAAAGCGGAAGCGGTCAAGCAGCGTGTCAATGGACGGCTGCGGGGCAAGCCGTGTTCCGCGAAACCGACGTACCATGCAGGCATATCCGACGGCAAAATATGCCGCGAGAAGTATCGCGCAAACGAGCCAGACAAGAAGCATCGGGCGGATGCCCGCAGCATCTGCTGCCGATTCTGCGGTGCCGTTGGTCACGAAAGCCGGAAATGGTGTCAGCGCGTCTGAAACGACACCGTTTGCCTGCGCTGTGGCCGGCGTGTGCAGCAGATTCCAGACGCTCAGGCGCGTGGGGATTGCGACCGGCAGCAGCAACCGCAGCGCGCACAGACACCAAAGCGCAGGAAAAATCCCGCGCGGCAGATGCTTTTTCAAAAACAGCCGCAGCGCAAGCACCAGCAGAATCATTGCGCTGCCGCCGAAAATCGCAGCCTGTACGCCATTCATGCATCAATATCCTCCACAAGCGCTTTTAGCCGCGCAAGCTCTTCTTTCGATAATGACCGGTCACTCAGAATAGATGCAAACAGCAGTTCCGCAGAACCGCCAAATACCTTTTCAACCAACGTATCGGCTTCCTCCTTCTGCGCCTGCTGCTTTGTAATCGTCGCATGGCAGATGAAGTTTGGGTCCCGGCGCTCGATTGCACCCTTATCAATGCACTTTTTGATGACAGTATAGGTCGTGTTTTTATTCCAGCCAATGCTGTCTGCCAGCCGCAGCGAGATTTCCTTCGCCGTCCGGTCGTTTTCCTGCCAGAGAACCTCCATGACCTTCCATTCTGAATCAAACAGTTTCATACTTCGTCTCCTGTTCTGAAGATATGTTCAGACTACCACATTCGTCTAATTCTGTCAAGATGGCTTGACATTTGCAGACTATTGTGATAGTTTCTAATCAGACTATCGCGATAGTGTAAGGAAAGGAGGTTCCGGCAAACAGAGTTACACAGACAACCAACCCGGACGCCGTGCGCGCGGCGGCGTCTTATCGGAGCCTTGAAAGGAGAACTTTTATGCGAAACTACAGGCGCTTTTGCGCCGTTTTGCTTCTGCTGACGCTGCTTTGCGGCTGCGCAGCGGAAAAAGCGGTCACAACCGTATCGCTTCCCGGCGAAACAAACGCAGCCGCGGAAACACAAAGCACATCTGCGCTTGAAAATACGGCGGCAGAGCCGAATACGGAAGCGAAGGCTTTTCACTTGGAGCTTCAAAGGCGCGTGCCGGAGGGGATAAACAGCATCACAGCATGTATGGCTTCTGACGATACGATCATCGCCGGAGGGCCTTCGGACAGCGGGCCGCAGCTTGTCTGCTTCCCGATGGAAGGCGACAAAACGCGGACGTTGGATGTTCCGGAGGATACGGACTATCTCTATGCGCTGTGTGATGATCCGGACGGCGGTTTTTTTCTTCTGAGCGGGAGCCTTCCGGCAGGATATGTGGACGCGCACGGGAATTTCAAGTTCCTGACCGGCGACCCGGAGGGAAACCTGGCGCTTTCCCGGTACGACGAGAATAATAATTTGCAGCAGATGACGCCGCTTGCAAAGACTTACGCAGAGCCCGGAGCGCGGTTTTTCCAGATGACGAAAACGGACGGCGGGGTCGCGCTTGTCAGTGCGTCGATGCTCGTTCTGCTGGATGATAACGGCGCAGAGACGGCGCGGCAGACGATTGACATGAACGACGGCTGGGCCTTTGCTTCGATGGTAGAATCAGATGGGACGCTTTTCGTCCTCACGAGGGATATGTTTGGCGGCGACGCGCCCGAATTACGCGCGTTTGACGCAAATGCGCTGACACCTTTGGAGGTGCAGACGCTCCCGTCTGACGCGGCGGGGCTCGGCTTGGACGAGGATGGTCAATTTTTGCTGACGGACAGTGAAAGACTCTCAAGATTTGACCTTACGACCGGAAAGGTGCAGCCGATCGCGCTCTGGCGGGAGCTCGGCGCAAAGACGAACGCAAGCCATGCCTTTCGGACGAAAAACGGTTATGTGCTCTTTTCTCCAAACGAAGAAGCGGTCTCGCTTGTCTTATGGAAGGCAAGCACAACGAACGTGAAAAAGGTTCTGACACTGGCCATTGCGGCCGACTGCCCGGTCTGGTACGAATTTACGCAGCTGTTTGAAACGTTCAATCTCAGCCAGAACGACTATCGGATTGACTATACCGTCTATTCCGACTCGCCGTATGGAGACGGCGAACCGTTGGACGTTCTGCGCACGCAGATCATGGCAGGAGACTCTCCCGACCTGTTTGCTTTTTACTCCGACGGCAATCAGGCCCCGCCGCTGGAGCCCCGTGTGGTCTGCGCGGATTTAAGACCGCTTTTGCCGGACGTGACGGAAACGGCGCTTCTGTCCGGGCTTTTTGACTTGCTCACGCAGGATGGCGCGCTTTATGCGCTGCCGCTGACGGTGCGGGTCGATACGCTGATCATGCCATCAAATTTGATAGACCACCCCGGCGTCACGCTGTCTGACTTGGAGGCCGCGCGGGAGAAGATGCCGGATGACTGGGCGGCAGTTGATTCTTGGAACACACCGAAAAATCTTTTTGCGCTGACTGCCGCCTTCTGCATCGGAAGATTCACAGACCGCGAAAACGGCACATGTAATTTTGAAACGCAGGAGTTTTATGATCTTCTCGACTGGTGCAAGCGCTGGGGCGGCGACGGCTCGACGCCGGAGACTCCCGAAAAAACCCTTCTCAAGCGCGGATGGATCTCGAGCCTCAGCTGGCTTTCCGGGCGCGAGGACATCGCGAAAGAGTGGTTTGACGGCGCGGGCTATACCTACGCAGGCTATCCGGTCGGCTCCGGCGGCAGCGCGTATCTGGTCCTGACGAGCCTCGGCGTGAGCGCGTCGTGCCGCGATATGGGCGGCGCGAAGGCGCTTTTGGAGTACTGCTTTTCCTGCGAACAGGAAAGCGGTCTGCCCGCAAACATGGACGCGCTGCGGAAAGAGTTTGCGCAGTATAAGCTCGGAAACCGCACCGACTGGTACGGCAATCCGGAGACGATCAGCGACGCGGACGAGGCGAAATTTGTGGAGCTTCTAAACAGCATCACCGTGCTTGAAGGGATGGACAAACCGCTCGAGGATATTTTGTGCGAGGAGGCAGACGCATATTTTGCAGGCGGCTGCACCGCCCAGCAGGCAGCAAAGAACATTCAGTCCAGAGCGAGTTTGTATCTGCAAGAGCAGTATCGATGAATGATAGAGAACGTACAAACCGTGAAGCATGGATGGATGAAGAAAACTGCATCGTGTCTTTTCATGAGATTCCAAACAGCCGATATTACAGCGCAGGGGAAAACGATTTCTGGCCGATGATTGTCAGCCTGATTCTAGCTGGGTACCGGGTGCAGTAAAGCGTAGATTTTTTAGAAGGCAGCTTGCAAGTTTTTCGGCTTGCAAGCTGCCTTTTGCTGCAACCTCAGAGCCGATTCTGCTGACGCAGAACCTCCGGGAACGAGATCTGACCGTTTGTCCGCAGCACCTCCTGATAGCTCATGCCACGCATTTTCTGGTATGCTTGGTATCCTCTCCGCCGCCCTTTGTGTTTTTCGCATACGGGTTCTATTTTGCTCAGAGATGATCAGCGGTGCAGAAGCTGCACACAAAATAGACCATACGGCTCCATCCGGCCATTCTCGACGCCGTCGCTGAGAAGACAGTCGCCCTGCATTTCCGGCGGGAGCGCGGCAGGCGCGTTGCTGAAATTACAGCATACACGGATACGCTCTTTGCCGCAGGCGCGTTCATAGGCAAGAAGCTGCGGGTGCTCCGGCAGGAGCAGGCAGAACGTCCCGCTGCGCAGCGCATCTGAGCTTTGCCGCAGCGCCAGCAGCCTCCGGTAGAAGTGCAGGATCGAATCCGGGTCTGCCTGCGCACGATGCACGTTGATCTGCCGGTAGTTCGGATTTACATCGATCCACGGCGTTCCGGCGGTAAAGCCCGCGTTCGCGGAAGCATCCCACTGCATGGGTGTGCGCGCATTGTCGCGGCCCTTTTTGCGGATGCCGTTCCATGCCCAAGCCTCCCGCCCATCCTTTCGGGCCTGCGCAAGCAGATTGAGGCTCTCCACATCGCGGAGCTGCGTCTCGTCCCGGAACGGGAAATTTGTCATGCCGATTTCCTCGCCCTGATACAAAAACGGCGTTCCGCGCAGCAGATACATGGCCGCCGCCAGCATCTTTGCGCTTCGGACGCGCAGCGCCTCCGAAGCGTCGGAGCCAAACCGCGACACGACCCGCGGCTGATCGTGGTTGCCCCAGAACAGCGTGTTCCAATCGACCGCCTCCTGCCAGCGCACAAGAAGCTGCTTGAATTTCTTCAGGTCAAACGGAATGACATTCCATTTGCCGTCCCGGCCGTCGAGATCCATAAAATCGAACTGGAACAGCAGATCCAGCTCCCGGCCGTCGCCGACAACGGAGTCTGCATTCTCCGGCGTTACGAAGGTCGTTTCGCCCACGCACATGCAGTCTCTCCCGTCAAAGCAGCGGCGGCGCATTTCACGCAGATACTCGTGCAGCTTCGGCTGAAATGCGAACTGCTCCGGCGCAAACACATACCCGTCGCCCTGTCCGTCCGGCAGACCGGGCGCCTTTGCAATCAAACTGATCACGTCCATCCGGAAGCCGTCTACACCGCGGTCAAACCAGCGATTCATCATGGCATAGACCGCTTCCCGGAGCCTTGGATTTTCCCAGTTCAGATCTGGCTGCTTCTCGCTGAACAGATGCAGGTACCATTGGCCGGTTTTTTCATCGTAACTCCACGCCGACGGCGTAAAGAAGGACGACCAGTTGTTCGGCTCCCTTCCGTTCTTGCCGTCGCGCCAGATATAGTAATCCCGGTAGGGATTGTCCCGGCTTTTTCTCGATTCCACAAACCAGGCGTGTTCATCGGAGGAGTGATTCACGACGAGATCCATCACCAGCTTGATGTCCCGCTTGTGCAGCTCCCGCAGAAGCGTATCAAAATCCTCCATTGTTCCAAATTCGGACATGATCTTTTCATAGTCACGGATATCATATCCCATGTCCGCATTCGGAGAATCATACACCGGGCACAGCCAGACCGCGCCGACGCCCAGCCATTTCAGATGATCCAGCCGGGAGATGATGCCGGGGATATCTCCGATCCCGTCGCCGTTGGAATCCTGAAAGCTGCGCGGGTAGATCTGGTAAAATACCCGATCCTTCCACCATGCCGCACGCATTGCGTTTTCTCCTTTCCGTTCCTGCATCGTATCAGCTTCTGACCTCCTTGTAGTATTCCGTCGGGCTCATGCCGGTCATTTTCCGAAACAGCTTGGAAAAATAGTATCGATCCTCGATCCCAACCAGATACGCGATCTCCGAAAACGGCAGATCGGTCGTGGAGATCAGCTGCTTTGCGTTGTTGATCCGCAAAATGTTGAGATAGGCAAACACCGGCGAGCCGGTGAGGGAGGAAAACACCCGGTTCAGATAATCGAAGTTTCCCTCGAACAGCTCCTCGATCTCCCGGCTGGTCAGACGCTTGGTATAGTTCTGATTCAGATAGCGCAGAAGCTGCTCCGCGATCACGTCGGACTTTCGGATTTTTCGTCCCTGTACGCTGTTTTTTGCAAGCAGATGCTCGTGCGCCGTCTGGAGCAGAAAGCTGTGCAGCAGTGCGGACGCCCGGCGCTTATAGTCGTCCTCCCGGCTGTCATAGCATTCTACTGCCGCGTGCAGCTGGGATTTGAATTCCCCGCCGGTCAGATGGAACTGCTTCGGCAGGCAGGTTTCCGGAGCCGTGGGATCGCAGGCGTCCAGATTATAGCCGACCAGACTTTGGCGCCGCTTTTCTGCCAGCAGCGCCATCGCCTGCCGGTCGTCTGCGGCCCGGTGCATGTCCGGGTGCGTAAAATGTGCGTAATAATAGTCGCAGGCAGCCTTCTGATAGCCCTCATGCGGAAGGCCCGGCTCCAGCAGGAAGAAATCTCCCGCGCTCAGATGATAACGGACGCCGTCCTCCTGCAAATACAGATTCCCGTCCCGGATTACATACAGGACCCATTCGTTGATGCAGCGGGAAAAATGGATCCACGGCTCGTTATACCGGATCTGTCCCAGCATCCGCACCTTCGGGAGCAGATCTGCATTGTAGGATATCAGCATACCTCTTCCTCCATTGTAAACCAGACTGCGGCCCAATAGTCCAGCCGCGCAAGCTCTGCCGTATAGATCCGCCCCTGCGGCGTCTGCCGGCAGGTCAGCGGCAGGCGCTCCGCAGACAGACCTTCGCCGTCCGGCGAAGCGGCAAACGCACCGGCGATCGGCCGGTCGAGCCGCACATGGATCCGGATGTTCTCCGCAGCCTTCGGCGCGGCCTTTGCCTCGTTCCACCGCGCGTTGTTCCCGCGCAGGTTGACAAGCTGGATGTTCAGGCGGCTCCCACTTTCCCGGATCATGCTCCAGACGGTATCCGCCTCCGCGTCTGTGGAAAAAACGCAGCCCTCCGCTTCGAACTGAATATCCTCGTTGATCCCGCCTGCCGCAGTGCGTCCGATGTCCATACCGGCATCCAGATACAAAAGCGCGGCATAGCGCACCAGAAAATCGCAGTACCGCTGCACCACGGGCAAGAAGGACGGACGGAGGGCAGCATAGTTGGCATAGTAGCTGTCCTGCAGGGCGGCTTTATTTTCGCCCAGCACCAGCTGTGTGCCGCCTGCTGCGCAGATCGCGGCCCAGGACAGGCGGAACGCCCGTTCCGCACCGTCCGTGTCCGCCTGCTGGAACGGATGCAGATAGGCCGCAAGCACCACCTGCTTTCCGGAGCACAGCCGCGCTTCCCGGATCAGCGTATACAGATCGTAATAGCGGTCGTTCGGCGGCCAGACCTCAATGTAGACTGCATCCTGCTTTGTTCCGGCTACCGCCTCCATCGGCCAGTTGTTGACGGCGTTGAAAATCACGCCTGCGGCAGAGTCTTCCTTTCGGACTGCCTCCGCCGCCCGGTCGATCAGCTTCGGAAGCGCGTCGGTCAGCTCGACCGGACGCCGCTCCGCGTCCCAGACCTGCTTTGGGAAGCCGTAGGTGTCCATATGGATCCCGGAAAAGCCAAAGGCGACGGCCTTTCGGAATTCTGCCAGAATATGCTCCGACCAGCCGCAGCTTGGCGCGATGTTCATATAATAGAGCCACCCGGCAAAGGTCATCGCCTGCCCGTCCATGGTATACATGGCCCATTCCGGGTGCTCTGCAAACAGCTCCTTTGCAGCGGCATAGACGGCGCCGTAGGCAATGGGCCGAATTCCGGCGGCCTTGCAGGCGGCGATCTTCGCGCGAATCGCGGCAAGGTCGGTTTCCCTGCCCATGGGATCGAGATACCGCTCCTGCGGCGGCAGCAGCATGTCGTGGCGGTACATCCAGTCATAAAACTGTACGGCGTTAAAATGCAGCCGCCGGAGCCAGTCCACGTCCTGCGTTTCGGTGTCCGCAGAGGTAAAATCCGATAAAAAAGCGTACCGTGTCACCTGACGGGGATCCTTCACAACGTCGAACGCACCCTCCCACTGCGCAGAGCCGGCTTCGACGGCGACTCCGTAGCTGCCAATCGGCAGCGGCGGCAGGATCAGCGTCCGTCCGCTTTGGCGCACGGAGCAGTCAAAGGGCGTTTCCAGCCGGTATACACATACGCGCGGCGCGTTCACGCCCTCCGGCAGGCTGAGCCGTACCTCCTGCCCGGTCAGATACTGCGCGCGGTCAAATTCACAGATCAGCTTCATCCCTTCACCGCCCCCTGTGTCAGGCCGCCGACGACCATTTTCCGCTGGAACAGGATAAACAGCGCGACGACCGGTATCAGCGCGAGGATCGACGCGGCAAAGACCCACTCCCAGCGCGTGGCGTACTGCCCGTTGAGCCGCTGCAGCAGCAGCGGGAGCGTCATCATTTTCTCATCCGCGCCAACGAGCACCTTGGCGGTAAAATACTCCTCCCAGAAGCCCTGAAACGCGAAGATGGTCATCGTGCCGATCGCCGGCTTGGAGAGGGGCAGCATGATCTTGAAAAAAATCGTGCCGTGTCCGCCGCCGTCGATAATGACCGATTCGGACAGAGAATCCGGCAGGCCCCGGAAGAAATTCCGAAGGAAAAACGTATGCCCGCAGACGTTGGTCGCCACATACACCAGAATCAGACCGGCGCGCGTCCCGATCAGGCCGTTTGTCAGGCCCGGAAGCGGAATGCCCTTCAAGATCAGGAACTGCGGTATGATGTTCAGAAAGCCCGGCATCATCAGCGTAAACAGATAGATTCCAAAGAGCTTGTCCCGGCCCGGAAACCGGATGCGGGCGAAGCCGTAGGCCGAGAGCGTGGAGATGAACACGGAAAGAGCGACCGTTACACAGGTATTGACGACGCTGTTCCAGACCGCCGTCGGGAAAATCTCCAGCTCCAGAATATGCTTGTACGCGGAAAAATCCAGTCTGGTCGGAAGCAGTCTGGGCGGGTACGGCAGCACATAGCTGAATTCCTCAAAGGAATTGCTGATCATGAAGAAAAACGGAACAGAAAAGACCAGCAGCGCGCCGATCAGCAGCGCCCACAGCAGGATCTGGCCCAGAAGCTCCGACCCCTTTTTGCTTTTGACGTGTTTCAAGCCTATCCCTCCTGTTCTGTGCTGTTCAGCTTCAGCGTCCGGTTCAGGATCACCGTCAGGATCACGATGGTCACGGCGGAGATCATACCGATGGCGGAAGCCTCGCCGAAGGCGAACTGATTGAACGCCTTGTCATACAGCAGATATTGCAGCGTGGATGTTTTGCCGTTCGGATTGCCGCCGGTCAGCATCATGACCTGGATAAAGACGTTGAACGAACCGATAATCATGTTTACCATGACATAGAAGGTCGTGGGCCGCAGGCTCGGCATGGTGATATACCGGAATCTTGCCCAGAGTCCCGCGCCGTCCAGCTCCGCTGCCTCATAGCGCTCCTTCGGGATGCTCTGAAGCGCCGCCAGATAGATCAGCATGGCCCAGCCGACGTTTTTCCAGATGCCCATGAGCCAGATGGCCGCATTGCCGGACCACTCCCGCAGCAGCCACGGCACATAGTCGTCCAGCACATGCAGCACATCCACGAGGATGTAGTTGATCAGCCCTCGGTTGGAGTTGTTGAACATATACTGGAACACCAGACTGACAATGACCCACGAGGTGATGACCGGCAGATAAAAGCCCACGCGGAAAACACCCTGTCCGCGTTTGAGATTGTTAATCAGATACGCGAACAGCATACCGCCCAGCAGGATAAACGGGACGGTCACGAGCGCGTAAAGGAAGTTGTTCCGGTAAGCATACCAGAACCGGGAGCCGCCGGACAGGACCTTTTTGAAATTCTCAAGACCGATAAACGTAATGTTTCCCTGCACGATCTGATAATCGGACAGCGCAATGCGGATCGTAAACAGCAGCGGATAGAGCACGAACACCGCCACCAGGATCAGCCCCGGCAGGATAAACGGCAGCGCCGTGAGCCAGCCGCGCACGCCCTTGCGGACTGCGCCGGGCCGCCCGGCCCGCAGACCGGCTTTTTCGGCAGAAACCATGGGGATACCCTTCCTCCTTTCTCAAAAAGGCCGCAGAACCGTTGGGTCCTGCGGCCTGCTGTAAGACGCGGTTTAGCTGAGCTGCTCGTCGATCCGGGCCGACGCATCGTGAAGCGCCTGCGCCACATCCGCGCCATCGACGAAGATGCTGGTCACCGTTTCGCTCCAGATCTCCTGGATCGCGGAGTTGTTGGGAGACGGAATGCGCGCCTTGGCCGATTCCATCTGCTGCATGTAAACAGACCAGACGGGGTTGCTCTGCACGGCCTCGCTGCTTACCAGCGACTTGAGGATCGGCAGCTGACCGGCCTCGAGCATGGCAAGCTGCACATCCTCGGAGGTCATGAACTTGGCAAATTCATAGGCTGCCTCCGGGTGCGCGCTGGTGGCGAACACGGCGATATCCTCGCCGCCGACCACGGAAGCGCTGCGGCCCTCGTAGGTGGGAATGGTCGCTGCGGTGATGCCCTTGGAGAGGCTGTCCTCATAGGAGCCGAAGTACCACGGGCCTTCAAAGAACATGGCGTATTCGCTGTTGATGCCGTCCCATGCGTCCACGGAGCCGTCCACGTCGCGGATGGTAAAGACCTTCTCGTCATGCAGCTCCACGATCTTCTGCATGGCTGCAATGCTGGCGTCGCTGTCCAGATAGCCGCTGGCCTTGGTAAAGCCGTCGTCGGTCAGCACGCCGCCGAACAGCCAGAAGTACGGGTACATATCCCAGTCGCCAACGCCGGAAACATTCAGGGAGTAGGTGCCGCGGGTCTTGGCGGCCTCAATGAACTCCTCCATGGTAGCCGGGATCTCGTCCAGCCCCAGCTCCTTGAGCACGTTGGTGTTGACAACGGCCGCCTTGCAGTTGGTATCCAGCGGCAGGCCGTAATATTTGCCCTGATAGAGGTTGGTCGAAAGCGGTGCGTCCAGATACGATGCGGAAAGCTCTGCGAAGTCCGGGTAATCGCTCAGCGCAGCCAGACCACCCTGCTTGGCATAGGCTGCAATGTTGGCGATGTCCACACGGGCCACGTCCGGGCTCATGCCGGTGCCGAAGGAGGTCACGATCATCTGGTGGTACTGGCTGCTGTCCTGACGGACGGCCTCGACCTTGATCTCGGGATGAAGCGTTTCCCAAAGCGGCATGACGACGTTCAGAAACTGCGCTTCCTCGCTGTCGCCGTAGGTATGCCAGAACGTGATGGTGACAGGCTCTGCCTGCTCGGGCGCGTCTGTCTGCTCCGGTTCGTCAGCCTGCGCCGGCGTATCGGCTGTCTGCGCAGGTGCGTCGGCGGTATTATCCGACGCAGGCTCCTGCGTCTGGGCCTTGCCGCACCCTGCCGCGCACATTACGATCATAACGACGGAAAGCAGCAATGCGATCCATTTTGCAACACTCTTTTTCATTGTTTTTCCTCCTGCTTCGTAATCTCTGCGAAGTTCCATTCGCAGTTTGATTATACCCCTCTGTTTTCGGCAGGTGAATGGAGAGCGGCGTTCTTATTTGTATTATAGCGACTTTTTTGAAAATAGCCATGCAGCACAATCTCTATT
>ERZ1032473.293-NODE-293-length-13218-cov-37.750589_pt1 | contig 13218 bp, 9 predicted proteins | sample MGYA00518734_ERZ1032473 | MGnify/ENA primary metagenome ERZ1032473 (study PRJEB33719, sample SAMN04261339) | wastewater metagenome | biome: periurban shantytown; feature: human; material: feces | host: Homo sapiens | place: Peru: Lima | collected 2013-01-23 ...
CATTGCCTGCCCTGGCAGAGATGAGTGGCGTGTCCGTTGCGCTTTTTAGGCTGGAACCATGGATACGAATGTGATTATTGCGATTGTCGCGGTCGTCGTTATCGCGGCATTACTTGCGATTGGCGGATGGTGGTTCGGTAAGAGCCGCAAGTCCGCCGTGGACAAGTCCACTGAAGTGGCGAAGGCGAAGGCCGATGCTCGTTTGGCTACGGAGAAGTCCGCCGCGCAATCTGCCGCCGCAAGTGCCGAAAACGCTGAGAAAACCAAGGAAGCCGTGGAATCCGCGACTTCGTCTGCCACACCTGAATCGCCAGTGGCAACTGAACCAACTCCGGTCGGGTCAGCCGTAACTGAATCCGCGACCCCAGCCGTCGAAACCCCGGAAGCCGCCGGCACCCGCATGCAGCGCCTCAAGGCGCGCCTGTCCAAGTCGGGCAATCCGTTCGGCAAGGCCCTGTTCAACATCCTCGCCAAGGATCAGCTCTCCGAAGCCGACTGGGAGGACGTCGAAGACACCCTCCTGCTTGCCGACGTGGGCGCGGAAGCCAGCGAACAGCTCGTTGAGGAACTGCGCAACGACGCCCGCATCGCAGGCCAGTCCGATCCTGCCGAAGTGCGTGCGGCGCTGAAGGACAAGCTGCTGAAGCTCGTCGGCACCGACGTCGACCGTCGGCTCAACGCCGACAAGGAAGGTGCGAACAAACCGAGCGTCATCATCATGGTCGGTGTGAACGGCACTGGCAAAACCACCACCGCGGGCAAGCTGTCCCGACTGCTCGTCTCCGAAGGCAAGCAGGTCATGCTGGGCGCTGCCGATACCTTCCGCGCGGCGGCCGCCGACCAGTTGGAAACTTGGGGTGCGAAGGTGGGCGTTCCGGTCGTGCGTTCCGACAAGGACGGCGCCGATCCGGCGTCCGTCGCATTCGAGGCCAGTGCCAAGGCCAAGGAAGAGAACGCCGACGTGCTCATCATCGACACCGCCGGCCGCCTGCAGAACAAGGCGAACCTCATGGACGAGCTCGGCAAGATCCGCCGCGTCACCGAAAAGAACCTGCCCGTGGATGAGGTGCTGCTCGTGCTCGACGCCACCACCGGCCAGAACGGCATGACGCAGGCCAAGGTGTTCGCCGAAGCGATCGGCATCACCGGCGTGGTCCTGTCCAAGCTCGACGGCTCCGCCAAGGGCGGCATCGTCATCTCCGTGCAGAAGGAGCTTGGCGTGCCCGTCAAGCTCGTCGGCCTCGGCGAAGGCCCGGACGACCTCGCCCCGTTCGATCCGGAAGGCTTCGTCGACGGCATCCTCGCCTGACGTTCCCATATTTTCCGGATTTGCGATTTCCGTAGCGAAAACCTCCCGTCACGTTCCGTACGTGGCGGGAGGTTTTCGTATTGCGATTACTGCTCAGCACCAGCCGTACCGGCAGCGCCAGCCCCCACTCCCGGCACCTTCCGGATCGTCAGCTTCAGCAGCAGCGGCGCGACCAGCGTCACCAGCGAAATGATGAAGATGATCGTCGAATAGTATTCGCTGCCGAGCACATGCTCGTTGAAGCCGATTTGCGCGGTAATCAACGCCATCTCGCCACGCGGTACCATGCCCGCGCCGATCATCAGCGCCGAAGCGCCGCCGAAACCGGCCATGCGGCCACCCAAACCGCAGCCGACGACCTTCGTGATCACGCCGAGAACCGTCATGATCGCAATGAACACGATCATCTTCGTATCATCCACGCCTGTGGTCTGCAGGCCGATGCCCACGAAGAACACCGGCACGAACAACGTGTCTCCAACCGGCTCGATATACCGGTCCGCGTCCTCCGCGTAATCGCTGTTGCTTACCGCGATGCCGGCGAAAAACGCGCCCACCGCGTAGCTCAACCCGGCCAGATTCGACGCCCACGCCATCGCCAGGCAGATGATCACGGCCATCACCGCGATGCCGGACGGCGCCTTCAGCACGCCAGCCAGCGTCATCAGCGCCGGCGCCACCCAAACCACCACCACGGCGGCCGCCACAAAGAACAGCACCTGCTTGAGCAGAATCAAACCCAGCCCTGCCACGTCCACGCTGCCGGTGTTGACGAGCGTGCACATCACGGACAGCAGGATCACGCCGATCACATCGTCAGCCACGGCCGCGCCGAGAATCGACACGCCTTCCTTCGAATCAAGCAGTCCGGCTTCCTTCAGCACCGCCACGGAAATCGACACGGACGTGGCGGAGAACACCACGCCGATGAACGCAGCCGGAATCGGCTTGAAGCCAAACAGCAGGCTCACTCCACCCATCACCGCCACGGGGAACACCACGCCCATGCACGCGATGATGACCGCCGCCTTCGAATATTTCTTCAGCAACTGCAGGTCGCAGCCGACACCGCCCAAAAACATGAGGATGATGATGCCGAGGTCGCTGAACAATGACAGCGAATCGCTCATGTGCATCACGCCCAGCAGCGAAGGGCCCACGAGAATGCCGACGAGGATCTGCCCGATCACTTCCGGCAGCTGCGCTTTGCGGCAGATCAGCCCGGAAACCGTGGTCAGCATCAAAATGGCGCACAGTGAAATGATGAACGTTGCCATGGTCCTCGCCGCTCTCTCGTTACGCGCGCCATACGTTCGCCGCACCGCGCGTTCGGTGTACATGCCACGCGCTCGCCGTACGCGGCGTTCTCTCGTCGCGTGCCACGCGTGTTCCGTAAGTTTCAGCTACCCAACTTACTCCGTCCGCAGCGTTGCCCGCCGCTTCCGTCCACCGTCGCAATTTCATATTGCGATTGCCGGGCGATTATGCCTTCCGTATTTCCGTACCGCCAGTTTCGTTGGAATTCCGCCATTTTTCGGCGTAGGTTGACGTTTCGCGCGGATGGCGTTACGTTGGCGTAACACGTCGTAACGTTTTCAAAACGCGGCCGGCGTTCCATATCGTTCTGTCAGCCCCACACGATGGGGACGGAAATGTTGAACCAAATATAGAGAAAGAAAGAGGAGGGTGACATGGGCCAGCTTGATTCTGGAAATGCCGCGTGGATATTGACTTCCGCGTCCCTTGTGTTCCTCATGACGCCTGGTGTGGCGTTCTTCTATGGTGGCATGGTCCGCGCCAAGGCCGTGCTGAATATGATGATCATGGAGGCGGCCGCACTGTCCGTCACGATGATCATGTGGGTGCTGTGGGGTTGGTCGATCGCCTACGCCGGCACCTCGGTCGGCGGCATCTTCGGCGACCCGGCAACCGGCTTCCTGCTGAAGGACACCATGGTTTCCGATAAGGGCGTCTTCACATCGGCGGCGCTGAACGGCAACAACTACCCGGTCAGCGTGGACGTGGCCTTCCAGTCCGCGTTCGCCATGATCACCGTCGCGTTGATCTGCGGCGCCATCGCCGAACGTGTGAAGTACTCCACGTGGATGATTTTCGTGGCGCTGTGGATCACGTTCGATTACGCTCCGCTCGCCCACATGGTGTGGAACGGCGGCCTGCTGTCCGCTGACGGCGCCATTTCCCAGGCGATCGGCGCAGCCGCCCACGATTTCGCAGGTGGTACGGTCGTCCACATCAACGCCGCAGTCGCCGCTCTGGTCATCGTGCTGATCATCGGCAAGCGTAAGGGCTTCGGCACGCAGCCGTTCCGCCCGCACAATGTTCCGTTCGTCATGCTCGGCGCCTTCCTGCTGTGGTTCGGCTGGTTCGGCTTCAACGCCGGTTCCGCCTTCGCAGCCAACGGCACCGCCGGCTACGCGTGGGTTTCCACGTCCGCTGCAACCGCTGCGGCAATGCTCTCCTGGGGCTTCACCGAGAAGATCCGCACCGGCCACTACACCGCAATGGGTGCCGCTTCCGGCATCGTCGCGGGCCTCGTCGCCATCACCCCGGCCGCCGATGTGGTCTCCCCGCTGTGGGCCATCGTGCTCGGCGCCATCGCCGGTGTGCTCACCTGCCTGGCCTGCGGTCTGAAGTTCAAGCTCGGCTATGACGATTCCCTCGACGTCGTTGGCGTCCACGGCGTTGGCGGCTTCACCGGCACCGTGCTCATCGGCTTCTTCGGCGAAGGCACCGGCCTGTTCGCAGGCGGCGACTGGAGGCAGCTGGTCGTCCAGCTCATCGTCGCTCTCGTGGCCATCGTCTGGTCCGCCGTCATCACCGGCATCATCGCCTTCGCTCTGGAGAAGACGATCGGCTGGCGCGTCACCGAAGCCCAGGAAGTCGGCGGCATCGATCTTGCCGACCAGGGCGAACGTGCTTACGATTTTGCTGGTACCGCCAGCTCCGTCCTCAAGGAGGTGAAGTGAGATGAAGCTCATTACCGCTATCATCCAGCCCCATAAACTCGACGATGTCAAGGAAGCCCTCGCAGCCGCGGGCGTGCACGGCCTGACCGTGTCCGAGGCAAACGGTTATGGCCGTCAGCGCGGCCACACCGAGGTCTACCGTGGCGCCGAATACACCGTGGATCTCATTCCGAAGATCCGCATCGAGGTGCTGTCCGACGACGCCGATGCCGAAACCCTGGTTGGCGTGATCGTCAAGTCCGCCGGCTCCGGCACCATCGGCGACGGTAAGGTCTGGGTGGCTCCGCTTGACTCGGTGACCCGCGTGCGCACCGGCGAAACCGGTTCCGCCGCCATCTGATCCGTCCGGCCTTGTGATCGGGCCGATTCGGACAAGATGAAATAAAGACCCCCGGGCTTGAAGTTCGGGTTATCAATTACGACACATCCCCGTACGTGCCTCGCGCCGTGCGGGGATTGTCATAAGTCGTCATAGGTTTCATAAGGAACGTGCGTTATGACTTCAGCAGTCGATGGTCTCAAACAACGGTTCATGGCCATGAGCCAGCCCGACGCCGACGGCGTCTACCGCAATGGCGCGGCGAAACGCAAAGCCCGCACGGACTTGGCCATGGGCAATCTCACACAGTTGTGGAACGAAGTCTGCGAGGCGGTTTCCTTCGATGTTCCGGCAACCGGCATCGGCCTCGGCGCGGTCGGTTCGCTGGCACGTGGACAGGTGGGCCCCAGCTCCGACCTTGATCTGGTGGTCATCTACGAGCCGCACGCGCTGACCGACCAGCAGCTCAACGAGCTCGCCAACAAACTGTGGTATCCGATTTGGGATTCCGGCCTCGACCTCGACCAGTCGGTACGTACCGTCGCGCAATGCGAGGCCGTCACCGACCGCGACCTGCCCGCAGCCATGGGATGGTTGGACGTGGTGCCGATCGCGGGGGACACTGGACTTATCGAAAGCACAGCCGTATCCATATTGGAACGATGGCGCAAGGCCGCACGCAAACGTCTGCCGGAACTGCTCGGCTCCGCCAAATCGCGCCTCGACGAATTCGGCCGCATGGCCTACATCAACCAGCCGGACATCAAAGAGGCACGCGGTGGTTTGCGCGACTCCGTATTGGTGTCCGCGCTCGCCGCATCCTGGCTTGCCGACCGTCCGCACGGCACGTATGACGACGCCGTCGAACGGTTGCTGGACGTGCGCGACTGCATCCATCTGGTCGCCGGCAAAGATACGAACATGCTGCTATCGCCCTACCAAGCCAAAGTCGCGGCGATGCTCGGTCTGGCCGATCCGACGCTGCCCGATGGCGAACGTGAGGCGAAGTCGATCGACGATCTGCAAACGTTGCTGGCACGCGTTGGCCGGCAGATCGCGTTCTCCCTTGATTCCACCGCGTCGCGCGCCGAGCATTCGCTGACGCACGACAAGCCGCGATTCGCCTTCTTCCAAGTGTTCCAGCCGCGCGGTGGCGGCAAACGTCAGGCACCGACCTTCGATGTGATCGCCCCCGGCGTGGCCAGGCATGAAGAGGAAATCGTGCTCGCTCCGGGCGCGGAACCGGCCGCCGACCCGAACCTCGTGCTGCGCGTGGCCGTCGCGGCCGCGGAATTCGGCCTGCCGATCGCCCCGGGAACGTTGCGGAATCTCAAAAAATGCCCTATCGGCGACCGCAACTGGACGGACGAATCGCGTGAACTGTTCATACGATTGCTGGCTTCCGGCCCCGCGCTGCTCAACGTGTGGGAAGACATCGATTTCATCGACGTGCCCGGCAAGCTCATCCCCGAATGGTTGGGCGTGCGCAACCGGCCAAGCGCGTCCGCCGCGCACCGCTATACGATCGACCGGCACATGGTGGAGGTCGTCACGCGGCTCGGCCGTGAAACACCCAGCGGTGGGCGGTACGACGACCGGCATTACGAGGCGCTGCTGCTCGCCGGCATCCTGCATGACATCGGCAAACGACCGGGGGTGGCCAACCATGCGGCGGAAGGCGCTCGGCATGCGACCGTGGTCGTGGAACGCATGGGATTCGACCGCGACATCGTCCGCTGGGTCACGCTGCTGGTACGCGAGCATCTGACATTGTCGGAGTTCGCCACAGGCCGCAATCCCAATGATCCCAACGTCGGCGATGATCTGGCCGGCCGGCTCGACCATAATCCCGTGCTGCTCGACATGCTGTTCGACCTGACCCGCGCCGACGGCTCCTCGTTGGGGGCCACGTCCGGCGAGACCATCTCCAAACAGTACGGGTGGAGCAAATGGCGTGAAACGTTGGTGCGCACCATGTACAACGCCACCCGATACCACATGTGAGCGCCGGTTTCTCGCATGCGCCAAGCCGATATGCCCCCGTATTTCTCGTCGTTTACGGAAAAGCGGGGTGCATATCACCTTCCGTTCACTTCGGCAAATCGAAATAAGGGAATCGGGGTGCATGCTTTAGGATGTCCCCAAGTTGTCCACTCAGTTATCCCCACTCTGTGGATAAGTCGAAACGTTTTCCACATGGTTATCCCCAATATGTGGATAACTCGGCTTTTTTCGACTTTCTTATCCACACCAAAGCCATTCGCGCGTGTCGTTCGGTGGATGCGGAGATTCATCCATAATCTCAATGCAACACCGGTCGTGACGGCACGCACGTATTATGGTTTTCCTCGGTATTGAACACATTCGATTGACTGCTGCGGTTGGAGGGACATGGCGGAGAACGACTCTTGGAACAACGGTTCGGCGCAGAACCGCGGATTTTCGAACGCTGGAAACGGTGCGAACGGCATGAACGGCCGATCCGGCCAAGCCGTGCGCGACGCCCTGTTCGACCGCGTGCCGCCGCATGACGACGCCGCCGAAATGGCGGTGTTGGGCGGCATGCTGATGAGCAAGGACGCCATCGGCGAAGTATCGCAGATGATCGACGTGTCCGACTTCTACCAGCCACGCAACCAAACCGTGTACGAAGCGGTCATCAAGCTGTTCTCGGCCTCCCAGCCGGTCGACGCCGTGCTGGTGGCCAACGAGCTGCTCGCCGAAGGCAATCTGGAAAAAGTGGGTGGCTCCGACTATCTGCACAGCCTGGTCGCATCGGTTCCGACCGCCGCAAACGCCACGTATTACGCCGACATCGTGCATCAGCGCGCCATCCTGCGTAATGTGATCGCGGCCGGCACCAAAATCGCACAGCTCGGCTACACCGCAGAAGGCTCGCAGGCCGAAGACGTCGTCAACCTGGCGCAGGCCGAAGTATATGAGATGTCCACCGGCAAAGTGCGGCAGGACTACGCGCCGATCGGCACCGTCATCGCCGATACGCTTGACCAGCTCGACCGTCTGCAAAGCGGCGAAGTGTCCCGAGGCGTGCCGACGGGCTTCCGCGACATCGACGACGTGACGCAGGGCCTGCAGCCCGGCCAGATGATCGTCGTGGCAGGCCGACCGGCCATGGGCAAGTCCACACTCGGTGTGGATTTCGCCCGTTCCGCGGCACTGCATCACGGATTGACGACCATCATCTTCAGCTTGGAAATGAGCAAAAACGAGTTGGCGCAACGTATCATCTCCGCTGAATCCAACATTCCGCTCGCCGCCATGCGCCGCGCGGACGACATCACGCCGGAACGTTGGGCCATCCTGAACGAGTTGCAAGGCAAGCTGCAGAACGCGCCCCTGTTCATCGACGACAGCCCGAACATGAGCCTGATGGAAATCCGCGCGAAATGCCGCCGACTGAAGCAGACGAACGATTTGAAACTCGTCGTCATCGACTACCTGCAGCTCATGACCTCCGGCAAGGCCGTGGAAAGCCGCCAGCAGGAAGTGTCCGACTTCTCCCGTGCGCTGAAGCTGCTCGCCAAGGAGCTGGAAGTGCCGGTGGTGGCGCTGAGCCAGCTGAACCGTGGCCCCGAAATGCGTCAGGACAAGAAGCCGCAGCTTTCCGACCTGCGTGAATCTGGTTCTATCGAACAGGACGCCGACGTGGTGTTCCTCGTGCACAGGCCGGACGCCTACGACAAGGAGGACCGCCCGGGCGAGGCCGACATCATCATGGCGAAGCATCGTAACGGTCCGACCGACACGTTCAATCTTGCGTTCCTTGGCGCGTATTCGAAGTTCAAGGACATGCCCCAGGATTACCAGTCCCAGCAGGAGGCGGTGTGATATGGCTTGGAATTCCTTCGCAACCCCGTTGATCGGCAAGGCCGTGCGCACGGCCTCCCGTTTGGCGCACGGCGGTGGCAGCGCGTTCCCCGGCAAAATCGTGGAACGCATCGACCCGCAATTCCTGTCGCGCACATTGGCGCAACTGCCGCTCGGCGTGGTGCTCGTCTCCGGCACGAACGGCAAAACCACCACCACACGCATGGTGGCCAGCATGCTGCAATCGCTCGGATTGAAGGTGTTCACCAACCCGACCGGCTCGAACTTCACCCGTGGCGTGGTTTCGTCGCTGCTTGCGGAAGTCTCGCTTTCCGGCAAACTCGACGCCGACATCGCGGTGCTGGAACTCGACGAGGCGTACGCCGTGCATTTCGTCAAGCAGGTGCCGCCCGACTACTGCCTGCTGCTCAACGTGATGCGCGACCAGCTTGACCGTTTCGGCGAGATCGACAACACCGCGCGACTGCTGTCCAAAGCTGCGGAAGCCACCACCGGTACCGTCGTGCTCAACCGTGAGGACCCGCGCATCGCCCGTCTTGCTGACGTGGCGCATACGGAAGACGGCGTGGAAGTACGCTACTTCGGCCTTGACGAATCGTTGCGCGGCTTCTTCCCGTCGGATGACGACATGAGCACCACTGTTGACGCGGAAGCGCACGACAGTGCGGAACATGGCGGAAATATTGGCGATTCGGGCAATGCCGGCGATACTGCCGATGCCGTTGCGGCTGCCGCGCCGGCCACATCGCAACCGCAGGACGGTCCCGACGCGCTGCCCGCCGACGTGACGTTGCGCGCCGTGGGCGACCACCGCGCCACCTTCGCGATCGACGGCGAAACGTATGAGACGGCCGTGAAACTGGAAGGCGTATACAACCTGTACAACGCGGCCGCCGCGCTCGCCGTGGTGCGCGCCGTCGCAGCGGACGCGCAGGCGATGTTCCTGCCGTTCGAAGACGCGCTCGCCGACAGTGTCGACGCGGACGGTGCCGATACCGGTACCGAAACGGACGGCAACGGCTCGCATGACGCCATCGACCAGGCCGCTGCGGACGAGATTCTGCGCGCGGCAGGCGTCTCACCCCGTATGATCGCCTTCGCGCACGCCACCACGCAGGCCATGATCGACACCGCCGGCGAGGTCACACCGGCATTCGGCCGAGGCGAGGTCATCACCGTGAACGGCACCCCCGTGGAACTGCTGCTCGTCAAAAACCCCATGGGCTTCCGCCTGTCGCTGGCCTCGTTCAAGCCCGAAGGCTGCGACACCATGATCTGCATCAACGACGAATACGCCGACGGCCGCGACATGAGCTGGCTGTGGGACGTGGACTTCACCTCGCTGCGCGGCACCGGCGTCAAAGCCGTGTCCGGCGTACGCGCGTGGGACATGGCCCTGCGCCTCGAATACGATCAGGTGCCGGTCGAATCGGTCAGCACCGACCTGGAGGAATCGGTCGTGGACTTCGTGAACGCGAATTCTGGCACCCCCAAACACATCTACTGCACGTACACGGCCATGCTGAAAACGCGTGCCGCGCTCGCCAAAATCGCCGACGTGGCCGACGCCGGCGTGGGCAAGTGAGCGCCGCGCGAAACGAAACCGCGCAATCGCAAAGCAAAACAGCGGAAGGAAGACGAGGAGACGATATGAGCCAGGTCATCGACATCGTGTCGCTGTATCCGAAGGATATGAACATCTACGGCGATTCCGGCAACGTGCTCACCATCCAGCGCCGGCTCGCGCTGTACGGCTACGAGCCGCGCGTACACGCCTACAACCAGGGCTGCGACTGGCCCGAGCACGTGGACATGATTCTGGGTGGCGGCGGCCAGGACACCGGCCAGAAGAAGATCATCGACGACTTCTTCCAACGCGCCGACCTGCTGCGTTCGCTCGCGGCGGACGGCGTGCCGATGCTGATGATCTGCGGCCTGTACCAGCTGTTCGGCGAGTATTTCGAAACGGTCGACGGCTCCCGACTCGACGGCATCGGCGTGATCGGCGCGTACACGGTCGGCCAGGAAACACGCATGATCGGCAATCTTACGGAAACCTCCGCCGATTTCGGCAAGATCATCGGCTACGAAAACCATTCCGGACAGACGTTCCTGCGTGACGGCGTGCAGCCGCTCGGCACCGTCGAACAGGACGGCACCGGCAACAACGGCGAGGACCATACGGAAGGCGCGCGCGTCCACAACGTGATCGGCACGTACATGCACGGCTCGCTGCTGCCGAAGAATCCCGCGATCGCCGATTTCCTGATCCGCACCGCCGTCGAACGCCGTTACGGCACGTTCGATCCGGCCGCCGCCGGACAGACGGACGCGCAACGGGCCGCCCTGCATCGCATCGACGAAATCGCCGACCGTGCTCGTCGCGTGGCCATGTCCCGTCCGCGCTGAACGCCGGATATCCGCCATTTTTTATGCGATTGACCGGTTTCGCTCGGCGCAGATGTGAAGAAAATGCGATAGAGTGGTACCACCATCACCTAAAGGAGGACATCATGGCTGATTTTAATTTTGGTGACGGCCTGCGCAAGGTCTTTCTCGCCGGCGTCGGTGCCTTGGCGACCACTGTTGAGAAGAGCCAGGAAATCGTTGACGATCTCGTCAAGAAGGGCGAGCTGACCGTCGAGCAGGGCAAGGCCCTCAACGCCGAACTCAAGCACAAGGTCGAAGAGGCTAAGGAAGCCCCTGAGGCCAAGGATGCAGCCCCGGCCGAAACCGAAGACAAGGCCGAGTAGCTCCAGTCTTTCGTATCGCCGTCTGCCGCGCATGTGAGCGCCCGGACGGCGATTTGCTATGCCCGCGCGACGCCGGCGAAACGTTCGTCTGGCATCGCGGGCTTTCCAGCCGATTTCCCAACCGTTTGCGAGCAGTGACATGTCTTTGAGACACCCATCCGACAAGCCGGACGCGGCACGCCCCGAAAGCGTGGAGCCCGTCACGCTGTCCGACAGGGTCAACGCGGTCATCAACCCCACGGCCGACCCTTCGCCGGACGCCGCCTCCCAAGCAAACGGACTGACGGATGAGCTTGCCCATGAATCCGCGGACGATGCCGGCGAAACGGACGATACCGGCAAAGCGGCCGGTGCCAACGCGCAATCGTCCGAAACCATCGGCATCTTCGGAGCGCGCAAAGACACGTTCTCCGCGCGCTACCATCTGACCCGCCGCGGCAAACTCCGGCGTCTTGCGCAAATCGCGCAGATCGCCAACAAATTCGACGTGGTTCACGGACTCACGCCCGTCAAAATGCGTCTCATGCTCGAAGCGCTCGGCCCCACGTTCGTCAAGGTCGGACAGATCCTGTCCATGCGCTCCGAAATCCTGCCGCAATCGTTCTGCGACGAACTGTCCAAACTGCGCGCCGACGCCGACCCCATGCCATACAGCACGGTGCTGCAGGTGCTTGAGGACGAATACGGCCGGCCCGTGGACGAGATCTTCGACCATATCGACCCCACCCCGCTCGGCTCGGCCAGCCTTGCGCAGGTGCATCGTGCGAAACTGCTCACCGGCGAGGACGTGGCCATCAAAGTGCAACGTCCGGGCGTGCGCGAAACCATGGCGCAGGACGTGTCCATCATGCGCACCATCGCGGGAATCGCCACCAAAACCATGCGCAGCGCGCAGGTGGTGGACCTGTCCGGCGTGGTCGAGGAACTGTGGGACACCTTCGAATCGGAAACCGACTTCCTCATCGAAACGCGCAATCTGGCGGAATTCAAACGATTCTGCGAACGCTACAAATACATGGACTGCCCGAAGCCGTACCCGGAACTATGCACCGAACACGTGGTGGTCATGGACTACGTGGAAGGCATCTCCGTCTCCCATCCGGACGAGCTGCTTGCAGCCGGCTACGACCTGAAGGAAATCGGCACCAAACTCGTGGACAACTACGCCACGCAGGTACTCGACGAAGGCTTCTTCCACGCGGACCCGCACCCCGGCAACATCATGGTGCGCGGTGGGCAGATCGTGCTGCTCGACCTGGGCATGACTGGCCGGCTCAACGCCAAAACCCGTTCCGTGCTGAAGGACATGATCTTCGCCGTGGCCGAGCAGGATTCCCCCAAGCTTGCCGACGGTCTGCTGCGTTTCGCCGGAGCTGAGGCCGATCCGGAGGATTATCCGGCATTGCTGGCCGATCTGGACGTGATCGTCAAGGAATTCGGCACAGTGGACCTGGCCGAACTGGACATCGCCGCCATGCTGACGGCCCTGACGCAGATGGCGCAACGCCACGGCATCGAAGTGCCGAGCACCGTCACCACGGTCGGCCGCGCGCTGGTCACGTTGGAGGGATTGCTTGACGAATTCATTCCCGACGTGAACATGATCCAGATCATCTCCGACCACATCGCGTCGAGCACGTCGAAGAAGGATTTCGCCAAGGACGAGACGAAATCGCTGGCTCTCGAAAGCCATCAGGCGCTGCACAGTCTGCTTGCCGCCGCCAACGAGCTGAAAGTGGCGTCCCGCATGCTCACGCGCGGCCAGCTGCGCGTCAATATGGAGATGGTCGGTTCGCAGGAGCCGATCCACCTGCTCGCCAACATGGTGAACAGGCTTACGATGGCGCTTATCGTGGTCGGCCTGTTCATCGGCTCGTCGATTGTGTATTACGCGGGCATCAAGCCGGTGATTTTCGGCATTCCGATTGTCGGTTTCCTTGGCTACGTGATCGCGTTCATCCTGTCCGTCTGGATTGTGTTCGACATCTACTTCAAGGGACG
>ERZ1032473.299-NODE-299-length-13071-cov-25.580900_pt1 | contig 13071 bp, 9 predicted proteins | sample MGYA00518734_ERZ1032473 | MGnify/ENA primary metagenome ERZ1032473 (study PRJEB33719, sample SAMN04261339) | wastewater metagenome | biome: periurban shantytown; feature: human; material: feces | host: Homo sapiens | place: Peru: Lima | collected 2013-01-23 ...
TCAGATACAGGTACTGCTGGCGAATAAGCCATACCGGAGAAGGATTTGGATATAGCGAATGGTACCCCCATAGGTCCCTCTTAATTTCTGGGGGGGGGGCTGTGGTAAATTGTTTGCCGTATGCAGCTGAAGGGGAGGGAGATACATGCAAGGCGTGAATACCGGTGAATCCGGCGCACCAAACGGCGAGCAAGGTATGAGGACTCAAGAGATTCATATCGTCTCGTCCAATGCGCATCGACAGGCATACGCGTCCATGCAGAATCAGCGTCTGCAAAAGCAGTTCGAGCCGATGACTTTTTCCAATACCCCGTTTCCTGCGGAAAAGGAAGGACATAGGCGCGGCAAGGCTGAATCGACTCCCCGGTGGCGTTTCGCCTTCGTCGCCAGCCTGATCGCCATCGATTTGGCAGTGATGCTGCTTTCGTTGACCGTCAGCCTTGTAATCAACGGTGCTGCTTTCGATGCCATCGGCGATGTGATGCCGTTTTGGCTTTTCCTCATTCTGTTCAGCCTGATTTGGTTGCTGTGCTTGGCATTCGCGGGCACATACCACCGCCATGTTATGGCGGACGGCTATGAGCTGTATGCCAAAATCATCAATGCGTCGTTGCTGACCATCATCTCATACTGCAGCCTTGCATTTATTTTCAAACTTGCATTGCCCCGTACTGCGTTGATTATCGCGCCAGTCATCGCCTTCTTCTTGGATATCATCGCACGTTGGCAGATGCGTCAAGCGTTGCATCGTCACCGCAGCAAAGGCTCTTGCAAGTACAGAACGGTGGTCATCGGATCTTCCGATGGCATCAACAAAGCCTTGCAGACCATGCGCAACTGCATGAATTGGGGGTACGAACCAGTTGCTGTATGCCCAATTGAAGCGGATCCAGCTTCAAAAGACGCTTATGTGGTTACCTCATACACACCGGATGCCAATATCGAAGGCTCCAGCAAACTTAAGGTGATTCCTTTCAACTCGGCATTCCCACGTATTTGCGAAAGCCTCGGTGTACAGGAAGTCTATGTGGCTGACGTGCTTTCGCGTGATTCCGAAATGTTGCATGGTCTTTCTCTTGCGGTGGAGTCGCTGGGTATGGAACTTGCCTTGGCGGTCTCCCTGGCGGATGTGAGCGGTCACCGTTTGTATCTGCGAAACACCACGGAACAGCCAGTTCTGTTGGCTTCCCTGCCGCAGTACACGGGAGCTGCGAACGTAATCAAGCGTTTGCTGGACATCATCGGCTCACTGTGCGCGCTGATTATTTCCTCTCCGATTCTTCTCGGCGTCGCCATCGCCATCAAGCTTGATGATGGCGGTCCGGTGTTCTTCTCTCAGACCCGTATCGGACTGCACGGCAAGCCGTTCAAAATGTATAAATTCCGTTCCATGGTCACCAATGCTGAGGAGCTGAAGAAGAAACTCGCTGAGGAAACTGGGCAGGAAGACCGGTTCATCTTCAAAATGAAAGATGATCCGCGTATCACCAAGGTAGGTCACTTCATCCGTAAGACTTCTTTGGATGAGTTCCCGCAGTTCTACAACGTGCTCAAGGGCGATATGTCTCTGGTCGGTCCGCGCCCGGCATTGCCGGAAGAAGTGGCCCGCTATGGTTCCCTATATTCCGCCCGACTGCTGGTCAAGCCGGGCATCACCGGTCCGTGGCAGGTGTCCGGCCGGTCGGATCTTTCACAGGAGCAAAGCGAATATTTGGACGTCTCCTACATTGAGAATTGGTCCATCGCTGGAGATCTTGCGATTCTTGCCAAAACCGTGATGGTAATCTTCACTGGCCGTGGATCGTACTGAGCCAATAAGTGGGTTTTCTGTGATTTTCCCTCTGTTCTTGTGATGGAACAGAGGGAAATTTCATTTGGCGGCCGAAAAAAGGGGTGCCATGTGGCACAATAATGCGCTGGAATAGTCAAATTGAGTGCTTAATGATTTGAGGAGCAAAGCATGGGGCAACATGCTCAAGCAATACGGGAAAAACATACGGCACGGAATGTGACGCTTATTGTACTTGCGGTGCTGATCGTGCTACTTGCCATTGCTGCAGTGTTTGGTATGCAACTGTATAAGCAGGCAAAAAGCGTCAAGGCACACGAATCGCAAGCCATATCCTCACTATCCGCAATCAATGACCCTGCAAAGCTCAAGGATGCCGCCGCGTCGCAGGCGTCCATCGCGCAGGCTCAGCAGCAGACGGCGCAGGCCAAGCAGATTGCGCACGGTTCACTATGGAACGTGGCTGCGAAAATGCCGTTCGTCGGCAGTGACATCGCCACTGTGCAAGGCATGACGGAAGTCGTGGACAACCTTGCACAGCAGACACTGCCATCGTTGACCACTGCGGTGCAACAGCTTGCCGGGGCCAATCTTTCCGGTGCGGAAGGGCAACTTAATCTGCAGCCAATCGCCGATGCGCAAGGTAACTTCGACAAGCTCAACCAGCAGGTGCAGCAGCAGAACAAGCAGTATAACAGTCTTGCCGAGCCGAAAATCGGCATGGTGAAGAAAGCCTATCAGCAGGGCAAAGACCAGCTTGACAACATCGCCGATCTGGTCGGACAGGTCAGCAACGCCACTCACATGCTGCCTTCCTTCCTCGGCCAGAACGGTGCCCGCACATACTTGCTGGCGGCGCAGACCACATCCGAAACACGTTCCGGCGGCGGCTTGGTTGGCTCCCTCGGCACCATGACTGCGGATCATGGCAAAATCGCGGTGGGGGACTTCCACCCGAATGCTGAATTCGTCAACGGCAACAACGGCACCGCTGAGGAACATGCGGTATTCAACAGGCCGTTGGGTTTCTCCTTCGACGTGCGAGACACCTTCGCGGTGCCGGATGTTTCCCGCAACGCGGAAATGCTCAACGCTTCATGGCAGCGTTCGCAATATGCCTGCAACATCGACGGTTTGATTTCCGTGGATCCGGTGTTCATCCAGAAGATGGTGGAGATCAACGGACCAGTCACTTTGTCCAACGGCACTGTGCTTACCGGCGAGAACACCGCCGAATACATGCTCAACACCATCTACAAGGACGTTCCTGTGGCACAGCAGGACGAATACTTCGAGTACATTGCCAAAACGGTGATGGACGGCGCTTTTGGCAACATGACTGTGGACAAGATGATGAAGGTGGCGCAAAGCATCGGTGATTTGGCCGAGAACCGCCACTTCTACGCCTACACGTTCCACGATGACGAAGCGAAGTACTTCCAAGGTGCTGGACTCGCCAAGAATGCGCCTGAGAGCGAGACCAATCCGGAAACGGGCATTTACATCAGCGAGCAGAATCCTTCGAAGATGGGTTGGTATATCGACCGTACCAGCGAAGTGACCAAGACAGGTGACAAGACCTACCACGTGAAGTACACGCTGACCAACCGTATGACTTCCACGGAAATGGCTACCTGCACGAGTTACATTCTCGGTGGTGAGCAGAAGGGCGTTGGTGGCGTGCCCGTGGCGCCGAGTGGCACATCCGCGCAGCGTGTGCTGATTTACGCGCCTGCAGGTGGTTCGATTGGATCAATCGCCGTGACCGGTGATGTGCGTGACCGTAGCAATGCCACCATGGACGGCAAGCCATTGAACTCCAGTATGGCGTACATCGCACCTGGCAAGAGCGTGACGTACGAGTTTGACGTGACCGTGTCTGACAAGGCCACGGCTAATATGAAGCTCGATCAGACGCCGTGCGGCAAAATGACCAATGATGTGAAATACAACTACTAAAATATGGCGCGGTAATTCTCGACATTATTGGTGCATGATTTCCTTGAATTCATCTCAATGAAAACTTGTTCAATGAAGTCTATGAATTATTGCTAAATTCTTGGAAATATAGGGGGTATTTCTGCTGGAAAGCGGAGATACCCCCTATTTTATTAGTGAAAAAAGGGTGTATTTATGCGAATTGTTGTATTATATTGCATGTAATTAATATCCTATATTTTCAAGGGGTTGGCATGTCTGTTCTTGACGGATTTGAAGCAGTGGGAGAAAAGACCACCACCAATAAGATGACCATGACGGTCATGGAATCATCCGTTCGCTTTTCCAAAGGCGTGACCGAAGCGCTCGGATGCCCGGCATACGTGAAATTGCTGGTGAATGACAAGCAGAAGAAGATCGCAGTCCAGGCATGCGACGCCAAAGACGAGAACGCCATCAAGTTCTGCAAGACCAAGCGAAGCAAGGCCGATGGCGTCGACTCTGACGCTGCAGGAAAGGCTTCTTCCGTGACCGTGCGTACCACCGATGTGCTGGTAGCGGTGCAGAAGTATTTCACCTTCCCGTCGGTCGCAGACGACCAGATCGCCTATTTCGCCATGAATGGCGAGTCCTACCCGGATGAGAAGGTTGTCATTTTTGCTGTGGCCGATGCCGCAAAGGGTGTGTCCGGCAAGCGCGGTCCCCGCAAAGGTTCGCATCATACAGCCAAAGATGGCGAGTAAGTGAACAATATTCCGCTCAGCTTGAAAAATCGCATATAGTACAGTTCTCTTGATGTGAGTGCTGTACTATATGCAGTATCTTGATAGGCTGTGCGAAACGTTCATAAACGCTAATAATGAGTACGTATGCATCCAGCCCAAAAATCCTGAAAAAGGGAGCTTGGAATGAATGTGGCAGGTAGTGGGCGTGTAGGATCTTCGTTCAGTATTCGAGTCGCTCAAAAAAACGTGCTTGGTTGGCGATGGACGGTGGAAAAAGAGCATGATGGCTTTTTCGAGCACGTTGCGTCTGGCCGTTCGCTCACACGTAAGATGGCCAAAAGGGCCGCGATAAAAGCGATGAATGAATTGCGTGCATAAACAACCGTAACGCCATGAATGGCCTGCATCTTTCCATATGAAATATAAAAAGGTGTATAAGACAGGAGAGGCTCCGCACAATGTGTGCGGAGCCTCTCCTGTCTGAAAAACTAAAACTCAGTAGCAGTGGTTGGCGAGCCAGTAGGTGTAGGCGCCCTGGATGGAGCCGTAGCGCTGTGCGCAGTAGTCCCAGAACCACTTAAGCTGGGTCTGGTAGTTGGTGGCCCAATCGGCACCGGCGCTCACCATCTTCGAACCGGGCAGCGCCTGCGGCAGACCGTACGCGCCGGAGCTTGGGTTCGTGGCTGCGACATTCCAACCGGACTCATGAGAAATGATGTACACGGTGGCGGTGAAATCGGCCTCGGAATAGCCGCTGGACAGCAGATAATCGTGAGCCCACTGCTGCATTTCGCCAGCCGGCACGGTGGTGCCGATCGACGCTGCGGCCGCGGACGGCGTGGACGAGGAGCCGGTGCCGACGAGAATCACCTTGTCGGTCGGAGCCTTCTTCACGAAAGAGCTGATCATATTGGAAGACATGACCTTGCCGCCGGACTTGGTGACGAGGTTCGTGGTCTCCATAACACCGTTCGCGCCTTCGGTCTCGACCTTCTCCTGGCCCTTCGGCAGGCTGGAGGTCTCCTTCTTGACCGTGTTGAATGCGATATCCGTATCAGACACCTCAACGGAAGCGCCGGCACGTTCGATCTTGATGACGGTGTTCTCGTTCACCTTCGTATCCAAAGACGGGGAAACGGTGTCTTCCGTATCAAGGGTGATGTCGCCCGCGTCAAGCACGGACTTCACGTCGGTGAAATGCATGCCGGGAACCACGCGGGTCTTGCCGTTGATCTTCACGGTGACGTACGAAGTATCTCCGGAAAGCGCCTCACGGGCGTTGCCACGGGAGGCTTCGATGCTGTCGGTGACGGAATACGCGGTGACCTGCTTGGCAGGAGACTTCTCCGCGGTGGCGTACAGATTATGCGACACGATGCCGCCAGTGGCCAACAGCCCCACTGCCGCAACCGTTGCGACAATCTTCACCATCTGAGATTTGCCCGGCAAGGCAAACGTAGTTGGTTGGGCATGTTTCTTATGGCTAGCCATTCTGCTCCTACATCGGGTACAATTCCTCGGCGGATTCCGTGCCTAGGGCACGGCGCACAACCGCTAGGGTTCCGCCGGAATGCGCGCAACTGCATATAGTCTACCGCACCCCAAGGAACTCGAAGATAACGTATGCAACGCGCAGGCGACGGGCCGAATCATCGTTCCGACTGACTACTTGGCATTTTCACTTTGGCGTCTCCGCTGGAAGCGGTGTCCCCATCGGAAGCGGCCGCATCCATATCCAACGCCTTGGCCTGGCTGATCAGATCATCCAAATCGGAAGCGCGCAACGCGCCGGCCTGCTGGAAGATGATCTGCTGCTTCTTGACGACCATCAGCGTCGGCACTGCCTGAACCTTGGCCGCGGCGGCCAGATCGGGATTCTGATCGATATCCACCTTCGCGAAATAGACGTCCGGATTCGCCTCGCTTGCCTTCTCGAACGTTGGGCCGAATGCACGGCACGGACCGCACCACGTGGCCCAGAAATCCACGAACACCAGATCATTGGATTCGACGACCTGGTTGAAATCCTGCGAAGTGACTGCATGCGTTGCCATATGCGTTCCCCATTTCCCGGCTTACGCTATAAGCCGATTTCAAAAAACAATATCGTGCAATGCTGCGCAATATTGCGAAAGCCCGTTTGCGAAAAGTATATAGCCGCACGCCACGCAAACACACTGCCGCACCCGATTGCGCTATGGGAAGAATCGGAAGCACGTGACATTCACATGCCGTGCGTGATAATGGAACCATGCCAGTGATGAATGATGAAGTGCCCGACGAGGGCGATTTCGACGCCAACCGCCATCGCGGGGAATTTGACGACATTACGCCGGAGGATTTCATCCGCGGAATGGGCAACCCTCCGGGATGGCTCCCATCGGACGAAATCAACCGCATGCGCCGCGAAATACCGATTCCGTACGTCGTGGTCGTGCCGGTGCGCACCGACGATCTCGGCAGGGTGGCGCAAATCGGCTCGCTGCTGCGCGTCACCGACGACGGCGGTATCGAACGCACATTGATCGCCGGACGTGTGCTCTATCACGAATCGTTGCGTGAAGCGGTGGCGCGCAACGTCGCAAAAGATTTGGGCGATATCGCCCTGCCGCAGCTGCCGATCAGCCTGCAGCCGTTCACCGTGGCCGAATTCTTCCCGACACCCGGCCTATCCGACTATTACGATCCACGCCAACATGCGATCGCGCTGTGCTACGTGGTGCCGATCGCCGGCGATTGCAAGCCGCAGGACGAGACGCTCGATGTGGAATGGGTCGACCCGTCCGGAGACATGCTCGACACCTTCGTCGGGCAGATGGCCAATGGTTACGGCACCATCGTGCGGCAGGCGCTCGCATGGACCGGCAAGTAGGACAAGCCGCGCACGCGGGGCAAAAGCCAAGCAAACTAGGCGAATAGGCAGATAGGGGAGGATTAGAAAAATATGACGATTGAACTGAACAACAACATATATACGGACGGCGGCAACGATACCGAAACCACGCCGGTGGTGCTCGTGCACGGCTTCCCGGTGGACCACCGCATGTGGGACGAGTGCGCGGCGGCTTTACGCGACCAAGCTGTGAAACAAGGCGTGAAACCATTTGCGATCTGGGCTCCGGACATGCCCGGCGCCGGCGAAGGACCGATTCCGTCCGACGAAGACAGCGGCGGCAAGGACGCCGACGGCGCGTTCCCATACGGACTGGACCGCATGGCGGACGCGTACGTGGACCTGCTGCACGCCGCCGGCTACAGCAAAGCCATCTGGGTGGGCCTGTCGATGGGCGGCTACCTGATCCTCGACATCCAACGCCTGCATCCGGAAGCGGTGGCGGCGCTCGCCCTGTGCGACACGAAAGCCGACGCCGACTCCGCCGACATGCGATTGAAGCGCGTCGCAATCGCCACCGACTGCGAAACGACCGGCACACACGAGCCGGTCATGGGATTCGCCGTGCCGTCGGAAGCCGACTCCACCGTGAAACAGTCGGACGCCTACTGCAGGCAGTTCGAAACGTGGATCAACGAACAGCCCGCCGACGGCATCGCCTGGCGCGAACGCATGGCCGCTGGCCGTCCCGACCTGAACGACGTGCTGCCGAACATCAACGTGCCAGTCGCAGTAATCTGCGGCGACAAGGACCCGTCCAGCCCGCCGGCAGTGATGAAGCCGGTCGCCGACGCGATGACGAAAACCGACGTGACGATGACGGTGATCGACGACTGCGGCCACTTCAGCGCGTACGAACACCCCGACCAGGTGGCCGCCGCGTTGCTGGAACTGGTGAAGCGAGTCGGCTGAGCCGGCTGCGACGATTATCTGTGGCAGACCATCCGGCGTATCGACAAGATATAGAGAAAATATATAAAACGTATATACGAAATATGTACTACGTATGTATAACGAATATATTCCGTATATAACACGCATGAAAGAGGCAACACAACCATGAGCGTGTTCTCACCACTGGCATTGACGCAGACCCTGCCGTTCCTGCCACTCGCCCAAGGAGACATCGACTACGAAGTGGCACGACGCGGCGAACCCGACCTGTTCGCCAAAGTCCTGGCGGAACCGGCAACGAAAGTCATCCTCGTCAAAGACGGCAAAGTGGCCGTGCCGCACGGCCAAGGCGCCATCGCCGACTACGCCAACGTGAAAATGCGCCTCGCCCAACTGCCGGGCGCGTACGTTGCCGCGGAACTCGAATCGCACCCATCGGCGCTCGCCATATTCCTCGGCTCGTACGGCGGACGATTGGGCGAGCACGTCGTCGCCGTGGATGTGACGCACGTCCAGCCGAACGATACGACGATTACGGCTGCGACGGCTCGCAGCGGGGGAGCGGACGACGCGTTCGCTGAAGTGCCGGCGCATGAATCGCAGGAAAACGCGAAATCGCTGCTGGAAAGCGCGGCAACCCGATTTGACTGGGTGGACCTGCGCGGATTCGCACCCCACGCCAGCGCACGCGAAGCCGGACAGGCAACCTCCGCCATCTCGCTCAGCGTGTGGCACGCCCGGCAGCGTCACTGCCCGACGTGCGGCGCGCCCGTCGAACCGGCGCTCGGCGGCTGGGCTCAGCACTGCACGAACGATGAGGATGGCAATCGTTTGCTGTTCCCCCGAATCGAACCCGCGGTGATCACCGCGATCGTCGACCATGATGACCGTCTGCTGCTGCAACACAACAGCGCATGGCGCAACAACGGCCTGTACTCGGTTTCGGCCGGATTCGTGGAGGCTGGCGAAAACCTGGAGCACGCATGCCGGCGCGAAGCCAAAGAGGAAGTCGGCATCGAAATAGGCGAACTCAAATATCTCGGCTCCCAGCCGTGGCCGTTCCCCTCGTCTCTCATGATGGCGTTCAAAGGCGTGGCGGTCACCACCGACGTGCACGTGGACGGTGAGGAAACGTTGCAGGCGCGTTGGGTCACACGCGACGAATACATGAGCGAACTGGTTTCGGGACGTATGGAGGCTCCGGGCAAAGCCACGATTGCACGCTACATGATTGAGGAATGGCTCGGCCACGACTTGCCGTGACAAGACCTGCCATTAAAAGGTGGTATCGGCTGAGCCTGTCTTCGGGGCGGTTGCCGGGGGAGCTTGTTTAGGTATTCGTTTGGGCACTCGTCTGCGTATCATGCTGCATGGTATGTACCGTTAAGAGAGTGAATGAGGAAACCACATACATGTCTGATAGAAGTGGGCAGAACGATACGGACAACAGCTTCGCCGGCATCTCGTTTGAAGGGGTGAATGCCGTGCCGCCGCAGTCTGGTGAGAACGGCGATACGATCAATCTCGCCGACGTGGCCGATGTGTCCGAACAGGATGACGTGTCCAACGCCGCCACCGAGACCATGCCGCCGTTGAATTTCGCATCGGACCAGACCCAGCCGTTCCAGTCATTCCCGACGGCCGGTGCCGCCGAAACCACGCCTGCCGGAACTGTCCCCAACGGAGCTGTTCCCACTGGTGCCATTCCTACCGGTGACATGCCCTCATCCACGCCCGCTCCCGCCATTCCCGTGCTCACCATGCCGGTCGAAGGAGAAGCCGTCGTGGCCAAGAAACGCAAACTGCCGCTGATCATCACCGGAATCGTGCTCGCCGTGCTGGTGGTCGCCGCGATCGCCGGCTTCTTCACCGCACGCTGGTACTTCCAAGACAAGGCCGCGCCGGGCGTGACCTTCGGCGGAACCAGTGTGGCCGGACAGACCGCCGACCAGCTGAAAAACACGGTGACGGCCGCCGTGAAGAACACCACCGTGAACATCAAGGACGGCAACGGCAACAACGCTTCCGGCAGCCTGAGCGACCTCGGCGTGAGCTACAACGTCGACAAGACGGTCACGGAACTGCTCGCCGCCAAGCACCAGACCAACGGCGCACTCGAATACATCAACGAAGTCAACCCGTTCGTCAAGAAGAACGTGCCGCTGAACGCCAAGTCCAACAAGCTGGCCCTCAGGACGTTCGTCACCGACAAATTCGTGCAGGACACCGACCGCGCGGTACCGTCCACCGCATCGTACGATGCCAACGCGCGCGCCTTCGTCGCAGTGGAAGGCCGCGGCGGCAGGTCCCCGAAGGTGGACAACGTGATCGACACGGTCGCCAAAGCCATCGCGAACCCGGGGCACAGCGGCAGCGTGACGATCACGTACGAAACCATCGACGTGCCGGTCGCACTGCCTGAAGCCCAAAACGTGGCCGACCAGGCAAACGCGCGACTGAATGCGCCGATTGTGCTGGACAACGGACAAGGCAAGACCTTCCAGATTCCAGCCGAAGTCGTGGCCTCATGGCTGAAAACCGACGCCGACCTCGAACACGGCACGCTTTCGCTGTCCTACGATGACAACGCCATCACCAACTACGTGCAGCAGCAGGTCCCAGCCCAACTCAACCAGGACGCGGTCGACCAGGAAGACGCCGTCGACAACAGCGGCAAAGTGCTGGCCACCATCGTCAAAGGCGTGAACGGCGTGAAGGTCAAGAACATGGAGGCGCTCGCGCCGAAGATCGGCGAAGCGCTCAAAAACGGCCAAGGCGCCACCATTCCGGTGGACGGTGATGTGCAGAACTTCAAAACCGTGCAGAAGAAGAGCGAATACCGCATCGTGGTGGACCGCACCGCGCAAACTGCCACCGTGTACCACAACGACGAGGCCGTCAAGACCTTCCCGGTGTGCACGGGCACCACCGGCAAGCACGAAACCGACCTGGGCACCTTCTACATCTACCTCAAGTATCAGATCCAGGACATGACCGGCCTGAACGACGACGGCTCGCGCTACCTGTCCAAGGGTGTGAAGTGGGTAAGCTACTTCTACGGCGGCGAAGGCTTCCACACGGCAAGCTGGAACAATTACGGCATCGCCCACGGCGACCCGGCGCACTACGGCTCCCACGGCTGCGTGAACATGTACGAAGCCGATTCCAAGTGGATCTACGACAACTGCCCGGAAGGCACCATCGTGCAGGTAGTCGGCGCCATGCCATCCGGACCGGTACGCTGACCCGTTACGCGTGGCGCGGGTGCGCGGCGTTCGCATACGCCGTACAATGGGCGGCATGAGCGAAGCAAACGATAGCAAAGTGAACCTCGACGTGCCCGAGCACCTCGAATACTCCGACGAGCACGTGTGGGTGGATTCCTCCGTTGAACCCGCCATGGTGGGCGTTACCGAATACGCCACCGAACAGTTCGGCGAACTCGTGTACATCGATTTGCCTGAAGTCGGTACGCAGGTCGAAGCTGGCGACGAAGTGGCGGAATTCGAATCCTCCAAGGCGGTCACCGCGCTGGTCTCGCCGGTGGCTGGCACCATCTGCTACGTCAACAACGAGGCTGCGGACGATCCGAGCATTGTGACGGACGGTCCGTACGGCGAGGGCTGGATTTTCAAGATCGAGCTTGAGGATGACGAGCCTGACCTGCTTAGCGCTGACGAGTATGCCAAGATTGTGGCTGACTGAATAGCACGGACGTCTAGTTTTGATTACGGCTGCGGCCGGCGGGTGCGATGCGCGGCACACTCAAGGCCGTTCGGCCGGGCTTACGGTCGCGCATCGTACCCGCCGGCCGCAGCCTTTTTATGGGAAGTGCCTTGCGGGGCCCTGAAAGTTCCCTGATTTTCTCGGTGGCGTTACTGTTTGTTCGAACGCGACCTCTATAGTGGGCATATGAGTGAAATTCAGCCGTTGCCGCAGTTCCCGCCGCAGCGTGCGCCGCAGCACGACCAGCAGCGCGAACAGCAGCGTATGGGGGAGCGGATGGACGATTCTTGCGATGACATGCCCACCGTGCCGATTCCGGCACGCAAGGTGGTCACCACCTTCGACGCGGCCTCCAGACATGAGCGTCTTGAAGTCAAACCGCCGCTGACCAGGCTGTTCCGCCGCACGATCACCAAAGCATTCAGTGTCTGGCTGAAATTCTCGACCGCATTGGTGCGGTCGCTCGACTGGTATCCACGTGTCGAACCCTACGTCGGCTATGGCACCGAACACTACTCCCGACTGATCTGCCGTACCGTATACGGACCGTTCAAACGGCAGGCCGGCCGCCTGATTCGCGGCATCCGTGGCATGCTGATGGTGCCGTCCCCGCATACCAAAGTGCGGATCGCCATCGATGACGTGCCCATCGAAACAGTGCAGGTGGGTGCGTCGGAAGTATACGACGCGATCGACAGCAATCCTGATATTTCCAGCGAATTCGCGGCATCCGACGATGCCGGCTACCTCGACCTCGTGGCCGAGCATTCGCTCGAACCGGGCATCCACAACGTCTCGTACAAAGTGCGCAGCCGCAAGCCGGTCAACGCCAATCTTTTCACCATTCCCAGCGGCACCAAAGTGGGCGTGATCTCCGACGTGGACGACACCATCATGGTCACGCAGGCGCCGCGTCTGATGAAGGCCGCCTACAATCTGCTGCTGCTCAACCCCCGCAAGAAGGTGCCGGTGGCCAGCATGAACCTGCTGTTCAACCGCATCGCGGACATGTTCCCGGACGCGCCGTTCTTCTACCTGTCCACGTCACCTTGGAACGTGGAAAGCTCGATCCGCCATTTCATCACGAACCACGGCTTCCCGGAAGG
>ERZ1032473.315-NODE-315-length-12841-cov-15.623807_pt1 | contig 12841 bp, 10 predicted proteins | sample MGYA00518734_ERZ1032473 | MGnify/ENA primary metagenome ERZ1032473 (study PRJEB33719, sample SAMN04261339) | wastewater metagenome | biome: periurban shantytown; feature: human; material: feces | host: Homo sapiens | place: Peru: Lima | collected 2013-01-23 ...
CGCCGCTCCGGCCCAGCGTCCCGCGCAGAACGCGCCCGCCGCGCAGCAGAAGCCGCAGACACAGCCGCGTCCGCAGCCCTCTGCCCAGCCCTCCGCCAAGCCGCAGTCCCAGCCGCAGCCGGAGCGCAAGCGTGAGCGCCGCGTGATCGACACCAGCGCCGTCACGGTCAACGCCGACCGCTACGACGACCGCGTGGATTCCCTCGTCTCCGAGCGCGTGCAGAATTATCAGAGCGGCAAGCAGAAGATCGGCAACAAGAACAAAAAGCAGCAGCAGGCAAAGAAATTCGGCAGCAAGACCCGCTCCGAGGAGCAGGAAAAGATGCGCCGCCTCCAGCTGGAGATCGCCAAGAAGGCGCAGCTGGTCGTCAAAATCCCCGACGAGATCACCGTCGGCGAGCTTGCCTCCCGCATGAAAAAGACCGCCGTCGAGGTCATCAAGTGCCTCCTGAAAAACGGCGTCATGGCGACCGTCAACCAGACCATCGACTTCGACACGGCGGAATTCGTCGCCGTCGAGCTTGGCTGCAAGGTCGAGCGCGAGGTCGTCGTGACCATCGAAGAGAAGCTCTTCGACGACCACGAGGATACCGCCGACGAGCTGGTCACCCGTCCTCCCGTCGTCGTCGTCATGGGCCACGTCGATCACGGCAAGACCTCCCTTCTGGACTATGTCCGTCACGCGAAGGTCGCCGCCGGTGAGGCGGGCGGCATCACGCAGCACATCGGCGCGTATACCGTCAAGATCAACGGCCAGCCCATCACCTTCCTCGACACCCCGGGCCACGCCGCCTTCACCGAGATGCGCGCGCGCGGCGCCATGTGTACCGACATCGCCATTCTGGTCGTGGCCGCCGACGACGGCATCATGCCGCAGACCATCGAGGCCATCAACCACGCCAAGGCCGCCAATATCCCCATCATCGTCGCCGTCAACAAGATGGATAAGCACGGCGCGAATCCCGACCGCATCCTGACCCAGCTCACCGAGCACGGCTTAACGCCCGCAGAATGGGGCGGCGAGACCGAGGTCTGCAGGATCTCGGCCAAGACTGGCATGGGCATCGACGACCTGCTGGAGACGGTCATCCTGACCGCCGAGATGCAGGAGCTGAAGGCCAACCCCAACCGCGCCGGTAAGGGCAGCGTCATCGAGGCCCGCCTCGACAAGACCCGCGGCCCGATCGCCACGCTGCTCGTCCAGAACGGCACGCTCCATCAGGGCGATATCATCATCGCGGGCACGGCCGTCGGCCGCGTGCGCGTCATGACGAACGACAAGGGCCAGCAGGTCAAGGACGCAGGCCCGTCCATCCCCGTTGAGATCACCGGCCTGACCGAGGTCCCGACGCCGGGTGACGAGTTCAGCGCCGTCGCCGACGAGCGCATGGCCCGTCAGCTCGTCGAGCAGAGAAAGCAGAAGATCAAGGATGATCTCAACAAGCTCAACCAGAAGGTCACGCTCGAGAGCCTGTTCTCCAAGCTCAAGGAGGGCGAGATGAAGGAACTGAACCTGATCGTCAAGGCCGACGTTCAGGGCTCTGCCGAGGCCGTCAAGGCTTCGCTCGAGAAGCTCTCCAACGAAGAGGTCCGCGTCAAGGTCATCCATGCAGGCGTCGGCGCGATCAACGAGTCCGACATCCTGCTGGCCTCCACCTCCAACGCCATCGTCGTCGGCTTCAACGTCCGCCCGAATGAGCAGGCCCAGGCCGCCGCCAAGCGCGACAAGGTCGATATGCGGATGTACCGCGTCATTTACGACGCCATCAACGAGATCGGCGACGCCATGAAGGGTATGCTCGCGCCGAAGTACCGCGAGGTCGTCATCGGCCACGCCGAGGTGCGTCAGACCTACAAGGTCTCCTCCGTCGGCACCGTCGCGGGCTGCTACGTCAAGGACGGCAAGATCACCCGCGACGCGCAGGTGCGCGTGCTGCGTGACAACATTGTCATTCACGAGGGCGTGCTCGGCTCGCTCCAGCGCTTCAAGGACTCCGTCAAGGAGGTCGCGCAGAATTACGAGTGCGGCATGTCCATCGACAAGTTCAACGACATCAAGGAAGGCGACATCTTCGAGTGCTTCGTCATGGAGCAGATCAAGCCCGAATGATGCTGCCTGAAGGGTAAGGAGGCTCTTATGGCATCCAATCGAATCGGAAGAATCAACGAAGAGGTTCAGCGGGAGCTTTCCGAGCTGATCCGCAGCCTCAAGGACCCGCGCGTGCAGACGATGCTCTCCATCACGCGCGTCGATACGACAAGCGACCTGCGCTATGCCAAGGTCTATGTCAGCGTTCTGGAGGAAGCCCGCGAGAAGGAGGCCATGAAAGGCCTCAAATCCGCCGGCGGCTGGCTCCGGCGCGAGCTTGGCCAGCGGCTCCAGCTGCGCTATACGCCGGAGCTGGTGTTCGAGCTGGACGATTCGCTCAAATACGGCGCGCATATGTACGATCTGCTGAGCCGCCTCAGCGCACAGGAAAAGCATGAGGAAACGCAAGATGCTGACGATACATGAGACCGCGCAGTTTCTTCTGGCGCACGACCGGTATGTCATTCTGACCCACCGGCGGCCCGACGGCGACACCGCCGGGAGCGCCGCGGCGCTGTGCCGGGGCCTGCGCGCCCTCGGCAAGACCGCTGCCGTGCTCGATAATCCTCAGTTCACCAAAAAGCTCCGCCCGTATGTGGCGGGGCTCACCTGCGAGTCCGCGCAGCCGGACAGCACCGTCATCACCACCGACATCGCCTCCGAGGGTCTTCTCTCCTTCGGAGCCGAGGCGCTGGCTCCGCGCATCGAGCTGGTCATCGACCACCACGGCAGCAATTCGCTTCCCTGCGAAAACCGCATCGTGCTTGCCGACCGCGCAGCCTGCGGCGAGATCGTCTATGCGCTGCTGCTGGAGCTTGGCGCGCCGGTCAGCAAGGAAACGGCGGAGACGCTCTATGTCGCCATTTCCACCGACACCGGCTGCTTCAAGTATTCCAACGTCACCGGCAATACGCTTCGCGTGGCGGCGGAGCTGATCGACCTCGGCGCGGATGTCGCGCCGATCAACAAGATCTTCTTTGACACCAAGACCTTCGCCCGCCTGAAGCTGGAGGCGCGCCTGACGGCCGGCATCGAGCTTTACGCAGGCGGCATGGTCGGGCTTTGCACGCTCCCGCAGCGCTGGATCGACGAGCTTGCGATCTCGGAGGACGATATCGACTCCATTTCCGGCTTCGCGCGCTCGATCGAGGGCGTGGAGATCGGAATTATGATCCGCGAGGTCGAGGGCGGTATGGGCAAGCTCTCCCTCCGCACCAGCCCGCGCTATGACGCCTGCGCGCTGTGCCAGCAGCTTGGCGGCGGCGGACACGCCGCGGCCGCCGGAGCCTCGGTTGCAGGCGGCATCGAGGGTGCAAAAAAGGCGATTTTGGACGTGCTCGCGCAGAGCGGCATCAGACTTTGATATGGCAAACGGAATTTTGATCGTAGACAAGCCCTCCGGCTGGACCAGTCAGGACGTGGCAGCCAAGCTCCGCGGCGTTTTTCACGAGCGGCGCGTCGGCCACGGTGGAACGCTCGACCCGATGGCGACCGGCGTTCTGCCCATCTTCATCGGCCGTGCGACCCGTGGTGCGGAGTTTCTGGAGCACGCGGAAAAGGAATACGTCGCAGGCCTGCGCCTCGGTCTTGTCACCAACACGCAGGATACCAGCGGCGAAACGCTGGAGACGCATCCGGTCAGCGTCACAAGGCAGGCGCTGGAAGCGGCTCTGACGCGCTTTACCGGCTCCATCGAGCAGATCCCGCCCATGTATTCCGCCATCAAGATCGGTGGAAAAAAGCTCTATGAGCTTGCGCGGAAGGGGCAGGAGGTCGAGCGGAAGCCGCGCCCCGTCACCATCCACGAGCTGGAGCTTCTGGACGGAGCCGGAGCCGACTGGATGCTCCGCGTCCGCTGCTCCAAGGGAACCTATGTCCGGACGCTCTGCCACGATATCGGCGCGGCACTTGGCTGCGGCGGTTGCATGTCGTCGCTCCGGCGCACCATGGCGGGCGGCTTCACGCTCCGTCAGGCCATCACCATGCAGCAGCTTCTGGATTTCGCCGCCGAAAATGACCCGCAGGCGCTTCTGATGCCTGTGGATGCGCTTTTTGCGCAGCATCCCGCGCTCATCGTCACGCTGGCGCAGGCCGCGCGCATCAAAAACGGCGCGGACGTCCGCGACCGGAGCTTCCCGGACGGGATCTTCCGCGTTTACGCCGAGGACGGGAGCTTTCTCATGCTCGGCAGATCGGAGGGCGGTACGCTCTCCGTCATCAAGAATTTTTTCGAGGTAACGTAGCTTGGACACTTCACGCGCAGTCGCGCTCGGTTTTTTTGACGGCGTACACATCGGCCACGGCGCTCTGCTCCGCAGGACGCGCGCGGCGGCGGATCGGCTGGGCTGTCCGGCCGCGGCCATGAGCTTCGACACGCACCCGTCCGCGCTGCTTTCCGCGTCGCCGTCGCCGCTGCTCAGCACGATGGAGGAGCGGACGCTCCTCATGCGCAGGCTCTACGGCATGGACGAGGTGATCTTCGAGCACTTTGACCGCGGCATGATGGAAATGCCGTGGGAGACCTTCGTCGAGGAATACCTTGTCCGGCAGCTCCACGCGAAGCATGTGGTCTGCGGGCACGATTACCGCTTTGGCTATCGCGGCGAGGGTACGCCGCAGCTTTTGCAGGCGGCCTGCGCCGCGAGGGGCATCGGCTGCGAGATCGTGCCGCAGGTGACGCTGGACGGCGTCCGCGTCAGCTCGACCGTCATCCGGGAGCTTCTGGAGCGCGGCGATCTGGACAGTGCGCGGGCCTTTCTCGGCCATCCGCAGCTGGTCTCCGGCGTCGTTGCGCACGGAAATCACCTTGGGCATACGCTCGGCTTTCCGACGGCAAATCTCCCCTTCGCGCCCGGCGTGCTCGTGCCGCCATACGGCGTTTATATCGCGCAGGCGGAGCTGGACGGGCGGCGCTTCCCGGCCGTCGTCAACATCGGCCTCCATCCCACCGCCGGAAGCCTCCCCGCACCGCTTCTGGAAGCAAATCTTCTGGATTTCCAAGAGGATCTCTACGGAAAGCCGCTCAGCGTCTGGCTTTACAGCTTCCTTCGTCCGGAGCGGAAATTTTCCTCGTTGGACGCGCTGACCGCACAGATCGGACGCGACGCAGCCCGCACGCGCGAATATTTCAAAGAAGCAGAAATTTAGGCCGCCGCAGATACTGCGTCGGCCAATTTTTATGGGCATTCTATGTTGTCTGTACCTCTGGCTCGCTCTCTTCCGTCTCACAGTACAGCTTCTCCGCCTGATGCAGCGCATGTTCCAGCAGCCAGCGCGTCTACAGCACCTATGAAACGGGCCGCCGGGAGATCCCCGCACACCACGCCGTAGCGCTTGCCGATTTTTATAAGACCTCAACGGACTATCTTTTCGGCAGAACGGATCAAAGCAAGCCCTATCCGAGGAAATGAGCCTCCGCAGGAGCGCCTGCGGAGGCATTTACTGTCCGCATACGTCCCTGGCGGCGTGCTTCTTCATTCGTCCCGTCTTTTATATTTTAACCTGTTTCAGGTTGAAATGTAATAACCTGTTTCAGATTATGCGATACTACGCTCGGTGATGTTATGTATCCACGTCTGCGCGATCTGCGCGAGGATCGGGACCTGAGCCAGCGCGAGGTCGCAAAGCTCCTTGAAATGTCCCAAACGGGCTATTCCAAATACGAAACGGGCGAAAACGATATTCCCACCAGTGTTCTGCAAAGGCTGGCTGATTTTTACAACGTCAGCGTGGATTATCTGCTCGGAAGGACGAATCAGAAGGCCCCTTACCCGAAAAAGTGAGTCTCCGCATAAAAACACACCCCGTCTGTCAGGGAAATCGCCTGACGGACGGGGTGTATGTTTGCTTTTGAAGGAAGCTCCGCGCTTTACTCCTTGATCTCCCGGATGGAGCGGAAGCGCAGCTCGTTGACCGGCTTGCCGGTCTTGTACGCAACGATCGCCATCAGCTGCGCCGCAACGCGCGGTGGAACGTCATGCAGCTTCAGTTCGCCTGCCGTACCGGGTGCGGGCTTTGCGGGAGCCGCTGCGGGCATGGGCTTTGCCGCCGCAGCAGGCGCGGCCGCCGCTTTCTTTTTCTCCTGCGCGGACATGATCCTGCCGGTGGCCTTCGTCACCAGCATCAGCAGGATCAGTCCGAAAAATACGACTGCCATGCCGAGGACCACGATGACCGCCGCCGTGCCGATCCCGACCGACTCCATTGCCTGATTGATCAGAAACATTTCATTTCCTCCTCTTCCGGACGGAGCGCCGTCCGCACAGCCGCTTATGCGGCAGTTTATCTGGAGCTATTATACTGTTTCCGACCGTAAATTTGTCGTTAAAAAGGAGGCTCCGCGCGTCAAGATTTCTTTCCGGGCGGTATTATTCCCAGAGCCGCGGCGGATAAACGCCTTCCCGGTGCAGCGCGGCCAGCGCGGAGACGACACTTTCCAGATCCTCCTTGTACGTCACGCCGTGCCAGACCTCGTCGCACGGCAGCAGGCACACTGTGGCCCTGCCGTCCTGAAGCTCGCTGTTGACCACAGAGGGCAGATAAAATTCGCACTTCATCGGATTCTCACGCAGTCCGCCGTCCAGGAAGGCCGGGAAGCGATCCCAGATCACGTCGAGGAAATGCGGCGTGAAGCCCCAGAAATTCATGGACACCAGCGCGTCGCCGGAAAGCTCCGTAAACGTCTCGCCGTCCTCCGTAAAGGCCGCATTTTCGCCGCGCTTGAAGATCTTCGTGCGCTCGGTCACGCCGGTCAGCAGGCCGTTTTCCACCTCGCAGACGCCGCGCGCCACAGAGCCGTTCTCCGTCAGCGTATTGCGCAGGCGGTAGCCCGCCATGCAGTAGGCGTTCTCATCCGTGCTTTCCTTCAGGAAGCGGTAGACCGCCTCAAAGGCGCCGCGCCCATAGAAATCGTCGGCGTTGATCGCCGCGAACGGCGCATCCACCACGCCCCGGCAGCACGCGACGGCGTGCGCCGTTCCCCACGGCTTCTGCCGTCCCTCCGGAACGGCGTAGCCCTCCGGCAGGCGCGTCAGCTCCTGATAGATGTAATGTACCTCAAAGAAGCGCTCCATGCGGTGTCCGACCGTCTGGCGGAACGCCTCCTCCAGCTCCTTTTTGATGATGAACGCCACGCGGCGGAAGCCCGCGCGATAGGCGTCGTACAGCGAATAATCAATGATAAAGCAGCCCTCGCCGTCCACCGGCGTCATCTGCTTGAGGCCCCCGAAGCGGCTCCCCATGCCGGCGGCCATCACGACCAGAACAGGCTCCTGATTTTTCACCCAGTCCCAGCTCCTTTCCAATTTCTAACCCTATTCTATCCAAACAGAGGCGGAATTGCAAGTGCATTCCGCATCGCGCGGAACGCGCAGGCGCGCAACACGCCCATATCCGGCTCCGTTTCCCATCTGTCTCCGCAGAAAGATCGTCCCCGGCCGGGTTTCCGGCCGGGGACGCGCTGTATTTTGGAAAATTACTTTTCTGCCTTGATCGCAGCCTGAGCGGCGGCGAGTCTTGCGATGGGAACACGGAACGGGCTGCAGGAAACGTAGCTCAGACCGATGTTGTGGCAGAACTCCACAGTGGAGGGGTCGCCGCCCTGCTCGCCGCAGATGCCCAGCTTGATGTCCGGGCGGGTCTCACGACCCAGCTCCGCGGCCATCTTGACGAGGCGGCCGACGCCGGCCTGATCCAGCTTGGAGAACGGATCGGACTCGTAGATCTTGCGGTCATAGTAGGAAGCGAGGAACTTGCCCGCGTCGTCACGGCTGAAGCCGAAGGTCATCTGCGTCAGGTCGTTGGTACCGAAGGAGAAGAACTCGGCCTCCTTGGCGATGGCATCCGCGGTCAGAGCCGCGCGCGGGATCTCGATCATGGTGCCGACCTTGTAGTGCATGTCGCTGCCGGCGTCCTTGATGATCTTCTTGGCGACCTGGTCAATGACGGACTTGACGTAAGCCAGCTCCTTGACCTCGCCGACCAGCGGGACCATGATCTCCGGCTCGATCTTCCATGCCGGGCGGCGGCTGCGGACAGCCAGCGCGGCCTTGATGATGGCGGCGGTCTGCATCTTGGCGATCTCCGGATAGGTGACGTCCAGGCGGCAGCCGCGGTGGCCCATCATGGGGTTGAACTCATGCAGGCCGGCGATGACGTGGTTCAGATGCTCGACGGTCAGGCCCATTTCCTTGGCAAGCGCTTCGATGTCGGCCGGATCGGTCGGAACGAACTCATGCAGGGGCGGATCGAGGAGACGGATGGTAACGGGACGGCCCTTCATGGCCTCGTAAATGGCCTCGAAGTCGCCCTGCTGGATCGGCTCGAGCTTGGCCAGCGCCTTTTCGCGCTGCTCGGAGGTCTCGGAAACAATCATTTCGCGGATGGCCTTGATGCGGTCAGCCTCGAAGAACATATGCTCGGTACGGCAGAGGCCGATGCCCTCTGCGCCGAAGGCGACAGCCTGCTCCGCATCATGCGGCGTATCGGCGTTCGTGCGGACGCCCAGCTTGCGGTACTTGTCAGCCCAGGTCATCAGACGGTGGAAGTCGCCGGAGATCTCTGCCTCGGCGGTCTTGATCTGCTCGCCGTAGATGTTGCCGGTGGAGCCGTCGATGGAGATCCAGTCGCCTTCCTTGTAGGTCTTGCCGCCCAGCTCGAAGGTCTTGTTCTCTTCATCCATCTTGATGGCGCCGCAGCCGGAGACGCAGCAGGTGCCCATGCCGCGCGCGACAACAGCCGCGTGGGAGGTCATGCCGCCGCGGACGGTCAGAACGCCCTGTGCGTAATGCATGCCCTCGATATCCTCCGGAGAGGTCTCGAGACGGACCAGAACGACCTTCTTGCCGCTCTTGGCCCACTCGGTAGCGGTCTCAGCCGTGAAAACGATCTTGCCGCAGGCAGCGCCGGGAGAAGCGGCGAGGCCCGTGCCGATGACCTTGGCCTTCTTGAGTGCAGCCGGATCAAACGTCGGATGCAGCAGCGCGTCGAGGCTCTTCGGGTCGATCATGGCGACGGCTTCCTTCTCGGAGATCATGCCCTCATCGACCAGATCGCAGGCGATCTTCATCGCGGCGGCAGCGGTACGCTTGCCGTTACGGGTCTGGAGCATGTAGAGCTTCTTATTTTCAATGGTGAACTCCATGTCCTGCATATCGCGGTAGTGGTACTCGAGCTTCGCGCAGATGTCCACGAACTGCTTGTATGCCTCGGGCATGACCTCGGCCAGCTGGTCGATGGTCTGCGGAGTACGGACGCCGGCGACGACATCCTCGCCCTGTGCGTTCATCAAAAATTCGCCGAACAGCTTCTTTTCGCCGGTAGCGGGGTTACGGGTGAACGCAACGCCCGTGCCGGAGGTATCGCCGGTGTTGCCAAAGACCATGGACTGGACGTTGACCGCGGTGCCCCAGTCGGAGGGGATGTCGTTCATGCGGCGGTAGTAGATGGCGCGGGGGTTGTCCCAGGAGCGGAAGACCGCCTTGATGGCGCCCATCAGCTGGACCTTCGGGTCCTGCGGGAATTCCTCGCCCAGCTTCTCGCGGTACTCGGTCTTGAACTTCTCGGCCAGCTCCTTGAGATCGTCGGCCGTCAGCTCGGTGTCGAGCGTCACGCCGCGGGCTTCCTTCATTTCGTCGATCAGCTGCTCGAAATACTTCTTGCCAACCTCCATGACGACGTCGGAGTACATCTGGATGAAGCGGCGGTAGGAGTCGTAAGCGAAACGGGGATTGTTGGTTTTCTTGGCGAAGGCGACGACGACCTCGTCGTTCAGGCCAAGGTTCAAAATGGTGTCCATCATGCCGGGCATGGATGCGCGTGCGCCGGAACGGACAGAGACCAGCAGCGGGTTGTACAGATCGCCGAACTTCTTGCCGGTCATCTCTTCCAGCTTTTCGACGTACTGCATGATCTCGGCTTCGATCTCGCTGTTGATCTGGCGGTCGTCACGGTAGTACTGGGTGCAGGCCTCGGTGGTGATGGTGAAGCCCTGCGGCACCGGCATACCGAGGTTGGTCATTTCCGCGAGGTTGGCGCCCTTGCCGCCAAGCAGCTCGCGCATGTTGCCGTTGCCTTCGGAGAACAGGTATACATACTTGTGAGACATTGTGTGAACCCCTTTCCAGTGTGGTCAAAACATCCTTCGTTTTGATCCCGATTGTTTTTACTTTTTTGATTCTCAGACAAGTAAATACTATATCATATTCTCGCGGGAATGCAAACTAAAAAAGCAAAATGTAACAAAAAAATTTTTTTACAGGTCGGTTTTTAACGCTTCATTTGCGCGATTTCCACAAAAACCGAACGGCTGTTTCAATTCGAACCGATTTTTGCAACGCACGCTACCGCCGGGAGGCATCCGGCTTCGGGATCCGGATGGTGAGCACGATCTCGCGGTCATTCTCCGTCTGCTCGCTCCCAGCGTGAATGCCCGCCGAGCGCACCAGATCGAGCTGATGGCGGACGGAATTGAGGAACACGCGCGCGTCGCGCAGACGGAACGCGCCAAGCTCCCGCTTTTCCTTCGCGGGCGCGACGGCAAGCGCGTCGATGTACTGCTCCGTGCGCGCGACCGTCCAGCCGCCCGCAATGATCCGCTCCAGCACGCGAAGCTGCGCCTCCTCGTCCGGCAGACGCAGAAGCGCGCGGGCGTGCCGCTCCGACAGGCCTGCCTGCCGCAGGCGGTCGAGCACGGACGGCGGCAGCCGCAGCAGACGGAGCTTATTCGCCACGGCGGACTGACTTTTTCCCAGCCGCCGCGCAGCCTGCTCCTGCGAAAGGTGATATTCCTGCATGAGGCGCGCGATCCCGGCGGCCTCCTCGATAAAATCCAGATCCCGGCGCTGGAGATTTTCGATCAGCGCCAGCAGGCCGGATTCCTCGTCGTCCACGGACAGCAGGATGCACGGCACCTCGCTGAGTCCGGCAAGCCGCGCCGCGCGCAGGCGGCGTTCTCCCGCGACCAGCTCCATCCCGTCCGGCGTGCGGCGGACGGTGAGCGGCTGGAGGACGCCGAACTGCGCGATGCTGGCCGCCAGCTCCTGGAGCGCGGCGGAGTCAAAGACCCGCCGCGGCTGCGACGGGTTCGGCTGGATCGCGCCCAGCGGCAGAAATACGATCCTTCCGGAATCGATCAGGGTTCTGTTCTTAGTTTTCGGCATGGCGGCGGCTCCTCCCCGGTTGGTTTGTTTTATTGTAAACCTGCTGTGCAGAGGAAAACGCGCGAAATCCGCGCAGCGCAAAGTATATTCGCGCATTGCGGCACACCGCGCCAAATGCCGCCGCGCACGGCTATGTGCCTCACGAAGTTTCCCCTTGCGGCATAGCCGCTGCGCTCGGAGGCGAAAAGACGTCACAGGCGTCTTTTTTAACGCTCCGACATCGGGCAAACACTTTACGTCCCACAAGTGCGGAATTTATGTGCAGCGGGATGCATGCCTTTTCCAAGCCCAACCGAATCCGGATCCAGCAAAGCATTTCCCGTTTGAGAGCGTGTCAAAACGCTCTTTTGACACGCGCAAGCGCGCCGCATCCGAAGATGCGGCGCGCTTTTTGCCACTGTAAAGGAATTATCAGCCCAGCTCGGAGAAGTACTTGATGGTGCGAACCATCTGGCTGGTGTAGGAGTTCTCGTTGTCGTACCAGGAGACGACCTGAACCTGCGTGTCGCCGTTCGGCAGGGGCAGGACCATGGTCTGCGTGGCATCGAACAGGGAGCCGAAGCGCATGCCGATGATGTCGGAGGAGACGATCTCGTCGGTGTTGTAGCCGAAGGACTCGGTGGCTTCCGCCTTCATCTGGGCATTGACCTGCTCAACCGTGACAGCACCCTTGACAACTGCGTTCAGGATGGTGGTGGAGCCGGTGGGGGTGGGAACACGCTGTGCGGCACCGATCAGCTTGCCGTTCAGTTCCGGGATGACGAGGCCGATGGCCTTGGCAGCGCCGGTGGAGTTCGGGACGATGTTGACAGCGGCTGCACGGGAGCGGCGCAGGTCGCCCTTACGCTGCGGGCCGTCGAGCGGCATCTGGTCGCCGGTGTAGGCGTGGATGGTGCACATAATGCCGGACTCGATGGGAGCCAGGTCGTTCAGAGCCTTGGCCATCGGAGCGAGGCAGTTGGTGGTGCAGGAAGCAGCGGAGATGATGTTGTCTTCCTTGGTCAGGGTCTTGTGGTTGACGTTGTAAACGATGGTGGGCAGATCGTTGCCGGCCGGAGCGGAGATAACGACCTTGCGGGCGCCTGCGTCGATATGCGCCTGAGCCTTGGCCTTGCTGGTGTAGAAGCCGGTGCACTCGAGGACGACGTCAACGCCGAGCTGGCCCCAGGGCAGATCGGCAGCGTTCGGCATCTTGTAGATGACGATCTTCTTGCCATCGACGACAATGTAGTTATCCTCGCCTTCGCCCTCATGGAAGTCAACGGTGTGGCCCTGCGCAACATAGTTGCCCTGCGTGGAGTCGTACTTCAGCAGGTGCGCGAGCATCTTGGCGGAGGTCAGGTCGTTGATGGCGACGACTTCGTAGCCCTCAGCGCCGAACATCTGACGGAATGCCAGACGGCCGATGCGGCCAAAACCATTGATAGCAACTTTAACAGACATGATAAGTTCCTCCTTCAAAACTAACGCCGGAAAAGCTCCCGGCGCGCAAAGTACTTGCATACTTTCGATTCGGCTAGATTATACTGTATTTTTTCTCATCTGTCTAGAGAAAATTTACCTAAAATGCGCCAAATTGCGCGAGATTTTGTGT
>ERZ1032473.317-NODE-317-length-12808-cov-40.408845_pt1 | contig 12808 bp, 10 predicted proteins | sample MGYA00518734_ERZ1032473 | MGnify/ENA primary metagenome ERZ1032473 (study PRJEB33719, sample SAMN04261339) | wastewater metagenome | biome: periurban shantytown; feature: human; material: feces | host: Homo sapiens | place: Peru: Lima | collected 2013-01-23 ...
GATAACGTCCGCCCAGGGCGACCTGAGAGATAGCGCAGCAGAGAATAGACCGCCTATCGGTTTCGACCGATAGGTAAGGGTGAAACGGCGGTGTAAGAGACCACCGGGCCGCTGGTAACAGTCGGCCGCATGGCAAGCCTCATCGGGAGCAAGGCCAAGCAGAAGGCGTTTGAGGGCTGCTCGCCCGAAGCCTTCGGGTAGGCTGCTAGAGCCTGGCGGCAACGTCAGGTCGAGATGGATGGCCATCCGTGCCTGAGGCACGACAGAACCCGGGGTATAAGAGGTCTCACTCTCTTACCACACCGACCAACCCCTGTGGCGAAACAGTGTCCGAAAACCGCATAGCCACTACGCGAATCAGCCGTTTCAGACGAACAATTCCTGTGCGATTTCTCGCAAAACTTCAGGATCATGGCCTTTCCGCCCACCAGCACTCCAGAACCGTCTTTTACGCACTTCGACATCCAACCCAGCAGTTTTTCTTGCTGTCCGACGTCCTAGCTCCCATGCAGCTTCGGCGAACACGCCTTGGGATTCGGCCTCATCGCACACATGTTGCGCAAGCTGGCGGTTCACACCTTTTCGTTTGAGCTCCATAACCGCTCCCCTATACCCCATCAGCCGTGATGCGCAGTACCGCACCGCGGACTGAGCGTACGCCTCGTCGTCGATGAGATGAACCCTAATCAGCCTGGCAATCACATCGTCCACTACTTCAGGAGCGTACCCTTTGCCAACGAGTCGCTCTCTCATCGCACCTGACGGACGCGGTGCCGCATCAAGCAACCGGAGAGCGGCCTCCCTGCACGCATCCAGATCATTCGGATCGTCAGGGGTTCGCGACACGCCAGCCACGACACGCCCTGCGTGTCGCGCGTGTCGCGTACGCTTCGGCGTGTCTTCTTCATCATTGCACAAAACCTGTCCGCAGCCGGATTCGATTCGGCCGTCCTGTAGTCGCCTGCCAGAGGAAAGGGCAGAGCCCCCAGCCTCGGACAATACCGGCTGGAGGCCCTGCTGTTCAAGAAATCGCTCGACACTGATCATATGTCATGCCTTGTCGGCAGGCTTGGAAGACTTTGCCGCACCCTTGGCCGTTTCCGGCTTGGCAGCATCAGCTTTCGCCTTTTCCTCGCCTTTCACATCCTTCGCCGACACATCGTCACCATCCTCGGCGAATTGGTCGGTAGGTTCAATGAGTCCGAATTCGGCTTTCACCTTATTTTCGATCTCTTCAGTGAGCTCCGGGTTGTCTTTGAGGAACTGACGCACGTTCTCACGCCCCTGCCCCAGTTGGTCGCCATCATACGTGAACCACGATCCGGACTTCTTCACGACATTGACCTGCAACGCCATGTCAAGCACAGATCCTTCTTTGGAAATCCCCTCGCCGTACAACACGTCGAACTCAGCAGTCTTGAACGGTGGAGCCATCTTGTTCTTGACGACCTTGACCTTGGTACGGTTGCCCACAGCCTCATCGCCGTTCTTGATGGTCTGGATGCGACGAATATCCATGCGGACGGACGAGTAGAACTTCAACGCCTTGCCACCGGTGGTCGTTTCCGGATTGCCAAAGAATACGCCGATCTTCTCACGGAGCTGGTTGATGAAGATGGCCGTGGTGCCTGCCTGAGCCAAAGCGCCAGTCATCTTACGCAATGCCTGGCTCATCAGTCGCGCCTGCAAACCGACGTGGCTGTCGCCCATTTCACCTTCGATTTCGGCCTTCGGCACCAATGCCGCCACAGAATCGATGACAATCACGTCAAGCGCACCGGAACGAATCAGCATATCCGCGATCTCCAGCGCCTGTTCGCCGTTATCGGGCTGGGAGACGATCAGCGAATCCGTGTCGACGCCAAGCTTGCGCGCATAGACAGGATCAAGCGCATGCTCCGCATCAATGAACGCGGCGACCCCACCGCTTTTCTGGGCATTGGCCACCACATGCAGCGCCAGCGTGGTCTTGCCGGAGGATTCCGGACCATAGATCTCCACAATACGGCCCTTCGGCAAACCTCCGATGCCCAATGCCATATCCAACGCTAGTGATCCGGTTGGAATCACCTCGACATCCTGCTCGGGACGATCGCCTAATCGCATGGCCGACCCTTTGCCGAAACTCTTCTCGACCTGCGCAAGCGCCGTATCGAGCGCGGCCTGACGACGCGGGTCGATGCCGTTCGCGGACTTGTTCTGTGCGGCTCCCTTTGCCGTGCTCGTCTGTGCCATGACTACTCCTTTTGCCGACTATGACGAATGGTGGCTTCACCGTAAGGCCACAGCATTCGTTCTTGCAAATCCAACGACCGCTGTGGTCGGAAGACATGCGATCCAACGAGTCATAAACCAACATTCCTTGGAAAATCAACGTTCTCACGCGACCTGAAGAATTTGGAAACAGCCCGTTTAGGTTGTTGTCTGTGGATAACTATATCGCAATATGCGAACATCTGTTCGAAGAGGTGTGTTGTGTTCGAAAAGGCTCAACGAACCGGCATGGGAGGCGCGTTATGATCTTTGCCCCAACGTTGGGAATCCGGGATACCCATCTGGTCGCAGAGCACATTCCACACCACTCGAGGCTCCTCACCTGCACTGAGCGCGTCGACCACCGTCATACCGCCAAGGCGATCAAGCACCTGATCACGCGCCAACGATCGACCGTAGCTACGTCCGAGCACTTCCTCAAGCAGCTGCCAAAATTCACGTTCCTGCACGCGCCCCAGTGTACACAGACTTGATTTATATGAGAAAAGAGAAACGCCCGGCGAACAATCGCCGGGCGTCATCATGCCATGTTTCACGAATCAGGCAGTCACGGAATCAAGATAGTCAGCCACCATGCGAAGCATCTGGGCTGTGGACAGCCCCAAAGACTGCGCGATGGACGACAGCAGCTCGGAACTGGCTTCCTTCTGCCCGCGTTCCACTTCGGAAAGGTATCCCAGCGACACACCGGCCTTTTCGCTGACCTCGCGAAGCGTCTTGTGGTCTCGCGTACGCAGGTCACGCAGCACATGGCCGATGGCTTCGCGCAACGAAACCTCCTTGGCCTCATCAGACTGCTCTGGAGCATGCTGCACGACATGCGCGCGCACACGCTCGGAGTCCTCTTCCTGCCACATTCGCGTCAACGCGGCCTGACGCTCGTCCTTGGCTTTCTTGGCCGCACGCGCACGGAGCACCTGCTGCTGCGCGAACATCACCGCGCGCCTCTGAGCCGGCGTGAGCTCCCTGACACGAGCCCCGGCAGCCTGCGCGGTCGCAGGGGCCATAGCCTTGAGTTCCCGCTGTTCTTTGGTGAGTGTCATCATTTCCATTCATCAGCCCCTTTTTCGTGCGTACGTCTGTCCACTATGGTCAACACTCATCTTTGTGGATTATTCCTGTGAATCCGCTGAAAGCTCCCTCAGTTTTTGCAGAATACAATACACGACGCCACGCCGTACGCTTTCCCTATCTCCCTGCAGGCGAAGTTCGAAAGCCTCCGTTCGCCTAGAGCGAACAGATCCAAACCCGCCCGGCAGGGAACAGCCGACGTAGGCAAGTCCCGCAGGCTTGTCTCCGTCAGGTCCAGGACCTGCCACACCGGTGGTCGACAATCCGACGACACGATCGCCGTCCTCCTGCTGCCGGTACAGCCTCGCCGTTCCGAAAGCCATCTGGCGCGCCACTTCGGGATGAACAGCCCCCTCTCGGCGCAACAACTCGGCATCCACACCAAGAATCGACGCCTTGGCACGAATGTCGTATGTCACAGCGGAGCCAAGAAACACTTTCGACGCCCCCGGCACACGCACGAAAGCATCGGCCAGCAAGCCTCCCGTCAACGACTCGGCCGCCGCGATTTTGAAACGATTGGTCTCGCAATATGCAAGAACGGCCGCAGCCAATTCATCGCATTGCGATTGGTTGGCGGCAGCCGTCTGGTTCAAGGATTCAATCATGAATACCCTACTTGGTTTCTTTTCCGGTCTTGCCTGCGGGCTTCTTACGACCGCCGAAAGTATTAACCAGATACTCGCCGCCGGAATACAGGCAGAGAATCAGCGCAAGATAAATCAGCGCATACGTGATGATGTAGTAGACGGTCATCCACATCGGGGTGTCGCCTAACCCTTCCGGAGCCAAGCTCCACATAGGCAGCATCAACATGGCCAGACCGATGCACTGGCAGAGCGTCTTATACTTGCCCGCCTGGGACGCGGCGATGACCTTGCCGCCCGTGTCGATCACAAAGAAGCGCATGACGGTGATGCCGATCTCACGAATCAGGAACAGGGCGGTCACGACCCAGCCCAGCACCGGATTGACGAATTCGTTGAAGATGGCGGCAACAATCAGTGTGCCGCAGGTGAGCAGTTTGTCGGCAATCGGGTCCATCAGCTTGCCAAGTTCAGTGACCTGGTTGTATTTGCGGGCCATCCAACCGTCAAGCTTATCGGTGCAGGCCGCGATGATGAAGATGACCGCGGCAACCCAACGCATGGTGACGTTGTCCACGCCCCACGCGCCGGCTTTGGCGTACAGCGCCAAAAACACGATGACCAAGATGATACGAGAGAAGGTGACAAGGTTCGGCGGCGCGTTCCAACCGTCAAGCAACGATGATTTGCGTTCTTCTTGCTTTTCCATACCGTTCACGTTACCCTGACACTTCTACTTGCTTACCAATTTGCGTTTCATACGGAGCGTTCCCCAGTCACATCGCCACTTCGGAATCCGCTGCCGAAGAAGCTCCCGAATTCAGCGACGAGGTCTCGCCTTTGATGAAGGCGAGCACCTGCGGCAGGTCCTGGGGCTGCACCAACACCTCGCGCGCCTTGGACCCTTCGGACGGCCCCACGACGCCACGCGACTCCAGCAGATCCATGAGACGTCCCGCCTTGGCGAACCCGACGCGCAGCTTGCGCTGCAACATGGACGTCGAGCCGAACTGCGATGTGACCACCAGTTCCGCCGCCTGCAACAGCACGTCCATATCGCCGCCGATATCTTCATCCGGTTCGATGGCCTTCTTGTCGGCTTCCTTAGCCATTTCCTCGATATCCTCACGGTAATGCGGCTTACGTTGGGTGCGCACGAACTCCACCGCACGACGGATTTCCGATTCGTCGACCCATGCACCCTGCACACGCAACGGTTTGGCCTGTCCCATCGGCAGGAACAGCGCATCGCCCTGCCCGATCAGGGTTTCCGCTCCGGTGGAGTCGAGGATGACTCGAGAATCCGTGGCGGACGAGGTCGCAAAAGCAAGTCGTGAAGGAATATTCGCCTTGATCAGACCGGTGACCACATCAACCGACGGACGCTGGGTGGCAAGCACCAGATGCACACCTGCCGCTCGCGCCAGCTGCGTGATGCGCTGAATGGAGCTTTCCACATCATTCTTGGCCACCATCATAAGATCGGCCATCTCGTCGACGACCACCAGGATGTACGGATATGGGGCAACCTTCCTTTTCGACCCGGCCGGCGCATGCACTTTGCCCGCACGCACGGCCGCATTGAAATCCTTGATGTGGCGGAATCCGAAGAATTCAAGATCGCCGTAGCGAGCATCCATCTCCTTGACCACCCATTCAAGCGCCTGCGCGGCCTTCTTCGGATCGGTGATGATCGGCGTGAGTAGATGCGGGATACCCGCGTATGCCGACAGTTCCACTCGTTTCGGATCAACCATGATCATGCGTACTTGGTCAGGCGTCGCCCTCATGATCACAGATGTCAGCATGGAGTTGATGAAACTGGACTTGCCGGAACCGGTGGCGCCTGCCACCAAAAGATGCGGCATCTTGGTAAGGTCAGCCGTTACAAAATGGCCTTCCACATCCTTACCCACGCCTGTGAGCATCGGGTTCGGATCATTCCTTGCCTTGTCCGAGCGAAGCACGTCGCCAAGCACCACGGTTTCACGGTCGGCGTTCGGTATTTCGATGCCGATGGCGGACTTGCCTTCGATCACCGACAGGATGCGCACGTCGGAGCTGGCCACCGCGTAGGCAATGTTTTTCTGCAGATTGGTAACCTTCTCCACTTTCACGCCAGGACCAAGCTCCACCTCGTACATGGTCACGGATGGGCCTCGCAGAAAGCCGATGACTTTGGCATCGACATTGAATTGCTGGAAGGTGACCGTAAGCGCGCGAATCACACGATCGTTCTCCGGCGTGTGCACGGCGTGCGGCGCACCTTGCTTCAGCATGCCGAGGTCAGGTAGATGGTATGGGCCTTCCGGAATCCCGTCGGATTCATCGGAAACGCCTTCTTCGCTCAAGCCGCCATTCAGATCGTTTACGACCTCGTTGGTCGCCGCATCGACCATAACCTGCGTTCCGTTGGATGTGCCGTTCTCATCGATGACCGCCCACGGATCGTCCGCGGCCACGCCGACTGACTTGATTTCACTAGATGGTACCGCTCCAACCATCGCGGGGACGGTTTCTGGAATTTGCGGCATGGTGCCGCTTGCCGTTCCGATCGGGTCTGACGAAAGGGAACGCGCCACAGGCATCTGAGGCATGACGACGGTTCCGCCAGAATCCTGAGCGGAATGTTCACCGGATGAAATGCTGCGCGGCTGCGAAACGCTCTGATATGGTTCGTCAAGCATGGTTTCCGCCGTTTCGCCATGTCGTTCGGCGGCATTGCGAAACGCCTCATCGCCGTCATAGTATTCGAGTCCGTCTTGAGCGCCCTGCTTCTTGGTTTTTGATGATATCAACTGCCTTAAGCGAGAAAGCAGCATCGGCTTCTTCTCTTCGGCTGCCGCATTGTCGGTCCCATCATGCGCCGGCACTCCCTCGGCAAAGGACAGCGTGGCATCTCCGATGCGCACCTCATTCGGGAATTGCTCGGTCTCGTCATCGTCCGCCTTATTTGCACTGAAACCAAAACGGGACATCAACGAGCATACCTTGTCGGGAACCTCATCAACCCGCGTATGGGTGATCATCAACAGCGAAAACAGAATGACGACCACGAAAATAACGATGGCGAACGCTTTGGAAAGCCCCCATGCCAACGGGCAACCAAGCACGTAGCCGAGCAATCCTCCCGCTTTCTGCAGCAACGCCATATCGAAACCTTGGACGTCAGACGCAAGCGCCGCGTCAAGTATGGAACAGATGGACCACAAGATCATGGACCATCCCGTAGCCATACGCGCATTGTCGCTTTTACGCTGGGTCTTATGCATAAGGCTGAACACCACTAGCATTAGGAAAACCGGCAGAATGACGCTCATCAGGCCAAACAGTCCGGAGGCCATGGCATGGAGCACCTGACCGAACGCACCTTGCACCCGGAACCATTCCGAAGCACAGAACAGTACCGCGAGAATCACCAGAACAAAACATGCGATGTCACGCCTGTACTTGGTCAAGACGCCCATCACTGGCGACGGTTCGACCGTGTCCATGACCTTGGTCTCGCCGGAACGGGCTTTGCCCGCGGACCTTTTGCCGCTGGATTTCGTGTTGGAAGATGCTGTTCGTGCCATAACGGTCATGATTTTACCCATGGGATGCGCCATGACATGACATTTCCTCGAATCGCGCACATTTTCTAACTTAGGTGAACGCGCAATTTCACTGATTGGATTCCGTCAAGATCGTCACCGTCAAGCTGGGTGCCAAGCCGGAGAAGACTGTGGATAAGGTGGAAAGCTTCGACGAATACGGCAGCGGGGTTTTCTTTCAGGCGAGGTCTCCGAGATGATGCTGGGTGTAGGCGTCCGCCTGCGCGTCTATGGCGTCATAGGCACCTGCATCGGCATGTTCGATGATGGCCATCGCATTGTCTAGCAGCGCCGGATTGAGCGCTTGGAGCCAGTGGATGCGCGGATCGCGACCGAACCATCCCATCTGTTTACGTGCCAGACGCTTCGTTTTCTGCGCGATGTCCATGAACGTGTCGTTCAGGTCACGCAACCCGTCCAAATAGTCGACGACCTGCTGGTAACCGAGCGCTTTGGCCGCGGTGATGCCCAGTTTGGGGCGTATGCGCTCCACTTCTTCGATGAATCCGCCTTCAAGCATCTGCTTGGTGCGAATGTCGATACGACGGTCCAGTTCCTCACGGGACAGATCGAGACCGATTTGCACGGTGGGAATGACGTACCGATAGTGCGGAAGGCTTGCCGAATAGGGGCGTCCCGTCACTTCGATGACTTCCAGCGCGCGGATGGTTCGTCTCGGATTGTGCGGATCCATGCGCGCCGCCGCTTCGGGATCCTTAACCTTCAGCTCATCGAACAGCGCGCCCGCGCCTTCGGCTTTCTCCCGTTCCTCAAGCGCCTTGCGCACTTGCGGGTCGGTGCCGGGGAAGGAGATATCGTCGATGGCCGCCCGTGCGTACAGGCCGGAACCTCCAACAAGGATCGGACGCACTCCCCTGGCCTGTAGTTCGGCTATTTTCTCGCGGGCGAGCTCTTGGAACCGCGCCACGGACATGGCATCGTCCGGTTCGATTATATCGATGAGATGATGCCTGACCTGCGCCTGCTCCTCCGGGCTCGCTTTGGCCGTGCCGATATCCATGCCCCGATACATCTGGTATGCGTCGGCGTTGATGATTTCCGCCTGTTCGCCTTTGCACGCCAACGCTTTGGCGACGGCAATGCCCAACCCGGTTTTGCCGGATGCGGTTGGACCGACAATGGATACGACCTTACGCTGCAAGGCAGGATCGGCATCCCCTGTTTTGCCTGTTGTTTCAGAAGTCTCAGTGTCGAACGGCATAGGTCTGCCCCGCCTTCAAATCGGGATCGGCGATGAGATTGTGGCGCCCCGCATGGGTGATGGTGGCGGTCACGAAATCGCCTACCTGCGGCATCGGCTCGCCTTCGGGCACACCGACGTGCACGAGCACGCCGGTTTTCTCGCGCCCGGTGACGCGATGGGTCGCGGCGTCCTTCTTGCCGGATGCGCCGGTGACCATCACTTCGACGTCACGGCCTTCGAAGGTTTTGAGATTTTCTTCGGTGATGCGTTCCTGCAATGCCACGAGTCGTTCGAACCGGTCTTGGACCACATCGTGCGGCACCTGCTCCATTTCAGCGGCCGGAGTGCCTGGGCGCGGCGAATAGATGAAGGTGAATGCGGACGCGAATCTCGCCTCTTCCACCACGCGCAAGGTTTTCTGGAAGTCCTCTTCGGTTTCACCCGGGAAACCGACGATGATGTCGGTGGAGATCTGCGCATCCGGCATGGCCTCACGTATTTTACGCAGAATGTCAAGGAACTTCGCGGAACGATACGAACGGCGCATGGCGCGCAGGATTCGGTCGGATCCGGACTGCAGCGGGAAGTGCAGCTGGTGCATGACATTGGGCGTTTCGGCCATGGCTGCGATCACGTCGTCGGTGAAGGCGGCGGGATGCGGCGAAGTGAATCGCACGCGCTCCAATCCTTCGATCTCACCGCATGCGCGTAATAGCTTGGAGAAGGCGAAACGGTCTCCGATGCCGTAACCGAACGAGTTCACGTTCTGGCCGAGCAGCGTGACTTCCTTGGCTCCTTCATCCACGCACTGGCGAATTTCGGCAAGAATGTCTCCCGGGCGACGATCATGTTCCTTACCTCGGGTGGTAGGCACAATGCAGAAAGTGCAGGTGTTGTTGCATCCGACGGAGATGGCCACCCAGCTTGACACCTTCGACGCACGGTCGGTGGGAAGCTGGCTTGGGAAGTAGTTGAGCTCCTCTTTGACCTTGACCTGGGCATGGCCTTCGATACGTGCCTGATCGAGCAGCTGCGGCAGTGAGCCGATGTTCTTCGTACCGAACACGGCATCGACCCACGGCGCTTTTTTGGCGATTTTCTCACGGTCGAGCTGTGCCATGCAGCCGCCGACGGCGATCTGCAGGTTCGGGCGCTGGCGCTTCATTTCAGCCCACAGGCCGATGGTACCGTACATGCGCTCCGCCGCGTTTTCTCGCACCGCGCACGTGTTCATGACGATGAGATCCACGTCATGGTCGAGGTATTGCCCCTCGGTGGCGGGCACGTAGCCGTCCGCTTCAAGCACGCCTGAGATACGTTCGGAATCGTGCACGTTCATCTGGCATCCGAGGGTGTGCACATAGAACACGCCTTTGCCTCTCGTGGCGGTGTCTTCTGCGGTAGGTTCCGCGAGTTTCGAGGCGCGCTCCGCCTCGGTCATCATGTCTTCGTTCATAGTGTTCCATGCTATCGGCAGGGATTCCCAGCACGCGCCGTACTGTGCTTGGCATGTTGAAGGATTGAAGGAATAACGTTTTTTTAGCGCTTTTCCAGTTTTCCACGCCCCTTTTGGGTACACTATGGAACCGTGATACTTGATAGACAGAGCCGCATCAATACCAGTGAACTGCAAGCACGGCTGAAGTCGGTGACTTTCGACGATGGTCCGTTGCCTTCCGATCAGATTACCGAGTTCATTGATCAAATGCAGGTGTATGAGGGCGCGATGTATGAGATCAGCACCAAACTGGAGATTCTCGATTCCGAGTTCCAGGTGCGTTTCTCCCATAATCCCATCCATCACATGGAACGCAGGTTGAAGTCCATCAATTCCATTCTCGGCAAGTTGAGGCGCAAGGATCTGCCGTTGACGGTGGAGTCGGTCAAGGACAATCTGTTTGACGTGGCAGGCATTCGCGTGATCTGCAATTATCGCGATGACGTGTATTCAGTATCGAATTATCTGTCTGCCCAGAACGATATTCAGGTGTTGCGCGTGAAGGATTACATCAAGAATCCGAAGCAGAATGGTTACCGTTCGCTGCATGTGATTTACGCGGTACCTGTTTTTCTGTCTTCCGGACCGCATTACACGCCTGTGGAAGTGCAGTTCCGCACTATCGCCATGGATTATTGGGCGAGTTTGGAGCACGCGCTGCGCTATAAGACGGATCTGCCTGACACAAAGCTGTCGGAGCATTCGCAAACGCTGCTTGATTGCGCGAGGAGTCTGCAGAATATCGAAACGCAGATGCAAAACATCCACCGCGACATTAATGGCGCGCCTCAGGTTGGCGAGGCTCCTAAGGCCGATTGACGTCCACCTGCCTGCATTTGACCGCGTGCAGAAGCTGATCGATGGGCAGCTGGGCGAGTATGGTGCCCGCGAAGATGAGCGCGCAGCCGATGTAGGCTCGGGTGGTCATGATCTCGCCAAGCAGGAGTGCGCCGCCGACCGCGGAGAAGAACGATTCGAGCGACATGATCACGGACGCTCTGGTCGGAGGCACAAGTTGTTGCCCTATGACCTGAAGCGTATAGGCTACGCCAGCAGAGCAGACGCCCGCGTAGACGATGGCGATCCAGCTTTGCGCGGCACCGGCCCAGTCGATGGATCCTTCGATGATAGAGCCAATCCAGCTGAGAATCGCGGTGGTGGTGATCTGCCCGAATGAAAGCAGGATGGGGTCCATGCCTCGCCCGAAGGTGTCTATGACGAGGATATGCCCTGCGAAGAGGACCGCGGTGAACAGCAGCACCATGTCCGCCAGGGTGATAGATCCGAATCCATCGGTGACGCACAGTAGGTAGAAGCCGATAACGGAGATGGCGACGCTGATGATGACGCTGAGGTGCACTCGTCGACGCAGTATGACGAAGGCAAGCAGCGGAGTCATAACGATGTATAGCGCGGTGATGAAGCCGGATCGTCCCGCCGACCCAGAGTAAAGAATGCCGTATTGTTGGACGGTACTTGCGGTGAAAAGCACGATTCCGCAGGTGATGCTGACCACGATGGGATTGCCGGTCCATTTCGGCATGGCAACGATTGCGCCGTTGCCGAGGGTGATGGACGGTTTTCCTTGGGTTTCACGGCGTTTACGCTCTTGTTCCGCTATGGTGTTGCGGCGAAACCAAAGCAACGGTATCAACGAGATGGACCCAAGGGTGAATCGGGTAGCTCCGAAGAACAGCGGTGTTGTGGAGTCCATGCCTTGCACTTGCGACACGAATGCGAATCCCCAAATGAGGGCCGCCAGTACGAGGCACGCCATTCCGCCAATCTCTTTTCTTTGCATGATCACCCACCGTAAAGCATGTCTTTTACCAACGGATAAAGCCTGACCACATTCTGGTCAGGCTTTATCCGTTACGTCGACTGAGGAGCAATGCCGGGAACGCTCCGTCATTTGGATTTCAGTCGCGATTGCCGAGAAGCTGGAGAATATACATGAACATGTTCACGAAATCCAAATACAGATTCAGTGCGCAAAGGATGGAAACCTTCTTGACCATTTCGGGGCCTTGGGCGGAATACTGTTCAAGCATGGCGCGGGTGGCTTGGGCGTCGTAGACGGTCATACCAGCGAAAAGCAGGAGGCCGATGGCGGAGACGATCATGAGAGCGGTGTTGCCGGGGGCGAAGATCATGAGAATCACTTCGGCGAAGATAAGCACGATGAGGCCGACGAAAAGGATGGGGCCGGCCTTGAGCATATTGATCTTGGTGGTGCGTCCGAGCATGGTGAGCGCGAAGAAGAAGCCGGCACACAATGCGAGGGAAATGCCGATGGTACCAAGATCGTAGGCCATGAAGATGGTGCTAAGGGTGAAGCCCATGAGCGCCGCATACACGTAGAACATAACGTATGCGGTGGAGACCTTCATTTTATGGATGCGAGCGCCAAGGTATATGGCAAGCACGATTTCAATGACGGCGGGGGCAAAGATGCCGATGATGCCCGTGGTTTGGATGAGTGCCAGGTACGCGCCGCTCATTTGGGTGATAATGGCGACCACGGCGGTGACGATCAAACCAAGGGTCATGTGCGTGTATGCGCTGTTGACGGAACTGCGTT